>Ga0196971_1000120_pt1 | contig 76342 bp, 74 predicted proteins | sample S1v_1013CmetaG_FD_148660 | JGI IMG/M metagenome (GOLD analysis project Ga0196971, IMG submission 148660) | Soil microbial communities from Anza Borrego desert, Southern California, United States - S1+v_10-13C | ecosystem: Environmental > Terrestrial > Soil > Desert | place: USA: California...
AGCACGAACACCATCGGCGTGAAAAAGTGCGACGCGTCCGGGAACATCGGCAGCGAGAAACGCAGGAAGCCGTAGCCGCCCATCTTCAACAGAATTGCCGCCAGCACCACCGAGGCGGCCGTCGGCGCTTCAACGTGCGCGTCCGGCAGCCAGGTATGGACCGGCCACATTGGCATTTTCACCGCGAACGAAGCGAAGAAGGCGAGCCAGAGCCAAATTTGCACGTCGGGGCTGAAGCCTCCGCTCTGCGCATGCTCTGTCAGCGCCGGAATGTTCGACGTGCCGGCGGTGGCGATCATGTAGACGATCGCCACCAGCATCAGCAGCGAGCCCAACAGCGTGTAAAGGAAGAACTTGAACGCGGCATAGACGCGCCGCTCGCCGCCCCAAACCCCGATCAGGATGAACATCGGAATGAGGCCGCCTTCGAAGAAGACGTAAAAGAGAATGATATCCTGCGCGCAAAAGACGCCGATCATCAGTGTCTCGAGGATCAGGAACAGCACCATGTATGAGCTGACCTGCTTCTCGATCGACCAACTCGCCAGAATGCAGAGCGGCGTCAGGAACGTCGTCAGCATCACGAGCGACATCGCCAGCGTATCGACGCCCATGGCGTAGCTTGCGCCGAACGCCCACGGGATGTTCTCGGTCAGCTGATAGTCCGGATTCCCCGGATCGAAAGCCGCAAACGCGAACAGCGACACCACGAAGGTCGCGATCGTGAACAGCAGCGTCAGCACCCGCACGCCATTGTCGTAGCCGGGGTTCGCACCCCGCGCCGACATGCGCGACAGCAGAATGAGCAACGCGCCCGCCGCCGGCAGGAACGTCAGGATCGAGAGGATCGGCCAGCCGGCCACGAGCTCGCTCACGGCGCGCCTCCGATCCCGGCGAAGATCGCATAAGCGCCGAACGCAACCGCCGCGATCAGCATGATGAAGCTGTAGTGATAGACAAACCCTGTCTGCACCTTGCGCAGATTGCGCGAGAAGAAGCGTGAACTGGCGGCGACGCCGTCAGGCCCGAGCCCGTCGATCATCCGTTTGTCGCCAACCTTCCAGAAGAGATCGCCAAGCGCGCGCGCACCTTTGACGAAGACGAAATCGTAAAGCTCGTCGAAGAACCATTTGTTGTAGAGAAAGGCCCACACCGGCCCTTTCGCCATCGCCTTCGCGGCGCTTGGTTTCCACAAATAGAAGATCACCGCGAGCAGGAAGCCGATCACCGTCACGATCAGCGGCGCCCACAGCACCCAGGTCGGGAAGTCGTGGTGGCCCTCGTGGAACGGGATCACATGGTCCCAGAACTCGCCTGCGTGGTGCCCGAGAAAGTACGGCGCGAAGATCGCGCCTGCGGCGATCGCGCCGGCCGCCAACACGAACAGCGGCACAAGCATGATCCAAGGCGATTCGTGCGCCGGCGCGGAACCGTCCGCGGGCTTGGCGTGCGCGTGGTGATCGTCGTGATGCGCGGCCGGAGAAGTCGCTTCTTCATGGCCCTCTTGCGTATGGCCGTGACCGTGCGCTTCGTCGTGATGGTGCGCGTCGGGATTGCCGCGGAATTTGCCTTCGAACGTCATGAATGCGAGGCGCCACGAATAGAAGCTCGTGAGCAATGCCGCGCTGACGCCGCACCAAAACGCAAACTGCGCGCCGATCCCCTGGCTGCCGTAAGCCGCCTCGATGATGGCGTCCTTCGAATAAAAGCCGGCGAAGCCGCCAAGGCCCGGAATGCCGAAACCGATCAGCGCGAAGGTGCCGATCAGCATCATCGCCCAGGTGATCGGCATCGGTTTGCGCGCGCCGCCCATGTAGCGCATGTCCTGCTCATGGTGCATGCCGTGAATGACGGAGCCTGCGCCCAAGAACAGCAGCGCCTTGAAGAAGGCGTGCGTGAACAGGTGGAACATCGCCGCGTTGTAGGCGCCGACGCCCGCGGCAAAGAACATGTAGCCGAGCTGCGAACACGTCGAATACGCGACCACGCGTTTAATATCGTTCTGCGCCAGGCCAACCGTGGCCGCGAACAGCGCAGTGGTCGCCCCGACGATCGTAACGAAGCCGCTCGCCAGCGGTGCGATGTGATAAAGCTCGCCCAGGCGGCAGACCATGAACACGCCGGCAGTGACCATCGTCGCCGCGTGGATGAGTGCGGAAACCGGCGTCGGGCCCTCCATCGCGTCCGGCAACCAGACGTGCAGGAAGAATTGCGCTGACTTGCCCATCGCGCCGATGAACAACAGGAACGCGGTCAACTCGGCCGCCGGCAGCACCAGATCGCCCAGCACCAGCGCCTGATGCGCCAGCCGCTCCAGCTGGCCTGCTACTTCAACGCCATCCACCGTGCCGGCAAACAGCGCCAGGTCGCCCGATTCGGTCGGGAAAAACTTGATCGTGCCGACGAACAGGAAGCACGCCATAATCCCCAAAGCGAAGCCGAAATCGCCGACCCGGTTCGTGATGAAGGCCTTGATCGCGGCGTCATTGGCGCTGCGCTTCTCGAACCAAAAACCGATCAGCAAATAGGACGCGACACCCACCCCTTCCCAACCGAAGAAGAGCTGCAGGAAGTCGTTCGCCGTCACCAAAGCGAGCATCGCGAAGGTGAAGAACGACAGGTAGGAGAAGAACCGGGCCCGGTGCGGGTCTTCGGCCATGTAACCGATGGAATAGACGTGAACCAGGAACGAGACTGTGTTTACGACCACCAGCATGATCGCCGACAGCGTGTCGATGCGCACGCTCCAGGTCGATGTGAAGCCCGCCACGTCGATAAAGCGGAAAAGCTCGATCACCTGCGGCTGCGCTTCACCCCAGACGAAGTCGATGAAGATCGGCCACGATAGAACCAGCGATAGGCCGACCGACGCGGTCGTGATCGCCATGGCGATTTTGTCGCCAATATAACGCTGCAACAGCCCCGCGATCGCGGCGGCGAAGAGTGGCCCGAGGACGATCAGGGCTTCCGGAGAGAATTGCACCGGCTCAGCCCCTCATCTGATTGATGTCTTCAACCGCGATGTCGCCGCGGTTGCGGAAATAAGTGACGAGAATAGCGAGACCGACCGCCGCCTCCGCAGCCGCCACCGTCAGCACCAGCATCGCAAAAATCTGGCCTTCCAGATTCTGAAGGTAGGCCGAGAACGCAACCAGGTTGACGTTCACCGATAGCAGCACGAGCTCGATCGACATCAGGATGATGATGACGTTCTTGCGGTTCACGAAGATGCCGAACACGCCGATCGTGAACAGAGCGGCGGCGACGATCAAATAGTGGAAAAGCGTGATTTCCATCAGCCCAGCCCCTGGCCCGGACGGATGTCCTTGAGTTCCACGCCCTCGGAGCGCTTGCGGCCCACCTGCGCGGCGATGTCCTGCTTCTTGACCCCTGGCCGATGGCGAAGCGTCAACACGATCGCGCCAATCATGGCCACGAACAGCACCAAGCCGGCCATTTGGAAGACCAGCAGATAATCGGTGTAGAGCACCTGCCCGATCGCCTCGGCATTGGTGACCTCGGCCGGCTGCGACGGCGTAATCGCAATCGGCGCCCCATCCGCAGACATCGCAGCGCTCGCTACCAGGCCGAGCTCGAATAAAAGCGCCAGCGCCACGATGGCGCCGATCGGCATGTAAGAGAGAAAGCCCTGCTTCAGCTCGGTGAAATCGACGTCGAGCATCATCACGACGAACAGAAACAGCACGGCGACGGCGCCGACATAGACGATGACCAGCAGCATCGCCAGAAATTCGGCCCCGAGCAGGACGAACAAGCCTGCCGACGAGAAGAACGTCAGGATCAAAAACAGCACCGAGTGCACGGGATTGCGCGCAGAGATCACCGCGAATGCGGAAATCACCGCGATCACGGCCAGCACGTAGAAGGCGATCGACGCCAACATCCGTTACGCTCTCCCAACACCGATGTGGCGCCCGGCGTTATGCCGGCCGCCATGAGAAACGCGACCTATCGATAGGGCGCGTCGAGTTCCAGATTCTTCGCGATCTCCCGCTCCCAGCGGTCGCCGTTCGCGAGTAGTTTTTCCTTGTCGTAATAAAGCTCTTCGCGTGTCTCGGTGGCGAACTCCAGGTTCGGCCCTTCGACGATCGCATCCACCGGGCACGCCTCCTGGCAGTAGCCGCAATAGATGCACTTCACCATGTCGATGTCGTAGCGCGTCGTCCGGCGCGATCCATCCTCGCGCGGCTCCGCTTCGATCGTGATCGCCTGCGCCGGGCAGATCGCTTCGCAAAGCTTGCAGGCGATGCAGCGCTCTTCGCCATTGGCGTAACGGCGCAGCGCATGCTCGCCGCGGAAGCGCGGGCTCTGCGGATTGCGCTCATAGGGATAATTGATCGTCGCTTTGCGGCGGAAAAAATACTTCATGCCCAGCGCGAACCCGCCCAGCATGTCGAGCATCAAAGCGCCCTTCGCGGCTTGCAGTAAGCGCGACATCTATTGTGCTCCGGCCACGGCGGTCGCCGTCGGCGCAAGGAAGGTGACGTAATAGCCCATGGCGACGACGGCCACGATCGAGGTGGGCAAGAAAATCTTCCAGCCCAGCCGCATCAGCTGGTCGTAGCGATAGCGCGGCACGATCGCCTTCACCATCGCGAACAGGAAGAACTGAATCCAGATCTTCACGTAGAAGAATAGGAACCCGAGCCAAGGATTATCGACCGGCCCCCACGGCGCGTGCCAGCCGCCGAGGAACAGGATGTTCACCATCGCGCACATCAGCACGATGTTCAGATATTCCCCGATCATGAAGAGCAGGTACGGCGTCGACGAATACTCGACCTGATAGCCGGCGACGAGTTCGGATTCCGCTTCCGGCAAATCGAACGGCGGCCGGTTGGTCTCCGCCAACGCCGAAATGAAGAACATCACCAGCATCACCAGCATGGTGACGCCGACCAGGATGTTGGCCGGGAATTCGGCGAAGTTGAAGATGCGGAAGCCGTGCCACATCCATATGCCGTCACGCTGGGCGTCGACGATGCTCGTGAGATTGAGCGAACCCACCAGCAACAGCACGGTAACGATGATGAAGCCGATCGAGACCTCGTAGCTCACCATCTGCGCCGCTGAGCGCAAGCCGCCGAGGAATGGATACTTCGAGTTCGAAGCCCAGCCGCCCATGATGATGCCGTAGACGCCGAGCGAGCTGATTGCGAACAGGTAGAGGATGCCGACATTCAAGTCGGCGATCACCACATCGTTCGCGAACGGCACCACGGCCCAGCCTGTGAACGCCAGCACGAACGTGATCAGCGGCGCGAGGATGAACACCGTCTTGTTCGCGCCCGCCGGGATAACGATTTCCTTGAACACGAACTTGAAGAAGTCGGCGAAGGATTGCAGCAGCCCGAACGGGCCGACGACGTTCGGCCCCTTGCGCAGCTGCACCGCCGCCCAGACCTTACGGTCGAACAGCAGGAGGAACGCGAGTGAGATCAGCAGCAGCACCGAAATGCCGAGAATCTGGCCGATCTTCATGATCGTCCATTCCCACTCCACGGGCAGCGTGATCAGCGGAACGTAGTCGGCGCCGGGAATCATTCAGCAGCCACCTTCATCGCGCCAGCCTTCAGGCGCGAACACTCGGCCATCGTCTTCGAGGCGCGCGCGATCGGATTGGTGAGATAAAAATCAGTGATGGGCGAACGGAACGACGCCGGTGACACCTCACCGGCCCCACCCAGCGGCGAAAGATCGAGCGCGGCGGCGTCGACGGCGCCCGGCGCATAGTCGACTTGGCCGAAAGTGGGATGATCGGCGATCATCTTGGCCCGGAGATCGGCCAGTGAATCATAGGGCAGCGTCTTGCCCATGATTCCGGAAAGCGCGCGCAGGATGGTCCAATCCTCCTTCGCGTCGCCCTTCGGGAACGTGGCGCGGCGGCCGTATTGGACCCGCCCCTCGGTGTTGACCCAGGTGGCGTCCTTTTCGGTGTAAGCGGCGGCCGGCAGGATGATGTCGGCCCGATGGGCCCCCGCGTCGCCGTGCGTGCCCAGATAAATGATCGTGCCCGCCTTCGGCAGCTCAGCTTCATCGACACCCAGCAGCAGCAGCGTATCGAGGCCGCCTTGCAGCATCTCGCGCGCGCTCTTGCCGCCTGCGCCCGGCAGGAAGCCTAGGTCGAGCCCAGCCACGCGGGCGGCCGCCGTATGCAGCACGTTGAAACCGTTCCAGCCTTCGCGCACGAGCGCGCCGTTCGAAACGATCGCGTTGATGGACGTCCATACGCTGGCGGCGTCGCTTCGCGTCAGCGCGCCCATGCCGACGATCACCATCGGCCGCTGCGCCGCTTTGAGCTTCTCGATGGTTGCGCTCGGATCGCGCACATCGGCCAGCGAGGCGCCCAGGTGCGCGTACGGATAGGTCAGCTCTGCCGCTTCGCCGACATAAGCGATCTCGGCGCCGCGCAGCCAAGCTTTGCGGATACGCGCATTCAGCACCGGCGCCTCGACGCGCGGATTGGCGCCGATCAGCAGAATCACATCCGCTTCGTCGATGCCGGCGATGGTCGAGTTGAAGAGATAATTCTGGCGCGCCCCGCCCAGCAGCGCGCCGTCCGCGCGGCAATCCGTGTTCGGCGACCCGAGCGCGCGGAACAGATCGAGCGTCGCCTTCATGCTCTCGGCGCAAGCGAGATCGCCGGCGATCGCGCCGATGCGCTTAGGATCGCCCGACAGCGCCTTCGCCGTCGCCTCGAGCGCTTCGCCCCACGACGCGGCGCGCAGCTTGCCGTTCTCGCGAATATAAGGCCGGTCCAGGCGCTGACGGTTCAAACCGTCTTCTGCGTAGCGCGTCTTGTCCGAGATCCACTCTTCGTTGACCTCGTCGTTCACGCGCGGCAACACCCGCAACACCGCATCGCTACGCGCATCGACGCGAATGTTGGAGCCCAGCGCATCCATCACGTCGATGCTCTGCGTCTTCGAAAGCTCCCACGGCCGTGCGTTGAACGCATACGGCTTCGACGTCAGCGCGCCGACGGGGCAAAGATCGATGACATTGGCCGAAAGCTCACTCGACAGCGACGCTTCCAGATAGGTCGTGACCTCCATGTCCTCGCCGCGGCCTGTCGCGCCCAGTTCCGGCACGCCGGCGACTTCGGTCGCGAAGCGGATACAGCGCGTGCACTGGATGCAGCGCGTCATCACCGTCTTCACCAGCGGGCCCATGAACTTTTCTTCGACCGCGCGCTTGTTCTCGTCGAAGCGCGAACCGCCGCGGCCGTAGGCCACCGATTGGTCCTGCAGATCGCACTCGCCGCCCTGATCACAGATCGGGCAATCGAGCGGGTGATTGATCAGCAAGAACTCCATCACACCGTTGCGCGCCTTCTTGACGGTGTCGCTCTTGGTGACGAGTTCGTTGAGCAGGTTGTCGCGCGGCGGCGGCAGATCGCGCACTTGTTGCGCACACGAAGCGATCGGCTTCGGTCCCGACTTGCCGCCGACTTTCACCTCGATCAGGCACATGCGGCAATTGCCGGCGATCGACAGCCGCTCGTGATAACAAAAGCGCGGAATCTCGGCGCCGGCGGCTTCGCACGCCTGCAGCAACGTGAGTTCGGGAGGAACGTCGACTTCAACGCCGTCGACGAGAATTTTCGTCATGAGTCTGACCGCTTTCGCGGACGCGCATGACCGATTTATTGCTGCGCCGCAAGGGGGCGAAAAGTCCGTTTGCCGCACCGCCTGTCCTGCGAGCGGCTCGCAACTGGAACACGCTCGCACCGGTTCCTCGGTAACGCAAAGCGCCCCTGCCATTCCGTCCGCCGTTGCCGGAACGGCAAGCGGTCCGGCCCGTTGAATAGCCAAGGGCGGGCAACGATGGAGTTTACCTCATGGCCAACCAACAACAGCCGCCGCAGGACCAGAACCGCAACAACCGTCAGCGACAAGCGCAGCCAGGTCGTCAGAATGACGATATGGAACGCAACAACGAACAGCGCGATCGCGAACGCAAGGACCGCGACAACAATCGCGACCAAGAGCGGCCGCAATAATAATAATCCAGCGACGAACCGGAACGCGCGGAGCGGCGAAGGCCGCTCCGTTTTTCGTGCGCGCTCAGACCTTGGTGAGCGCCCCTGCCCCGACGACCGTAATCCATTCGCGCACGCGCCAGGATGTCACTACCCCTTGCGTCACGTAAGGATCGGCGCGCGCAAACGCCTCCGCAACATCCGGGCTCTCCGCCTTGAACAGCAATAGCCCGAACGGCGGCTGATCGCTCGGCACGGCGCCGCCCAGCTGCAACTCGTCCCGCGCTGCCGACGCCTGCGCGAGTTCAAGATGCACCGCCCGATGCGCCGCACGCTTCTCGAGATAGTCGGGCGCGTAGTTGTAGATGAGGAGGAAGTGCTTCATCTCATGTCTCTCCAGTAGGGTAGGACAGTAACAAGGAAGACCGCCGGAATTACCAACGACGCGGGCATCGTCCAACTTGGATAAGTTTCAAGCCAAGCCGGTCGCGCCAAGTACGTCACCGCCACGCCCGACACCTGAAGGAGCGTGTAAAGGACGACTGCCCAACGGCGCATCGTCCAAAGTCCGAATGGCACTACGCAGAAGCCGACCCAGGCGATCGGCCTAAAGATCGCCAGCGGCCCCGGATTGAGGACAGAGTAATCTTGCTGGCTCAGCCCATAAGCTATCACGGCCATTATGATGTCGTATGTCGCGCCAATGGCGAAGATCACGGCCCAGAACGTGATGACCCACGGCCTCTTTGCGGAGGCTTGAGGCTCGCTCACTCTGCCGCCACCGCACGCACTTGGTGGACACCTTTCGCCGCGCGGTAGCGGTCGATCCGTTGTTCGATCTCGCCGCGGAAGTGACGAATTAGGCCCTGGATCGGCCAAGCCGCGGCATCGCCGAGCGCGCAGATGGTGTGGCCTTCGACTTGGGTGGTGACATCGAGCAGCAAGTCGATCTCACTGTGCTCGGCCTCGCCCTTCGCCATCCGCTCCAGCACGCGCCACATCCAGCCGGTGCCTTCGCGGCACGGCGTACACTGGCCGCAGCTCTCGTGCTTGTAGAAATAGGAGATGCGGGCGATCGCGCGGATGAGATCGGTCGATTGATCCATCACGATCACCGCCGCCGTGCCGAGCCCGGACTTCAGCGCCACCAGCGAATCGAAATCCATCAGCACGGTTTCGGCTTCGTGCGCCGGGATCATGCGCACGGACGAGCCGCCCGGAATCACAGCTTTCAAGTTGCCCCAGCCGCCGCGCACGCCGCCGCAATGCTCTTCGATGAGCTGCTTCAGCGGAATGCTCATCACCTCTTCGATGTTGCATGGGCGGTTCACGTGGCCCGAGACGCAGAACACCTTGGTGCCCGTGTTGTTCGGCCGGCCAAAGCCCGCAAACCACTTCGCGCCGCGGCGCAAAATGGTCGGCACCACCGCAATCGACTCGACATTGTTGACCGTCGTCGGGCAGCCATAGAGGCCGACATTGGCCGGGAATGGCGGCTTCAGCCTGGGCTGGCCCTTTTTGCCTTCGAGGCTTTCCAAGAGCGCCGTCTCTTCGCCGCAAATGTACGCGCCCGCGCCATGGTGCATGTAGATGTCGAAATCCCAGCCATGCACATTGTTCTTACCCACGAGCTTGGCGTCGTAGGCTTCCTTAATCGCGCGCTCCATGGCCTCGCGCTCGGCCACGTACTCGCCGCGCACATAGATGTAAGCCGCGTGCGCCTGCATCGCGAACGAGGCGATCAAGCAGCCCTCTATCAGCAGATGCGGATCGTGCCGCATCATGTCGCGGTCTTTGCAGGTGCCCGGCTCGGATTCGTCTGCATTGACGACGAGATAGTGCGGCCGGTCCTTCACCTCTTTCGGCATGAAGCTCCACTTCAAGCCGGTCGGGAAGCCCGCGCCGCCGCGGCCGCGCAGCCCTGAATCCTTCACCTGCTGGATGATCCAGTCGCGGCCGGCGGCGATCATGTCGGCGGTGCCGTTCCAGGCGCCGCGCTTTTTGGCGCTCTCCAGGTCCGGCCCGTGCGTCCCGTAGAGATTGAGGAAGATGCGATCCTTATCCGCGAGCATGGTCATTCCCACTCTGCCGCATGCGGCGGCGATGATAGATGTTTCGTTGCACGAACGCGTAAATCAGCACGATCCAGCCAAGGCCGAGACCGACATAAGCGCCATTGAGCGCAGCGCCCCCAGCCGGATCACTGCGCAAATTCAAGATCGCAATCGCCGAGATAATCACGATGAAGAAGCCGGCGAACCGCGGCCAGCGCGCAACCCCGCGCAATTCGCGCCGATATGCAGCACGGCCTTCGGTCGTCTCGAGATCGGGCGGCGCGAGCGCATTCATCGCCGCGCCCCCAGCATCATAAATACGCGCAGCCCGAACCAAAGCGCGCCGATCGCCGGCGCAGCCACGTACATGCTCATGATCTCGCGCGCGCCAATTGTCGCCATGTAGACGGCCGTGCCCGCAAGCCCCACCGCCAGTAGCGCGTAGAGCACAGTCGCGCTGCGCTTGAGCATCCCGCCCATGGCGATCGGCTCGTAGCGCGGACGGCGCGTGTTTGGGGGCTCAGCGTCGCTCATACTTTCTCCGGCAGCCCCGGCAGCGTGATCGGTTTGCCGAGCGAGCCGTCATAGAGCGTCGGATCGGTCAGCACTTTCGGCCCGCCTTCCGGCGCCGACGTCACGCGCCCGATCGCCGAGCCCGGCGCGATCTTTTCACCGCGCGCCAGCTTGTCCATCAACGCTTCGAGCGCATCCGGCGTCAGATCTTCGTGATAATAATCGTCGATCGCCACCACCGGCGCGTTCACACAGGCGCCGACGCACTCGACCTCCTCCCACGAGAACAGGCCATCGGCGCTGATCGCGTGCTTATCGCCGATACGGCTCTTGCAGACCTTCTTCAGCTCCTCCGAGCCGCGCAGCATGCACGGTGTCGTGCCGCAGACCTGGAAGTGGTGCTTACCGACCGGTGCGAGCTGAAACATCGTGTAGAAGGTCGCCACTTCGAGCACGCGGATCACCGGCATGTCGAGCAGCGCCGCGATCGCCTGAATCGCCGGCTCGGAGACCCAGCCTTCCTGCTTCTGCACCAGCCACATCACCGGGATAACGGCCGATTGCTTCCGCTCCGGAGGATATTTCGCGATCCACCAGCGCGCGAGCTCCATTGTCTCCGGCTTGAAGGCGAAGCTTTCAGGTTGCTCTGCGGCAAGACGGCGAACGCTCATGTCTCTCTCACTTCACAAAATCGACGCGGGCGATCCGCCCATCTTTAACGGTGTAGACTACGAGGGCTTCGAAGAACGGGCCCTCGGGCGAACGCTCGCCCTTCTCGTGATCGATGACGACATCGCCCAGCGCCATACGATGCTCGACCCAAGCCCGGTTGTTGGGAAAGTCGGCGAAGGTCTTGGCATAGCGCGCGCGAATCGCGTCCGCGCCTTGCTGGGTCACGGCGCCGTTCAGATCAGCGATGATGCACTCGTCGGCATAGGTGGCGCAGAAAGCGTCCAGGTCTTGTGCATTATACGCGTCAAGCTGGCGCTGGACGATATTGGCGGCGCTCATTTCTCGCCTCCCGATATCCGCTCCATCGCTGCTTCGACGCGGGAACGGCGCAGATCTTTCAACAACGGTCCGGTCACCGGCGCATAATGCAGCAGCGCCAACACGCCCGCGCCCACCGCGACGGCGATCACCACATCAAGCCCAGGCGCAATGGGCCGTCCAAGCAGCACCGCAAGCACCACCGGGATCGGAATCATGAACCCGGCGGCCTGGACGATCAGCGCCGCAAGATGGCGTTTAGCGCCGCCCGGAAAGCGCGCGCGCACCGAGGGACGGCTCAGGTACGAGAACGTCACCGCCAGCGCGATTGCGACGCCGACATACATCGCCATCTTTATGAAGAGTTCGGGGCCAGGCATCATCACGCTGACGCCCTCCGCCCCTCGATCTCGTCGAGCTTCGCCAGCGCCTTGTTCGCGTCGTCGCGCGCCTTCAACAGCGTCGCGCGGCGATAGGCGCGCAGAAAGGTTCTGAGCACCGGTACTTTCAGCAGTGCGCCGCGCCGGATCACGATCAGCATCAGGATCGCCGGCAGGAATGACAGCGACGACAGTCCCGGCGTCTCAAATCCACGCGCGTCCATCAATTGCATACGCAGCGGCACAATCACGAAGCCGATCAGCAGTCCGATCGACAATCCCTGGATCAAGGCGCCAATGCGCACCCGCGCCGGATGATGCTCAACATGCTCCGGCTTGAACGCAAAAAACGCGTGCAGCAGGAACGCCAAAGCGATGACGAGGGCGACGAGGCCCTCGATCCATAGCATCAACGGCGCCTGCTCGAGGTTCACCGATCAATCTCGCCGAACACGATGTCGAGCGAGCCCAGCACGGCGGACACGTCGGCCAGCATGTGGCCTTTGCACATGTAATCCATCGCCGCGAGGTGCGGGAAACCGGGCGCGCGAATCTTCAAGCGATAGGGCTTGTTGCTGCCGTCGCTGACCAAATAGACGCCGAACTCGCCCTTCGGCGCTTCGACCGCCGCATAGACGCTCGCGGCCGGCACGTGGAAGCCTTCGGTGTAGAGCTTGAAGTGATGGATCAACGCTTCCATCGACGTCTTCATCTCAGCCCGGCGCGGCGGCGCAAACTTCGAGTTCTCCGGCAACACCGGCCCCGGCGTTTTGCGCAAGAGATCGATGCACTGAAGCATGATCTTGGTGGATTCGCGCATCTCCTCGACGCGACACAAATACCGATCGAAACAGTCGCCGTTCTTGCCGAGCGGAATCTTGAAATCGAGCTCGTTGTAAATTTCGTACGGCTGCGAACGGCGCAAATCCCAAGCGAGACCCGAGCCACGCACCATGACGCCGGAGAAGCCCCACCTGATCACGTCTTCTTGGGTTACGACGCCGATATCGACGTTTCGCTGTCTGAAGATGCGATTGTTGGTCAGAAGGCCTTCGATATCATCCACGGCGCGCGGAAATTGTTCGCACCACGTTTCGATGTCGTCGAGGAGTTGCGGCGTCAGATCCTGGTGCACGCCCCCCGGGCGCACATAATTGGCGTGAAGCCGCGACCCGGACGCACGCTCATAGAACACCATCAGCTTTTCGCGTTCTTCAAAGCCCCAGAGCGGCGGCGTCAACGCCCCCACATCGAGCGCTTGCGTCGTGACGTTCAGCAGGTGGTTTAGAATTCGGCCGATTTCCGAGTACAGCACGCGGATAATCTGGGCTCGACGCGGCACTTCGATCGCCGCCGCCTTTTCGATCGCCAGGCAGAATGCGTGCTCTTGATTGATCGGCGCGACGTAATCGAGCCGGTCGAAATACGGGATCGCCTGCAGATACGTCTTGTACTCGATCAGCTTCTCGGTGCCGCGATGCAGCAAGCCGATGTGGGGATCGACGCGCTCGACCACCTCGCCATCCAGTTCCAGCACCAAGCGCAACACGCCGTGCGCCGCCGGGTGCTGCGGTCCGAAGTTAATCGTGAACGTGCGCTTCTCTTCCGGGATCGCGGCGATGCCTTCAGCCATTTGCTTTCTCATCACCCGGCAGGGTCATGCCTTCCCACGGAGAGAGGAAATCGAAGTTGCGGAACGCTTGGGCGAGCTTCACCGGCTCATAGACGACACGCTGTTGTTCGCTGTCGTAGCGAACCTCGACATGCCCGGTCATCGGGAAGTCCTTGCGCAGCGGAAAACCTTGAAAGCCGTAATCGGTGAGAATGCGGCGCAGGTCCGGATGGTTCGCGAACAAAATCCCATACATGTCGAACGCCTCGCGCTCGAACCAGTCCGCGCACGGATAGATCGCGGCGATGCTCGGCACAGGCGTGTCCTCGTCGGTCGCGATCTTGATGCGAATACGGTGGTTCAAATGCATCGACAGCAGGTGATAGACGACATCGAAACGCTTTGCGCGCTGCGGATAATCCACGCCGCAAAGATCGATCATGGTCGTGAACTTGCAGCGCGGATCGTCCCGCAGGAACGTGATCACGGTATAAATCTGGTCGGCCCGCGCCGTGAGCGTCAGCTCACCGAAGGCGATTTCCTGCCCCTCGATCGCATTCGTCATCGACGCCGCGATGTGTGCGCCGAGGTCTTCGAGCGCCTGCGTCATCGGACGATGTTCCCTTCGCGGCGGATTTTTCGCTGCAGCTGCAGCACGCCGTACACCAGCGCCTCCGCCGTCGGCGGGCAGCCCGGCACGTAAATATCAACCGGCACGACGCGATCACAGCCGCGCACGACGGCGTAGCTATAGTGATAATAGCCGCCGCCATTCGCGCACGATCCCATCGAGATCACATAACGCGGGTTCGGCATCTGGTCGTAAACCTTGCGAAGCGCCGGGGCCATTTTGTTGGTCAGCGTGCCGGCGACGATCATGACGTCGCTCTGGCGCGGCGAGGCGCGCGGCGCAAAACCGAAGCGCTCGAGATCATAGCGCGGCATAGACGCCTGCATCATCTCGACGGCGCAGCACGCAAGCCCGAACGTCATCCACATCAGCGAGCCGGTGCGCGCCCAAGTGATGAGATCGTCCGCGGCGGCGGTGAGGAAGCCCTTGTCGGCGAGCTGATCGGAAAGGCCCGTATAGAAGGGATCGTCTTCCTTCACCGGAAAACCGCCTTCCACGCCCGCGCGCGCCGCGCCTCCGGCCGGAGTGATCACTCCCATTCCAAAGCGCCTTTCTTCCATTCGTAGATAAAGCCGACCGTGAGGACGCCGAGGAACGTCATCATCGACCAGAATGCGAACTGGCCAGCTTCAGCCGGCATGTCGCCCAGCGTGATCGCCCACGGAAACAAAAACGCCACTTCAAGGTCGAAGATGATGAAGAGGATCGACACCAGGTAGAAGCGCACGTCGAACTTCATGCGCGCGTCGTCGAAGGCGTTGAAGCCGCACTCATAGGCGGACACCTTCTCCTTATCGGGCGATTTCGGCGCCATCACGAACGCCGCGATCAAAAAGCCCGCGCCAAGCACTAAAGCGATGGCGAAGAAGAAGATAATCGGCAGATAATCGAGCAGATCGAGGCCCATCTTGCGTCCTTTGGGTCCCACCTAAGCGGCGTCGGGCCGCGACGCCAGGGTCTGAGGCGCCGCAGCCTAAAATCGGCGCGGACGCTAGTGGCGCCCGCCGCGCCTGTCCATGGAGCTTTGTGGAACTGCGCCCGGCTCGGCAGCTGGTCGCCAAGCGTTCGGGACAAACAAAAAGGGCCCGCGCGGGCCCTCATCCAGCGATGGCGCGAGTGACGGGGCTCGAACCCGCGACCTCCGGCGTGACAGGACTGAAAATAGTCAATCAAGTCAAGACTTGTTCCATCAGATGGAGGAGTTTTGGCGCTTATATGATTCAAACACTTAGTGCGGGGCGATGGAACGCGATTTTGCGAAATTCCATCACGGGGTGGTGCCGATATGGACCAGTCTCGCAGACGTGTTGGGTGCCGGTGGTAGCCGCCGTAATCCCGATTATGCAGGGTACGTTTTGAGACCGCTGCAGACCCCTCTTTCAGGCACCGGAACGGTAGCAATGCACCTGCACGCTAAGACTGTCGCTGAGGCGAACGGCCCGGCTGAAAGCGATGTGCGGGAGACGCGCGAGCCGACTGATCAATCGGCTCTCGTACTGTTAGCGTAAGCAACCAGGCGCGATTCTTTCTGATCGCTAACTAAGGGATGGGCGCGAGAATTCTCGTCCTATCGGCGCTCACGGCTATACGGACAAAGAATTTGACCAAACGCTACCGTCAAGAACTAGCGGCGTTGCCGGCAACTTACGCCTTAGCGAGGGCGTGGGACCCGTCTGAACTGGCAAAAATATTAGCGCGCGCGGGTGCGTTACCCATCGAGGTGGTGGGATCGGGGGGGTCTTTCTCGGTCGCGACGTACTGCGCGGGGTTGCACCAGCACTACACCGGTCAACTCGCCCGGGCGATCACCCCGCTTACCCTTCTCACCAACATCCCGGAGCAGGCACACGGCCTATTGTGTGTCAGCGCGAGCGGCCGCAACGCAGACATCCGCGCCGCGTTTGAACGTGGGCTTCAAGCAGAGCTTCGGCCGGCCATTGCTTTCGCTACGGTTGCCGACAATCCGTTAGAACACATCGCCACCAAATACCGCTACGCCGACGCCGCTGTAGGGCCTGCGCCAGCACTTTCTGATGGTTTCCTCGCTGTGAACAGCGTGCTCGCGACGTGCATGGCATTCGCACGCGCGTACGCTGCCGCCGCCGGTCGCAGCGACGATTTCCCAGACACGTTTGAAGCGTTCGTCGGAGACGCGATGCCGGCCACTGGGCTTGACCAGTTGGTCTCCGCTCTTGCTGCCCTCGATCCCCAACTCACAATATCGGTTCTGTTCTCGCCCGATCTGGAAGCTGGCGCCGTTGACCTCGAATCCAGGTTCGTCGAGGCCGCGCTAGGCCCACTGCACATTGCGGACTATCGCAACTTTGGACACGGTCGCCATAACTGGCTCGCCAAACGCGGGAGCGAAACCGCCGTGCTGTCACTGGCGGCGCCGCGTTTTCACGCAATTGCCGAGAGCACGCTCAAGCTCATTCCACCGGATGTGCGCACCGTCCATGTCGATATCGAAGGCAAATATCCCCAAGCGGGACTAATGGGCTTAATCACGTCATTGTATGCAGCGCTAGGCCGCGGTCAGGCGCAGAATATTGACCCTGGCAAGCCAGGTGTTCCTGAATTTGGGCGAAAGCTCTATCACTTGGCGCCACCGCGCTCGCTTCGAAGCGACACCACATCGGCGATTTGCGCTCGCAAGGAATTGGCGATCCGCCGCGTCGGCGGCAGCGTTGATCCAGCCGTTGTGCGGGAAGCAAGCGAAGCCAATCGCGCGATACTCGCGAATGTGGAATTGGAGGCGATAGCTCTCGATTATGACGGCACGATCTGCGATGCCCGGCGCCGATTTATTCCTCTGCCGCTCGACATGGCTGAAGCGCTCACGCGTGTCGTTGAACTTGGTTTGCCGCTAGGTATCGCAACCGGCCGCGGCAAATCTGTCGGTAAAGAATTGCGGTCAGCACTGCCACGCAATCATTGGGATCGCGTGGCCGTCGGATATTACAATGGCGCAGAAGTGGCCCTGCTCAGTGATGAGGATGCGCCGCATAAACGGACGCCGACGGATCCCACCCTTCAAATTGTTGAGGTGTTGCGCCGTTCGAGCGCGGCTTTTGAATGGGACGTTGAGGCGCGAGCAGCTCAGGTGACATTGACGCCGACGCGTCGCGCCAACGTCAGCGCACTGGCCGCACATGTTCAGCACCTGCTAAACGCTGCGCGATTATCGGCGCATATCGTGACATCGGGCCACTCGCTCGACATCTTGTTGCCGGGCGTGTGCAAACGAAATCTGCTCAAATCGCTGGCGGATATGTTTGATGCGGACGCAGATTGCGTGTTGCGAATTGGCGACCGGGGTGCGGCGCCCGGGAACGATCATGACCTACTCAACCACCCATTGGGGCTAAGCGTCGATGAGGTCTCGCCAGATCTTGAATCTTGTTGGCGGCGATCCCCAAAGGGCCACTTGGGTCCGAGAGCGACCCTTGACTACCTGGGCGCGATCGGCGCAACCCAGCGTGGTGTCACCCTCGGCGCCCTGCCGGGGGACGTGCGCGCGGAGTAATGCAATGAAGGACGCCCTTGCAGAGCAACTCCTTGCGAAAGTCATGGGCTGGAATACCGCCCAGGTGACCGCTGAACTTCCGATCCTCCAGGATCTCGCACGATACAAATACGACGAGTATCAGCAGTTCGCGCCGGGGGAGCGTTTCATCGAAAGCCTCGCACTGTGGCTGAGGCAATTTCAAACGCCGGCCGAACGCGAAGCGGCATATCAATTTATCCGCCGCAGACTCGTGTTTTGCTCAGCCGCGGAAATGCGTCACCTCGTCGAGTCCGCATTCCCCTGCGCAATTCGTCCGCGCATTCTGCAGCTTGCGGCCGAGGCTGAAGGTCTCCCGACTTTTCAAGTCAAAGCAATCGCACAGACCCTTTCCTATCGAACGCTGCTGCGCCGCACGTTGTTCTTGGGACTGAGCGATGGGGCGCGCACTGATGCCTTTCGGCGCGCCAATCCCGCCATTTCCAACGAGCAGATTTGGCATGCCTACGACTACTCAGAATCAAAGGCCGGCGAGCTTGGTAAGAAACTCATCAAAGACCTGACCAAATTGCTTGGCCGCGAACCCACATCCGAGGAAGCGAAGTTTCGTCTGGTCTGCCTGATCGACGATTTCACCGCGAGCGGGCGCACGTACCTGCGGGAGAACGATGCAGGTGATGGGTTCGATGGCAAGGTCGCCACCATTTTTGAGCGCCTCAGAAATCCAGGATCCTCTTTGGCCCCGTTCCTGGATCTCGCGCAACTCGAAGCCCTCATTGTGATCTACGTGGCCGCGTCGCAAGCAGTCACTCACCTGGAGACGGAGCTGCCGAAGCTTGCGAGATCAGGTGAGCAAATAGCCTTGAAGGTCGTCCATAGCCTTCCGCCTCAACTGCGACTTGGAACGGGCGACGCGGCCATTCTGGAACTGGCGGCGAACGACCAATATTTCGACCCCCAAGCTAATACCGCGGCGACCGCAGTTGGTGGCTCCGATGCGCGAATGGGTTTTGCCGATGGCCGCTTACCCTTCGTGCTCTCCCACAACACGCCGAACAATTCTCTCTATCTTCTATGGGCAGAGCCGTGGCATAATGTTCGCGGTTTGTTCCCCCGAGTCAGCCGGCACCGGAATTTTGGATGACGAGCAGAAATCCCTTCCGAATCAGGTCATTCCAACGGGCGTCGGGAGACGATCAATTTGTCCGCCTGTTCGCCTCAAGCGCACTCGATGTCGTCGAAGGCGGCGCCGAGCTTTGGGAGACGTTGCAGTACCTTCGCAGCGCTCCCGGTGGCGGAAAGACGTCCCTTCTGCGCCTCATCACTCCGGGACCCCTTCGAAAGGTTGGCGTACTCGCCGCGAGAGACGCGCGGTTCAGAAAAACCTCTGAGCGGTTGCAGGCCTTGGGGGCCCTGAAGGACGGGCGGCCAACCGTACTTGGCATCATTCTGTCGTTCTCTCACGACTATCGCGATCTCGACGACCTCGGACCTCGTGCTCCGCGAGTGTTTAGAGCTCTTTTCACGGCGCGCGTGGTGTTGGCGACGTTGCGAGCGCTGCTCGAAATGGGCGGTAAGAATTTTCCCGACGATCTTTCTTCTATTCGCGCCACTTGGACACCGTCGGATGGCGCAACCATCCCCGCAGACGCGACGGGCGATTCCTTGCGCGCTTGGGCGTCTGAAATTGAAGACAGCGCCTACGAAGTGCTCGACGAACTAGGGCCACCTAGCGAGCAAACTGCGCGGAGCATGATCGGATTTGACGGATTGCATTGGTTGGCGTCCGCACAGTTTGAAGATGATGGCGTAGGCATCGACACGCAGCCAGTACTGTTGCTTGATGAGCTGCAAGAGCTCTCGATCCGGCAGAGAGAAGCATTGAACGAAGCGCTTACGGCGCTTCGCAAACCGCTCGGCATTTGGGTGGCCGAACGGCTGCAGGCTCTGCAGCCCAACGACCTTCTTGCAGTCGGTGTGCGCGAAGGCCGCGACTATCAAAGGGAGATTCGCCTCGAGGAACGCTGGCGTGGCGCCGCTGGCTCTTCACTCCAACGCTTCCTTGGAGAAATCGCCGATCTGCGCGTCGATCAAGCCGATGGCTTCCAGGGCAGATCGTTCTTTCCGTTGCTCGCGTCGGAGCGTCGCTTGGACAAATGGGCAGAGGCGCTAAAAGCGGATTCTGACGCATCGGAAGCCTCGATCGTAGCTCTCGCAAGCGAGAGCAATCGCTATGACGAGTGGATCAAATCGACGCGATCTCTTGATGCAGATCCTTTGGCCCGATCTGTAGCCTGGCGAACGCTCCAGATTCTGATTCATCGAGATCTGGCGCGCGAGCAAAGCTCATTTGATTTTGACGCTTTGCAACAGAGCGAGTTGGAAGGAAGAGCGACGAACGCGATCCAATCCATCGCTGAACTTGCCGTGTGTAAAGACACCGGCGTGCCCTATTATTTTGGCCCCGAGCGGCTCGCGCAATTGTCCTCGGCAAATGTCGATCAGTTCATCGAACTGGCCGGCGACCTTTTTGAAGAAGTGATGTCCGCGCATTTGCTAAGGCGAAACGAGCAAGAGCTAAGCGCGGAGCGTCAACAGGAAATCCTGATCGAAGCTGCACGGAGGAAATGGAAAGAAATTCCGCGGGGGTCCGTGAGAGGGCACGCCGTTTTGCGCTTCCTTGAGAGTATGGCCCAGATGTGCTCGGCGGAAACTTACCGTGAGACAGCCCCCTACGCCCCTGGCGTTACGGGCATAGGCATCATGATGGAGGACCGCGATCTTTTAGTGGGCGAACGCAATGGCGGTGCAGCGTTCTCCGATCTAACCGAAGTGCTCAGCTCTTGCGTCGCTTTGAATATTCTCGAACCGTGGTTAGACCGACCCAACAAGGGTCAACGCTGGTTAGTCCTCTATTTCAATCGGCTCCTGTGCGTCCACCATCGCCTTCCGCTTGGCTACGGCGGTTGGCGACCGCAAAAATTGCCGATCTTGAAAAATTGGATCACGGGTGCGCCTTCTTCGCCAAAGGAGGAATCCTTTGTCTAACGCGCCCGCCACGATGCGCTGGGACCCGTACGTGCTCTCCCGCGGCGACGAGTTCGATGCTTTTTGGGCGCGCCACCTTACTGCGCGTGCGCGGCGCGTCGGGATCGTCGCCGGCTTAGGGTTCGACCCAAGAGCCTGCCTTGTGTCTCAAAAGCTCTTGGCGGCAGGCGGCGAGGGAGAACGCGAGCTCTGGCTGATTTGTTACGAAAACGGGCAAGCGGACGCTGACACGCTGAAACCACTTGTCGATGCCAACGATGTTAGTTTTCAAGAGCTGTTTGCCGGGCGCGGCGCGATTCACCGTCATCCGTTGCAGATGCGACGGGAGAATGGTCGCATTGCTAGCGCTTCCGCCACTCAGCGTGTTTTTCAAGAGCTAGAGCCGCTTTTCGGTTACGATGATATCGTCGTGGATGTCAGCGCAATGCCGCGAATGATAGCGCTGGTGTTAATCTCTCAGTTAGTTGCAGCACTCGATACTCAAAAAGCGTCAAAGCCGATTCCCAACCTCCATGTTGTCACTGCAGAGAGCGTGGTCATGGATGTTAGCGTCGCCGAGGAGAGCCTGGCGGAAGACGTCGTCAATGTAACCGGGTTCACCGGTCGCGTAGGCGCGGAGTCGATCAGCAATCCAAAAATTTGGTTTCCAATTCTCGGCGAGGGCCAAACCATCCGATTGCAGCGAATACACGACAAGCTTCAGCCGGATGAGATTTGTCCTGTCATTCCGTTTCCCTCGCTCAATCCACGCCGAGGCGATGCGCTCATCGAAGAGTACCGAAGCCTCCTGTTCGAGGACTACCGTGTCGACCCCCGCAACGTACTTTATGCCTCGGAGTTCAATCCGTTCGAAGCCTATCGACAGGTGTTCGGCGCAATCGATCGGTATCGGCTAGCTTTGAGTGAACTCGATTCCTGCCGAGCAATTATCTCGCCTCTTTCAAGCAAGGTGTTGTCAATGGGCGCCCTTCTCGCAGCGTACGACCATCGCGCACAGAGGGGCGGGCAATTTCATGTCGGCATTCATTATGTGGAAGCCGGCAGTTATCGGCCGGGACCGGTTACCGAGCCGCCGGCCTACGAGCTCATCGGAATGTGGATCGTCGGCGAATGGGAGGATAGCTGATGCGTATTGACCTTGAGCTGCCCAAGGCCGCGCCATCATCAGTGGCGTTCGGAGCCGGGTTTGTCGCTCTCGACGTTATTCAGGGAGAGAATGGCGATCACGTTGCGGCTGGTGGCACCTGTGGCAACGTCATGGCCATTTTGGCATGGCTCGGGTGGACGAGTGTGCCTGTTGCGCGTTTGGGCGCTGACGCCGCCGCGCGTTTTGTTGTCGAAGACCTGCAACATGCGGGCGTGAAAACGGCGCACCTTCAACAAGACAAAACCTCTGCAACACCGATCGTCATTCAGCGCACGGTCGTCGATCGGCACGGCGAACGCTCTCACCGCTTCACCATGACTTGCCCCGAATGCGGTCAGTGGCTTCCTCGCTTTAGGCCCTTCGTCCGTGAAGAGGCCAACTCTGTTATTGAAGCCACACGCGAGAACCCATCGGTCTTCTTTTTTGATCGCGTGTCGCCGGGAATAAGCACCCTCATGCGCTGGGCGCGTGAGAAAGGCGCGCTGATCGTGTTTGAGCCTTCGAGCTACAGTGACGACAAGCACTTCCGCGACGCGGTCGAAGCTTGCCATATTCTGAAGTTCTCACAGGAGAGACTGGGGCACGTGCGTGATTTCGCCGATAGTCCACATCCAGCGATCGTGATTGAAACACTAGGGTCCGAAGGGCTCCGCCTTCGCTGGAAAGGCAAATGGAGCGCCTTCAACTCATTCACAGCGCCGCGATTTATCGATGCTGCAGGCGCTGGCGATTGGTGCACCGCTGGTTTCGTCCACGTTGTGGGCCAAAGCGGCGCAGCTGGCCTCAAGGACCTGCGCAAGCCGACATTGGAAAAGGCGATACGCCTCGGCCAGGCATTGTCCGCGATCAACTGCGGCTATGAAGGCGCGCGGGGCGCAATGGAAACTCTCACTCGAGATCGCGCCGCAAAGGTGCTGCGCTTGTTGACAGGCGGCGAAGGAGCACTGCCCGACGGAGACGCTTCACGTTCCACTGATCAAGCTCGGGCAATAATTTGTGACATTTGCAAACCGGTTGCGAAGAAGAGTCCAGCGAAGAAAGCCAAGCGGGGCGGTTAGCCTCTCGACGTGATTGCAGCCTTGCTGTGCCTCCTCCATGCCGCCGTTGGGACGGCGCGGCGGGCCTCGACATGACCGACATCACCGATCGCATCATTGCGGCGCTGCGCGCAGCAAGTGAAAGCTCGACGACAAACATCGCAATGCCGCTTACATGACCGGGCAGGAAAAGGAGACCGTAGGTATTGAACGACTTCGCACCGCGATCAAAACGGTCACCGATGGTGACGTCGACATGCGTTATCTTTTGGCCGGCCGCTGGTCGATGCTCAGCTACCTCGAAGATACAAAAAGTAAGTTGAGGAGCGCGTGCCATCGCTCTCCCGCGCCTCAAGGGACGGCTCCGCCTCGCTTGTGCCCTTGACCCCGCGCTTGTGCGCGGTGACCGAGCGCAGCTGTCGGAGCGCGGGGCGCCTTCGTCAATAGAGGTTAGCCCTCGCCCTCCAGGCGGGGCCGAACGCAGGGCTATGAGAAGAGATCTTGTTGGACCTGGCGTGGCGCGCGCTTGCGAGGCGTTGCGGCGGCTCGAGTCTTCGTCAGCGCTTTGACCTTCTTCTCGTGCTTGCGCTTGCGGTCGAACACGCAGCGGCCCTCAAAGCGCAGGAGCGCAGCTTCCAGCGGCTCAATCTCAGATTTTTTCCAATAGATTTGCCGCCCCACTCTGGTGGGCTGCGGGAAGCCGGCGACGTCGCTTGCGGCAGCGCGCCAGAGCGTCCATCGACTGACGCCCAGATCCTCGACCACGGCTTTGAGCGGCAGATAGTTCTTGAGCTTCATCGATAGGGCCTGAGCACAATATCACGCGTGACCAGAACCCGGACCGCGGCCCCGGGCCTGATCGTCAGCGACGGGCGCACATTGAGTTCACGATCGACGATGCGCCCACCGCTTTGCGCCGCTTGCTGTGCTGCTGCATCGCCAACGCTTTGTGAAAGCGAGCCTTGCTCGTCCTCGTCCTCGCTCTCATTGGCGATGACCGCGACGATCGCGGACAATCCAATCGCCGCGGCCAGCCGATCGAAATGATGATCGGTCCGATCACTGAGACCCGCGGCGCCCGAGGGATCGGTCGCCGCCATCTCCTCTAAATTGATGCTCCAGCCGTTCGGCAAAATGAGCCGCGTCCAAACCAGAAAGAGCCGGTGATCGCCGTAGCGCACCGCATTGTCGTATCGCCCGACCAAGCGGCTGCCCTGCGGAATGAGCATATAATCCCCGCTGACGGAATCAAACACGGGTGCCGTCACTTGCGCGCTCACCTGCCCCGGCAGATCGGAGTTCAACCCAGTGATCAAAGCCGCTGGGATGACATGGCCCGCTTGCAGGATGTAGCGCGAGCGCGGCGGCGTCAGACGTGCGGTGAGAGTAGCATCTCTATCCTCCCCGCTGCCCGCTTCCACTTCTCGTGCGAACAAGATTGGCGCTACCCGCGCGAGCTGCTGTGGATCTGGGGTGGCTTGCGTTCGCTCGGGGGCGGCCTGCGCGTGAGCACGAGTCGCGCCGGCTTCGTTCGCTCCGCCGGTCCACAGCGAATCATCTGGCGGCTGCAGAACATCCGCATCGTGAAGGTCGTAACGGCCATATTGCAGAGAGGCTGCGTCATATTCGGCCGATGCTTGGGCGACACTCTCCGGCGGGCCTGCAGCGGCTTGCACGGTGTTCTGGGCTTCGTCACGCGCGCTTTCATGCTCGGAGAGACCATTGACCAGGGCAAAGGCGATAATGGCGCCCGCGCCGAGGCACCCCGCCAGCAGCACCTTGCGCGAGAGGCGCTTAGGCGATGGCCGCTTGGCGCGGACGTCGAGCGAAGGCGCGGCTTCGGTATCGATCGTCATGGCCGCTGACTCCGGCGGCGTGGCGTCGGCGGGCTCGGGTTGCGCTCAATGCGCACAATGAGTGGCGCGCGCGTCCCGAGACGGAGTTCGCCGATGTCGAAGACGCGATCGACTACATAGCGCGCACCGTTTTGTCCCGTGGTGACGCGATAATTGACCAGTTCCGCGCCTTCGCCGGTGATGACAAAGAGCGGCGGCAGATCGCTTGCCACCACATCGTTGGAGAACTCAATCCAGGTCCTGCGTCCATCGTCGAAGACGCGCACGGGCGACCAGGTGGGCGTGCGTCCGCGCATGGTGCGAACGCGATAATTGAGATTGAGACCGTCGAGCGGCGTCGATGCTTGGAGCGCTTGCTCCGCTTGCGGATAGGACCAAGCCAACTGCGCGGAATAAGCCGAACCCGCTTGCGATATCGCTTCGATCAGATAGGTCCTGCGATCGGTGATGAGCACGACGTTAGTGCGGAGCCCCGCTGCTTGAGGCTTCACCAGGACGATGGTGCGCCCCTCGCCTTCGGTTTCCCCATCAGCCTGGGTCACCATCCAGCGCGAGGTGTCGCCGGCGGCGATGTTGTTCAACGTCTCGCCGGGCTCCAGCAGAATGGTCGAGACATAATTGGGGTTGGCGTAGAGTTCGTAGATCGCGCCGGGTTCAAACGAATAAATCTGACGCGCGGCTTGAAACCCCTCGCGGCTTGGCCGCTGACGCGATGCATCGTTGGCCGACGCCAACATCTCCAATGGCGTTTCCGCGCGCGTACGCCGCGTTTGCGCATCGACTTGCGCTGGAATGGCGAACGCGATGGCGACGGCGAGAATTGTAAGCATCTGTTTCATCGTTGCCGGCTCCAGGAGAAGTCGGAGATCAAAAGCCCCAAGGGATTGTTGGCGATCTCATCGGCATTGCGCGGCGGCCTTGTCGTCAAAGTGAAGACGCCGGAATAAATTTCGGGGTCGGCCGTGCCCGTCGCGTTGGTGGCGCGCTCAACCCACGTCACTTCCCAGGCATTGTTGGAGCGCGCGATGATCGAGCGGATGTGCACGGTGCGACCGACACGGCCGAGGCTCAGGAACGGATCGTCCTGGCGCGCGATCTCGGAGAGCTGTGCTGCTGCTTGCGGCGTCAGCAACCGATAGGCTTGCAGCCAGTTCTCGCGCAGCACCACGCCGTCTGTCGGCAGAGAGCGCACAAGACGGATGAATTGGCCCAGATGATAGGCAATCTGCGCTTCATTGGGCGACCAGCGCCCGTCAGCGGCGCGCACATTCATCACCTGGCCTTCGGGACTGACTTCAACAACGTGGATGAACGTGCGCTGTTGAAGGGCGACAATGACAAGGCTTGCGACGCTCACGCCTAAGAGTGCAAGCGCGCCGAAAGCCATGCTGCGCCAAGAGCGCGCTGAGAGCACGGCAGACCCCATCCGCGCGTCCCATTCCTGGCGCGCGCGTTGGTATGGCGTCTCCGCCGGTTCGGGCGCGTACGAACGCGCAGGTGCACGGAATGGCATGTTCATGAGCGTCCTCCGGAAGGTTTGCGCGGTGGCTGCATCGCCGCATAATTGATGGCGGGACTGCGTTCGCCGCTTTGGCCCCCACCCTTGGGATTGCGGGCGCCGCCAATCATGCGCATGGCGCCGCCGCCTATCGCGCCGCCAATTTTCAAGGCGTTCTTGCCAGCCTGGTAGACGACCATGCCGCCGGCGATTGTTGTGAAGCCCGCGCCGATTCCTGTGCGCACCGCGTCGGCACCGGAGAGCTGAGGCTGGCCCTGCACCACTTCGCTGGCCAGCATGGGAGCAAACCAGGCCAGCGCCAGCACCGTCAAGCCGAAGAAGAGCACCTGCAGCCCACCGCCATCATCGAGCACGAATTGTGGCGGCAGCGTTTCAACGAAGCTGATCGAGACCGACGCGATCAGCGCCAGCACAAAGAGCCGGATGGCGCAGCCCGCGACCCAGCCAATCGGACGCTCCGCTACCCAGGCGGTGCCGTTGAACACACCCCATGGCAAAGCCACGAAAGCTGCGAGCGCGCCAACCTTGAAGGCGATCAGTGAGACGAAGAGCTGCAGCGCCAAGACAAAGAAGCCCAGCGCCACGAAGAGTGCCGCGATAAAGATGAGCAACATCGTCATGGTGTCGGCGAAGAAGTTCATCCCCTCTGCGAGCGCGATTGTGCGGCCGAACATCTCGATGCCGATCTGGCCGACGCGTCCGGGATTATGGAGTTCGGCCATGCTGAGGGCGCCGCCGCCGGCATTGAGACCAAGCTGGGCCCCCGAGCGGACAATGATGTTGGAGAGCGCCGGCCAATTGTTCACAAGGAAAGCAAAGAAGCCCACGAACAGGACCTTGCGGAAGAACGGCGCCATCGGCGCCTCGCCGGCCAATGCCCATTGTGCGCCAGCCAACGTGATCGAAATCACGATCAATGCATTCAGCACGTAGCTCACATCGCCCTGGATCAAACCGAAACCGGAATCGGCCACGGCTAAAAACTGGTCGAGGAAGGAATTGACCGAAGTCGGATCCATGTCAGTCCCCGAAGGCCGAGCGCGCGGGCGCGGTGGTCGCTGAGGTTTGGCCAGGGAAAGCGCGGCGTTGGATTTGGCGCGCGCGTTCTTCGCGCGCCAGGCGCTCAAGCCGCTCCGTCGCTAAGGCGCGTCCCTGGGCGATCAGCAGCGCGTGGATGTCGGCAAGTTGCGAAGCTTGGATGCCGAGCAATTGATTACCGGCCTGGATGGCGCCGGTCTGACCTTCGGCCCCGCTCGACGACTGCAGCGCGCGCTCGATGCGCGCTTGCGTCTGGCCAATCCGCTCCGCGGCGCGCGCTTCCGCTTCCATGGCGCGCTCGAGGCTTGCCCGGCTTTGGCGCATCCATTGGTCCGATTGCGCCAGCACATCGCCCAGTTCGAACGCTTCCCAGGTTTCAGGATAGAGCGTGCGCAATTCCGCGCTCAATTGGCTGGCTTCGAAGGCGAGCCCCTCAACGCTTTCAAACAACGCCCGCGCTTGCCCGATCGATTGTGACAATTCGGGACTGAGTTGCAGCGGATTTTGTCGCAGCATCGCCGTCGCCTGCTCGATCTGCTGCACCTGGTTGCGCACCTGTTCGATCATGTGACTGACCTGCAGGATGTTCTGCGCAAGATTGCTGGGATCAATGACGGTGATGGCGCGCGCCTCGCGCGCTGGTGCAAAGCTGAGGCTGAACGCCAAGATGGCGGCAAACACAGTACGAGAGAATTTGACGACCATGCGCCCCTCCTATTCAGCGGCGATCAGTGATGGTGGTGACGTGCGGGTCTTGAAGCGCCGGATCGCGTCGGCGGCCTCGCTCAAGCCCTTGGTTTCGAGCCAGGCCACGGCAAAATCTTCGCGACCGCTCTCCTGCAGCACGCGATCCATCAGTGCGTGATCCTCGGGTCGGGAGGCGCCCACAAAGGCAAGTGCTGCCGGACCCAGCCCCAATTCGAAGAGGCGCGCGCCTTCGCGGGAGACCAGATAATAATCGCGCTTTGGCGCAGCGGACGCGATGAGCTCGATCTGCCGGGCGTTCAGCCCGAGCGCCTCATAGAAGGCGCGTGACCTTGGCTCACGCGCGCGATCGTTGGGCAGGAAGATGCGCGTGTGGCAGGCTTCGATGATGGTGGAGGCGATCGGACTTGCCTCGACGTCGGCCAATTCCTGGCTCGCGAACACCACGGCCACGTTGCGTTTGCGCAGCGTCTTTAGCCAATCCTGAATTTGCGCAGCAAAGAAGCTGTCTTTCAAGAAGAGCCAGGCTTCATCAAGCACGAGCAAGATAGGCCGGCCGTCAAACCTGCGTTCAAGCGCGTGAAAGAGCGCCCCCAGCACCGCGCCCACCGCGTTCGGCCGGCGCATCAGATCGTCCATCTCAAACGCCTGGACGCGCCCCTCGCCTAAGCTCGACGCATCCACATCGAGCAGCCGCCCATAGGGGCCGCCATGTGTGAACGGCGCCAAGGCCGCGCGAACATTTTCTTCCTGCACCAAGGCGGTGAAGAGCGAGAGGGTGCGATCCTCTGGCCCGCGCGCGCCCAATATGTCGAGCGCACGCCAGATTTCCGCGCGCAGTTCTGGCGTCACCGCAACAGATGCCATTTTGAGGATGTCGCAGAGCCAATCGATCGCCCAAGCGCGCTCATCGTCCTGGTCGACGTCGTGCAATGGCGATAGGCCCAGCGCGCCCTCAACGCCCAAATCGAAGAAATCGCCGCCAAGGCCAAGAATTGTAGCGCGCGCTGAACGTCCTTTGTCGAAGAGATAGATCTGTGCGCCTTCGTAACGCAGCCATTGCGCAGCAAGCGTCGCCAGCAGCACCGATTTGCCCGCCCCGGTAGGCCCCACAATCATGGTGTGGCCGACATCGCCGGCATGCAGGTTCAGGCGAAACGGCGTCGCTCCATCGGTCGCTGTCAGCATCAAGGGCGAGCCCTCCAGATGGGCATTGCGCAGGGGGCCCGCCCAGACCGCGCTCGTCGGCAAGAGATGTGCGAGCGAGGGTGTCAGCAGAATGGGACGGCGCACATCGGCATAAGCATGACCAGGCAATGAGCCCAGCCACGCTTCGACGGCATTGACCGTTTCGACTTGTGTGACGAAGCCCAGGCCATCAGCGATCTGCTGCACCTGTCGCACGGCTTCGTTTGCGACAGCCTCGTCCACTTCGGCAATACTTACGGTCAGAGTGACGAAGCCCGCGCCCACCGCATCGGCGCCCAATTCCTGGAGCGCGATATCGGCATCGCCCGCCTGGTTGGCGGCGTCATTATCCTGCAGCGCGGATTCTTCCCTGAAGAGCGCCTCGCGCAGCATGGTCATCAGACCCTTGCGCTTGGAGAACCAGCGTTTGCGGATCTTCTCCAGCTCGCGACGCGCCTCTTCGCGTGGCATGGGCAAGAACCGCGTCACCCAGCGATAGGAAATGGCCAGGCGATTGAGCGCGTCGAGCAGGCCGGGCTCGGTTTCGGCCACATAGCTTCTGACCGAGATGATCTTGAGGTGCTTGGCCCCAAGCCTTGGCGCCAAACCGCCAATCACATTCGTATCGGTCAAAAGCGTATCGAGGTGGAAAGGTGTTACAGGCGCGGTCACGCGATGGGGACGCTCGGACACGCAATCGTGGAGATAGGTCAGCGTCTCCTCGTCGCTCAGCCAGCGCGCTTGTGGCATCAGAGTTTCGAGCAGCGACAGCATCTGGTCGCTCTCTTCGATGAAGCGCGCGAGGTGATGGCGATAATCGACCGGACCGCCCGCGCCGATTTCACCGCCTTCGAATAAGAGGTTTTCCAGCCTGCCCTGGCGCTCGGCCGGCGGCAGCCAGGTCAATGTCAGATAATACGCACTCTCGAAGCGCGCGCCGGCCGTCTCGAAGACGGCGCGACGTTCTTCGTCGATCAGCCACGACAGCGCGTCAGGAAAATCCCCGTCCGGATATCCAGGCGCGGGCGCGCGGCGCGCTTCGACATGGATGCACCAGCCGCCTTCAAAGCGGCGAAGTGCATTGTTGAGCCGGATGCTCGCGCCCATCAGTTCCGACGGCGTCGCGGAATCGAGATCCGGGCCGCGGAAAAGCAGCGTCCGCTGGAAGGCGCCGTCCTTGTTGAGGACAATGCCCGGGGCGATGAGTGCTGCCCACAGCAGATAATCGGAAAGCCTGGCGCATGCGTGTCTGTAAGGACGAAGATCGATCATGGCATCACGCACTCAGGCTTCGAAGAACAGCGGCTTGGCCAAGTGACGCGGCCAGGTTTCCAGAAACCAAGGATCGCGCGCGGCGGCCCAGGCGGCAGCGCCCTGCAACAGCGCCCAGAGCGGCAAGCCGATGAAAGGCTGCTGCAGGCCAAAGCCGATCGCAGCGCCGATCGTGGCGTTGAGAATTGCGAAGGCGCGCGGCACGCCGCCCATCAGGATCGGGCGCGTGAGCGAGGTGCGCAAAGGCGTGCGATATCCTTCCGGCTCTTCGAGCATCTTGGCATCTCCTTTGTGAGGCGCGATCTCTGGCGGGCGCGATCAAAGAACAGCGCCTCCGGCAAAGCCGAAGAAATCGAGGAAGAACGAAACCGCCGCGAACATCACGGCGATGCCTAAGCCGACGAAGGCGAGCTTCCTCACCCCGCCGCCGCCCTCTGAGAAAATGATGGTGACGCCGGCGATGACGATGGCGATGACCGCCGCGGCCCGCGCCACAGGACCCGTAATGGAATCGACGATCTGTTCGAGCGGGCCTTCCCACGGCATGCCCGAGCCCGACGCGTGCGCAGGCCCAATCAAAGCCAGCAACACAATCACGCAGACGCCGCTGCGCGACAGAGCGCGCAAAATGATATGGCTTGCCGTTCTCATGGCCTTGTCCCCTCGATGGATTGGATGTCGTAGGCATCGCCGCTTAGGCCGCGCACATGGGCGATGTCGGCGATGGCGCGACCGGTTTCGGTGCGCGTGATGAACACAACAAGGTCGACGGCACTGGCGATCAGACGTCGGGGCGCATGCGCCGATTGCTCAAGCGTGAGATCTTCAAGCCGCGTCAGCGCGTCGTGCGCGGAATTGGCGTGGAGCGTGAGCAGCCCGCCGGGATGGCCCGTGTTCCAGGCTTTGAGCACCTCAAGCGCTGCACCATCGCGCACTTCGCCGACAACGATCCGATCGGGCCGGAGACGCAAGCTCATCTGCACCAGATCGCGCATGCCAATGGTCGGGCTCGTGCGCTTGGTCAGAAGCTGAAGGCAATTGGACGCCGTGCATTGAAGCTCGGCTGTGTCTTCGAGGATGATGATGCGCGCGTCGCGGAACGCCGCTTCGGCCAAGAGCGCATTGAGCAAGGTGGTCTTGCCCGACCCCGTGCCGCCGGCGACGACAATGTTCGCGCGCGCCTTCACGGCTTCGGCGAGCACATCCGCTTGTTTGGCGGTGGCGATCCCATCCGCCACATAATCGCTCAGGCGATAGATCCGGGTTGGGCGTTTGCGGATGGCGAGGATCGGCGCCTCGACCAAAGGCGGCAGCAGCGCCTGCACCCGCGCCGCGGATTCCGGCAGAATAGCCGCGAGCGCCGGGCGCGCCTCGCCGACCATTTCACCGGCCTCGTGCGCCAGAATGCGGATCGCTGTCTCGCGATCCGAAACCGAGAGCGTGTGCGCGGTGCACCCCAATCCAGAGCCGACGCGATCGAGCCAGAGTTTGCCATCGACATTGACCATCGCCTCCACCACGTCGGGCGCGGCCAAAGCCTCAGCGATCGCAGGACCCAGGGCGCGCGCCAGCGAGGAACGGCGCCGGGCTTGGACGATGACGTGCGCGTGGGTCATGAATTGCCCACCCCCGCGTTCGCGTGGTCATGGCCGTTTGCCGTCTCAACGCCAGATTCTATGCGATCGAGCAGATCATCGCCTGCCTCCGGCGCGATCAGACGTTGGCTCAAGAGATCGAGGAAGCGTTCGAAGCGCGCCTCAGCGCTGGCGCCGGCGCTGTCCTCAATTTCGGGATCGAGCGGCGGATTGTGTTCGAGCCAGACCCGCACAAAGAGCAGTATCGCCTGTTTGGTTTGCGTCAAATCCCAGATGAGCTTGTCGAAACGCGCTTCCAGACGATTGAGCTGGCGCTTTTGCGTCTCGCCGCCGGCCTTATCCGCTGCATCCGACGCATTGGCGAAACGCGCCCGCACGGCGTCGGCGATAATCGCGGATTCCGAACGGTTCTGCACCGCCGCAAGCCGCGACACCGCCGCCGCCAAGCCCTCATCGAGATAGGTCTTCATCGGTGCACGTGACATCGAGCTATACTCCTGTCGCGCGCGAGCGCTTCGCGGGCTCGCTGTCTTGCGTGTCAGGCGCTGGCGCCTGCGGCGAGCGCAGGCCCGCCAGCGCTAGCTCGGAGATCGTCGGCGATGCCGGCGCCGACGCGGCGTCCTTATCTTGCTTGAACAAATCCGATTGCGGCGTCGGCAGCGTTGCAGGCGTCAGCACAGCGCGGTGCTCCACCTTGGCCCTTGTGCGCGGCTTGGCTGTGTGTGGAAGTCGCCCTAATAGGCGGATGTCTTCCCAATCATGCGCCGCCGTCAGCATCTCCGCCTTCGGCGCTGGCGGGCGCATACGCTTTGCAAAGAGACGCTCCTGGTCAAAACGCAGCTTCTTGGCGCGGATGGGCTTGGCGCCGGCGACAAAGATGAGTTCTTCATCCCGCGCCAAGGCCCGCACATTGGCCGGCAACAGCAAGGGCCGACGCTCTTCGCGATACGTGATCGTGCCTTTGCGTGCGCCGAGCATTGCGCGCGGGCGTTGCTCGCTTTCGTGCGGGCGCACTTCCCACACTTCGCCCGCCATGTCGGCGATGCGCTTGGCCGTTTCTGGGTCCGATGCCGAGAACGCCGTGACGATATGGGCGTTGTCGAGAATGACATTGTCGCGGCCATAGGCGCTGATGATGTGATTGAGCGATTGGCAGACGAGGTAGATTTTGACCCCGTAGCCGGCCATCGCACCCATCATCTTCTCAAAGAAGTCGAGCCGGCCAAGTTGAGGAAATTCATCGAGCAGCATTAACAGACGATGCTTCTTCTCCCGCCCCATGCCGTCGCGCGCTTGTTCTTCCATCAAGGCGCGCGCCGCGATATTGATGAAGAGCCGCATCAGCGGCATGAGACGCGGCGCATCCGAGGGCGGCGGCTGCAGATAGAGCGTGACCGGCTGATCGAGACACATGAGATCGCCGATACGGAAATCAGAGCGCGCGGTTTTGTCCGCCACCACCGGATCGGCAAACATGCCGAAGAAGGATTCTGCCGTCGCCTTAATGCCAGAACGCAGCCGCTCCTCGCTGGCCAGATAGGATTCAGCAGCGTGCAGCACCTCGGGATGCACTTCAGCGAGCCCGCTGGTGGGGTTCAAGCGGTGCAGACTGGTGCGCATCTCTTCGGCAGTGCGGTCGAGATCGCGAAGCTTCTCGCGCACCACCGCCAAATTCTTGCGCGCCACGGGCTCGCTATAGAGCACGTGCACGATGACGCCCGTGATGATCTCCTTGCCCTTGTTGTTCCAGAAGAGTTCGGCGCCGCGCGTCTCACCCTGGGGATGCACCAACGCTTCAACAATATTCTGGATGTCGCGGATTTCGTGGAGCCCGCGCCGCACTTCGAATAGCGGATTAAAGCAATTGGAATGCGGACCGGTGGGCGCAAAGCGCAGCACCGGACCCAACAGCGCGCGAAACCCCGACGTGCCAGGAAAGCCATGGCGCGGGTCGCCATGATCGAGTTCGCCCTTGATATCGAGCACTAAGGTTGACGCGTTCCAAGCGAGCAAGGTCGGCACCACATGCCCCCTGCCCTTGCCCGACCGTGACGCGCCAATCAGGAGCTGGTGCTCTGGACCATCAAAGGCGATAATCTCGCCGTCGATCTTGCCGAGGATCGTGCCGCCCTTTGCGAAGAGCCCTGCAGCCTCAATGTCGGCGAAACTCGCCCACGCATTCTCGCCGAACGGGCGCAGCGCGCGCGCGCGGCGCAGCAGGAGCGCGGGCGCGACAAACGCAAGCGCCACGCCCGCGCCGCCCATGAGAGACGCGAGCGCAAAGGGACGCGGATAGGCCGCGCCCCAGGCGCGCTGCCATTCAAGCCACGCCCATGGCCAGTACAATCGGGCGCCGCCCAAGTTCAGCGCATCACCGAGTGCGGGCTGATAGCGGAAGATGTGCGCCAGCGTTTGCGTCGCGCCCATCGAGCCCAGCACGCTCACACCCAGCATGAGCAGAGACATCTCAACGACTTGCTTGGTGGTGAATTGCATCGCCATGCGGACAATCTGCGCCCGCTGCAAAAGCCGCTTCGAGTCATTGCAACCATCACAGCAAACACGCCTCCGCTCATGGCCGCTGGTTCGCGAGAATCGTCACCAGAACTGGGTGAATCCACTCGTCTGGGCACACAACCGGAGGTGTGATAGCCTCAAAGAAGGTTGAAGTTGGAGGGCCGATGCAGTCCGCGCCTTTGATCGACGACGCCGTGCTGGATTTCGCACAAGCTTGCGAAGCCGCCGCCTCATTGCCAGAACTCGAACGCGTCTGGGACGCCCGCATGCGCGCGCTTGGCTTTGCATACGCGGCCCTCGGCGGGCACGCCGATCCGCTGCATCCTGATCGGGCGACCTATGTCTTCTGCAATTATCCGGGCGAATGGGTCAGCCATTATTCGACCCAACGCTATTTCTTGATCGACCCTGTCTATCGCGCGGTCGAAGCCGGCGCGTCGGACTTTCTCTGGCATGATCCAGACTTCTATCAGGGTCTGCCCTGGCGCCAGCGCCGTATCCTCGCGGAGGCGCGTGAGTGTGGGCTTCGCTTTGGCCGCACGCATGCGCTGGCGCCAACGCTTTTTCTGGCCGCCTCTTCGTCACTGGTCACGGATTTTGTCGATGTCGATCCGGCCGCGTACGCCACGGCCAAACTGGCCAATGTCATCACCCACCATCGTGCAGCCCTTCTGTGCGCGCCGCCGCTTGCCCTCACGCCGAAACTGTCGATGCGCGAGCGCCAATGTCTGCAATTGTGCGCACGCGGCCGCACCGACGGTGAGATCGCGCGCGACCTCGGCATATCGGTGGCCACCGTGCGCCGGCATATCGAGTCCGTCAGACTTCGCTTCCGCGTCTCTAGTAGAGTGCAAGCAGCCGTCAGAGCGGTGCTGAGCGGGCAGATTGAACCCTAGGCGCAGCCAAACAGATGACGCGGTTCAGCTGGCGCCAACACCGCCGATCGACGACCAGACCGCCTTGTCGTCCTCTCGGTCCATTATCGCCAGATCGCCCAGGCGCAGCGCGTCGCAATAGGCGGAGAACGCCAACATCTGGTCTGCATCGATGAAACCCGGCGGACGTCCCCAGGCGCTATAGCTTCGCCAGGCAATCAGTTTCAGTGCGACGGCGCGCCAAGAGCTCGCCTGATGGAGTGTAAGCGCCCGCACATTGTCATCGATCTTCCAATCGAGCGCTTCGGCGCGCGTCGCCAGCGCTTCGCGCCGTGCGCTCCCGCCCTCACGCGCCGCCGCTTCCATGGCCGGCACACGCGCATAGGCCGCATCAGACGCGCGCTGCAGACGCAGCAAATGTATCACAAGCTCCGCGCATCGCGGGTCATCGAAGGTGATCGCTGCGAGACCGATCACGTCCGGTTCGGCTTGAATAAGAGCGCGACGCATGGTCATGAATCTGTTCCTGCCGAAAGCGACCGGCGCGGGCGTGAGTCGATCCACCAAGCGCAGGGGCGGAGCGCAACAGTGCGACGCGGGATTAAGGCGCGCACGTCGTTCATGGCCCCAAGATCAGCGCGAGTTGCTCGCACCCGTCTTGCACGAGCGCATAGACGTAGTCGTCATTCCAATCGTAAGGGCCTTGAATCCGAAGTCCGAGCCTGATCTTGGCGAGCGCACCCTCAGCGCTCGTCGTGCGCATCAGCACAATGCGTTGCGCCACGCGCTGAAGGCGCTTAAGGCCCGGCTTGATCTTCCGATCCAGCGCACGCATCGCCCGTGCTTCTGGCAGCCCGGAGCGACACGCAGCCGTCAGATTCATGGGCGTGCCATGGATCCGGTCGCAGAGCGCGCTTTCCTGGTCCTGCCATTCCAGCATCATCGCATCGATCGCGTCGCGATCCGCCAGCCAAGCCTCCACCTTGGCCACGACTGGGTCAGCCTTCGCCACGGGTGCAGGCGGCTTCCTCGCCGCCTTCGCCGCCGCCCCTTCAGCGCTATAGCCATTGAGCGCTAACGGTGCGGCGGCGGCCCCCGCAATCAGATTGCGCCGGGAGAGCTTGGGCATGCGCCCCTCCGATCCGAACACGATCGGCGTCACCCAGGATTGCGTAGGGCGAAGAATTCCTTCACCAAAGCAGCCTCTGGCGTCGATACCGAACTGGTTATGAGCACCAGTAAGATGTGGTTCAAAATGGTTATTGTCAACACTATTCTGGTTACAACAACCAGTCGCGGCGGCACATGCTCGTAACTGGCAACCAGCTCAAAGCGGCACGCGCCCTCGCCGACGTCGACCAACAGACTTTGGCGACTGAAGCGCAAGTGAACGTGAACACAATTCGCGCAATGGAAGCGTCTGGCGCCAGCACGCTAACAAGCGGTCTGGCCACCATACGGCGCGTTCAGGAAGCGCTAGAGCGCAGAGGGGTCGAATTTTTGAATCATGGGAATCCAGGGGTCCGTCTCAAGTGATATTCGGCCGGATATCTTTGCCGGCTGGTCGCGCGACTACGCCATCAATGCTGACACCACTGAGATAACGCTGTGCGTCACATTTCGTCGGGCAAGAGCTCGGTGAATTTGCAGTCCAGCGCGCGCGCAACGCGCATCAGCGTGCTTGCTGCGACACGATTTACGCCCTTTTCGTATTTCTGAATCTGCTGGAACGTGAGCCCAAGCTGTTCGGCGAGGCGCATTTGCGAAACGCCGATGGCCAGACGCCGTTTGCGGATGCGCTCGCCAATCTGCACATCGACAACGCCCGCCGTACGTGGCCCGACGGACCGCGGTTTCGACGCAGTTTTCGACTTTGTCTTCTTCTTGGTTGCGTTGGCCACGGTTCGTCACCCTCCGTTCGAACGGCATTGATCTGATGCGCGGCCCGCGTGAAGCAACCTCACGCTGCAACGAGAAGCCGACGGTCCGGCCTACACACACCCGGCCCGCGCGGGAGCAAGCGGCGTTGCGGTTCGAGAGAGTTGATGAGTGTGGCGCCAGATCCGACGCGCCAAGCTGACGCAATTTCTGCAGGCTTCCCTCCCGCACGCACGCGCCGACGCCAGCGGTCCGTTCCCGCTTCAGTGATCGCTCATCGCATGTGGGCGGAGGCTGGCAAGGGGCAAGCCTTCGGTCGTGTCCCACGCCCCCTTGCCAGCCTCCTCATTCCCACAAGCGCACGCATCACCACCGCGGGCCAGGCCCGTGGCGCCAGCCGGAGCTATCCGGCGCTTTGGGAGAAATCCTCATGTTCCGCTTCACCGCCCAAGGCCGCATCGGCTCGATCAACCAATACAAGAACAACACCGTTTCGATCTCTCTCGCCGCCGATCGGCTCGTCGAAGGTCGTGACGGCCAATTCACCGCCACCGAATGGATCCGCTGCGTGTCGTTCGACGCTGACCTCAACAAGCGCTTGCTGACAGATCTCGACAAAGGCCAGAGCGTGACCCTCGAAGGCCGCCTCGTTCCGCGCGTGCGCGACAAGACCGCCGACAAGAAAGTCTACGAGACCACACTCGAGATCACGGGCTTCCAACGCGGCGAAAAGCCGAAGGCTCAGGCCGCGCGAGCCCCCGCCGAAGCTTAAGCGCAGCGTTACGGCCGCGCACGAGCGCGGCCGTTCCGCCTTCTCACTCTCTCAACATCGCGCGTGATCGCGAACGCACACGCGCGTCAGCAGGACAGATCCGATGACCAAGTCCAACGCTCTCAACACGTCCACGCCGCAACGAACGGCGCACGACGCCCTCACTCACGTCACTGCCGAAATCACACGACTGCTTGAGCAAGGCGTGATGGCCTGGCGCGCACCGTGGGATCGCAAACGCGCTCTGGCCGCCACGCCTGGGCTGCCGCTGCGATGCAATGGCGAACCATATCGCGGCGCCAACGTGCCGCTGCTCTGGGCGGCTCAGATCGCGCGTGGCCATGCCAAGCGCACTTGGCTGACCTATCGCCAGGCGCTCGAACTTGGCGGTCAGGTCCGCAAGGGCGAGAAGGCCTGTCCTGTGGTCTATTATGGGCAGGCAATGGCCAATCAGGGCTCGGACGATAATGCGGAAACCGGCGCCGGCAACGACGTGGGCCGCCGCTACCGCTTTCTCAAGCTCTTCCATGTTTTCAACGTGGAGCAGATCGACAAGCTTCCGACCGGCTTCGGCGCTGAGATTGCACCCAAGGCGCCTCCGCAAACGGTGCTCGATGCTTGGATTGCGCGCTCAGGCGCAAAGGTTCGAGTCGGCGGCGCCATGGCCTATTATTCGCCAGCGACCGATACGATCCACATGCCGGCGCTTCAGGCCTTCGTCAGTGCCGAACAGGAGACGGCAACAAGGCTGCATGAACTCATCCACTTCACCGGTCACCCCTCGCGCCTTGATCGGCTGCAGGATTATTCTGCCGATCGTCGCGCCAGAAGCCGCGAGGAACTCACGGCCGAAATTGGCAGCGCCATGCTGGGGGCGATGATCGGCTTGCCGCCAGACCACTTGGAAGATCACGCCGCCTATTGCGCGAGCTGGCTCAACGTCATCCAGGATGAGCCGCGCGCCTTCTTTTCCGCTGGCGCCAAAGCGCAAGCGGCTGTCGACTGGCTTATGGCCAAAGCTGGGCTCCCCGCAGCGGCGCCCTCTGGGTGAAAGGAAGCTGATGAGCGCTTCGATGGCGTTCATCATGATCCGGTAAGGGAGCACGAAATCGCCGACAACAGCCATGACTACATCGCGGTGCCACCATCATTGGCATTTTGGCGTATAAAGCACCGGCGGTCGAAGGACACAGCGCCCTCGCATCGTGATCGCTGTTGCCTCCTAGAAGGCGGGTCGCGTCATGGCCAGGTCGGCGCTGCATCGGCACCACTGAAGCACCCAGAGTGCGTAAGGAGAAACGAGGTCCTCCGACCGCGCCGTGAGGCGTAAGGAGAACCGACATGGCCGCCATTTTCGCCGGGCTTGATGTGGGGGACTACGAAACTGCAGTGTGCGTGCTCGACGCGAGCGCCCGTGTCATCCTGGAAGAGAGGATCGCGAGCGATGCCAAAGTCATCGCGTCTCTCTTGAAGCCGTACCGTCGAACGTTGGGCGGTGTCGGCATTGAAGCGGGCACGACCGCGTCCCGTCTTTATAAGGACCTTGAGCGTCGGAAGTACCCGATGGTGTGCCTCGATCCATGGCACGCCCACGCCGCGCTGGTTGTTCAGCGCAATAAGACCGACCGAGCGGACGCAAAGGGACTGGCCCTTCTAGTGTCCCGGGGGCTTTACACAAAGGCGCACGTCAAAAGCAACGACGCCCAAGCTCTCCGCTTCCTGCTCGCAGCTCGCAAGGCGCTGAAGCGTCGCGTCATCGAGTTGCAACTAACCCTGAGATCGGCTGGCAAGCTGTTTGGTGCCGTCGTTGACATGAGGAATAGACGCATACGTGGCGTTAAATGGTCCCGCTATGCCAAGCACGCGCTCGCAATCGACGCGGCAGCCGCGCTAATCCGAGCATGCAGCGCGCTTCAGACAGAGTTAGCAGTAATCGACCTTGCCATGGAGAAGATGGCCAAGGCCGATCCTGTCTGTCGCCGCCTGATGACCATGCCGGGCGTGGGACCAATCACGGCGCTTACGTTCAAGGCGGCGGTCGATGATCCCTCGCGCTTCAAATCCTCACGGACGGTAGCTGCCTATTTCGGGCTAACCCCCAGAAGGCATCAATCCGGGATTATCGATATCGGTGGCCACATATCGCGGCGCGGCGATGGCACTGTCCGTGAGACCCTCTATGTCGCCGCGAGTACGATGCTGAACGTCACCAAGAAAGAGACGCGATTGCGAACGTGGGGCCTAGCACTGAAGGAACGGCGCGGTTTCAAGTTCGCGGCCGTCGCCTGCGCCCGTCGAATGGCCGTGATCATGCACCGCATGTGGGTAACCGAAACGGACTTCGACCCCGCACGTTAAGGGCGCGGTCAGAGTCAATCGTCCGAGACGCACTTAAGGTGCACGAGTTTCCACGAAGCCACGGCCCACTACGGCACTCGATAAGACGCCGTCTTTCGGCAGGCACATACACGCAAGCGATCCGTGGCTCTCTGACCGCGTGAAAGACCCTGCATCATTTCCCGATGAGTTGGAAGGTAGGTCTGATCGGCAAGCCGCGCCATCGGCAAATCTCTCGAACGGGCCGGCGCGATCCAATCGAGCCGTTGCCGCCCTTCCCCTCAATTCGGCTCACGATCCCCGCGCGCGCTCTGTTAAAGTACAACGATGGCGGCACCCGAATCGACTTCGCTCCTCCACATCATCGAGAGCCTAACCACCATTGGCGCAAACGTGGTCACCATGGGTGCGGCGGTTTCGGTGGCGATTAGCTTGAGCGCGGTGGTCTACTTCCAACGTCGACAGACAGAGTTGCAGACCGTCCGTTATGTCGCCGACGGTCTGAAAATCCCATACAGCGATGTTCTCAAGGACCTGCTCAACCAAGCCCTGTTCTACGCCGACAATCACCGCTTCGCTGAGGGCCTTAATCCCGGCGACACTGTTCCTCCGGATTACACCGAATACGTTGGCCGACTGATTTCGCTTTTTGACCTGGTGCTGATGAACGATGAACGGCCAGAGACCGTCGCTAAAATACGGGAAGTGCTCTCACGTCATGCTGTTGTGACAAGTAAACTCATGCCCCTTCGACTCCTTGGACTGATCCCCATGGGCAAACGGATCAAGAGCGTACTCCGTTCGTTGCGATGAGGCAAAGCAGCGGGAGAGGCAATCGACCTTCTCGCCAGATTTTCTGAGTGGCCCAATCACTCGATTGCGATCGTTCTTTCATCGGCGACAGCTATGCGTGATTTTCGCCGAAAGACGACACCCGGTGCGGACGAGCAGTCGAGTTTTTTTTGCTGGCCCTTGCACCGGCCTCGCGGGAAACGAAAGCGCATAGGATCGGCGGCGCCATGGCCTGTTTATTCGCCAGCGACCGATACGATCCACATGCCGGCGCTTGAGGCCTTCGTCAGTGCTGAACAGGAGACGGCAACAAGGCTGCATGAACTCATCCACTTTACCGGTCATCCCTCTCGCCTAGATCGGCTGCAGGATTATGCCGCCGATCGCCGCGCCAGAAGCCGCGAGGAACTCACGGCCGAAATTGGCAGCGCCATGCTGGGCGCGATGATCGGCTTGCCTCCGGATCACTTGGAAGATCCGCCGCCTATTGCGCGAGCTGGTTGAATGTCATCCGCGATGAGCCCCGAGCTTTCTTCTCCGCTGGTGCCAAAGCACAAGCAGCTGTCGACTGGCTCATCGCCAACGCCGGCTTCAATGAGGCCGAGATCTGTTCATCGTGTTGATCGCCAAGCTACAAAGCCTGAATTTCGGCAACCGCTGGGCGCGGGACGCCTGCTTAGGACTCCTACCTCTTGCTCCGCGCGCTCAGGCGCCACATCAGAGGTTGCGGGAGATGGACTATGGCGAATCAGGCTGCGGGGCCGACGGTAGGATCGTTCGTCGACGTGCGCGGCCGGCCGTGGCTTGTCGTTGGAAATGAGGCCAAGGCTCGCCTCGGCACGCTCGTTTCGATGGTGTGCGTTGCAGACGATGCGCAAGGCGAGACACTGAACGTCCTTTGGGAATCCGAACTTGCGGCGCGGGCGCTCGACACGGGAGGCTGGCAATCGGTCGCGCAATCAAGCCGAAACGATCCCGCTGCTTTTGGTGCGTACCTGCAAACTATTCGCTGGAACACCGCCACCGCCGCTGACCGTCAACTTCTGCAGGCGCCGTTTCGCGCTGGCATTCGGTTGGACGCCTATCAGTTAGCCCCGCTGCGCAAGGCGCTCTTGTTGCCGCGCGCCAATCTCCTGATAGCGGACGATACCGGCGTCGGTAAGACCATCGAAGCCGGCTTGGTGCTCCGCGAACTCCTGCTCCGCCGAAGGGCGCAGTTCATCGTCGTCGCAGCGCCGGCTTCGATGACGCTGCAATGGCAGGATGAGCTTGAGGACAAATTCGGCCTCAGTTTCACGTTGATCGACCGGGACTTTTTCGCGGCAACGCGGCGCCAACGTGGCTTCAACGCAAATCCCTGGATGACCGGGAGCGGGTTCATCATCTCCCACAGCCTGTTGATCAATGAAACATATGTGGCGGGCCTCCGAGAGGCGCTTGGTGAGTTTCGGCCTAGGGCCGTGCTTGTGCTCGATGAGGCCCACCACGCCGCCCCATCCAGTGGCGCGCGATATGCCATCGACTCTCAGTTCACGAAGGCCATTCGCGATCTCGCCGGCCGCTTCGAACATCGACTGTTCTTGAGCGCCACGCCGCACAACGGACACTCCAATTCTTTTTCAGCGCTACTCGAGATGCTCGATCCGCAACGCTTCACGCGCGGCGTACCGGCAAGGGCGAAAGATCTCGAACGGATCATGGTGCGCCGCTTGAAGTCCGATTTACGCCGGATCGACGAGCGGGCGTTTCCATTGCGGCTGGTCGAGCCTATCCCAATCGACGGCCTTGAGCCGAACGCACCCGAACTTCTTCTGGCTGAGATGCTGTCCGGCTACCGCGCGTTGCGCGAGACGCGCATCTCCAAGATGGGGGCTCGAAAGGCCGCTCAAGCGCGGATTGTGTTTGCCGGCTTGCAGCACCGCCTTTTGTCGTCGGCAGCTGCGTTCGCCTCGACCCTTGCGAAGCACAAGCAGACTTTGGAACGCCAGGTCGCCGACGGTAACGCAGCTGCGCCCGAGCATTTGAGGGCAACCATAGAGGGCGAAGACACAGCCGAGTTTCTGCTTGCCGAGGATGAAGCCGGCGCGGACGAGCTGATCGCAAGCGATGATCGTGCACTCGAAGCGGCGACAGTAGCTAGTGCGCCGGATACGAAAGAGGCCCTCGCACAAGAACTCGCGACCGTTGAAGAAATGCTGGCGGTCGCCGTCGAGGCCAGTCGCGGCAGCGACGCGCGCGTGAGCTGGATTTTGAACTGGATCAACAGCGAGTTTGCCCCAGGCGGGACGTGGAACAACCGCCGTCTGCTCATCTTCACCGAGTGGGAAACGACCCGGCGCTGGCTCGAACGCCGGCTGAACGAGGGCATCGCGAAGACGGCTGACGCCGAAAATCGCATCGAGGTGTTCTCAGGCGCCACCGGGATCGAACGTCGGGAAGACATTAAGCGTCGCTTCAACGCCGACCCGGAAATCGAGCCGCTGCGTATCTTGATCTGCACGGATGCAGCGCGCGAGGGCCTCAACTTTCAAACGGCGTGCAGTTATCTTCTGCACTTCGACCTGCCTTGGAATCCGGCGCGGCTTGAGCAGCGCAACGGCCGCATCGACCGCAAACTGCAACCCGCGCCTGAAGTGCATTGTCGGTACTTCGTCTATGCGCAGCGTCCGGAAGACATCGTGCTTCAGGCTCTTGTGCGCAAATCCGATGTCATCCGCACACAGCTTGGTTCAATGGGCCAGGTTCTCGAAACACGGATCAAGGACCGTCTGGAGTCCGCGGGCATTGATCGCGCTCATGCAAAGGCATTGGCCGACGAAATCGACAGGGCGGACGACCCCGAAAAACTTGAGACTGTTCGCGAAGAAATGGACGATCAGGCCGAGGCTCGTTACGCGCGTGTGGTTCGGGAGATAGAGGACCTGCGCCGTGTGCTCGAACGCTCGCAAGAGCGTGTCGGCGTTGAGCCCGCTGAACTCCAACGTGTGGTCGAGATTGCGTTCGACCGCGCGGGCGCGCCGCTCAACCACCAAGAGGCTCAGTCAGTCGGCGCCGTGCGCGCGTTTCCGATTGAGAGCGACAACCCCATCTTCACCCATGATCCAAGCTGGCTCGATGCCCTCGACGAACTTCGCATGAGGCGGCGAGCGCGGCGTGAGCGGCTGAGCGAATGGCGGCGCACTGCCCCTCTGCGCGCGATCTCCTTCGCACCGCCCGTCTTGGAGGATGGCCGTGATGCCACCGATGTCGTGCAGATACACCTCGAACATCGCTTAGTCCGGCGATTGCTGTCGCGCTTTCTTTCTCAAGGCTTTCAGAGCGACTTGGACCGCGTGTGCGCCATCGTCGGCGATGGCGCACAGCCTCGCGTGATCTTGCTGGCCCGCCTGATGCTCTTCGGCGTGCAAGGACAGCGGCTGCACGAGCAGATCATTCCTGTAACCGCCGTTTGGTCTGAGTCCGACCGGCAGACCAAGTCGCTCCGGCCTCTTGGCGTGCAAGGTGAAGAGACAACCCTCGATCAGCTTGAGTCCGCCATCAAGCAATCGCGCGCTGCGCCGGACAGCGTCGTTCGACGCCTGCAAGCGTTCGTTGAGCGCGACATCGCCGACCTGACGCCCGAGTTGGAAGCCCGCGCCCAAGAAGCGTTGGCAGACGCCACGCGCGAACTGAAAACGGCAGGCGACCGCGAGCGCAAGTCGCTGGCTGATCTGCTGGTGGCGCAGCGCGACCGCATTCGCGCGGCCGAGCAAAAGGCGGTAGAAGCCGATCTTCCCCTGCTCGCGCGCATGCAGCCAGATGAGCGCCGCCAGCGCGAAGCGGACCGGCGCCACTGGAACCAACGCCTCCTCCGCATCGAACTAGAGTTAGAGCACGAACCCGAAGCGGTGCGCCGGTCTTACGATGTGGCTGCGCATCGGCTTGAGCCGGTTGGCGTCGTATATCTCTGGCCGGCGACGGGATAGGCCATGACCGACGCCTACAATTTCGATCCCGACATCGAGTGGCTCGATCACCTGCGCCCCACGGGCGTGGTGGTGTCGCCAACCGTCATCAAGGAGCTTGGCCTCGCGCCTGAGCGCCAAGACGCCGTCGACACCGAAGCGGTCCGCGCGCTTCTCAATGCCGACCTCGAAGGCCCGGCGCTGCAGGATCCCTGGCCTTTCTTCCAGCAAGTCCTCGATTGGCCGGCGGCGCGTGTCGCTGGTGCGCCGGACGGCCCGCCGCTTCCCGGCGATCTCTCGGTCGCGCTACCCGAGTACGACACGGTGCTCGAGCCGACTTGGGCTGTGATGAACGCGGGCCAAGAGCCGGGCTATCAACTGCTCTTGCGCATCGAAGCGCCGGGCGTCGCTCCCGATGAGCGCGGGGCGCTTGCCGGATGGGAGGCCACGCCGCACCAGCGCTTCGAGCGGCTCTTGCGCGAAACCCACATCAGCGCCGGCATCCTGCTGACCGACCATGAGCTGCGCCTTGTCTATGCGCCGCGCGGCGAGACGTCTGGTTGGGCGTCGTGGCCTTTGCGCTCGCTCGGCATCATCGCTGGCCGTTCGCTGCTCGGCGGCCTCAAGGTCACGCTCAACGCCTTCCGTCTTCTCAATGACGGCGCGGATCGGCGTCTCCCCGCGCTGCTGAAGCGCTCGCGCGAGGCGCAAGCAGCCGTCTCGACCAAACTTGCCGAGCAAGTCCTCGGGGCCCTGCACGAACTGTTACGCGGGCTTCATGCGGCCGATCCGGCAATGATCGGCCGTATCGCGCGCCAGGATCCACAACATCTCTACGAGGGGTTGCTCACCGTCCTGATGCGACTGGTGTTTATCCTCTACGCTGAGGATCGCGACCTTATCCCTTCGACCGCCGATCCTGAGATGCGCCGGCTCTACGATCAGGGTTATGCGGTTCGCACGCTGCTCGGCAAATTGCAGGACGACGCCGCGCGTTATCCCGACACGATGGACGAGCGCAAAGGCGCGTGGGGCCGATTGCTTTCCCTCTTTCGCCTTATCCATCGCGGTCACGCGTATTGGATTCAGCCGCGCGGTGGGAAATTGTTCAACCCCGACGAGTTCGAGTTTCTTGAGGGCCGCGAGATAGCGGCCGACACGCCGCGCGTGCTCGGCGTGAGCGACGGCTGCGTGCATCGCATTCTCGACCGGCTGATGGTCGTGGGCGGTGAGCGCATCTCGTATCGCGGCCTCGACGTGGAACAAATCGGTTCGGTCTATGAAACGGTGATGGGCTTCACCGTCGATGTCGCCAAAGGACCTGTGCTCGCGATCAAGGCCGGCAAGAACAATAAGGTGCCGGTCTTCGTCGATCTCGCGCGTCTAGTTGCGATGGCGACAGACGCGCGGGTGAAGGCGCTGAAAGACGATTATTCGCGCGCTTCGTTCACGCCGAGACAACAGACAGCGATAAAGGCAGCCGCAGATGTGGCCGCACTTGCAACGGCGCTCGATGGCGTCGTTGACGAACGCGGCAGTCCGCAGCGGCGAGCGGCGCCGGCGGGCACGCCGATACTGCAGCCGACCGACGAACGCCGCCGCACAGGCAGCCACTACACGCCGCGCAGCCTCACCGAGCCCATCGTTCGCTACGCACTCGAGCCGGCGTTTAAGCGCATCGGCGCGGACGCGCGGCCGGAAGATGTGCTGGCGCTCAAGGTCTGTGATCCGGCGATGGGATCGGGCGCATTCTTGGTGGAGGCGTGCCGCGCGTTGGCGACGAGGTTGGTGCAGTCGTGGGCGAAGCATCCAGGTACTCGGCCAGTCATTCCGCCCGATGAGGACGAAGAGCTGCACGCGCGGCGGCTCGTTGCGCAGCGCTGCCTCTACGGCGTCGACAAGAACCCGATGGCGACGGACCTCGCGCGGCTTTCGCTCTGGCTTGCGACTTTGGCGAAGGAGCACGAGTTCACCTTCCTCGATCATGCGCTGAAGAGCGGCGACAGTCTCGTTGGCCTCACTGCCAAGCAGATCGCCGCCTGCCGGTGGGATGACGACAAGCCACGGTTCCCGCTGCTGCAGCGAATCCTCGACGGCAAGATCAAGGAAGCGCTCGCCGCCCGGAACGAGATCGCCAATGCGCCCGATGACGTCTTCCGCGCGATCCAGGAGGCCCGCCACCGCAACGCCGAACACACACTCGATCTTGTGCGGCACATGGGTGACGCGATTGTTGCGGCGTTCTTCCGTGGCTCAAAGAAGAAGGAACGTGAGGAGTTTCGGAGTGAGCTTGAAGCGCCGTTCGCGGCGTTGGACGCGCAGGGATTGGCGAGTGCCGCAAAGTGGTCGGGTTGGTTGGAGCATCAAGAACACCCGGTCCGGCCGTTCCACTGGGAGCTAGAGTTTCCGGAGGTGTTCAGCCGTGAGAACGGCGGTTTCGACGCAATTGTTGGCAATCCGCCGTTCTTGGGTGGTCGCGGGATCTCGGGCTCGCTTGGGGAACGCTATCTTGAGTGGCTCATCACCACGCAGGACAAGGCCGCGGGCGGTGCCGATCTCGTCGCGCACTTCTTCCGGCGAGCATATGCATTCATCCGAGATCGTGGCGCTTTTGGGCTAATCGCGACAAACACGATTGCCCAAGGAGACACTCGCGAAACTGGGCTGAGTTGGCTTCTCGGGCGCGGGGTACGCATCTACCGCACAACACGGCGATTGCAGTGGCCCGGGGAAGCAGCGGTCGTGGTGAGCGTCGTTCACATCGAGAAAGGCGGCGAGACGCCACCAATGATCGATGGCCGTGCTGTGGAACGGATCAGCGCCTATCTAGTGGCAGGCGAGCTGGACGGCAGTCCGGCGAGGCTCCGCGAAAATGCCGATAAGGCCTTTCAAGGCTCCATTCTCTTGGGGATGGGTTTTACCTTCGACGATCAAGGAGCCGGCCCCGGCATTGGTCAGCCGTCATCGCTTGCCGAGATGCACCGCCTCGTCGAAAAAGACGCTCGGAATGTGGAGCGTATCTTTCCGTATATTGGCGGTGAGGAGATCAACAACGATCCGAGGCACGCTCATCGCCGCCACGTGATCGACTTCGGCGAGATGACCGAGGCGGAGGCTAACGCTTGGCCCGACTTAATGACGGTGCTTCAGGCGAAAGTGAAGCCCGAGCGCACTGGTCCCAAGGCAAACGCGGCAGTCCGGCTGGCGCCATGGTGGCTATTTTGGAGGGCTCGGCCCGAACTAATAAAGGCTTCGAGGCATCTTGAGCAATTGCTCGTGCTCTGTCGGGTGTCGCCTCAGTTCGCAGTGACACGTGGCCCCGCGCGATCCGTCTACGCGGACTCCGTGATCGCATTCGCCAGTTCGTCGCACTCCGCGTTCGCTACCATTCAATCCCGGCCGCACGAACTGTGGGCGCGGTTCTTTGGGTCATCGATGAAGGACGACCTGCGCTACACGCCGACGGATTGCTTCGAGACCTTCCCGTTTCCCGAGATCTTTGGGGCCAATCCTGCGCTCGAAGCGGCAGGCCAAGCCTATCACGATCATCGCGCTCAGCTCATGATTGCCCGCGATCAAGGCATGACGCCAACCTACAACCGTTTCCACGACCGCACCGATCAAGTTGCCGACATCGTCCGCTTGCGCGAGCTTCACGCAGAAATGGACGGCGCCGTGCTGCGCACCTACGGCTGGGACGATCTCGCCGCCCGCGCCCAAGCCGAATGGCTGGGTGAGCACAACGAAGACGACCACAAATACCAAGGCCGCTACTTTTGGCCCGCCCCCTTCCGCGACGAAGTCCTAGCCCGTCTCCTCGCCCTCAACGCCGAACGCGCCGCAGCGGAGAAAGAAGAGAAACGCACATGAAGACGATCCGCGATACGAAGGTCGGCAAGAACACGCTGCGCCTCGTGCAGACGAAAGCTGGCTACGTCGGCGTCATCATTAACGAGCGTGGTGAGATGCAGAAGTTCGAAGGCGACGAACCAGATGACGTATGGCGGCGCCTGCACGACGAAGTCGGCAAGGCCAATCCGCGCTATTTTGGTTTCGACGGCGCCTTGGCGCGCTTCACGCACTTTTTCCCTTCAGGCTTCAACGACGCCGCTTACGCCGACCGCGAACGCGACTACAAGCTCGCCGCGAAAGCCAAACTGGACGCGTCGGCGCCGCTCGATAGGGCGCTGGCTGAGACCGGCTTCGGCGAAGCCGCGCTGGCCTCATTCCGCAGCACCAATCTACTCTCCCCTTTCGAGAAGACGCGTTTGCAAAGCGTGCTCCGCGGGCCGAAGGCAGACGCCTTCATCCATGGCACGGCGCGCTTTGCAATGGGCGACACTAAGCAGGGGTTGGCAGAAATGGCGGCCGCGCTGCAAGCCGAAGACGCCGCCAAATGGACTGTCGTCACCTACCTGCCGTACTTGTGGCGGCCCGACGAGCACATGTTCCTAAAGCCCGAAGCCACCAAAGACTTCGCCGAACGCGTCGGCCACCGCTTCGCGCGCGACTACGAAGCACGCTTGGACATCGATGTGTACGAGAGCCTGCTCGACCTGACCCGCGAAACCGAGAAAGAGATAGCGAGTCTCGAGCCGCGAGATCGGATCGACGTGCAGAGCTTCATCTGGGTCGTCGGCAGCTACGATGATCCGGTGATGCCTGGCGAGAGCAAGTCTTGAACGGAGGACGCGACATGCCTGTCGATCCGAAATACTTCGACGAGATCTTCGAGACCCACCTCCCCTACGAGATCGACATGCTCCGCTGGGCCTACGAGCGCCTCGAAGTGGAGATCGAAGATCCCGCGCTCTGCAACGCGGTCATCGAGTGCTTTTGCTTGCATGCCCGAAACTTGATCGAGTTCTTCGAAAAGACAGGCGACGTTTCGGCCAAAGCGTTTGCCAACCCGTCGTACGCAGCCTTTCCAGGCAAGGGACGCGCCGTCACCTCGGCGAGACGGAAATTGAACAACCAGATCAGCCACCTCATTCACGATGAGCGCACCGATGAGATCGCTGAGAAAATCGGAGCGGACCTACGGCTTGACTATCTTAACCTGATCGAAGCCGAGCTGGCTCATCTCGCGCAGAACCTGCTGCCTTCCAGAAAGCAAAGCTGGAGCTCGCCGGCACAAGTGGTGCGCATCACTGCCGGACCGCCGAGCGCTACGAACGAGACTCGCCAGTCAACTTACCAAACGCCCACGGCCACTACGGATGTTCGCACTGTCACCATTTCACCAGCAACCCCTTGGACCAAAGAGCCTGACTGAGACCGTGCTCAAAGGTTGCGCCGAACACCCGGTCCCTTAAGTTGCAGCGGGAGGCTGCTGAATGACAACAAGCGTCGAGATCAGGGACCGGCTGGTCCGCACGCTGCGGCGCGACCTGATCGGCCCAGGCGAAGAGGACGCCGATCTCGCGGCGGAAGTCCTCACCGAGGCGCCGTCCCGCTGGTATCTCACCGGCTACCTGGCGCCGGTCGAAGGCGGCGCAGAGGACGTCGAAGACGATCCAAGCCAGCAGGAAGAACTCGAGAGCCTCGCAGGGGATGGAAACATCGACGCCGAAACACCGGCGCCCGATGACGAACCCCCAGAGGCGCCAGTCGCGCGGCGCCGCGTGCGGCCGACATCCATCGGGATCACCGCGCTGCTCCCCGCAGATGTTGAGGCCATCGATGTGGTGGTCACTTGGGGCGAGTACCGCACCGAGCCGCCACTTCCAGCCTCAGTGCTCTCACCCGAGCCCGCAACGCCACCGACCCCCAAGGACATTCCCTCGAAGCTGAACTGGGTCAGAAGCGCGAGGCGCGAGACAGTTCGGCTTGCTGTGCCGAAGAATGGCCGCGCGCCCCCGGCTATTGTTCCGGACAGCACGACACCAATGAAGGGTGGCGGTGCACTCGTGCTAGAAGCGCATGCGCGCCCGTACCAGCTCTCGCATCCGGACGGCTCCGTGGAAGACGTCCGCGCGCTCTCCGTTTTTCTGGTCAACCACCGCCACCCCGTTCTTCGGCGCGTTGAAGACGTAGCGTTTGTGTTTCAAGCTCGCATCGAGCTTCAGTGCGAGGCTGGTTTCGCAGCTCGTCGTGACTTGTCGGGTTGGAAGTCGAGCGACGAGGACGTTCGCATCGCGGATCTGCACTACCGCGATGTCTGCGACTACGCCATCGGCCGAAGCGCGTCTGCTGGCTGGAACCTTGGCGCTCAAGGTCGCGTCACGCGCGTCTGGACCGAGACGATGCCGACCGCCGAGGTCGAGCGCGTCGCGCCGAACGAAAGCATGCCGAGGTCAATTGAGTTCAGGATGGAAGCGCTGGCCGAAGCCGCGACTACGGGCGCACAGGAGCTTGGGAGAGTTCTGGCCGACTTACCCAAGGCCTACGCGACCTGGATCGGCGAAGAGCGCACCAAGCGCGAAGCGCTTGATGCCGAATGTCACCGCGATATTGCCGACGACTTGCTTGATCGCATGGATCGCGCTCGCGGACGCATTGAGGCCGGCATTGCGGTCCTTGAAAGCAATGACAGAGCGCGACTCGCGTTCCGCTTCATGAACGAAGCGCTCGCTCGCGCGTCCCAGCAACGCGATCCGAAGCGCTACGAAAGCTCCTCACCAACCTGGCGCCCGTTCCAACTCGCGTTCATTCTGCTGACGCTCGCTGGCATCGTCGACAAGAAGAACGATGATCGCGAAACGGTCGATCTGCTCTTCTTCCCAACCGGCGGCGGCAAGACCGAAGCGTATCTAGGCCTCGCGGCCTTCACGATTGCCCTGCGCCGGCTCGGCGCATCCGGGGAGCTTGGGGCGGGCGTCGCCGTCGTCATGCGGTACACGCTGCGTCTACTTACACTCGACCAGCTCGCGCGTGCCGCAGGCGTGATCTGCGCGCTGGAGCTGGCACGCACTGATCCGAAGCATGCCGAAAATGGTCAACCGCTGTTGGGGACATGGCCAATCGAGATTGGTCTGTGGGTCGGCTCCGACGCTTCGCCCAACCGGATGGGCGGCGTCAACGATACGGGCGATGCAACGGCCGTGACGCGCGTTCGCAAGTATCGCAAGGGTGACACCGACCGCGCGCCGGCGCCGATCAAGGCGTGCCCATGGTGTCAGACGCCACTGGGCAAGGACTCGTTCCGCTGCGTGCCGAACGACAAGACGCCGATCAATCTCGAGATCCGCTGCGCCAACCCAGATTGCGTTTTCATCGGTGACCGGCCGCTTCCCATCCTCGTCGTCGATGGTCCAATCTATCGGCGTCTTCCGGCGTTTCTGATCGCGACATTGGACAAGTTTGCGGGACTGCCGTGGCTCGGCGAAGCCGGCGCGTTCTTCAATCACGTTGATCGCTTCGATCCGGCCATTGGGTTCTACGGTGCCGCTGAACCAACTGGAGGCCGCCCGCTCGACAACGGATGGATGCTCGACCCACCCGACCTGATTATTCAAGACGAGCTTCACCTCATCTCTGGGCCGCTCGGCACCGTAGCCGGCCTATATGAGACGGCAATCGACCGCCTTTGCTGGCGGGAGCGCGAAGGTAAGCGCATTCGGCCGAAGATCGTCGCGTCAACGGCCACTGTGCGTCGTGCCCAAACGCAAATTGCGCAGTTGTTTGACCGCTCAGACACGCAGATTTTTCCGCCGCCCGGCCTGGACCGCACCGACTCGTTCTTCGCGCTCACGAAGCCTGCGTCAGAGGATCCAGCTCGGCTCTATCTCGGGCTCGCAGCTCAAGGCAAAGGCCCAAAACTGGTCTTCCTCCGTGGTCTCACCACTTTGCTAGCGGCGTCGCAGGCGGCGTTCGACGCAGAAGGTGTAGCAGCCGACCCGTATATGACGGCCGCCTGCTATTTCAACGCACTTCGCGAACTTGGTGGCGCCCGACGCATCGTCGAGGACGAAGTTCGTGCGCGCCTTGAGACCTATGGCGCGAAGCGGCGCCGCTCGGAGCCGGAAGAGCAACCTTTCGCGGATCGCCGCATGCGCGATCCACTTGAGCTGACCTCTCGCGTTTCAACCGACGATGTAGCTAAGGCGAAGCAGGACCTTGAGCGTGAGTTTGGCGCGAAAGGTGGTGTTGATGTCGCGCTCGCCACTAACATGATCTCAGTCGGCCTCGACATCACACGGCTTGGGTTGATGCTCGTTCAAGGCCAACCAAAAGCCGCTGCTGAGTATATCCAAGCGACATCGCGCGTCGGCCGCGACCACAACCGGCCGGGCCTCGTTGTCGCAGTGCTGAACCTCCACAAGCCGCGCGACCGCATGCATTTCGAACAGTTCGGTCATTTCCACAGGACTTTCTATCGCTCGGTCGAAGCGACAAGCGTTACGCCGTGGGCCGCGCGCGCGCTCGACCGTGCCCTCGCGGCGGTGGTTGTGACGTTGGCGCGGCATCTAGACCCGTCGCTCACGCCGGAATCTGCGGCCGCCGCGCTGGAAAGCCGCCCTGACCTCCGCGCGCGAGTCCGCGACACAATACTGGAGCGCGCGCCGGCTGGCGCCGTCGCTGGCGGCCTCCAGTCATTGGTTGATGCGATTGATCGTCTCTTTGCTGAATGGGCGGCTGTTGCACAAACACAGCGCGCCAATGGCGTCCCGTTCAAGTATGGAGCGGGCAGACTCCCCGGACGGCTTCTCCACGTCCCGCTCGACCCCGCAGCGCGCGATCTCGATCCGGGACACCGGCTGTTCACAGCGAACCGTTCGATGCGCGATGTAGAGATGAACGTTCGAATTGACGTACGCGACCCGTTCGGCAGCCCAATCAACAACGCAAGGGATCTCGCTTGAGCCAGAACACGCAGCGCGAGAGCCAACTCGTTACGACGTTCGGCCCAGGCGCCATGATCGATTTGCCCACTCGTTCGGTTCTCATCGGCGGCCTCGAACGCTGGGATATGCGCGGCTTTGAGCAAATCATCGAAGAGAGACTCACCGCGCGGCTTCAGCAGTTGCTCATTGACACCAACCGCTTGCCTGCAGAGGCAACCCTCTCGCTGCGACGCGCGCCAGTGGTGAACACGCCGCTGGGAACGCTGCCACCGGCCGTCCAAGCCACAATCTTTCCCGCTTGGTTTGTGTGCGACACCACCGAAACCGCGATGGTCGACGGTCGGGAGGTCGCGCGGCGACGTTTAGTGCGATGGAGCGACCTTGATGTAGCTGGCGGTCGGCGGCGCTTCATCGCGGACACTGGTCGACCTACGACAGTCACGCCGATCCGTTTTGTTGCAGCCTGCCAAAAGGGACATATTGACGACATCGACTGGCGTTGGGTTGTACACAACAATACCACATGCTCGGAGCCCATGTGGCTTGAAGACCGAGGCACCAGCGCAGACCCGCGTGACACGAGTGTGCGTTGCGGATGCGGTAAGTCCCTTTCGCTTGAGGAAGCGTTCATTCCCAACCGGCTAGGCGCGTGCCAAGGGAAGCGCCCATGGCTAGGCACAAGCGCGGAAACCCGTGAGCCGTGCAGCAACCCACTACGCTTTTTGACGCGCACGGCGACCAACACATATTTTCCTCAGGTCGCTACCGTGATCTCGCTACCCGCGGCCGAGGACGATTTGACCAAGGCCGTTCAGGAGTGCGCCACCGACTTGGCCGAGGCGCACACAGTCGCGGACATTGCAGCAGCGAAGCGCTTCAACGCCCAACTCAGGGAGAAGCTCGGCGATTTCAGTGACGATGCGATTTTTCAGCGCCTGCAACAGGTGCGGGAGCAGTCGAAGGCCGATTCAACCGTGCCTCCGAAGATCGCAGAGTTTGACGTGTTCACTTCGGGGCAGCGCCTCATCGGCGAGAATCGCGCCGATAGCCGGCTCCATGCGGAAACACTGTCGCGAGAAACATGGTCGGCTGACGACCACATCGGGTGCGGCGCTCTGCTGAAAAATGTCGTCGCAGTGCATCGGTTGCGCGAGGTTTCCTGTCTCTATGGCTTCACCCGTTTTGAAGCCGCGCCAAGCGAGGCCGATGACGAACTCGAAGACGTCTACCTCGCCGTCGACGGGGCGACGCTGTCGCAGCAGGCCACCTGGTTGCCCGCCGTCGAGCAATTCGGCGAAGGAATTTTCCTACACTTCGACGAAACCGCCGTGCAAGCCTGGCTCGGCCATCCGGAAGTCCAGGCGCGTGTCGCGGCGCTTCTGGAAGGACACGACGCATGGGCGGCGAGTCGCTTTCAGACGCGACGTCCCGATTTTCCGGGCGGTGGCTACGTCATGCTTCATAGTCTCTCTCACGCCTTGATGACCGAAATCGCACTGGACTGCGGGTATCCGGCGAGTTCACTGAAGGAACGCATCTACGCCATTGGCGAGAAACAGACGGGCGCACCGCAACGCTGTGGCATTTTGATTTACACCGCCACCTCCGGTGCGCTTGGCACTCTTGGAGGCCTGGTCGCGGCAGCGGGCCGAATATCAACGATCATGGAGGCGGCGCTGGAGCGCCTTCGTTTGTGCTCCAACGACCCGGTCTGCGCGGACCATGCTCCTCAAGACAGCAAGGATGAACGCGCATTGCACGGCGCAGCCTGCCACGGGTGCCTACTGATTGCAGAAACCTCGTGCGAAGTGCGGAACGTACACTTGGACCGCGCCCTGGTGATCGACACGATTGGCGATGCGCGCGCAGCATTCTTTTCAGATCAGGACTGATCGGTGCGCTCTCGACGAGAGCCACTTGCCCGGAGGTCGCCGTTTACACTGACGGCGGCAACTCTTCAGGCCCACGCTCGTCGCGCAGGCAAATTCTTTGTTATGCGATCTTGCGCACCGCGCCCACTCTGGCGTCGGCGTGGCGAGACGGGCAATATTGATTGCCATGTCACGACCCGGCCCTGCGCTTCGCACTCCCCTAAAGCGGGCCCTGCTCGCTATGGCACTGATCGCCGGCGTCTTCTCTGTGATCACGGCTGGGCGCACCCAACGCGTGCTTATCTACAATCCCTCTGACAGCGTTCCTTCTGGCTTCTATCTACGCTCGGACGTCCCCCTGGCGATCGGCAGCTTTGTGACCGTGGCCGCGATCGATGTCGCACCCGAGTACACTGCCTTGCGTGGCTACGACGATCGCTCTGATTTTTTCCTGAAGCGGGTCAGAGCCAACGCGGGTCAACAGGTTTGCGCCAACGACCAAGTGGTTTCGATTGACGGCGTGCCGGCCGCGGTTCGCAACACGCAGGACGATCAAGGCCGCGTGTTGCCGACATGGCAGGGCTGCCGAACACTTGCTGCGGGCGAAGTGTTTCTACTCGGGGACACCGAAGTTTCCTTCGACGGCCGTTACTGGGGCCCTACGCCGGTGTCATTGATCGAAGCAGCGTGGCGTCCACTCTGATCGCACATAGCTCGCCAAGCGCTTCACGTACAATGCGATCTCAGCCACGCCTTTTGCAAATAGTATCTACGTGCTGTGTGTTCTTGCGCGTGCTGTTTGTCCGCGCATCTTTTGGGCGAACACGGATGCGTAGAAGCACGAGAAACAATACACTCGCAGCATGACGGGACATCAAAAGGTTGTTTCGCAAGATAAAGACGCGGGCCGTGCCCGCGCAAAACGCTTACGCGCAAAGCATTTTCTGCGGGCCGCGTCGATTGGTGCGGGCCGCGCGACAGGCCGCGAGCAAACACGATGAGCACAAGCTTCGATCGTCTTTTGCAATCATCGTTTCTGGCGACGCCCGCCATCGGCGTCGATCAAGTGCGTGTTGATCGCTCGATTCGCATAATGCGTCCCGACCAAGACAAATTGATCGGCAAGGTGGGTAAGAGCAAAGGCCACACTGGTGGATCTGGCGCCGCGCAGAAACTGATCGACAAACTCAGCAAGCGCCTGAAGACGAAGTCTCCTCGTTCGCACAAGCGCTCATGGTCCGCTTCCTTCAGCTCAGCCGCGTTCGATCCCCGCCAACGCGCCGTGGCGAAGATCCATTATTTCACGCATGCCGGCGGTGGCGCAGCCGCGCTCAAGGCTCATGGCAAATATGTTGCGCGCGACGCCGCGGCCCGCGACGGCCCGTCGTCGCTCGTCGAGGCGGATGAAATTGCAGCGGACACGGAAAAAAAGCCCAGCGTGGCCCGAACGCATGCCGACTATCTGGAGCGCGGCGGCGCGCGCGGCGCCTTCTACGACGCCAATCAGGAAACGGTCGATGGCGGCGCGCGTCTGGAAACGTGGGCGCAATCAGATCGCCGGCACTTCCGCATCATCCTGAGTGCCGAGGAAGCACACCGGCTCCAAGATCTGCCCGCTTACACGCGCGAAGTCATGGCGCGGGCTGGAACGGCCCTCGACACCAAGCTGAGCTGGGTGGCGGTAGATCATCACGACACCGACAATGCCCATACCCACATCATCGTTCGCGGCCGTCGCGCAAACGGCCAGGACCTCGTCCTCCCGCGCGACTTTATCAAACACGGCTTCCGCGGCATCGCCCGAGACGTCGCCACCGAATGGCTTGGCAACCGAACCCCTGAACAGGAGCGGCTGGCGCTCGACCGTGACGCGCGCCGGCATGGACCCACGCGACTTGATTGCATGATCGAGGCTCAGGCGCCGGAACTCAAAGTTCGCATGTCCGACATCCGCGCCCCCAACGGTGATCCGCATCTCACGCGGGCCTTGAAGGCCCGCGCGCAAGAACTCGAACGCATGGGGCTCGCGAAACCGATCGGCCGCGGCGTCTTTCAATTGACGCCTGACTGGCGCGATCGCCTCAGCGCGATGGAGCTTCATCTAGACATCAGAAAGCGGGTGATGCGAGAGCGGGTCGAGCGCGGGCTGGCGCAGCACCAGGCGGTTCGAGAGATAAGCAAAGGTCTGCTCGATCGCTGAGCTTGAAGAATGGGCTCGGCGCAGCCAGATTCATTACAGAAGCCCTTGTTCGCCCCGCTTAAGCGGGAAGTGACTGGATTCCGCTGGGCCGGGATCGGCACATGTTCGGGCCAACGCTGTGACGCCTACCATTGGGAGGCGTCATCATGCTGTTTGTGTCTCTTATCATCATCGTCGTGCTGGGACTGGTTTTTGAACTCGCCTCCCGGCTCGTGGCCTTCGCGCTCTTGTGGATCGCGCCAATCCTCGTGGCATTAGCGGCGATGCAGATCGCGCTGACTTTGCACCCGGATGATCCAGGGCGCGTATTTCTCGCGTTTGTGTGCGCCGCCTTCGTCACGCGGTGGATGATCGGCTGTTTCGCCGTCGCCGCCGGGAGATTGATGCAATGATTCCCGCGTCAAGAGTCCTGATTGGTGCCGCTTGTTGCCCGTCGCGGCCGCGCCTGAATGCGGGTATTATCGTTCAAGGCCCACTCTCTATGAGGGCCAACTCATGTCGATCGAACACATTGCTGAGGGGCGAACAGTTTCAGCGGTTGATCATGAAGACCAATCGCTCGATCATCGTCTTCAAGCGCGCCGTCCCAAACGGCCGTCGGTGAAAGCGATGATCAAAGCCGCTAAAGCGGCAGGACTTGAGATCGCATCGATCGAATGCAGGGAAGAAGGCGTTCGATTGATTTGCGGAACGCAAGCAACCAGCGCGGAGACAGACGAGAGTCAGTTGGACCGGCGGATGACCGAGCAAATGGGCGTTGCGCGGCTCGGCGGACGCAAACAGAGGTGAGCGGCATGACCGCAATCAACATCCCCTTCTACGTCGTCAAGAGAAACAACCGCGCCTATTGGCAGCCCCAGGCCGCGCTCCGAAGACTCGGCTTTCAATCCGTGCCGCTTGGTCCTGATGGCCCCGACGCCTGGGAGAAAGCTGGTAAGCTGAACCTGGAAGCAGAACGCGCGCGCCTGAACGGCGATGGACCGGGGCCGCAGCCGATCTATCCGGTCGGCACCCTCGGCGACTTCTTTGAGCGCTACCAGCGCACCGAGGCCTGGAAGGCCAAGGAAGGAAAGAGCCAGGAGGACTACCACCGGGTCTGGCCGGTGATAGACGCAGCCGAGGTCGACGGACGCAGGCTGGCGCTAAAGCGCCTGACCAAAATATCCACAGCTGACAGCGAGGGCTTTCATCGCCAGCTCCATGGAGCGGCGGAACGCGGGGAATGCAGCGATTCCCACCGCTACCGGGTGCTCAAGGTTTGGAGAGCGTTGCTGAACGCGGCGGCCTCGTATCAGCTCATCACCAAGGCCCCGATCGGCCGCGTGCCCAACCCGCAGCCGGCGGGGCGGAGCGGGATATTCCTCGCCTCCGAGATACGGGCGCTTCAGCAAGGCGCTGAGGCGCGCGGACGCTGGGGCTTGGCGCTTGGGATCGGTATTGCCTACGACACCGGCCTCTCCCCCGTGGACGTGCGTTCTATTGCGCTCAGAAACGTCCTGGGAGCCGGCAAGGAGCGCTGGATCGAGACCAGCCGCAAAAAGACCAAGCGAGCTATGAAGCATGCCCTGTCGGCGGATACGTGCGCCCGGCTCGACCGCTACCTTGCTCGCGCTGCCGCGGACGGCGTGGAATTGGGCGCCAACGACCAATTGCTGCGCCAGCCTGATGGGTGGCGGCCCTATGTGAAAGACCGCTGGGAGCGCCATTTCCGACTAACGCGTGAGGAGATCATGCCCGGTGACACCCGGGTCATGCTGGACATTCGCCGGACCGCCAACGTTGAGGCCGACATCGGCGGCATGAGCCGAGAGGACCGGGCCGAACTCCTGGCCAATAATTTGGACAAATCGGCCTTCCTGGAAGCGACCTACACGCCTTCAACGGTCGTGAAGTCACGCCAATCGCTCTCAAAGCGCGCCAAGGCGCAGGCACTTATCGAGGCCGAAGCAAAGGGTAAAAATCCCGGCGCGATGGAACATCGCTCTCAAAGCCTGATGGAACGGGGGGCCGTTCCATCAGCACCTTCCCGGAAAGTCCTTGAAAGGAATGGCGCGAGTGACGGGGCTCGAACCCGCGACCTCCGGCGTGACAGGCCGGCGCTCTAACCAACTGAGCTACACCCGCGTCTCTTTCGCGAGAAGGCGCCGGAGTTAGGCCAAGCCGTTCCAGCGGTCAAGCACGCGAAGGCGCGGCTTCTAGCAGATAAAGATTAAGGAGCGGCTGAGCGCTGCGCCGACGGGCGAACCGGGTCGTCCCAGGTTTGGCTGGGCGACGTCAACCGCAGCAGGGCCTCCAAACGATCGTTCGGAACCAGCTGCGCCGCCCCGCCGCTGTCGCTCACGCCAACAAAGACTTCGCCCGTACCGACATCGACCGCGACGACCGACAAACCCTCAAGACACCCGCTGGGCGCGCAGCCGGAAAACACCAGGGCCTCGGCGCCGCCGCCGCGGGCCAGCAAAGCCGGCGCGGAGTTAGTCATGGAATGGCGAAAGCGCGCTTGCTCAGCGCCCGGCAGCCCCAAACCGTCCAGCGAATAACGCTGCATAGCCGGCGCCGCCGCGAACGCGGCGTAGCTCTCCCCGACGTAAGGGCGCAAATCGGGCGCTGCGGTCGCGTCCACCTGCTCCAGCGGCGCTGAAGCCGCCTGGTGCGGACCCACCGCCGCCTGCCCGCACGCCACTGCGCCAGCCGCGGCCATCGCCAAAAGACCTAAGCGAACCTGATTCATGCCAGCCAACCTACCACCGCCCGCGGCGCGCGGCGTAGTAAGTTGTCCACATGGGCAACAGTTCCCACAGGCGGATCCGAAACTGGCGACTGGCAATGCCCGCCTACGGAGAGGGCAGCCTTCGCCCCGCTGTACGCAGCGAAGGCTGGTGGGCGGTGAGGGGATCGAACCCCCGACCCTCTCGGTGTAAACGAGACGCTCTACCGCTGAGCTAACCGCCCTTGCCGCGCGATCCTCTGGCGATCCGCGTGCGTCCGCGCAAGGGGGCCGTGAGTTCTTTACCGCAATTGCAGCAATAATTGGCGTTGAGCCCGTGCCGATCGAGGCCGCAAGCCGTGCAGCGCTGGATCTTTTGCTGCGGCGCGAACACCTTCTGCGCGATGGTGAAAAAGAGGCTGATCCCCACCAGCATCAGCCCCATCGTGAACACCCGGCCGAGCGTGCTGGTCAGCGTGATGTCGCCATAGCCGGTGGTCGTCAGCGAGGTGACGACGAAATACATCGCATCGATGAAATTGTTGAGCTGCGGGTGATGCGAAAGAAAGAACGCCTGCGTCAGCCCGGCTGCGACGAAAATGAAGACGAACAGCGAAACCAGCGCGCGCGTCAGGTCTTCGACATAGGTGTCGTCCCACTTGCCGCGCGCCAGCACGTTCCAGAAGCGCTCGCTATGCACCAGCGTCCACAGCCGCAGAATGCGCAGGAAGCCCCAATTGTAGAGCACTGTCGGAAACAACAGCGTCGCCAACACGACGAGATCGATCCAGGTGGTCGGGAATTTGAGCCAGCGCTTGAACGTGCCAAACGCAAACAGCCGCGCCGCAAGATCGAGCGCGATAAAAACACCGATCGCCGTATCGACGATCCAGAACCAGGATTCCTCGCGAATGAACTGACTGCCGATGAAGAAGCCGATAATCAGCAGATCGAGCACCAGCAGCACGCCCTGAAAGCGCAGCGCCGATTGCGTATGCCCGAAATAGTACGCCCGAATGCGTGAGCGCAGTCTCCGGCGACGCCTCACCCTTGGCGGCTTTCCATGCCGGCGAAGAACGCCGCGGCTTTTGGGTCCTCCCCGGTCTTTTCCGCCGGGACAGCGTCACAAAACTTAACCCACGAGATACGGCTTTCGACGCCATATTGCTGAATGATCGGCGCCTGCTCCGGATCATCCATCGATCCAATCGTCACGTAGAAGCGCGCCTCGGCCATGTCATAGCTGAACGAGAGCGGCGTGCCGCAATCGCGGCAATAGGCTCGCTTGGCCAGATTGGAGCTGGCAAAAAGGGCCGGTTCGCCCGCCGTCCACGCGAACTCGCTTTTCGGCGCGCCGGCGAGCGCGGCGAACACCCCGCCGGTCGCCCGCTGGCACATCCGGCAATGGCAAACATGCGAATTCTGCGGCGCCACATAAAGCGCATAGCGCACCTTGCCGCACTGGCAGCCGCCTGTGGCGACCGGCGTTTTGACTTCGCTCATGCCGCCGCTCTACCACCGCCGCCAAGATGACAGAAGCCCTCCCGAAAACCGCCCTCGACGGCGTGCGCGTCCTCGACCTTTCCCGCGTCCTCGCCGGCCCATGGGCGACCCAGATTTTAGGTGACCTGGGCGCGGACGTGATCAAGGTCGAAAAACCAGGGGTAGGCGATGACACGCGCAGCTGGGGCCCGCCCTTCCTGCCGGGCGTCGATGGCGCGCACGGCGACGCCGCCTATTATCTCGCCGCCAATCGCAACAAGCGTTCGGTGACGATCGACTTCGCTAAACCGGAAGGCGCCGAACTCGTCCGCGAACTGGCGCCGCACTGCCAAATCCTGGTCGAGAATTTCAAAACCGGCGGCCTGAAAAAGTATGGCCTCGATTACGCGAGCATCGCCGCGATCAATCCCTCGATGGTCTATTGTTCGATCACCGGCTTCGGCCAATCTGGGCCCTACGCGAAGCGCCCCGGCTACGATTACATCATCCAAGGCATGGGTGGCTTGATGAGTCTCACCGGCGAGCCCGCGGGCGAGCCGATGAAGAGCGCCGTGGCCGTCGCCGATCTCTTCACCGGCATGTACGCCGTCACCGCGATCCTAGCCGCATTGCGCCACGCAGAACGCACCGGCGAAGGCCAGCACATCGACGCGGCGCTGCTCGATGCACAAGTCGCGATGCTCGCCAATCTCGGCGCCAGCTATCTGGTGTCCAGCGAAAAGCCCAACCGCCTCGGCAATCAGCACGCCGCCATCGCCCCCTATCAAGTCCTCGCCACGTCCGACGGCCACATCATCCTCGCGGTCGGCAATGACGGCCAATTCCGCGACTTTTGCACCGCCGCCAACATGAAGCTCGCCGACGATCCCAAGTTCGCCACCAACGAAGCGCGCGTGCGCCATCGCGAAGAACTCACCGCCGCGCTCACGCACATCACGATGCAGCGCACCACGGCCCAATGGATCGCAGCGCTCGAAGAAGCCCAGGTCCCGTGCGGCCCGATCAACACGCTCGATCAAGTCTACGCAGACCCGCAAGTCGTCGCCCGCAATGCGATTGAGGAAATGACCCGCGCCGACGGTCAAAAACTAAAGCTCGCCGCCAATCCGCTGCGCATGAGCGCAACGCCCCCCAAAGCGCGCGCCGCGCCGCCATTGCTTGGACAAGACACCGAAAACGCGCTGACGGAACTTCTCGGTTTGAGCGAAAGCGAACTCGCCCGTCTGCGCGACGACGACGTTATTTGACGGCGGCCGCCCGGCAAATGTGTCGAGTTTGCGACCCACGAAATCGTTAGGGAACGCGGTCTGTTGCGTCTCGTTAGGCCTGCACGAGGACAGGAGACACGAATATGCGCCTTGCATTGACAGCTTTTGTGTCCGCCGCTGCGCTCTCTTTGAGCGCGTGCGCCGGCATGACCCCGAGTGAACGCGGCGCACTGAGCGGCGCAGCGATCGGCGGCGCCGCAGGCGCCATTCTAGGCGACGACGAAGCGGCCCTTGCCGGCGCAGCGGTCGGCGGCGCAGCCGGTTGGTATCTCGGCTGCCGCGAAGAAGGCCGTTGCGGCAACGTCGACAACCGCCGCGAACGCTATGACGAACGCTCTGGGCGTTATTACTTCTACGACTCGCGCTCGGGCCGCTATTTCTATGAAAACGGCGAGCCTTATCCGTAACGACACCACCTCGCGAAAAACAGCAAAACGCCGCGCCTCATCAGCGCGGCGTTTCCTTTTTGCTAGCGAGAGCCATCCAAGCTTGAACAAGCGATGGCTGGCGTAAGCCGTCCGAAGCTCGCGTGTGGCGTACACCGTCCGCCTGCGCCAAGGCTACGGCGGACATCCCACGCGCGCTTCGCGAGCGTAGGATGGTCGGGGCGGCGGGATTCGAACTCGCGACCCTTAGCTCCCAAAGCTAATGCTCTACCAGGCTGAGCTACACCCCGATCGGCGCACCTGTTGCCATGCAATGGCGCGCGCGGCAACGGCGTTAGTCGGGGAAGATGCGGTGCCGCACGCGGTCCCCCGCACGAATACCCAGTTCGGAGGCGCGCCCGCCGCGAATCTCAAGCACGCCGCGCGTCATCCCCGTCGCCGGCACCGGCGCATCGGAATACGGCGTCGTCCGTTCGGCGATATTGAGAATGCGGCCATCGACGCCGATGAAGATGATGTCTAGCGAGAGCGGCGTATTGCGCATCCAGAAGCTTGCCCGCTCGGCCTGCTGAAAGTGAAACAGCATGCCGTGGTCGTCGGCGAGGCTCTGGCGGAACATCAGCCCGCGATTGCGCTCATCATCGTCATCCGCGATCTCGACCGTGAAGCGGACCGGCCCATTTGCGGTTTCGACCGTCAGCTGCTCGGTTTCCATGGTCGGAGCGCTCCCATCGCGCAGCGCCTCCGGCTGCGTGCATCCCACGGCCAACAGCGCCAAGCCGAAAGCCGCGGCGCGAAAGAAATGTCCTGACCACATACGGCGTCATCCCTAAGTCGGGGCCGTTCTAGCACGGACGGGAAGGTGGGAAAGTGGCAGGCCCTAGGGGAGTCGAACCCCTCTTTCCTGGTTGAAAACCAGGCGTCCTAACCGATAGACGAAGGGCCCGCGTGCTCACCCAGGTTGCCCCGGGTGCGCGGGAGGCCCGGCATATAAAGGGGCATGCTGGCGCTGGCAAGACGGGAGACGCGCCGATGTTGCGACTTCTTGGACTGCTGACCGGCTGGGTTCTGCTCCTGCCGCTGGCGCTGGTCTTTTACCTTCAGCTGGGCGGCCCGTTTCTGCCGTGGATGGCGCCTGTCGCCGGCATCGCCGTCTCCGTGCCGATGCTCGGTTTCTTCACCCTGGCGGGCGCGGCGATCATCTTCTTTTCGGTCCGCGCCTATTCGCAAGCGCGCGACGATTTTTAACCGGCCGACGGCGCGAGATCGACGATCTCGACCTCCGCCCGCACAGTATCGTTCCACTCGTTGCGCTTGACCCGGACGGCAGCGTGATACGTCGCGTCCTTCTTCATCATCGCTTCGCCGAGCGGGCTTTTCATCGCCCGAAACGCAATGCCGCCGATACGCGCACCGCGTGCGTCCTCCAGCGTGAAGCGCACGTGCTCTTCCTTCACCAGCTTGGCGAACGAGACGCGCACGTCCGGCAACGCAAACACCGGCTCGGGATGGCCCTGCCCGAAAGGCCCGATCCGGTCGAGCGCCTCGATCAGCCCCAAATCCATCGCCCCGACGGCGCCCGCCGCATCGATCGACAGCGCCCGCGCTTCGCCTTCGGCCGCCGCCATTTCCGGCGCGAGCCGCTCCGACAGGAAGTCCTTCAGCTCTTCGACGCGGTCCCACTCGACCGTTAGCCCCGCCGCCGCCGCGTGGCCGCCGCCATTGATCAAGAGCCCCGCTTCCTTCGCCGCCGCCACCGCCGCGCCGAGGTTCACGCCCGGCGTCGAGCGGCCCGAACCTTTCGCCGGCTCATGCTCGGTCACGCCGCCCAGCACGATGGTCGGCTTCATCAGCCGATCCTTCAGCCGCCCGGCGGCGATGCCGATTACGCCCGGATGCCAGCGATGAGAACCGACGATGACAACCGCGCGCTTCTCCGCCTCCGCGAGCGCGGCCGTCTCAGCTTCCGCCAGCATCTCCGCTTCACGCGCGCGCCGTTCCTGGTTCAACGCTTCCAACGTCGCCGCCAGTTCGCGCGCCTCGTCGATGTCCTCTGTCGAAAGCAAACGTGTCGCCAGCGATGCATCGCCGACACGGCCACCCGCATTGATGCGCGGGCCAAGGATGAAGCCGAAATCGTAGACGCTGGCTTGGCCCTTACGGCCGGCATTCTCCGCGAGCGCCGCCATGCCGATATTCTTGCCATTGCGCAGGATCTTCAGCCCCTGCGAAACGATGGCGCGATTGAAACCCGTCAGCGGCGCTACGTCACACACAGTGCCGATCGCCGCGAGATCGAGCATCTGAATGAGATCAGGCAGATTGTTCGAGCCGATCGAGCCGCGCCGGCGCGCTTCCCGGTTCACCGCCGCCATCGTCACCAGCACGACGCCCGCGGCGGTGAGATGACCTTGGCCTGATTTGCAGTCCATCCGGTTCGGATTGACCACAGCCCGCGCCTTCGGCGGCGCGTGATTCATCAGATGGTGATCGAGCACGACCACATCCAAGCCGAGATCAGCCGCCGCGTTTAGCGGCCCCTCCGCCGCCGCGCCGCAATCGACGGTGATGACGAGTTCGACGCCCGCCGCCTTCAGCCTCTCGAACGCGATAATCGACGGCCCGTAACCCTCCGTCATCCGATCCGGTACGTATATTTTCAACTCACGCCCGCGCGCCCGAAAGTAGCGCACCAGCTGCGCGCCGGACGAGCCGCCATCGACATCGTAATCCGCCAGCACCGCGCACGAGCGCCCGCTGACGATCGCGTCCTCGATCACCCGCGCCGCTTCATCCATATCGGCGAACGTCGACGGATCGGGAAACAGCGCCTTCAACGTCGGCTCGAGAAACGTCTCCGCGCCCTCGAGCGCCACACCGCGCGCCGCCAGCAAACGCGCGGCGATCTCGGGTAGCGAAAAGCGACGGCGGAAAGCTTCGACAAGACCAAGGTCAGCGTCGCGCGTGCGCCAGCGCCGCCCCGTCAGTGAGCGCTCGACGCCGAGAAACGCACCATCGCGCTCAAGCTTAAGCGCCGCGCTCATTGCTGGACCGAATCAAATCGCGTCATCTGCCCAGCATCGCACAGGATGGGGCGGTTACGAGGCGGCTAAGCCGGCTGGCGGATATGCAGTTCGGTGACCGTATGCGTGGCGCTGTTCATAACCACCGCATTGGTCTGGATCGTTCCGCCGCCAAAACGCACCCCGCGCAGCAGCGATCCGGACGTCACCCCGACGGCGATGAAGATCGCGTGCTTGGAAACCAGATCGTCCAGCGCATAGCGGCGCTTCAAATTCTCGATCCCGGCGTCGTGCGCGCGCATGCGCTCTTGGTCATTACGGATAACCAGCCGGCCCTGAAATTGTCCGCCGACACACTTCAGCGCCGCCGACGCCAGCACACCCTCCGGCGCGCCGCCTTGGCCAACGTACATATCGATGCCGGTCTCAGGCTTGGTGCAGTTGATGATCCCGGCGATGTCGCCGTCATCGATCAGCTGCACCCGCGCGCCGACGCCGCGCAGCGCCTCGATGATGCCGGCATGGCGTGGCCGGTCGAGCACGCAAACGCCGATTTCCTCCGGCGCCACGCCCTTTGTGCGCGCTAGGCGGCGGACATTCTCCTCCACGCCCGCATCGAGATCGACGGCATCGATCGGATAACCCGGGCCGATTGCGATCTTCTCCATGTACGTATCCGGCGCATGCAGCAGCCCGCCTTTCGGCGCAATCGCCAGCACCGAGAGCGCATTCGCCTTGGCCTTCGCCGTCAGCGTCGTGCCCTCCAGCGGATCGAGCGCGATATCGAGTTCAGGCCCTTCGCCCGTCCCCACTTCCTCGCCGACATACAGCATCGGCGCATTGTCGCGTTCGCCTTCGCCGATCACGACACGTCCCCTGATCGGCATCGCATTCAGCGCCGCGCGCATCGCATCGACAGCGGCCTGATCCGCCGCACGCTCGTCGCCGCGCCCGATTAGCCGCGCCGCCGCGATCGCCGCCTCGACCGGCGCACGCGCCAGCATCATGGCGAGATCGTTGCTGATGATGCTCATAAGCTGCCCCACCGCGCGCCGGAAACCTCCACCGGCATCACGTAAGGCGGCTCCACCACCACATCGAGCGCCTGCATCGCGCTCACCGCCGCTTCCACCGCAGCGCGCGCACAAGTTTGCGTCGTCAGCACAATTGGCACCACCGGCCCTTCCGGCGCCGGCATCTGCAGAAAGCTCTCGATCGAAATGCTCTCGTGCGCCAGCCGATCCGAAATCGCCGCGACCACCCCCGGCCGATCCGCCACCATCAGCCGCAAATAATAACGCCCGCGCTCCGCCGGCGTCGCCCGCGGCACGGACCCCAGCTGCGCGAGCGGACGCCCAAACGCATGCCCGGCGCGCCCTTCCGCAAGATCGATCAGGTCGGACGCAACCGACGATGCGGTCGGCCCAGCGCCGGCGCCGCGGCCAATGAAGGTGAGCTGCCCCGCCGGCTCCGCATCGACCACCAGCGCGTTGAGCGAGCCGCCAATATTCGCCAGCGGATGATCGAACGCGAGCAGCGCCGGCCGCACGTGCATCTCGACGCCGCCCTCCGTCAACGCTCCCTTCGCCAACAGCTTGATGCGGAAGCCAAGCTTGCCGGCCATGCGAATATCAGTGAGCGACACACGCTCGATGCCTTCAACGCGCACATGCTCGAAATCTGGCCGCGTGCCGAACGCGATCGCGGAGAGGATGGTCAGCTTATGCGCCGCATCGAAGCCGCCGACATCTGTGGTCGGATCAGCTTCCGCGTAGCCAAGCCGCTGCGCATCGGCGAGCACGTCCGCGAACGAGCGGCCCGTCGCCTCCATCTCAGTCAGAATGTAGTTACAGGTGCCGTTCAAAATCCCCGCCACCGCGCTCGCGCGGCAGCCGGCGACGCTTTCCTTCAGCGCCTTCACCATCGGCACGCCGCCGCCGACGGCGGCTTCAAATAAAAGCTTGCCGCCGTGCGCTTCCGAAAGCTCCGCCAGTGTCACCCCATGAACAGCCACGAGCGCCTTATTGGCGCTCACCACGTGCGCGCCGCGCTGTAACGCGGTTTCGACCGCGCGCTTCGCCGGCCCATCGCTGCCGCCGATCAGTTCGACGACGACATCGATGTCCTCTTGCGCCGCCAACTCCACCGGATCATCGAACCAGCGATAGTCGCTGATATCAGCGCCGCGATCACGCGAACGATTGCGCGCCGAAACCGCAACAAGCTCCAGCTTTTCGTTCAGCCGCGCGCTTGGGTCGGCAAAGAGCTTCAGCAGGCCGCCGCCGACAGTCCCCAGTCCAGCGATACCGACCCGCAGCCTGCCCATCACCTACTCCGCCTGCGCCGCGTTCGATTGGAGAAACTTCTTCAGATTGCGCCCGGCCTGGCGGATGCGCTGCTCGTTCTCGACCAAGGCGATGCGCACGAAGCCATCGCCGTATTCGCCGAACCCCGCGCCTGGCGCCACGGCAATCTCGGCGCCCTCCATCAGCCGCTTGGCGAACTCGACCGAACCCAGATGTTTGAATTGCTCCGGCAGAGGCGCCCAAACGAACATCGAGGCGCTCGGCTTCGGCAACGTCCAACCAGCTTTGGCGAAGCTCTCCAGCAGCACGTCGCGACGATGCTTATAGATCGCCCGCATCTCGGCGACGCAATCTTGCGGCCCATTCAAAGCCGCCGCCGCCGCCACCTGCACCGGCGTATAGGCGCCGTAATCGAGATACGACTTCACCCGCGCCAAAGCCGCGATCAGACGCTCATTCCCAAGCGCAAAACCAACCCGGAACCCCGCCATCGAATACGTCTTCGACAGCGTGTTCACTTCCACGCACACATCGCTCGCGCCTTCGACTTGCAGCACCGACGGCGGCGGATCGCCTTCGAAGTAAATCTCCGAATAGGCCATGTCTGAGAGCACGAACATGTCGTGCTTGCGCGCGAACGCGACCGCGTCCTTGTAAAAATCCAGATCGGCCGTCTGCGCCGTGGGGTTCGCCGGATAGCAGGTGACCATCGCGATCGGCGGCGGCACCGAGTGGCGCACGGCGCGCCCCAGCCCGCTCAGATATTGCTCCGGCGAATGCGCCTCGACGTGGCGGATGACGCCCCCGGCCATGATGAAGCCGAACGCATGGATCGGGTAAGAAGGGTTTGGCGTCACGATCGTATCGCCCGGCGCCGTGATCGCCTGCGCCAAATTGGCGAAGCCTTCCTTCGATCCTAGCGTCGAAACGATCTGCGTGTCCGGATTGAGCTTCACCCCGAAGCGGCGGTCGTAATAGCCGGCCATCGCCTTGCGCAGGCCGGGAATGCCGCGCGAGGCGCTATAGCGATTGGTGCGCGCCTTCTTCGCCGTTTCGCACAATTTCTCGACGATGTGCTCCGGCACCGGCAAGTCCGGATTGCCCATGCCGAAATCGATGATGTCGACGCCCTGCCCGCGCAGGCGCGCCTTCAGCTTGTTGACCTCCTCGAACACATAAGGAGGCAGCCGTTTGATCTTGTGAAAATCGCCCATCGGCAGCGCTCCGTGGAGCGTCAGTTCGGTTCGTGCGAGTCGCGAGCTTCTTCGAGGTCCTCGCGGGCTTCCTCGAGGAACTCGGCCGGGCTCTCGGTTGCGCTTGCGGGGGCCGAGCGCGGATTATTCTGCAGCGCCTCACGCGCGGCCAGCAGCTCGGCCTCTAGCGCCGCCCAATGCGCCGCGTCGGTATTGGCTTCCGTCCCGGTCGGAACATCGCGCAGGCTCGGATACGCCGGGTCGTTCGCAGCCGTTTCAGCGCTCGCGCAGCCCGCGAGACCGATACCAAGGGCGGCAACGAGAAAACCCAAGCGCATAGACGTCATCCCTGACCCGATTCAGGCCTCTAAGCCCTCCTAAACCAAGCTCAGCCTTTGCGCCACCACGCGAAGCGGCATTACATATGCACAAAGGGAGATAATCGATGACCGATGGCGTTGAGCCTGCCGCAAAGCCCAGCGCCTCGACCGCGGCTAAACCCAAGCGTAAGCGCAAGCCGAAGTCTGCCCCAGCGGCGCCGGTCGAGGCCGCTGCGCCAACGCCGCCAAAACCCGCGCCCAAGCCGCCGACCGAAGCGCCGGCGCCCCTGAACGAAGTCGTCATGGCGCAAACCGCCGACAGCCTCGCTGCGCTTTCCGCCAACCTCACCTCGGCGATGACGCGCGCCAACCAAGTCTTCTCCACAGCCTTCATCGATCAGGCCAAGGACGCCGCGCATTGGCAACCCGACCCGCTCGGCATGCAATCGGCGCTCAACGATGTGTGGTCGCATCTCGCACAGCAGCCGGAAACATTGCGCGAAGCACACGCCACGCTCTGGCAGCGTTACGCCGAGATCTGGCAAAAGCACGCGGCCTACATGCTGACCGGCCAGCAAGCCGACGAAGGCCCGGTCCGCGACAAGCGCTTCCGCGATCCCGAATGGCGCTCCAATCCCGCCTTCTCGCTGCTGCGCGAATCCTATCTCGCGACCTCACAATTCATCACAGACCTGGTCGAACGCGCCGAAGGCGTCGATGATTCCACCAAGCGCAAGGCCGCCTTCTACATCAAGCAAGCCGTCGATGCGGCTTCGCCCTCCAACTTCCTGATGACCAACCCCGCCGCGCTGCGCGCGCTATTCGCGACACACGGCGAAAGCCTGCTGCACGGGGTCGAAAACCTCGCCCACGATTTGAAGCGCGGCGAAGGCGTGCTGGCGATTTCACAAACCGATCTCGACGCGTTCAAGGTGGGCGAGAACGTGGCCACCACGCCCGGCAAAGTCGTCTTCCGCAACCGCGTGTTCGAGCTGCTGCAATATTCGCCAACCACCGAGACAGTGCATGAAGTCCCGCTGCTGATCTTTCCGCCTTGGATCAACAAATTCTACATCCTCGATTTGCAGCCGAAGAACTCGATGATCCGCTGGCTGCTCGATCGCGGTCACACCGTCTTCCTCGTCTCCTGGGTGAACCCCGGCGAGGACATGGCCGACGTCTCATTCGAAGACTATATGCGCGAAGGCATCTACGCCGCCGTAGATGCTGTTGAGAAAGCCACCGGCCTCGATCACATGAATACGGTCGGTTATTGCGTCGGCGGCACGCTGCTGGCGGCCACGCTCGCGCATATGGCCAAGAAGGGCGACGCGCGCATCCAGAGCGCCACCTTCTTCGCCAGCCAATCCGACTTCAAAGCCGCCGGCGATCTGCTCGTCTTCTCCGACGAGCCAGGCATCAAGTACCTCGAAGATAAGATGGAAGCGCATGGCGGCGTGCTCGACGCGCAGACCATGGCCGATACGTTCAACTCGCTGCGCTCCAACGACCTCGTCTGGAACTACGTCGTCGATAATTATTATATCGGCAAACAGCCGCCGCCGTTCGATCTGCTCTATTGGAACGCCGATCAGACGCGCATGCCAAAGGCGCTGCACCTCTTCTATCTGCGCAAATTTTACCGCGACAATGCGCTGACTTCCGGCGAGCTCGAACTGCTCGGCGAAAAGCTCTCGCTAAAGGACGTGAAGATTCCAGTCTTCATGCAATCTTCGAAGGAAGATCACATCGCCCCCTGCGCCAGCGTCTTCAACAGCGCCCGCGCCTTCGGTGGGCCGGTCGAGTTCATCATCGCCGGCTCCGGCCACATCGCCGGCGTCATCAACCACCCCGACGCAAAGAAGTACCAGCACTGGATCGGCAAAAAACTCGGCGACGCCCTGCCCGATTGGCAAGCGCAAGCGGTCGAGCATCCCGGCTCCTGGTGGCCGCACTGGAACGCCTGGCTCACAGAAAAGAGCGGCCCGGACGTACCTGCGCGCACGCCAGGCGAAGGCGGCCTCGACGTGCTGGGCGACGCGCCCGGCGAATACGTCAAGGTGCGCTCGGACGCGGCGTAGAACATGGTGCGATCGGCCTAGATCGACAGCGCCGCTCTCACCCATTCCCGGGGCGACGCGACTTGTCGCCGAAGCTCGAAGAGCGAAGGCGGAAGCGTCGAGCCCGGGGCCCACAAACAACACTGTTTCAGCGAACAGCTGCGATTCATGTTTAGGGGATGGGTGAGTTCGGCCGTGCCGCCGCGCTGGTCTCAAACGCGCGTGACGAGGGGATAAAGCAGCGCTCTATCCCCGCTTTTCCAGCCAAAAATCGCGGACAATCAACGCCAATCTCAAAATCAATCCGACCGCTGTTCAGCGGGGTTAGAATGCCCAGCATGAAAACGAACCGATCCACCCAAACCAGAGCACGAAAGCTCGCCAAGCTCATCGCCTTGGCGCAGCTCGCGCTCGCGTGGGTCGGTATGATGCTCTTTGGCGATGAAGCGCCGCACCCCAACCGACGCCACATCCGCGAACGTTATGGCTTGCTCAATCTCGACCGCTTCGCCCGCATCATCTCATGTCTGATCGTCGCCCGCGCCGCTGAACTGATGCCGCGCCTGCGCCGCGTGCCGCTGCGCAATCACGCGCATTCCGGCTTCCGTCGCCGCATTCGCCGCGGCGGCATGATACGCGCGCTGACCGGTTCGGCGCTGCGCAAGCGCCTAAAGCATAGCGATCTCGCGCAACGTTTCGCGCGCCTGGCCCACGCGCTGCGCAATCTCGATGCGCTCGCGCGCCAACTCATGCGCCGGCTCAGAAAAGGCCGCAGCCGCTACTGCGCCATGCTGCTGGTGCGCCCGCCGCACCAGCGCGTGTTCGACACTGCACCCGCGCACGCGCCCGCCTGCGCCGACACCTCGTAGCGCGCCCTCACGCCCGCCGCCTTGCCAACCGCGCCGAACAAGACGTTCGCCGCGGCCGCTGGCGCACGCTCAGAGTCCAGCGCTCTCTTCCAACCCCAGCGCGATGTTCAGATTTTGCACCGCCGCCCCGCTCGCGCCTTTGCCGAGATTATCCAGCAACGCCACCAAACGCGCTTCCTCATCATGCCCGAACACAAAGAGCTTCATCTCGTTAGTGTCGTTCAGCCCTTCAGGCGCCAGCGTCTTCAGCGCCGCAGCTTCCTCAAGCGACGCCACGCTCACAAACCGCTCGCCCTCATAAAACGCAGCCAACACCGCATGAACGTCCGACAGTTTCGGCGCTCTCGGCAAAGCCAAAAGCGCCAACGGCACTTCAACGATCATGCCTTTGTAGTAGCGCCCGACGCTCGGCTGAAAAATCGGCCCGCGCGTCAGCCCCGCATACTTCTGCATCTCCGGCACATGCTTGTGCTTCTGCGGCATCGCGTAGATGCGGAACGGCACGCGCGTGTACGCCTCAGACGCTTCGTCCTCGAACTCGGCAATCATCGACTTGCCGCCGCCCGAATAGCCGGACACGGCATTGACGCTGAGCGTCCAATCGCGCGGGACGATCCCCGCCGCCACCAGCGGCCGCACCAAACCGATGAACCCTGTCGGATAGCAGCCCGGATTGGAAATCCGCTTCGACGCCGCGATCTTCGCGCGCTGATCTTTGGCCATCTCGGCAAAGCCATAGGTCCAGCCGTCCGCGACGCGATACGCAGTCGATGCATCGATCACCTTCACCGCGTCGTTCTCGATCAGCGCCACCGCCTCGCGCGCCGCCTCATCCGGCAAGCACAAGATCACCGCATCGACGCTGTTCAGCAGCCGCTGGCGCTCGTCCGCATCCTTCCGCTTCGCCGGATCGATCGAAACAAGCTCGATGTCGCGACGGCCTTCAAGCCGCTCACGAATCTGCAGGCCAGTGGTGCCAGCTTCGCCATCGATGAAAATTTTTTGCATTTTCATTTCCTCGTCATTCCGGGGCATCGCGAAGCGATGAACCCGGAACCCAGGGGCAAACGCACTGTGCTTCGTCGTCTCCTGGGTTCCGGGTTCTCGGCTTCGCCGAGCCCCGGAATGACGAGGAGATGGTTGCGCAATTGCCAAAAACAAAACGGGCGCTTCCCGTGAGAGAAGCGCCCGTCGAAACCAGATGCAAAACGCGCTTAGCGCTTCGAGAACTGGAAGCTCCGGCGCGCCTTGGCGCGGCCGTACTTCTTACGCTCGACCACACGGCTGTCGCGCGTCATGAAGCCGGCGTGCTTCAGCGCCGGACGCAAGCCCGGCTCGAAATCCGCCAAAGCCTTGGAAATGCCGTGACGCACCGCACCGGCCTGACCCGACAGGCCCGACCCGACGACCGTGCAGATCACGTCGAACTCGCCTTCGCGCTCGGTGACCTTGAACGGCTGGTTGATCATCATGCGCAGCACCGGACGGGCGAAATACGCATCGCTGGTCTTGCCGTTGATCGTGATGTTGCCTTTGCCCGGCTTGATCCAAACGCGGGCCACCGCGTTCTTGCGTTTGCCGGTGGCGTAAGCGCGGCCGAACTGATCGACCTTCTTCTCACGCGTGATGGCGATGTGTTCGGTGCCGGTCCCCGGCGGGCGGCCGGTCATCTCACCGAGAGATTCGAGGCCCTGGCCTTGTGCAACGTCGCTCATGATCAGGCGGTCCTCGAGTTTTTGCGGTTCTTCGACTTGAAGTCGATCGTGACGGGGTTCTGCGCCGCGTGCGGATGTTCGCTGCCGCCATACACCCGCAGCTTCGCGAGCTGCTTGCGCGCGAGCGGGCTTTCCTTCGGCATCATCCGCTCGACGGCCTTTTCCAGCACGCGCTCAGGGTGCTTGCCGGCGAGCACCTTGCCGGCGACGCGCTCCTTGATGCCGCCCGGGTGGCCGGTGTGACGATAATAAATCTTGTCGGTCAGCTTCTTGCCGGTGAGCGCCACCTTCTCGGCGTTGATCACGACGACATGGTCGCCAGTATCGACGTGCGGGGTGAAGTCCGCGCGATGCTTGCCGCGAAGGCGCAGCGCGATGAAAGAAGCGAGGCGGCCGACCACAACGCCTTCGGCATCCACCACGATCCAGCCGTGGGTGACTTCCGAGGCCTTGGCCGAGCGCGTCGATGTAGTGCGCATGGGTGTGGGTCCTGAAGAAACGAAGGCGCGCGTTTATTTCAGCGCAGAAATTGCGTCAAGAGCTGATGTTATATGACGTAAATTCAGCAGCTTACGGTGATGGTATAATTATACCATCACACCTTTACCGTCACCCGCCCGGGCCCACACCAGCGCCGCCGTCCATAAAATGACAGCGCCCAGCTGGTGCAGAAGGCTGAGCGAAAGCGGCGAAGCCGAAACCACGGTCCAAATTCCGAGCCCCGCCTGCAGCAAAGCAACTCCGCCAACAGCCGCCGCCGCCCAGCGCGCCGCGCCCTGCCCGCGGACAAGGCCCGCCAAGCCAAGCGCAAGCGCCGCTAAAGCCACGACATATCCAGTGGTCCGGTGCAGCAGATGTTGCGTGGCGTGATCCTCGGTGAAATTGGCCCAGAATGGCTCCGCGGTGAACGCCGTCGCCGGGACCCATT
>Ga0196971_1000121_pt1 | contig 76249 bp, 67 predicted proteins | sample S1v_1013CmetaG_FD_148660 | JGI IMG/M metagenome (GOLD analysis project Ga0196971, IMG submission 148660) | Soil microbial communities from Anza Borrego desert, Southern California, United States - S1+v_10-13C | ecosystem: Environmental > Terrestrial > Soil > Desert | place: USA: California...
TACCAGCCGGGCAGGAAGTAAGCGAGCGAGCACGGGGGCAATCATGCGCATCCTGCGCCTCGCGGGCAGTCCGCCGATCGCCTCTCGTTCCACATGCCTGCGGCAGCGCGTCGGCGAGCGCCTGGCACCGGCCGGCCGCCGCAGTGTCAGGCGGCAGGTGCTCGGGCTGCGGGGGTATGCCGGCATGCTGAAACCTTCCATCGACCCCGTGATCCGGCGGCGCCTCAGCGGTGACGCCGGACTTCTGCCTGCCAGCCTGCACGCGCTGCGTGCGCAACATTCGCCAGATTTCGCTCCCGCGCCGTTTACGCACGCGCGATGTCGCGTCTGACCGCTGCTTCCTGCGAGCGACATTCCCTCCCGTCACCGCGCCACGGTATCCGAAACCACCTATGCAGGCGGAGGGGCAGCTTTTTTGCACGCATTTTCATCGACAAGGACAATATATGACGATCACAAACCACCAGCGCAAGAGCCGGCACCGCACCCTGGGCCTGCTGTCCGCCGCCTCCGCCGGCGCCCTCGCTTCCCTATCTGCCGGGGCCGTAACCGGCGGCCCGGCGCCTTCCGGGTACGCTGACGGGGCAGCGGCCGGCATCGCGACCCCGGCCATCGCCATCCGTCCCGGGCGCGGCCTCGGGTTCAAGCACGGGATCGATCGCCTGGCGCCGGCGGACGCGAGCGGCGCGCCGGGCGCGAAAACCTGAGTGTTCGAGGAGACAGCGCGATGACAGCCATTCCTTATCCCGGCCTGGAACAGTACCTCGCCCGTCTTTACGGCACCGCCCAGGCCGGCACCCGGGTATGGGTGGATGCCGAGGGGCGGGCGCAGGGACGCTACTTCAATTCCACCTTGACCAGCGCCTTCCAGCCGATCCGGGAGCTCGGGTCCGGCAGGGTGGTCGGCGTCGAAGGTTTTGCCCGTAGTTACTCGGACAGCGACCAGGGCTTGAGCCTGTGGAAGCTGCTCGACCATGCGGCCAATGACGACGAGTCGGTCGAACTCGACCGTTTGTGCCGCATGCTGCATGCGATCAATTTCTTCCGGCAGCCGGAAGCGGCTGGCAGCGACCTCTACCTGAGCGTGCATGCGCGCCTGCTTGCAGCGGTCGACGGGAATCACGGGACCGCATTCAGCCGCATCCTCCGGCTGCTCGGCCTGCCGCAGCAGCAGGTGGTGCTGCAGCTGCCGGCAGTGGTCGAGCACCAGGGCTGGGTGCTGAACTATGTCGCCGACAACTACCGGCGCAACGGTTTCCGCATCGCGGCAAACGCGGCGGATCCCAGCGATGCGCTTGCGCTGGTCGAGCGTGTCCGCCCGGACGTCGTGAAGGTCGATACCCGGCGCATGCTGCATGAAGGACAGGCGCAGAGGCTGCTCGAAATATGCGCGGCGAAAAACGTGCGCGTGATTTTCAAGCGTCTGGAAAACGCTGCGACGCTGCACACATTGCGGCAGGTCGCCGCTGCAAGCGGCGTGATCCTGCATGCGCAGGGCTTCCTGTGGGATTTGCCGCAGGCATCGCTCGCGTTCCGCCCGCGCGCAGAACAGCCAGCCTTCCGGCCGGCGCCGCAAGCGCTGGAAATCGGAGCGGCTTAACCATGTCCGCGCTTGCCGGTTTCCGCGTGCTCGTCGTTCCGGGGCTGCATGGCAGCGGGCCGGCGCACTGGCAGACGCGCTGGGAGCGGCTGTTCCCCTGGTTCGAACGGGTGGTGCAGCATGACTGGGACACGTCCGACCTGGCGACATGGTCGGCGCGTGTGGGGGAAGTGTTGCGCGAGTCGGCGCACCCGACATTGATCGTTGCGCACAGCTTCGGATGCCTGGCAAGCGTGCATTGCGCGGCGCGTGGCGCCTCCAGCCTAGCCGGCGCCTTGCTCGTCGCGCCGGCCGACCCGGTGAAGTTCGGCATCGATGCCAACCTGTCCGGTGCCTCACTCGCATGCCCGTCCATCCTCGTCGGCAGCCTCGACGACCCTTGGATGGCAGCTGCGCGCGCGGCCGGATGGGCCGCGCAATGGGGCAGTGAATTCGTAAATGCCGGCAAGCTGGGACATATCAACGCGGATTCCACTCTTGGCGACTGGCCGGGCGGACTTGCATTGCTGCGCAGGCTGGCGCTGGTGGCAAGGCCGCGCACGCGCCACCGGCAATACAATGTAATAACAACGTATGAACGGTAGGAACAATGTAAGTACATCCGGAAAATTCTCTGCGCGCTCGGTCCAAGTCATTGAATGGAAAAGAAAATGCCTGCGCGGCAGATGCCGGCTGCACGATCGGGCGGCGGGCATTATTTGAAATCATTCTATGGACATGCGAAAAAAATCGTTCTTTTTATAACCGAGCAATGCAATTATTGCGCCTTCATAGCTGATTTCGTAATAAGAGGGGGAGCATGCCGGCCGCAATCGCAGTGTCACCTGTTACAGGGCGCAACCCCGCTTCGCGGGTCATCCCGGGTTTCCGGCTGACGCTCGGTTTCACCATTTTCTACCTCGCGCTGATCGTCCTGATCCCGCTGTCGGCAGTGTTCCTGAAGACGCTCACCCTCACCTGGGAAGGCTTCTGGGCTGCGGTCAGCAACGAGCGGGTGGTCGCATCCTACCGGCTGACTTTCGGCGCATCGCTGATCGGCGCGTCGGTGAATGTCGTGTTCGGCGCGATCGTCGCCTGGGTGCTGGTGCGCTACCGCTTCCCCGGCAAGAAGATCGTCGACGCGCTGGTGGACCTGCCTTTCGCGCTGCCGACCGCGGTGGCCGGCATCGCGCTGACCGCGCTGTACTCAGGCAATGGCTGGATCGGCCGCCACCTGGAAGCGTTCGGCATCAAGGTCGCATTCACCCCGCTGGGCGTCGTGGTCGCGCTGACCTTCATCGGCCTGCCGTTCGTGGTGCGCACCGTGCAGCCGGTGCTGGAGGAAGCCGAGCGCGAACTGGAAGAGGCGGCCGCCAGCCTCGGCGCAAACCGGCTGCAAACCTTTACCAGGGTCGTCTTCCCGACCATCCTGCCGGCGCTCCTGACCGGTTTTGCGCTTGCGTTCGCGCGGGCGACCGGCGAGTACGGCTCGGTGATCTTTATTGCCGGCAACATGCCGATGGTGTCGGAGATCACGCCGCTGTTCATCATCACCAAGCTGGAACAGTACGACTATGCCGGCGCCACCGCGATCGCGGTGGTGATGCTGCTGGTGTCCTTCGTGCTGCTCCTGACGATCAACCTGTTGCAAGCCTGGACCCGCAAGCGCGGCCGGGCGGAGAAAGCCTGACATGGCCGGCGCTGCTGCTACCTTGCCCATTCCGATTCCATCGCGCAGCCAGCCGCTGTACGCGCCCGCGGCAACCGTCGAGCCGTTCTGGGTGCGCGCGCTCCTGATCGGCATTGCGCTGAGTTTCCTCACGCTGTTCCTGTTCGTGCCCCTGGCCGCGGTATTTTCCGAGGCGCTCCGCAAGGGCTGGGACGCCTACGCGGCCGCCATCGTCGAGCCGGACGCGGTGGCCGCCATCAAGCTGACGCTGCTCACGGCTGCCATCGCGGTGCCGCTGAACCTGGTGTTCGGCGTGGCCGCCGCATGGACGATCGCGAAATTCGATTTCCGCGGCAAGAATGTGCTGCTCACGCTGATCGACCTGCCGTTCTCAGTGTCGCCGGTGATCTCCGGCCTGATCTATGTGCTGCTGTTCGGCGCGCAGGGCTGGTTCGGCCCCTGGCTGCGCGAGCACGACATCAAGATCCTGTTCGCGGTGCCCGGCATCGTGCTGGCGACCGTCTTCGTGACGTTCCCGTTCGTGGCGCGCGAACTGATTCCGCTGATGCAGTCGCAAGGCACGGAAGAGGAGGAGGCGGCGCTGGTGCTGGGCGCCTCCGGCTGGCGCACCTTCTGGCATGTGACGCTGCCGAACATCAAGTGGGGCCTGCTGTACGGCGTCATCCTGTGCAATGCGCGCGCGATGGGCGAGTTCGGCGCGGTGTCGGTGGTGTCGGGCCATATCCGCGGCGAGACCAACACCATGCCGCTGCAGGTGGAAATCCTCTACAACGAATACAACTTCGCGGCGGCGTTCGCGGTGGCATCGCTGCTCGCCCTGCTCGCACTGGTGACGCTGGCGCTCAAGACGTTCGTCGAATGGCGCGCGCAGGACACCGATCTGCAACCGCTACATGAAGGAAATTAATTATGAGCATCGAAGTCAGGAACATCAGCAAGCGCTTCGGCAGCTTCGTCGCGCTCGACGACGTGTCGCTCAACTTCCCGCCGGGCGAACTCACCGCGCTGCTCGGGCCCTCCGGCTGCGGCAAGACCACGCTCCTGCGCATCATCGCCGGCCTCGAGCAGCCCGACAGCGGCCATGTCTTCCTCGACGGCGAAGACGCGTCAGGCCATCACGTGCGCGAGCGCCAGGTAGGCTTCGTGTTCCAGCACTATGCGCTGTTCAAGCACATGAGCGTGTTCGAGAACATCGCATTCGGCCTTCGCGTGAAGCCGCGCGGACAGCGCCCTTCGGAATCGGAAATCCGCAAGAAAGTGATGTCGCTGCTGGAACTGGTGCAGCTTGACTGGCTGGCGGACCGTTTTCCGCCGCAGCTCTCCGGCGGGCAGCGCCAGCGCATCGCGCTGGCCCGCGCGCTGGCGGTGGAGCCGCGCGTGCTGCTGCTGGACGAACCTTTCGGCGCGCTCGACGCCAAGGTGCGCAAGGAATTGCGCCGCTGGCTGCGCCGCCTGCACGACGAACTGCATGTGACCAGCATCTTCGTGACGCACGACCAGGAGGAGGCGCTGGAGGTGGCCGACCAGGTGGTGCTGATGAACAAGGGCAAGGTCGAGCAGATCGGGTCGCCGGATCAGGTGTACAACCATCCGGCATCGCCTTTCGTGTACGGCTTCCTCGGCAACGTCAACCTGTTCCATGGCCGGGTGCACGAAGGCGTGCTGGAAGCGGGCGGCCTCGCGCTCGACGCGCCGGATCATGCCGACGCGCGCGATGAGCAGGGCACCGGCTTCGTGCGCCCGCACGACATCGAAGTCGAGCGCTACAGCGCCGATGCGGAAGGCATTCTTGCCCGCCTGCGTCGCGCCCACGCGATCGGTCCACTGGCGCAGCTGGAGCTCGAGCGTGCCGACAATGCGCAGCTGATCGAAGCGGTGATTTCAAGCGAGCGTTACGCGCAGCTCGGATTGCAGGAGGGAGAGGCGCTGGTGGTACGCCCGAAACGCCTGCGTGTCTTTGTCAACCAGGCGGCCTGAGCGGAGAGCCCGATGAATTTCCAGCAACTGCGCTCTGTGCGCGAAGCGGCACGCCGCGGTTATAACCTGACCGAGGTCGCCAACGTCCTGTTTACCTCGCAGCCCGGGGTGAGCCGGCAGATACGGGAACTCGAGGAGGAGCTGGGCGTGGAAATCTTCGAGCGCAACGGCAAACGGCTGACCGGCCTGACCGACCCGGGCAGGGGCATTCTGCAGATCATCGACCGCCTGCTGCTGGAGGCGGAGAACCTGCGCCAGGCGAGCCGCGAATACGCGGGCGAACGCAGCGGCACGCTGGCCGTCGCCACCACGCATACCCAGGCGCGCTATGTGCTGCCGCGCGTGGTGCAATCCTTCCGCAGCGCCTTTCCCGACGTGCGCATCGCCTTGCAGCAGAGTTCGCCGGAGCATATCGCGGAATGGGTCATCTCGGGCAAGGCCGATATCGGCATCGCGACCGAGGGCCTGAGCCAGTTCGAGGAGCTGGTGTCGTTCCCGTGCTACCGCTGGAGCCACATGATCGTGGTGCCGCAGGCGCATCCGCTGGCGGCGCTGGGGCGCGTGTCCTTGCAGGATCTCGCCGCGCATCCGCTGATTACCTATGATGTCGGCTTCACCGGCCGCGGCCACATCGACGACGCGTTCAACGAAGCCGGAATCGCCACCGACATCGTGCTCACCGCGATGGACTCGGACGTGATCCAGCAATATGTATCGCTCGGGCTGGGCATCGGGATCGTCGCCTCGATGGCGGTCGAGAACAATCTTGCGCCGGGCTTGCGCGCGCTCGATGCATCGCATCTGTTCGCGCCGAACGTGACCCGGCTCGCAGTGCGGCGCGGCGCCTACCTGCGCGCCTACACCTATGAATTCATCCTGCAGTTTGCGCCCGGGCTGAGACGTTCGGATATCGAGACGGCGCTGAGTGCCGGTGGGTAGGACTCAGCGCGTGTCCCGGCTTATGGCAGCAGCGGCCGCTTGCGCGCCTGCTTGGCGCGGATGTCCTTGATCGTCTTTTCCATCGCCGCGACGCGGTAGTTGATCGACGGATGCAGCGCCGTGTAGTTGTTGAGGGCCGACGCCGGGTACTGTGACGCCATCCTTTGCCAGAACGGTACCACCTGGTCGATGCCGTAGCCGGCGCGCGCCAGCATGTAGAGCGACAGCTTGTCCGCCATCGCGTCCAGATCCTGCGGCACGGGCCGCAGGCCCGCCATGCCCGGCATGCTGCTCATGTCCGGACGCAGCCGGGTGAGCTTGTCGATGATGCCGCCGACGGTGGCGCTCACGCGCAGCCTGTTCGCATGCGCCAGCGCGTTATGCGCCATTTCCTTGGCGAGCACATAGGCGAGTTCGTCGTCGGAGCGCACCGCGCCCATCATTCCGCGCGAGACCAGGACCCGGTGGCCGTCGGAATACGCGACCACATTGTCGGTATTGCCGAGCTCGACACCGAATGCGCAGGCATAGGTAAGGGGCACATTGACCGCCACGCTGGCGCCGTCGCGCAGCAGAGTCAGACCGATGCTGGTACGGTCGGACATCATTGGCGCCAGGATGCCGGCGGCTTCCTGTTCCGCGTTTTCACCCTCGGGCAGGCGCTTGCCGTCGACCGCCAGCACGATGTCGCCGCGCCGCACGCCGGCGCGCGCAGCGCCGCCGCCCGCCAGCACGCCCATGATCTGCAGGCGTTCGTCCAGCCCGAGCGACTTCTGGGAGACGCCGGCGAGTTCCTTCGCATAGGAATACCTGTTCTTCGCGGTGAAGCCGAGCAGGTTGCGCGCATTGCCCTTGCACAGCTCGGCATTGGCAACCAGCAGCGGGGCGGCGACGCGGTACAGGCGGTCCTGCATGTCCACCATCGCCTGCAGCGCCTGCTGTTCCGCGGGATTGACCGCCGGTTTGCTGAAGATCGCCGGTCGTGCCGGCTCGGGAGGGGCCTTGGTCCCTTCCTGTGGCGGAGAGTCGGGCGTGGCGCAGGCCGCAAGCAGCAGCGCGGCGTGCAGCATCAGCAAACGCCGCGTCTGCCGCAAGCGAAGCATGGCCCGGTCGTGGATGCCTGGCATCGTTCTCTTCTCCTGTTTCACTGCTTGCCGGTGCTGCCGAAACCGCCTTCGCCGCGTTCCGTTTGTGTCGAGAACCTGTCGACGAAATGCAATGCGACCTGGACTACCGGCTGGAACATCAGCTGGGCGATGCGGTCGCCGGGACGCACGACATACTCCTCGGTGCCGTCGTTGGCGAGGATGACGCCGATCTCGCCGTGATAGTCGGCATCAATCACACCGATGCCCTGTGCGACGCGCACGCCGTGCTTCAGCGACAGTCCGGAGCGGGATGCGACGATGGCGACCAGGCAGGGGTCCATCATGTTAATCGCGAGGCCGGTCTTGACCAGTTCGCGTCCGCCGGGCGGAATCGCGAGCGGCGCGCTGATACAGGCGCGCAGGTCCATCGCAGCGGAGCCGTCGGTGGCGTAGTCCGGGGCCGGGATCTCGGAACCGAGCAAAGGGTTGACAATGCGGGCTTCAATACGTCGATGCATGGGGGTCCTTCAAAATTCCCCGGTCGCCGGGGACGGTTGGCACGTAATTGCGTGCCGCAATGATACGGCAAATCAGACTTCTGAAAGGAAGCGGTAACTTTTTGTAATGGAAGGCGGGCGGTATGCTGCGAAGGGGCAGGGGTGCCGGCGACGCGGGTTGGGGCGGCCCCAGTCAGGCCGGGAGTGGAAGAATCCGGGTGCGCCCCACGGCGCGGCCGGTCCCGTGGACGACCGGCCGCACGGCCGTGGCGGGCACGGCGCGCGGGAATTTCAGTGTCCGACAGGTTCCTTCTTCAGCATTGCCACCAGCTGCCGTGCGGCGTCGACGGACGAGGCCGGGTTTTGCCCGGTGATCAGGTTGCCGTCGACCTGCACATGCGACTGCCAGTCGGGGCCCTTCGAATAGATGCCGCCGCCGCGCTTGAGCGAGTCTTCCACGAGGAAGGGCACCACATTGGTCAGCTGCACCGCTTCTTCCTCCGAGTTCGAGAATCCGGTGACCCGCTTGCCCTCGACGAAGGATCGTCCGTCGTGCGTCTTCGCGTGACGGAACACCCCAGGCGCATGGCAGACCGCGGCGATCGGTTTGCCAGCCGCGTCCATGCTTTGCAGCAGCGTCAGCGAGTCGGCGTCTTCGGAGAGGTCCCACAGCGGCCCGTGGCCGCCCGGGTAGAAAACGCCTTCGAATTCCTCGTGCGACAGGCTCGACAGCAGCACCGTGTCGGCCAGCGCCTGCTGCGCCTCGGGGTCCTGGTTGAAGCGCCGGGTAGCCTCCGTCTGCGCGTCCGGCTCGCTGCTCTTCGGGTCCAGCGGCGGCTGGCCGCCCTTGGGCGAGGCCAGCGTGATCCGGGCGCCGGCATCCTTGAGCACGTAGTAGGGCGCCGCGAATTCTTCCAGCCAGAAACCGGTTTTCTTTCCGGTGTTACCCAGCTGGTCATGCGAAGTCAATACCATCAATACGTTCATCCTCGTCTCCCGATTATTGGCAATCCGTTATCGTGGAGTCGCGACGCAAGGGAAAGTTCGTGCAGGGACAGGAGAAGGGGGAGCGCATTGCCGGTTTTGTCATCCGGCATCGTTTCTGCCTGATGCCGAAGACAAATGTTGCCGTCCAGGTGCAGGAATATCGGCGCCCTGTCCGGCACTGGTGAAAGGGGAGCGCCTGCCAGACATGCCCCCTTACCGGGGGAACTAGGGCCGTCCAGATAAACTTAAAGAATGGTAGGGTGGGTGGAGCCCCACCCACCCTACAGATTCATCTGGACGGCCTGCTAGATCCGGCCTGCGATCTCCGCCACCAGCCGCCGCGCGAGGACCTGCTTGCCGGCGCGCGGCAGGCGCTGATGGCCCCTGTCGTCGAACAGCACCAGTTCATTCTCGTCCTTGCCGAAGGTCTGGTGGCCGATGTTCCCGACCAGCAGCGGAATGCCTTTCTTCTGGCGCTTTTCTTCGCCGTACTGCAGCAGGTTTTCCGATTCCGCGGCAAAGCCGACGCAGTACGGGCGCGCCGGAAGCTGCGCCACCGCCGCCAGGATGTCCGGGTTCTGCTCGAATTCCAGGCGCGGCACATCGCCGGCGCCGTTTTTCTTCAGCTTCTGCTCGCTCGCATTGGCCACGCGCCAGTCGGCAACCGCCGCCACCGCGATGAACACGTCCTGACCGGCCGCTTGCGACATGACCACATCGTGCATCTGCTGCGCGGTCTGCACGCTGATGCGGTGCACACCATAGGGCGTCTGCAAGGCGGTCGGGCCGGACACCAGGCAGACGTCGGCGCCCGCCTCGCGGGCGGCACGCGCGATCGCATAGCCCATCTTGCCGGAGGAAAGGTTGGTGATGCCGCGCACCGGATCGATCGGCTCGAAGGTCGGGCCGGCGGTGACCAGCACGCGCTTGCCGGCCAGGAGCTTGCGCTGGAAGGACGCGATCACTTCCTCCAGCAGCTGTTCCGGCTCCAGCATGCGACCCATGCCGGTCTCGCCGCAGGCCTGCTCGCCGGCGTCCGGGCCGAGGATCGCAATGCCGTCCTCGCGCAGTTGCGCAACATTGCGCTGCGTCGCCGGGTTCTGCCACATTTCCACGTTCATCGCCGGCGCGACCAGCAGCGGCACCGTCATCGGCCGCGCCACGCACAGCGTGGAAAGCAGGTCGTCGCAGCCGCCATGTGCGAGCTTGGACATGAAATCCGCGGAGCAGGGGGCAATCACGATCGCATCCGCGCCCCTGGTCAGGTCGATGTGCGCCATGTTGTTGTCGATGCGCGCATCCCATTGGTCGGAAAAGACCGGATGGCCGGACAGCGCCTGCATCGTGACCGGCGTGATGAACTGCGTCGCGGAACGGGTCATCACCACATGCACGGTGGCACCCGCCCTGGTCAGGCTGCGCGTGAGCTCCGCCACCTTGTAGCAGGCGATACCGCCCGTCATACCGAGAACAATCTTTTTTCCGGCGAGATCCATGGGGGACTCCTGCAAAGGTGGCTGTTGTCGGGTTATTTTCCTACGCGCCGCAATTCATCGAGGATAAACAGGGCGGCGCCGCCGACAATGGCCGAGTCGGCGATGTTGAAGGCCGGCCAGTGCCATTTGCCAACGTAGAAATCGAGGAAGTCGATGACGTAGCCGTACAGCACGCGGTCGATCAGGTTGCCGACCGCGCCGCCGAGAATGAGCGCGAGCGCCCAGCAGAACAATCGCTGCCCCGCATGGCGCTTGAGCAGGTAGAGGATGAACAGCACCGCGCCGATCGCGATGGCGCTGAAGAAATAGCGCTGCCAGCCGGATTCGGTGGCGAGGAAGCTGAACGCCGCTCCCTTGTTATGCACCAGCACCAGGTTGAAGAAGGAGGTCACCGGCATCGACTCGCCATAGGTGAACAGCCGCGCGACCGTGATCTTGGTGATCTGGTCGAGCAGGACGATGATGGTGGCGATGCCGAGCCAGGGCGCCATGCTCGTGCTCGGGCTTGCAGAGAGGTTCTTGAAGCTTTTTTGTTTTGCCATGGGTCTCTGTGTGGGCGTCCTTCCCGGCGCGGCGGAAAGGACGCGGGTTTATGCAAACGTACGCTTTTCGCCGTCGCCGAACAGGTTGCTCACGCAGCGGCCGCAAATGCCGGGATGATCCGCGTGCGCGCCGACGTCCGCGCGGTAGTGCCAGCAGCGCTCGCACTTCTGGTGAGCCGACGGCGTGACCAGCACGCCTTCTTCCGCTTCGCCGGCGACCTCGGTGAGCTTCACCTGCGAGGTGATGAACACGAACTTCAGGTCATCGCCGAGGCTGGCCAGCATCGCATGGCGCGCGCCGGAAGCCTTGATCTCGACTTCCGCCTGCAGCGACGAACCGATGCCGCCGGCCACCCGCACTTCTTCCAGCTGCTTGGTGACGCTCGCGCGCAGCTCGCGCAGCGCGGCGAACTTGTCGAGCAGCGCGCCGGCGCCGGCCACTTCCGGCAGGGTGTAGTACACCTGCGTGAAGATGGTCTCGTCGCTTTCCGCATAACCCTCCGCGCCGGCGAATACCGCCCAGGCCTCTTCCGCGGTGAAGGACAGCATCGGCGCCATCACGCGCAACAGCGCGTGGGTGATGTGCCAGATCGCGGTCTGCGCGGAGCGGCGCGCCTTCGAGGTCGTGCCGCAGGTGTAGAGCCGGTCCTTCAGGATGTCGAGGTAGAAGCCGCCGAGGTCTTCCGAGCAGTACATCTGCAGCTTGGCGACCACCGGGTGGAATTCGAACACCTCGAAGTGCTGCAGGATCTCGCCCTGCAGCTGCGCCATGCGCGCGATCGCATAGCGGTCGATCTCGAGCAGTTCTGCAACCGGCAGCGCGTCCTTCTTCGGATCGAAGTCGGAAGTGTTGGCCAGCAGGAAGCGCAGCGTGTTGCGGATGCGGCGGTAGGCTTCGACCACGCGCTTGAGGATTTCATCGGAGATCGACAGCTCGCCCGAGTAGTCGGTGGAGGCGACCCACAGGCGCAGGATTTCCGCGCCCAGCGTGTCGGATACCTTCTGCGGCGCGACCACGTTGCCCTTGGACTTGGACATCTTCTTGCCCTCGCCGTCGACCACGAAGCCGTGGGTGAGCAGCGCCTTGTATGGCGGGCGGCCGTCGGTCATCGAGGACGTCAGCAGCGACGAGTGGAACCAGCCGCGATGCTGGTCCGAGCCTTCCAGGTAAAGGTCGGCGGGGAATTGCGACTGCTCCCGGTGCGAGCCGCGCAGCACGGTGTGGTGCGTCGAGCCGGAATCGAACCACACGTCCAGCGTGTCCTTGTTCTTCACGTACAGGTCGGCATCGGCGCCGAGCAGGTCCTTCGGATCGAGCGCCTGCCAGGCCTCGATGCCGCCTTGCTCGACCAGCTTCGCGACTGCTTCCAGCAATTCCGGCGTGCGCGGATGCAGTTCGCCGGTTTCCTTGTGCACGAAGAAGGCCATCGGCACGCCCCACTGGCGCTGGCGCGACAGCGTCCAGTCCGGACGGTTGGCGATCATGCCGTGCAGGCGGGCCTTGCCCCAGCCGGGGTAGAAGGCGGTCGCCTCGACGCCGGCCAGCGCGGTCTCGCGCAGGCTCTTGCCGCCGTCCTTCGGCGTGACATCCATGCCGGCAAACCATTGCGAGGTGGCGCGGTAGATGACCGGCGTCTTGTGGCGCCAGCAGTGCATGTAGCTGTGGTCGAACATCACCAGCTTGAACAGCGCGCCGACTTCCTCCAGCTTCTGGCAGATCGGCTTGGACGCTTCCCAGATCGTCATGCCGCCGAAGAAGGGCAGCCAGGACGCGTACTTGCCGTCGCCCATCACCGGCTTCAGGATCTCGTCGTCGGTCATGCCGTGCGACTTGCAGGACACGAAGTCGTCGAGGCCGTAGGCAGGAGCGGAGTGCACGATGCCGGTGCCGGTGTCGAGCGTCACGTAGTTGCCGACATAGATCGGCGAGTAGCGGTCGTAACCCTGGTCGGCGGATGCGAACGGATGCTTGAACCGGATCATCGACAGCGCTTCGCCGCCGCAGGTCGCGATGATCTTGCCTTCCAGGCCATAGCGCTGCAGGCAGGCGCCCACCAGTTCCGCCGCCAGCAGCAGCAGGATGGTTTCGCCGTTGCGCTCGGTCTGCACCAGCGCGTAGCGGTGCTCGGGATGCACGTTGAGCGCCTGGTTGGCCGGGATGGTCCACGGCGTGGTGGTCCAGATCACCACATAACCCTTGTCGGTCGGCAGCTTCTCCAGGCCGAATGCATGCGCGAGCTTGTCGTGTTCCGCGAACGGGAAGCCGACGTCGATCGCCGGGTCGCGCTTGTCCTGGTATTCGACTTCCGCTTCGGCCAGCGCCGAGCCGCAGTCGAAGCACCAGTTGACCGGCTTCAGGCCGCGGTAGACGTAACCCTTCTCGAGGATCTTGCCGAGCACGCGGATTTCATCGGCTTCGTTTCCGAAATCCATGGTCTTGTACGGGCGGTCCCATTCGCCGAGCACGCCGAGGCGGATGAAGTCCTTCTTCTGGCGCTCGATCTGCTCGCTCGCGTAGGCGCGCGACTTGGCCTGCACTTCGGCCGTCGGCAGGTGCTTGCCGAACTGCTTTTCGATCTGGATCTCGATCGGCATGCCGTGGCAGTCCCAGCCCGGCACGTATTGCGCGTCGTAGCCCGCCATGTTGCGCGCCTTGACGATCATGTCCTTCAGGATCTTGTTCACCGCATGGCCGATGTGGATGTCGCCGTTCGCATACGGCGGGCCGTCGTGCAGGATCCACTTCGGGCGGCCCTTGGACGCCTTGCGGATGCGCTGGTAGATCTTCTTTTCCTGCCATTCCTTGACCCACTTCGGCTCGCGCTTGGCGAGGTCGCCGCGCATCGGGAAGGGCGTTTCGGTCAGGTTGACCGGGTACTTGTTTTTTTGCTCGGACATGTTGGTTTCAGTCTTAATAATTCGGTGGATCGGACAACGCTTTTCGCATGCCTGATCGTCAAATTCGGTCGGTTGCGGAAATCGCCTGGCCTTCGCGCGCCTTGAAGAAGTCGCGCGCCTGCTGCGCGTCGTTCTCGATGGCGGCCGTCAGCGTCGGCAGGTCGATGTATTTTTCCTCGTCGCGCAGCTTCTTCAGGAACTCCACCCGCACGACCTTGCCGTAGCACTGCGCGCTGTAGTCGAACAGATAGGTTTCGAGCAGCACGCGCCCGCTGTCCTCGACCGTCGGGCGCACGCCCATGCTGGCCACGCCGGGCAGCGGCCGTTCCGCCAGGCCATGCACCTGCACCACGAACACGCCGGACAGCGCGGGGCGCTTGTGCGCGATGCGCAGGTTCAGCGTCGGGAAGCCGATCGTGCGGCCGAGCTTCTTGCCATGGGTGACATGGCCGGAGATCGCGTACGGGTGGCCGAGCAGCTGCGCGGCGAGCGGGAAGTCGCCGGCGGCCAGCGCCGCTCGCACCGCGGACGAGGAAATGCGGATGCCGCCGTTCATCACGGTCGGCAGCGCCTGCACTTCGAAGCCGAATTTCCTGCCGGCCTCGATCAGCGTGCCGAGATTGCCGGCACGCTTGGCGCCGTAGTGGAAGTCTTCCCCCACCATCAGCCATTTCACGTGCAGTCCCTGCACCAGCACCTTTTCGACGAACTCGTCGGGCGACATCGATGCGAAGTGGCTGTTGAAATGCTCGACGATGACCCGGTCCACGCCGGCCTTGTCCAGCGATTCCAGCTTGTCGCGCAGGTTGGCGATACGGGTGGGCGCGCGCGACAGGTCGCCGGCCAGGCGCGCGAAGAATTCGCGCGGATGCGGCTCGAAGGTCATCACCGCCGCCTCAACGCCGAGCCTGGTCGCGGCTTCGCGCACGCGCCCCAGCAGCGCCTGGTGGCCGCGATGCACGCCGTCGAAGTTGCCGATCGTCAGGGCGCAGGGTGCGCGCGACGCGGCATTGGGGAGTCCGCGAAATACCTTCATTCAGACCGATCCGGAGGGGTAACGGAAAACCCATGATTATAAATGCTTTCCGCCGGTTTTCCGCCCTGCAACGGGAGGTTTACCGCAGCGGATCTTGCCGGTAGTACAGCGCGAGCAGGCGGTAGATCTCCGGATAGTCTTCCGCGAGCGGCTGCGGCAGCACGAAGAAGGCTTCCGACGCGACGGCGAAGAATTCGGCCGGATGCCGCGCCGCGTAAGGGTCGAGCGGCAGTTCGCCGAACAGTTCGTCGTACAGCGCCGCGTCGTCCGGGCGGTCGTCGTCGTAATCCTCGGGCAGCCGGGCCTCCAGCGCATCCACCCGCCGCACGAAATCCTGGTAGGCCGCCGAAAAAGCCTGGCGCCACCCGGCCGGCACGATTTCCCGGTGAAACGCCGCGAGGAAGGGCGGGCAGCCGTTCGCCGCGCCCCTGGCCATATCCAGCTTGTGTGCGAACTCATGGATGACGACGTTATATCCGGGAGCATTGCTTTCCTGCGCATCTTCCCAGGACAGCACGACCGCGCCACCGGCATGCACCGCCTCGCCGGACGCCGGTTCATGCCATTCATGCACGACGCCGGCTTCATCCATTTCGCTTTGTGGAATGACGAATGCAGACGGGTAGACGATGATGCCCGCCATGTCGTCGTACAGGTCGAGCGTGAGATTGAGCACCGGCAGCGCGGCTTGGGCTGCGATCAGGACCGCCACTTCATCCGTCAGTTCGAATCCTGCCGCGCCGGTGAATGTTTTTCTTGCAAGTAAGTCCTCGCACAAGAGCTTGAGGCGTTGCCGCTCCCCGGCATCGAGGCGGTCGAGGAAAGGCAGCCGCTCCAGGCAATCCTGCCAGAGCGGTTCCGGGATCTGCGGTTTGTCGCGGGTGAACAGTTGTCGTAGCCATTGCATACCGCGCATTGTGGCGGATATTGCTCCGCTGCGACAAGTTTCAGTGGTAGCGGCCGAGGAAGTGGTCGAGCAGGGCACTCATGTTGCCGGCGCCGCCTTGCGGGATCCGGCCGTCCGGGGTCAGCTTGTCGACCAGGTCGGGCAGCATGTCGCTCAGCTGGTTCGCCGCTTCCGGCTCGCTCAGGCCGGTCTCTTCGGAAATCTGCTGCAAATGGCCGTCGCCCAATACCTGTTGCAGCTGCGCGCCGCTCACCGGCAGGTTTTCGCCGGTGCCAATCCAGGAGTGGACCAGGTTGCCCATGCCGGCCTCGGCGAAACGCTCCGCAAGTCCATGCAGCCCGCCGGTCTGGCCATTGTTCGCGACCAGCGACAGCGCCGCCTGCAGCAGCCGGGTCCTGGCATCCATCATGGGCAGGTGATTATCGCCGAGCATCTCGATCGCCTTGTCGAGTATTCCCATCGCGTTCCTCCTGATTACGCAGGTGAAAAACCTCAACATAAAAGAAACGGCGGCGTGCCGCGAGGGAATCGGCCGGATGTTTGATCCGGATAGAATCAGGGCGACTTTGGGCTAGATCTCGCCCCAGACCGCATTCAGCGCGGCGACCGCAGCCAGGCCGGCGGTCTCGGTGCGCAGCACGCGCGGCCCGATCGACAGCGTGAGCACGCCGTGCGTATTCGCAGCTTCCTCTTCCTGCGCGGTGAAGCCGCCTTCCGGGCCGATCAGCAGGGCCACCGCCTGCGCCGGATGGTGACGCGCCCAGTCGGAAAGCGATTGTTCCGCCCGCGGCGACAGCAGGATGCGCTGGTGCAGGTTCTGCTGCCGGACCCATTCATGGAAATCGGCCGGCTCCCCGACCTGCGTGAGGCGGTTGCGCCCGCATTGCTCGGCGGCGGCGGTGACGATCGAGCGCCAGTGCGCCAGTTTCTTTTCGGCACGTTCAGGTGACAGCCGTACCACGCAGCGCTGCGCGGCGATCGGCTGGAACGCGGTCACGCCGAGCTCGACCGCTTTCTCGACGATCCAGTCGATCTTGGAGCCTTCGGGCAGCGCCTGGGCCAGCGTCAGCGAATACGGCAGTTCGATTTCGCGCGGCGAAAACGCTTTCACTTCGGCTGTTGCATGCTTCTTTTCCATTGTGAGCAGCGTCGCGCTGTATTCGCCGCCTTCGCCATTGAACAGGGTGAGCGTATCGCCGGCGCGCAGGCGCAGCACCAGCACGTGATGCGCAAGATGTTCGGGCAGGGCGAGGGTGGCGCCGACGGAAAGTGGTCCGGGGTAGAAGAAACGCGGCATGCAGTCACTCGATCTGGGCTTGTTGTTGGCGGGCCGGAGCCGGGAATAATTGTTTCACGAATGGCAATCCCCCCGGGCTTGCTGGCAGGCGGCGGTTGCTGCCGAAAGGCAATTCATACCGGGTTGGCGCAAGGGAACGGCTCCGATTGTAAATCCGGTTGGAGCAGTCTGGTAAAATATCGGGCTTTGCATCCTCTGTTCCATACAGGAATGGAATCAGCTCGAAGACCCGCCACATATCCAGATTTGACATGACTTCTTCTCTCCCCACCAGCAAGATGGCCAATGCGATTCGCGCACTGGCGATGGACGCCGTGCAAAAAGCGAATTCCGGTCACCCCGGCATGCCGATGGGCATGGCTGAAATTGCCGTCGCCTTGTGGAGCAAGCACTATCGCCACAACCCGGCCAATCCGCACTGGATCGACCGCGACCGCTTCGTCGTTTCCAATGGTCACGGCTCGATGCTGCATTACGCGCTGCTCCACCTGAGCGGCTACGACCTGCCGATGGAGGAGATCAAGAACTTCCGCCAGCTGCATTCCAAGACCGCCGGCCATCCGGAAGTGCACATCACGCCGGGCGTGGAAACCACCACCGGTCCGCTCGGCCAGGGCATCACCAACGCGGTCGGCATGGCGCTCGCCGAGCGCCTGCTGGCGGCGGAATTCAACAAGCCCGGTTTCGACGTCGTCAACCATTACACCTACGTATTCCTGGGCGACGGCTGCCTGATGGAAGGCATCTCGCACGAAGCCTGCTCGTTCGCCGGCGCGCTGCGCCTCAACAAGCTGATCGCGCTGTACGACGACAACGGTATTTCGATCGACGGCCACGTCGAGGGCTGGTTCATCGATGACACGCCGAAGCGTTTCGAAGCCTACAACTGGAACGTGATCCGCGATGTCGACGGCCACGATGCGGCAGCGGTGGAAGCGGCGATTGCGGCTGCGAAGACATCCGACAAGCCGACCCTGATCTGCTGCAAGACCGTGATCGGCAAGGGCAGCCCGAACAAGGCCGGTACCCATGACGTGCATGGCGCGGCGCTGGGCGACAAGGAAATCGCCGCCACCCGCGAAGCGATCGGCTGGCCGCATGCGCCGTTCGAGATCCCGGCCGATGTCTACGAGGCATGGGATGCGAAGGCCGCCGGCGCCAAGCGCGAAGCCGAATGGGACGCGCTGTTCAAGGCCTACGGCGAGCGTTATCCGCAGGAAGCCGGCGAACTGCTGCGCCGCATGAAGGGCGAGCTGCCGGGCAAGCTGAACGGCGTGATCGACGCCTATATCGCATCCTGCGTCGACAAGAAGGAAACCATTGCGACGCGCAAGGCCAGCCAGAACGCGATCCAGGCGCTGGCGCCGTCGCTGCCGGAATTCCTCGGCGGCTCCGCCGACCTGACCGGGTCCAACCTGACAAACTGGAAGGAGTGCGTAGCGGTACGCGCCGACAAGGCGGGCAACCACATCAACTACGGCGTGCGCGAATTCGGCATGAGCGCGATCATGAACGGCATCGCGCTGCATGGCGGCTACATCCCGTTCGGCGGCACCTTCCTGACCTTCTCCGACTACAGCCGCAACGCCATCCGCATGGCCGCGCTGATGAAGATCCGCTCGATCTTCGTGTTCACCCATGATTCCATCGGCCTCGGCGAAGACGGCCCGACCCACCAGTCGGTCGAACATGTGTCCAGCCTGCGCCTGATCCCGAACCTGGAAAACTGGCGGCCCTGCGACACGGTCGAATCCGCAATCGCCTGGAAACACGCGGTCGCGCGCCGCCATGGCCCGACCACGCTGATCTTCTCGCGCCAGAACCTGCCCTACGTCGAACGCACGCCCGAGCAGATCCTCGCGATCAACCGCGGCGGCTATGTGCTGCGCGACGCTGCCGATGCGAAGGCGGTGCTGCTCGCCACCGGCTCGGAAGTGGAGCTGGCGCTGAAATCCGCTGATGAACTCGGCAAGCAGGGCATCCCGGTGCGCGTCGTCTCGATGCCTTGCACCGACCTGTTCGACCGCCAGGACGCCGGCTACAGGGACAGCGTGCTGCCCAAGGGGCTGCCGCGCGTGGCGATCGAAGCGGGCGTGACTTCTTTCTGGTACAAGTACGTCGGCCTGGAAGGCGGCGTAGTCGGTATCGACACCTTCGGCGAATCGGCGCCGGCAGGTGTGCTGTTCAAGCACTTCGGCTTCACGACGGAGAACGTCGTCGCCAAGGTGAAATCGGTTTTAGCTCAATAACTCAGGAGAAAACCATGACCATTCGCGTCGCAATCAACGGCTACGGCCGCATCGGCCGCAACATCCTTCGCGCTCACTACGAAGGCGGCAAGAAGAACGACATCCAGATCGTCGCCATCAACGACCTGGGCAATGCGCAATCGAACGCCCACCTGACCCGCTACGACACCGCGCACGGCAAGTTCCCGGGTACCGTTGAAGTCGACGGCGAATTCATGATCGTCAACGGCGACAAGATCAAGGTCTTCGCGCAGCGCGACCCGGCGCAGATCCCGTGGGGCGAGCTGAACGTCGACGTCGTGCTGGAGTGCACCGGCTTCTTCACCACCAAGGAAAAGGCTTCGGCCCACCTCAAGGGCGGCGCCAAGAAGGTGATCATCTCGGCGCCGGGCGGCAAGGACGTGGACGCGACCGTCGTCTACGGCGTGAACCAGGCAGTGCTGAAGGCATCCGACACCGTGATCTCCAACGCCTCCTGCACCACCAACTGCCTGGCGCCGCTGGTTGCTCCGCTGCATGAAAAGATCGGCGTGGTGAACGGCCTGATGACCACCGTGCACGCCTACACCAACGACCAGGTGCTGACCGACGTGATGCATGAAGACCTGCGCCGCGCCCGTTCCGCCACCCAGTCGATGATCCCGACCAAGACCGGCGCCGCCGCCGCGGTCGGCCTGGTGCTGCCGGAACTGAACGGCAAGCTGGACGGCTACGCGATCCGCGTGCCGACCATCAACGTGTCCATCGTCGACCTGTCCTTCGTTGCCGCGCGCGACACCACCGTCGATGAGATCAACGCGATCATGAAGGATGCGGCCAACGGCGCGCTGAAGGGCATCCTGACCTACAACACCGATCCGCTGGTTTCCGTGGACTACAACCACAACGACGCGTCGAGCAACTTCGATGCGACGCTGACCAAGGTGTCCGGCCGCTTGGTGAAGGTCTCCTCCTGGTACGACAACGAGTGGGGCTTCTCCAACCGCATGCTCGACACCACCGTAGCATTGATGTCCGCGAAGTAATACGGCAAATGTCTTTGAAACGCCCCGCTGGCCGGGGCGTTTTTTTTTGCTATATTGGTTGCCTCTTCGACATGGAGGTGGCATGCGTCAACTCAAGAGCTGGTTCAAGGGCAACAAGGGTTTTGTATTCTTCCTGTTCGGCATGGTGCTGGTGCGCAGCGCGGTCGCCGACTGGTACGGCGTGCCGTCGGGCTCCATGTATCCGACGCTGATGATCGGCGACCGCATCGTCACCGACCGCCTCGCCTACGACGTGAAACTGCCGTTTACCGATGTGATCGTGACAAGCCTGGCCGACCCGCAGCGCGGCGATATCGTCACCTTCACCTCCCCCGAGGACGGTGTGCGCCTGGTCAAGCGCGTGGTGGGCCTGCCCGGCGACGTGGTGGAAATGCGCGGCGAGGAACTGGTCGTCAACGGCGAGAAGGCGGTCTATGCGCCGGCGGCCGGGGAGGTCGCGGCGCGGGTTGCGCCCGACTACACGGGGCAGCAGCTCGTGCTGACCGAACAGATCCTCGGCCAGCGCCACCCGATCATCGTGATGCCGCAGCGGCCGGCACTGCGCTCCTTCGGCCCGGTCACCGTTCCCCCGGGCGAGTACCTGATGCTCGGCGATAACCGGGACGCGAGCAAGGACTCGCGCTACATCGGCTTCGTGCGGCGCGAGCTGATCACCGGGCAGGTGAAGCGCGTCGCGTTCTCGCTCGATACCGACCGCTACTTCCTGCCGCGCCTCGAGCGCTTCGGCACCGCGCTCGCGACCCCGTAGCGGCAAGCCGGGGGCGACGTGCGCGCCCGGCTGCCCCGGTCAGGCCGCGTCTTCCGCGCCGAGCGTCGCCGCCCAGAGCTGCTGCACCCGCTCCGCCTGCCGCGCGACGCGTTCTGTCTCCACCCGTGCCCGGTCGTTCCCCTGCAGCCGGATATTGTGCTGCAGCTTGCGGAACAGGCGGTACGCGTCCGATACCTCGAGCGCGAGCCCGGCGTCGATCAGCCCGAGCTCGCCGCACAGTTTCAGCAGCGCGATATTGCCGATGTCCGCGGTCAGCTGCGGATGGCGCGCCGCATGCAGCAGCACCAGGTACTGCACGATGAACTCGATGTCGATCATGCCGCCGGCGTCGTGCTTCAGGTCGAACAGCACCGAGCGGTTGGGGTGCGCCTCGTGCATCTTCCTGCGCATCGCCCTTACTTCGCGCCGCAGCGCCTGCTCTTCGCGCGGCTTGCGCAGCACCTGCTCCCGGATCGCCTCGAAGCGTTCGCCGATCGCCGCGTCGCCCGCGCAGAAGCGCGCGCGGGTCAGCGCCTGGTGTTCCCACACCCATGCATTATCGGTCTGGTACTTCTCGAACGCCGACAGCCGCGACACCAGCAGTCCGCTGGCGCCGTCCGGCCGCAGCGCGATGTCGATGTCGAACAGGATGCCTGCCGGCGTGTGGCTGGTCATCCAGGTGATGAAGCGCTGCGCCAGTTTCGCATACAGCGCCGGCGCTTCCTGGTCGTCATCGTCGTAGAGGAAGATCACGTCGAGGTCGGACGCGTAGCCGAGCTCCTTGCCGCCGAGCTTGCCGTAGGCGACGACCGCAAATTTCGGCACCTCGCGGTGCCGGCTGTGGAGGGTCTGCCAGACCGCCCTGATGGTCGCCTCCACCAGGATGTCGGCGAGCGCGGACAGGTGGTCGGCCAGCCTTTCCACCGTCAGCGCGCCTTCCAGGTCCTGCGCCAGCAGGCGGAACAGCTGCGCATGGTGAAGGTCGCGCAGCACGTTCATCTGGTGCTCGGTATCGCCGTTTGCGGCATCGAGCTGGCGCTGCACCTCGGCGGCGAACGAAGTCCAGTCCGGCGCCGCCTTCAGCGTGTGGTCTTCCAGCAGTTCGTCGAGCAGGATCGGGTGGCGCGTCAGGTACTTCGCCGCCCAGTCGGAAGCGCTCATCATGCGGATCACCCGGCCCAGCGTATGCGGATACTCGGTCAGCAGCGCGAGATAGGCGGCGCGGCGCGCGATCGCCTCGAAGAAATCCAGCAGCCGGCCCAGCGTCGCGCGGCGCGTCTCGGAGTGTTCCGCAATCAGCGGCAGTGCAGCGTTGACCAGCGCGACCAGCTTGCCGCGGCTCGCACCCGGCAGCGAGGCCAGCTTCGGCGACTGCAGGGTGAGCAGCAGGCGTTTTGCCGCGTCGGGCACGTCATCGAAGCCCAGTGCCGCCAGGCGCGCTTCGATCGCTTCCTGGCCGTCGTGGTCCGTCAGCACATTTGCCGCGGCACGTTCGTCGGCTTCGGGATTCTGCGGCGTGCCGCCGCTCTTGTCGCTGAACATCGCATCGAACTGCGCCGCGACCACCGCGCGTTGCGCGTCCAGCTCTTCCAGCAGCGCTTCGACATCGGTGAATCCCATCATCTTCGCCACCGTCAGCCGGTCGTCCGGATTGGCTGGCAGGGTATGGGTCTGGCCATCGTCGAGGTATTGCAGCCGGTGCTCGAGGTTGCGCAGGAAGGTGTAGGCCTCCAGCAACCGGCCGACCTCGTCGGCGGTCAAGAGGTTCTTTTCGGCGAGCGTGTTCAGGGTTCTGCGGGTCGACCGGTCGCGCAGCGACGCGTCGCGGCCGCCGCGGATCAGCTGGAACACCTGGGCCAGGAATTCCACTTCCCGGATGCCGCCGCGTCCCAGCTTGACGTTGTTGGTGCGGCCAGGGTGGCGTGCTTCCTGCCGTGCGACTTCGGCCCGGATCTGCGCGTGCATGTTGCGCAGCGCCTCGATCGCGCCGAAATCGAGATAGCGCCGGTAGACGAAGGGCCGCACGATCTGCTCCAGCGTCTCGATGTCGGCGGCGCGGCCGGTCAGCGCGCGCGCCTTCACCCATGCGTAGCGCTCCCATTCGCGCCCCTGCACCAGCAGGTACTCTTCCACCATTGCGAAGCTGGCCGCCAGCGGGCCGGATCCGCCGTTGGGGCGCAGCGCCATGTCGACGCGGAAGGTGAACCCGTCCTCTGTGATCTCGGACAGCGCGCCGATCAGCTTCTTGCCCAGCCTGACAAAAAATTCATGGTTCGACAGCTGCCGCTGTTCCGGCGAGGTGGTTTGCGTTTCGCCGTTTTCCGGGTACACGAAGATCAGGTCGATGTCGGAAGAGACATTCAGCTCGTGCCCGCCCAGCTTGCCCATGCCCAGCACGATCAGCTCCTGCGGCTGGCCGGACTCCGCCCCGGTTGGCGTGCCGTGCGCCTGCACCAGTTCCGCGTGGAGCGCGTCGACATGGCTGCGCACGGCGAAGTCGGCGAAGGTGCTGATGGTGGTGAGCACTTCGTCAAGGGTGGCGCGTCCGGTCAGGTCGCGTTCGATCAGGGTGCACATCACGAGGTTGCGCACGCGCCGCATCGCCCTCTGCAGCGGCATGCCGGCCTCTGTTTCTTTTTGTAAAAGCCGGGCAAAATCGGCCGGTGTCATGGATAATTCGACAAGCTCCGCCAACATGCCTGCGCGCGCCGGATCTGCATTCAGCCATCGCGCGAAGAACCGCGATGCAATGTTACTGGTCAAATAGGATGGGGTCACAATATCAAAAGGGAGTGTCGATCAGGGGAAGTCTTTGCGCCGCGGCGGTGGTCCTTGGGCCGCTGCCTTCGTTTCCATGCAGGTGATATCCGTGCGAACATGTCACTTGTTTCGATTGCATTATCGCGCCGACCCTATTGTACGCTGCCTGTTTTCCGCTGTTCTTATTGATGTTCATTGCCAAATACATTCCACGCCAGATCGCCGTCCGCGCTATCGCCTGCTGGTATGCGATCAGGGAATGTTATCGGATCGCCAACACCGCGTCGCGCCACCTGCTCGGCGCGCTGCTCAAGGTCACGATCCTTGCCTATTTCCTCTTCTGCATCCTGGTGCTCGGCCTGCGGTACGTGGTCCTGCCGCATATCGACAGTTACAAGCCGGAGGTCGAGACCCTTGCTTCCCGCACGGTGGGCAACAAGGTCACGATCGGCGACATCCGCGCCTCCTGGTCGGGCCTGCATCCGCGGCTGTCGCTCGACACCGTGGTCATACATGACAAGTTCGGCAATGCGTCGCTGACGCTGCCGAACGTGTCGGCCACGCTGTCATGGTGGACCCTCGCGGCGGGCGAGCTGCGCCTGCAGCAGCTCGAAATCAATCATCCCGACATGGACGTGCGGCGCGATGCCGACGGCAAGCTCTATGTCGCCGGCATCTTCGTCGACATGGGCAAGTCCGGCGACGGCAAGGGGGCGGACTGGGTGCTGTCGCAACGCGAGATCGTGATTCGCGACGGCCGCCTGCGCTGGAACGATTACAAGCGCGCCGCGCCTGAACTCGTGCTCGATAACGTCGACTTCGTGCTGCACAACGAGTGGCGGCACCACCGCCTCGCGCTGCGGGCGACGCCGCCGGAAGCGTTCGCCGCGCCGCTCGACGTCCGCGCCTCGTTCAGCCATCCGCCGTTCGCGAGCCGGATCTCGGAGGCGGCGGCATGGAAGGGCGAACTCTATGCCGACCTGCGCGACACCGACCTCGCGGTGTGGAAGTCCTACTTCGACTACCCGGTCGAGATGCAAAGGGGGAAGGGCTCGGTGCGCGCCTGGCTGAGCTTCGACCGTGCCAGGGTTGCCGATTTCACCGCCGACCTCACGCTCAGCAATGTCTCGACCCGGCTGCGCAAGGACCTGGAGCTGATGAACCTGACCGAGGTCAGCGGACGGATATCGGTGCGCGAGGAATTCAACCGCGACAGCGAAGACGCGACGCCCACCTTCGGCGAGAACGGCCACGCGGTTTCCCTGACCGATTTCACGCTGCAGACCGACGACGGCCTGTTCCTGCCGCGCACCACGATCAGTGAAAGTTACACCCCCTCCCGGCCGGGGCGCCCCGGCAAGACCGAAATCCGCGCAAAGCTGCTCGACCTCGAGACGCTGGCCAACTTCGCCGAGCGGCTGCCGCTGCCGGCCGAGCAGCGCCAGATGCTGGCCGACCTCGGGCCGCGCGGCGTCCTGAGAGATTTTGCCGCGCACTGGCAGGGAACCTATCCCGGCATTTCCAGCTATAACGTCCGCGGCCAGTTCGCGGGCCTGTCGCTCAAGCCGCAGGCAGCGCGCGCAGCCCGCCCAAAGAGCGGCAATACGCCCGCGCAGGCGGCGGTGCCGGCGATTCCCGGCTTCGATAACCTGACCGGCTGGGTGGATGCGAGCGACCGCGGCGGCAGCGTCAACCTCGCCTCGAGCAAGGCCAGCCTGCAGCTGCACGGCTATTTCGACGACCCGTTGCTGCCGCTCGAACGGCTGAACATGCAGGCAACCTGGGCCTTCCAGGGCAAGGATCAGGTACTGGTCGACGTGCAGAAAATGGACTTCATCCACGAAGACCTGGCCGGTTCGTTCACCGGCAAGCACCTGATGCCCTTGAACCAACAGCCCGGCAAGCCGATGGGCACGATCGACGTGACCGGCCGCCTGAACCGGCTGGAATTGCTGAAGGTCGGGCGCTATCTGCCGCTGCAGACGCCCGACGAGCTGCGCCAGTGGCTGACCGGCGCGCTCATCGGCGGCGCGGTCAAGGATGTGAAGTTGCGCTTGAAGGGCGAGCTGTCGCAGTTCCCGTTCCACGCGCAGCACGACCGGCAAAAGGGCGAATTCAGCATCGCCGGCCGGATCGAGAACGGCAAGCTGAACTATGCGCCGGGGATGCTGGCCAGGGACGGCAAGTCGCCGGCCTGGCCGGTGATCGAGCAGATCAACGGCACCATCGCCTTCGATCGCGCGCGCATGGACATTTTCGCGGAAAGCGCGAAAAGCGCCGGCACCAACCTGTCGCGGGTGAAGGTCGCCATTCCTGACCTGGCTGACCACGACGCGGTGCTACTGGTCGACGGCGAGGCGGCCGGGCCGCTGCAGAGTTTCGTGCGTTTTACCAACGACAGTCCGGTAGGCGGGTGGATCTCGCACTTCACCGAGGAGACGAAATCAACCGGCAACGCCAGGCTCGCGCTGAAGCTGCAATTGCCGCTGCAGCGGATGGCGGAATCGAAGGTGAACGGCAGTCTGCAATTTGCCGGCAACAATGTCACGCTGCGCAATATTCTTCCGCCACTGTCCGGCGCGATCGGCAAGCTTGAATTCGACGAGAAAGGCTTCGCGATCGCCGGCATCAGGGCCGGCTTCCTCGGCGGGCCGGTGACGATATCCGGCGGCACCCAGCGCGACGGCAATATCCTCGTGAAGGCGGATGGCACGCTGACCGCGGACGGCGTGCGCAAGGTGTACGCAACCCCGCTCACGCAGCGCTCGTCGGAGCGCATCAACGGATCGACCCGCTACAGCACCACCATCCGGGTGCGCAATGGGCAGCCTGATATCCTGGTTGAATCCAGCCTGGCCGGCATCGCGCTCGACTTTCCCGCGCCGCTGCGCAAGACTGCCAGCGAAACCCTGCCGTTGCGGTTCGAACTCGCCGGACTGCCGGGAAGCGACGCACTGATGTCTCGCGACGAAATGAAGCTCTCGCTGGGGCCGATCGCCGCCCGCTACGAACGGCAGAAGGCCAACGACAAGGATGCCGAATGGCGCGTGGTTCGCGGCGGCATCGGCGTCAACATGCCGGCGCCGATGCCGGACAACGGCTTGATCGCGAACGTTTCCATGAAATCGCTCGACATGGATGCGTGGCGGCGCGCGCTTACCTCCGTCGTTTCCTCCGGCGGCAGGCAGGCCGAGACGCGCAAGACCGACGAGCTGTCGATTGCGCAGTACATCGAACCCGACGTGCTGGCCGCGCGCGCCACCGAACTGACCGTGATGGACCGCAAGCTGGACAACGTGGTCGTCGGCGCCTCGCACGAGAAGGGGACGTGGCAGGCCAACATCGATTCGGAACAGGCGTCCGGCTATGTGACCTGGGTGGAGTCGCCCCAGGGACTGGGCAAGGTCACCGCGCGGCTGGCGTCGCTGATCATCCCGAAGACCGCTGCCAGCGACGTCAGCGACCTGCTCGAAGGCAAGAACAGCACGACCCAAATGCCGGCGGTGGACATCGTTGCCGAAAACTTCGAGTTGTTCGGCAAGAAGTTCGGCCAGCTGGAACTGGTGGCGCAGAATGGGCGCGGCTTTACCGGCCGCGAATGGCGCATCAGCAAATTGTCAATTGTCAATGCGGATGCGGAACTGAAGGCCACCGGCAAATGGACCAGCCGCGACGGCGACAACCTGTCGAGCCTGAATTATTCGCTCAATATCGCCGACGCCGGAAAGCTGTTGGAACGCTTCGGTTTTGCCAATGTGCTGCGCGGCGGCAGGGGCAAGATGGAAGGCGACGTCAACTGGAAAGGTCTGCCGTTCTCGCTCGACATTCCAAGCATGAACGGCCAGCTCACGCTCAATCTTGCGTCCGGCCAGTTCCTGAAGGTCGACCCGGCGGCCGCGAAACTGCTCGGCGTGCTCAGCCTGCAATCGCTGCCGCGCCGTCTCGCGCTGGATTTCCGGGACGTGTTTTCGGAGGGTTTTGCGTTTGACGGCGTGACCGCGTCGGCCGCGATCAACCAGGGCGTGGTGAAGACCGACAACTTCAAGATGCGCGGGCTGTCGGCGACCGTCCTGATGGACGGCACAGCCGACATTGCGAAGGAAGCGCAAAACCTGCATGTGGTGGTCATCCCGGAGATCAATGTCGGCGCCGCTTCCGTCGTGTACGGCCTGGCCGTCAATCCGGTAATCGGCGTGGGTACCTTCCTTGCGCAACTGTTCCTGCGCGATCCCCTGATGAAAGCCTTCACCTTCGAGTACGAAGTGACCGGCCCGTGGAAGGATCCGGTCGTCACCAAACTTGTGCGCAAGCCCACTCCGCCGGCCGGCGAGGTGGTCCGCAACAGCGGAAACAGTTGAGGAGGTCGCATGCAAGACGAATCGTTCAAGCTAGCCGCCGTGCAGATGGTATCGACGCCGGTAATCGAGGAAAACTTCGCCACCGCCCACCGCCTCGTCGCCGACGCCGCGCGGCAGGGCGCAAAGCTGGTGCTGCTGCCCGAATACTGGCCGCTCATGGGCATGAAGGAAGCGGACAAGGTCGCGCATGCGGAACAGGCCGGCCGCGGCCCGATACAGGACTGCATGGCGCAGCTTGCGCGCGAGCACAATGTCTGGCTGATCGGCGGCACGCTGCCGATGACCGCGGTCGAGCCGGACAAGGTGCGGAACTCGATGCTGGTGTACAACCCGCAGGGCGAGCACGTGGTGCGCTACGACAAGATCCACCTGTTCAGCTTCACCAAGGGCGACGAGTCCTACGATGAAGCCCGTACCATCGTGCCCGGCAGCAGCGTCACCACCTTCGAAGCGCCGTTCGGGCGCGCCGGCCTGTCGGTATGCTACGACCTGCGCTTCCCGGAGTTGTACCGCGCGATGGGCGACTGTGCGCTGATCGTGGTGCCGGCAGCGTTCACCTACACTACCGGGCGTGCGCACTGGGAAATCCTGTTGCGCGCGCGCGCGGTCGAGAACCAGTGCTATGTGCTGGCAGCGGCGCAGGGCGGCCGGCATCCGAACGGACGCCGCACCTGGGGCCACAGCATGCTGGTGGACCCGTGGGGCGAGGTGAAGGCGCAGCTGCCGGAAGGCGAGGGCGTCGTCGTCGGCGACCTCGAGCCTGCACACTTGCAACGGGTGCGCGAGAGCCTGCCGGCATTGAAGCACCGCAAGCTTTGAGTCCCGCCCCTGACGGGAATGTTTCTCCTGCTCCATCTCCGTGCGGCGCGAGGACGTGCCCGGCAGAGATGATCTACAATCTGTGAATTCCACCGGACTTTTGCGCGCATGCCGCGCTGCTTGCCACACACTATGAATCTATTCGAACCGAATCTCCAAACTCTCGCCGTCGCCCGCGACATCCTGCTCGCACCGTTCGGGCTGGACGAAGCCAAGCTTTCCCGCGCCATCGGCGAAATCTTCACGCACAAGGTCGACTATGCCGACCTGTATTTCCAGTTCACCCGCAACGAAGGCTGGAGCCTCGAGGAAGGCATCGTCAAGACCGGCAGCTTCTCGATCGACCAGGGCGTCGGCGTGCGCGCGGTGTCGGGCGACAAGACCGCATTTTCCTATTCCGATGACATCTCCGAGCGCGCGCTGATGGAAGCCGCTGCCGCGACCCGCACCATTGCGCGCCAGGGCGCCGGCAAGGTGAAGGTGGCGTCGGCGATCCAGCCGGTGGGCGGCCGCTCGCTGTACCTGCCGCACGATCCGCTGGCTTCGCTTGACGCGACCGAAAAGGTGCGTCTGCTGGAAAAGGTCGAACGCATCGCGCGCGCGAAAGATCCGCGCGTGGTGCAGGTGATGGCCGGCCTGGCCGGCGAATACGACGTGGTGCTGGTGGTGCGCAGCGACGGCGTGCTGGCGGCCGACATCCGTCCGCTGGTGCGGGTTTCGGTCACCGTCATTGCAGAGCAGAACGGCCGCCGCGAAGTCGGTTCCTCCGGCGGCGGCGGGCGCTATGACTACAGCTATTTCACTGATGAACTGCTTGAAAAGTATGCCGCCGAAGCGGTCGAATCCGCCGTCGTGAACCTCGATGCGCGTCCCGCGCCCGCCGGCCCGATGACCGTCGTGCTCGGCCCGGGCTGGCCAGGCGTGCTGCTGCACGAGGCGGTCGGCCACGGTCTGGAAGGCGACTTCAACCGCAAGGGCTCGAGCACCTTCTCCGGCCGCATGGGCGAGCGCGTCGCCGCCAAGGGCGTGACCGTGGTCGATGACGGCACCATCGCCGACCGCCGCGGCTCGCTCAACATCGACGACGAAGGCAACCCGACGCAGTGCACGACGCTGATCGAGGACGGCATCCTGACGGGCTACATCCAGGACACGATGAACGCGCGCCTGATGAACATGAACGTGACCGGCAATGCGCGCCGCGAGTCCTATGCGCACCTGCCGATGCCGCGCATGACCAATACCTACATGCTGGCCGGCGACAAGGATCCGCAGGAAATCATCGCGTCCGTGAAGAACGGCTTGTACGCGGTGAATTTCGGCGGCGGCCAGGTCGACATCACGAACGGCAAGTTCGTGTTCTCCGCCAGCGAAGCCTACATGATCGAGGATGGCAAGATCACCTACCCGGTCAAGGGCGCGACGCTGATCGGCAACGGACCGGACGTGCTGAACCGGGTATCCATGATCGGTAACGACATGCAGCTCGACAGCGGCATCGGCGTCTGCGGCAAGGAAGGGCAGAGCGTGCCGGTGGGGGTGGGGCAGCCGACGCTGCGCATCGACGGCGTGACCGTCGGCGGCACGGCCTGAGGGGAATTATCGGGGTGACAGGTTTTTCGGGTTTTTGGCCGCCGAAACGGAGGCAAGTGCAAGAAATCGCCGCGATTTGCCCCCCATGGCTTGCCAAAAGCCTTGATTTACTGCACCATTAAACGGAATTTTCAGCAAAATTACTGGAAACCATGACTTTCGCGCGCTTTTACTTTTATTTTTTCTTTAGCTATTCCAGCCCCAAGGCGGTGGAAAAGCGGTAAGCGCACAAGTAAAAGAGCCCGAACCGAATCCTGAAAAAACCGCCAGAAATGGCGGTTTTTTTATTTATACCTACCCGAACCTGACTGGAGAGACCAACATGCACCGTACCGACGATTTGCGCATCCGGGAAATGAAGGAACTCGCGCCTCCCTCGCACCTGATCCGCGAATTCCCGTGCACCGAGAAGGCGTCCGACACCGTCGCCAATTCGCGCATCGCGCTGCACCGCATCCTGCACGGTCAGGACGACCGCGTGATGGTGGTGATCGGCCCCTGCTCGATCCATGACACGAAAGCGGCGATGGAGTACGCGCGCCGCCTCGCCGAGCAGCGCGAGCGCTTCAAGAACGAGCTGGAAATCGTCATGCGGGTGTATTTCGAGAAGCCGCGCACCACGGTAGGCTGGAAGGGCCTGATCAACGACCCGTACATGGACAACAGCTTCCGCATCAATGACGGCCTGCGCATGGCGCGCGAGGTGCTCCTGAACATCAATGAACTCGGCCTGCCGGCCGGTACCGAATTCCTCGACGTGATCAGCCCGCAGTATGTCGCCGACCTGATCAGCTGGGGCGCGATCGGCGCCCGCACCACTGAATCCCAGGTTCACCGCGAACTCGCATCCGGCCTGTCCTGCCCGGTCGGTTTCAAGAACGGCACCGACGGCAACGTCAAGATCGCGGTCGATGCCATCAAGGCTGCGTCCCAGCCGCACCATTTCCTGTCGGTCACCAAGGGCGGCCACTCGGCGATCGTCTCCACCGGCGGCAACGAGGATTGCCACATCATCCTGCGCGGCGGCAAGGCGCCGAATTACGATGCGCCCAGCGTGGAAGCCGCCTGCAAGGACATCGCGGCCAATGGCCTCGCGTCGCGCCTGATGATCGACGCATCGCATGCGAACAGTTCCAAGAAGCCGGAAAACCAGGTGCCTGTATGCGCCGACATCGGCAAGCAGATCGCCGCCGGCGATACCCGCATCGTCGGCGTGATGGTGGAATCCCATCTGGTGGCCGGCCGCCAGGACCTGGTGCCGGGCAAGGAACTGACCTACGGCCAGTCGGTGACCGATGGCTGCATCGACTGGGATACCAGCGTGAAGGTGCTGGAAGGGCTGGCGGAGTCGGTGCGCCAGCGCCGGCTGGCGGATACGGAGTAAATCCGGGTGCGGGCGCAGCCTGTTGCTGCGTCCTGCAAGCGCAGTTCTTACGGCGGCCCCACCCACCCTGCGGCCCTTTAACGGCACGCAACCGCTCTAGCGACTCAGGACCCGTAGGGTGGGTGGGGCCGCCGAGGAAGAGCGAAGCGAAACCCACCATTTTCCGTGCTCGAGCGCACGGTGCTTATCGCTTCGCTCAACCTTGGCCCCCCCGCCCTGCGGCCCTTTAACGACCCGCAGCCACTCTAGAAGCGCTTGGTGAGCACCATCTGCTCGCCTTCGCGGCGCATCTCGGTGCGGTTGAGGAAGGACATGCCGAGCAGGATGATGGGCAGGCCCTGTTCCTGCACGACGGCATCGACCTGGTTCAGTTCGATGTCGCCCACCTTCACCGTGTTGAGCCTGACCATGTAGGCCGGCACCACGCCATTGGCGGTATTCACGTAGCTGACCCGGCCCCTCTTGTAATCGATGCCGAGCCGCTTCGCGTCCGCCGCCGGCAGCGCGATCAGGGTCGCGCCGGTATCGAGCAGCATGCGCACGCTGCCGCCGTTGATCTGCCCGTTCACCATGTAATGACCCTGGCCGTCCGCCTGCAGCGTGGCGCTTGCCCTGCCGCTGCCCGGGCTGCGGTTCACATGCTCGCCCAAGGCGATCACCTGGCGCTTGCCGTTGGCCTCGATGGTGGCGCCCGACTCGTTGGCGGCCACCAGCCTGATGCCGTCCGCCACCGTCGCGCCCACCGAATACGTCTTCGGCGCGCCGCCGTCAATCACCAGCACCGCCTTGTTCGGGAAGAGTCCGACCACGCTGATATCCGCTGCGAAGGCGGCATGGGAGAGGAACAGCAGGCCGGCGGCGAGGACGTGGGCGCGCATGATGCGTCAGTCGCGGAAGTTGTTGAAATCCAGCGGCAGGTCGGTGACTTCCTTGCGCAACAGCGCGATGGTTGCCTGCAGGTCGTCGCGCTTGGCGCCGGTGACGCGCACCGCGTCGCCCTGGATGCTGGCCTGCACCTTGATCTTGCTGTCCTTGACGATCTTCACGATCTTCTTCGCGGTGTCGCTGTCGATACCGTTCTTCACCTTGATCAGCTGCTTGACCTTGTCGCCGCCGACCTTCTCGATCTTGCCGATGTCGAGGAAACGGACGTCGACGTTGCGCTTGACCATTTTCCCGGTCAGCACGTCGCGTACCTGGTTGAGCTGGAATTCGCTGTCGGCGTAGGCGGTCAGCTCGCGCTCCTTCTGCTCGACGCGCGCGTCGCTGCCCTTGAAGTCGAAGCGGGTGGTGATTTCCTTGTTCGCCTGGTCGACCGCGTTGCGGACTTCGACGGTATTGGCTTCGGAAACGACATCAAAAGACGGCATGGTTGTTCTCTCTTTACTGTTGGTAAAAGCGGCCCTGTTCTCATTCTTGGCAGCCGCGTTGCGAGTCGGTCAAGGCCGATTCTAGCCGACAAAAAAACGGGTGGCTAGCAGCTTAGGTTTGGCGCCTGTCATCAACCGGTTCGAACACACCTCCCCAACCAATTGATGACAGGCCCTATATAATTCCCGGCTTATGGCTACCGTTCTTCCCGTTCAATACGAGCATTCGCTGCGCCGCCTGAATACCTTTGGCATCGACGCGAAGGCGAAGGCATATCTGTCTGTCACGTCGGCCGACATGTTGATCCAGGTCAGGCATGACGACTTCCTTGCGCGCCTGCCGCGCCTGGTGCTCGGCGGCGGCAGCAACCTGCTGTTGACCGGCGATTTCCCGGGCCTCGTGCTGCACATGCAGACGGCGGGTGTGGCGGTCGTCGGCGACGACGAGGATGCGGTGTATGTGAAGGCCGCGGCCGGCGAGAACTGGCACGGATTCGTGCAATGGACGCTGCAGCAGGGACTGGGCGGACTCGAAAACCTGTCGCTTATCCCGGGTAGCGTGGGCGCTGCGCCGATCCAGAATATCGGCGCCTACGGCGTCGAACTGAAGGACCGCTTCCATGCGCTAAGGGCTTTCGATTTCCGCAGCGGCGATACCTTCGAGCTGGACAACGCGGCCTGTCGTTTCGGCTACCGCGACAGCATCTTCAAGCATGAACTGCGCGAGCATGCGGCCATTCTCGACGTGACCTTCGCGTTGCCGAAAAGGTGGCAAGCGAATACCCAATACGCCGACGTCGCGCAGGAGCTCGCCGCGCGCGCGATCGATTCCCCGACGCCGGCCCAGGTCAGCGACGCCGTGGTTGCGATCCGCACGCGCAAGCTGCCCGACCCGGCGGCAATCGGCAATGCCGGCAGCTTCTTCAAGAACCCCGTGGTGCCGAAGGCGCAGCGCGATGCGCTGCTGGAACGCTTTCCGCAGCTGGCGAACTACGCGCAGTCCGACGGCAGCTACAAGCTCGCGGCCGGCTGGCTGATCGACCAGAGCGGCTGGAAGGGCAGGAAGCTGGGCAATGCCGGCGTCTACGAGAAACAGGCGCTGGTGCTGGTCAATCGCGGCGGCGCGACCGGAAGGGAAGTGGCGGATCTGGCTGCGGCGATCCAGGCCGATGTGCTGTCCCGGTTCGGGGTGCGGCTGGAGCCGGAGCCGGTGTTCATCTGACGGGCCGAAACAAAAAAAGGGCGATCGGTCGATCGCCCTTTTTTCATGCCGCCACGAAGTGGCAGACGTAGTCCAGCGTCTCCAGCGTTTCGATGTCGAAGCTGGAGTTGCCCGGCACGTTGAAGCTCTGCCCGCCCTCGTACGTGGTCCATGCCTCTTCGCCCTTCAGGCGGATGCGGCACTTGCCCGCGTTCAGTTCCATGATTTCCGGTGCGCCCGTGTTGAAGGTCAGCGACGACGGGAAGATCACGCCAATCGTCTTCTTCGTGCCGTCGGCGAACAGCACGCTGTGCGAAACGCATTTGCCGTCGAAGTAGATGTTGGCTTTCTTGACGACGGAAACATTGTCGAACTGGGTGGTCATGTGGTTGCTCTCAAGGTGTAGGATGGAAAAAAGCCCGGGGACAGGCGTGCTTATATTTTCAGCACTTCCTGCAGGACGGTCTTGGCGACAAAGCCCATCATGCCCACGGTCAGGACCAGGAAGAGCGCGAAGGTGCCCATTTTCCCTGCCTTGGACCGCCAAGCGATCTCCGCCACGATGAACACCATGAACAGGATCAGGCCGCCGACGCCCCAGGTGCTGCCGAAGTGCGCGATCTGATCTTCAGTAAAGCCGAAAATCGTTCCCATTGTGAATTAGCCTTTCTCGCGCGCCGCCGGTTGGCGCCGCGACGCGCACGCGCATGTCCGCCGCGCCGCATCGGCGGCGGCGGACATGCTGTGAAATGGATGAGAGCCGGGGGGCTGCTGCCTTATTCCCCGCTGTTCTTGCCCAGACGCGGCAGCGCCACCGACGAGCCTGCGGAGAGCAGGCCGGCCTTGCTGTAGATGCCCAGCTTTTCGCGCGTGTCGGTGATGTCCAGGTTGCGCATCGTCAGTTGTCCGATGCGGTCCTGCGGCGTGAACGCGCCTTCGCCCTTTTCCATCGTCAGGCGTTCCGGCTGGTAGGTCAGGTTCGGCGACTCGGTGTTGAGGATCGAGTAATCGTTGCCGCGGCGCAGTTCCAGCGTGACTTCGCCGGTGATCGCGCGCGCCACCCAGCGCTGCGACGCTTCGCGCAGCATGATCGCCTGCGGGTCGAACCAGCGGCCCTGGTACAGCAGGCGGCCGAGCTTGCGGCCGTTCTCGCGGTACTGCTCGATCGTGTCTTCGTTGTGGATGCCGGTGACCAGGCGCTCGTAGGCGATGAACAGCAGCGCCAGGCCGGGGGCCTCGTAGATGCCGCGGCTCTTGGCTTCGATGATGCGGTTTTCGATCTGGTCGCTCATGCCGAGGCCGTGGCGGCCGCCGATGCGGTTCGCTTCCATCAGCAGGTCGACCGGATTCGCAAAGGTGATGCCGTTCAGAGCGACCGGGCGGCCTTCCTCGAAGCGGACGCTGACTTCTTCCTTCCTGATCTCGACGTCGTCGCGCCAGAAGGCCACGCCCATGATCGGCTCGACGATCTTCATGCCGCTGTTCAGGTGTTCGAGGTCCTTCGCTTCATGCGTGGCGCCAAGCATGTTGGAGTCGGTGGAGTAGGCCTTCTCGACCGACATCTTGTAGTCGAAGCCGGACTTGATCAGGAATTCCGACATTTCCTTGCGGCCGCCGAGTTCGCGGATGAAGGTGTCGTCGAGCCAGGGCTTGTAGATGCGCAGCGCCGGGTTGACCAGCAGGCCGTAGCGGTAGAAGCGCTCGATGTCGTTGCCCTTGAAGGTGCTGCCGTCGCCCCAGATGTCGACCTTGTCTTCCTGCATCGCTGCCACCAGCATGGTGCCGGTCACGGCGCGGCCCAGCGGCGTGGTGTTGAAGTAGGTGACGCCGGCGGTCGAGATGTGGAAGGCGCCGCTCTGCAGCGCGGCGATGCCTTCCGCCACCAGTTGCTCGCGGCAGTCGATCAGGCGCGCCTGCTCGGCGCCGTACTGCTTCGCCTTTTTCGGGATGGCGTCGTAGTCGGGCTCGTCCGGCTGGCCGAGGTTCGCGGTGTAGGCGTACGGGATCGCGCCCTTCTGGCGCATCCAGTGCAGTGCTGCGCTGGTGTCAAGGCCGCCGGAAAAGGCGATGCCCACTTTTTGATTGACGGGGACGGACTGGAGGATGGTCGACATGATTTCTGCTTCGCGTGCGTGAAATGATATTTTGGTAAGACGATACGGAGCCGGACTCGCTTAATCGTTGAGCCGGCCCAGCACCAGGTATTCAAGCAGTGCCTTCTGGACGTGCAGGCGGTTCTCGGCCTCGTCCCACACCACCGACTGCGGGCCGTCGATCACCTCGGCGGCGACTTCCTCGCCGCGATGCGCCGGCAGGCAGTGCATGAAGAGGGCGTCAGCGTTGGCGCGCTTCATCTTCTCGGAATCGACGATCCAGCCGTCGAAAGCCTTCAGCCGCGCCGCGTTCTCTTCTTCGTAGCCCATGCTGGTCCAGACGTCGGTGGTCACCAGGTCGGCGCCGGCGCAGGCATCGGCCGGACTGGCGAAGAAGGTGTAATTCGCATTGCCCGGCGCCACCAGGGACGGGTCGATTTCGTAGCCCTTGGGGGTCGAGACGTTGACGTGGAAGCCGAACACCTGCGCTGCCTGCAGCCAGGAGTAGAGCATGTTGTTGGCGTCGCCGATCCAGGCGACGGTCTTGCCCTTGATGGAGCCGCGCTGCTCGATGTAGGTGAATACGTCGGCCAGGACCTGGCAGGGATGGTGTTCGTTGGTCAGGCCGTTGATGACCGGCACCCGCGAGTGGCTGGCAAAGCGCTCGATGATGTCCTGGCCGAAGGTGCGGACCATGATGATGTCGCACATGCGGGACATCACCTGCGCCGCGTCTTCCACCGGCTCGCCGCGGCCGAGCTGGCTGTCGCGGGTATTCAGGTAGATCGCCGCGCCGCCGAGCTGGTGCATGCCGGCCTCGAAAGACAGGCGGGTGCGGGTCGAATTCTTTTCGAAGACCATCACCAGCGTGCGGTCGAGCAGCGGGTGGTAGGTTTCGTAGTTCTTGAACCTGCGCTTGATGATGCGGGTGCGTTCGATCACGTACTCGAATTCATCAAGCGTAAAGTCGGAGAACTGGAGGAAGTGTTTAATTGCCATAAATGGAAACGGCGGCGAGTTGGCAGCCGCCGCCGGATGGTTGTAAGCCGTTCAATTATAAGGGTTTTGTGGTGGGAAAGACAGCCTGTAAATATACGGCAGGACGGGCTTGGCCGGGATTATTCGTTTCCATTAAGGCAATTATGCGGAGGCTCACCGGCAGGATGAACTTCCGCCCGGGTTTTTGACTCTGGACCAGCGCGGCCGCCATTGCGAACGCAGGCCCGCGCCGCCATATCACAGTGTGTTCCTGCCACGCTTCCTGATTCGATTCATGTATCTGTTCCTGAAAACCCTGCACATCATCTCTTCCGTGGTCCTGGTCGGCACCGGTTTCGGCTCCGCGTTCTACCTGTTCTGCGCGAACCGCAGCAAGAGCGTGGAAGCGCAGGCGGTGGTGGCGCGCTTCGTCGTGCTCGCGGACCTGATGTTTACGACGCCGGCCGTCATCGTGCAGCCGCTGACCGGCCTGGCGCTGATGTCCATGGCCGGCTGGTCGCTGACCACGCCGTGGATCATGTGGTCGGTGGCGCTGTATTTCCTTGCCGGCGCCTGCTGGCTGCCGGTGCTCTGGCTGCAGCTCGAGATGAAAAAGATGGCGGATGCCGCGGTGCGCGGCGGCGGTGTCCTGCCCGCGCGCTACTGGCAATACGCGCGCTGGTGGGAAGGCCTCGGTTACCCGGCCTTCATTGCGATGATCGCGGTGTATTACCTGATGGTCAACAAGCCGGCGCTGTAGGTATCAGTACAGCGTCTGCGAGGATTCGTGCACCAGCTGCTGGTACAGCGCGTGCCGCAGCGGATGGATCTTGCCTTCCTCGACGGCGGCAAGAATGCCGCAGCCGGGCTCGGCGAGGTGCCGGCAGTTGTAGAAGCGGCAATGGCCGAGATGCGGCGCGAAATCGCGGAACGCGCGCTCCAGCATGCCTTCGGTCAGGTGATAGAGCCCGAATTCCTGGAAGCCGGGCGAGTCCATGATCACGGTGCCGTCTTCCAGCGCGTAGGCGCGGGTGAAGGTGGTGGTGTGCTTGCCGGTGTCGAGCGCGGTCGAGATTTCGCGGGTGGCGATGTCGGCATCCGGCACCAGCAGGTTGATCAGCGAGGACTTGCCCATCCCGGACTGGCCGATCAGGATGGTCTTCTGGCCGCGCAGCAGCGGCATCAGCGTCGCGCAGGCGGCATCCGGATCGGCCTTGACGGAAACTTCGTGCACCGGATAGCCGATGTCCGAATAGACGGCAACCCGTTCCCGCGCCTTCGGCAGCGATTCGGCGACGTCGGTCTTGTTCAGCACGATGTGCGCATCGATGCCGCCGGCCTGCGCCGCCACCAGCGCGCGCGATACGAGGTCGTCGGAAAATCCGGGTTCGGTGGCGACCACGATGAACAGCTGCGTCAGGTTGGCCGCAAGCAGCTTGGACTTGTACTGGTCCGAGCGGTACAGCAGCGTCTTGCGCTCTGCGATGGATTCGATGACGCCCTGGTCCGGCGAGGTTTGCTTGATATGCACCACGTCGCCGACCGCGACGTCGCTCTTCTTGCCACGGGTGACGCAGTTGAGCCGCGCATCGCCCGTCTGCACCAGGTAATGGCGGCCGTGCGCGGCGATGACGGTTCCGGTCGCGCCTGTCATCGTCACTGCGCGGCCTGGCGGAAGATCGCATCGACCTTCGCGGCGCAGATGAAATCGTTCTCGGAAATGCCGCCGCGGCCGTTGTTGACGGAGTGCGTGTCGAACTTCACCACGCAGCGGTTATAGGTGACGACCAGCTCGGGGTGGTGGTCGTCCGCATGGATGACCCACGCGATCGCGTTGACGAAGGCCAGCGTTTCGTAATAGTTCTTGAACGCGAAGGTCTTGACGATCTTTCCGTCCTGCAATGCCCAGTTGTCGACGGCGGCGAGGTAATCCTTGATCTCGGCATCGTTCAGCCCGTTCTCGAGATGCCGGCCCTTCTTCTGGATCAGTTCAGCGGCAGTTACCATGGTTGTCCCCTTTATCTGCTGGCAAGAAGATGATGAATGCGCACGCTCGCCGGCGGATGCGAATCGTAGAAGGCCGAATGCAGCGGGTCGGGCGTGAGAGTCGACGCATTGTCTTCATAAAGCTTGACGAGCGCGGACACCAGGTCCTGCGCGTTCGTGTGGCGGGCGGCGAAGGCATCGGCCTCGAATTCATGCTTGCGCGAAGTGATCGAGGTCAGCGGCGAAAGCAGGAAGGTGAACACCGGGAGCACCAGCGTAAACAGGATCAGCGCCATTGCGTCATTATTCCCGAGCAGCATCGGATCGACGCCGAGGCCGGTAAAGAACCACGCCTGCGATTTCAGGTAGCCGAGCAGCGCGAGAAAGGCGAGCGACAGCCCGAACATCACGGCAATGCGCTTGATCACATGCTTGAGCTTGAAGTGCCCGAGTTCATGCGCGAGCACCGCCTCGATTTCCTGTGGGCCGAGCCGCGCCAGCAGGGTGTCGAAAAAGACGATGCGCTTGGCAGCGCCGAAGCCGGAGAAATAGGCGTTGCCGTGCGCGCTGCGCTTGGAGCCGTCCATCACGAACAGTCCCTTGGACGCGAAGCCGACGCGCTGCATCAGGCTTTCGATGCGCGCGCGCAGGTTTTCATCCTGCAGCGGCGTGAACTTGTTGAACAGCGGCGCGATCACGGTCGGGTACAGCACCAGCATCAGGAGCTGGAAGCCGGTCCAGACGAACCAGGCGTACAGCCACCAGAGATCGCCCGACTTTTCCATCAGCGTCAGGATCACCCAGACCAGCGGCAGGCCGATCACGATGCCGACCAGGACATTCTTGACCATGTCGCTGATGTACAGGCGCAGCGTCATCTTGTTGAACCCGAAGCGTGCTTCAAGGACAAACTGCCGGTAGTAGTCGAACGGCAGGTCGAAGACGGCGGAGATGAATGCAAAAGACGCAAGCAGCGCAAGCTGGTAGACCATGCCCGGGCCGGTGAACTTGAACAGCGTGACCGCGATCCATTGCAGGCCGCCGAGCAGCGTGAAGCCGATCAGCAGCGCGGCGCTCACCAGCATCGACACCAGTCCCAGCTTGGTCTTGGCCACCGTATAATCCGCGGCTTTCTGATGTGCCGCCAGCGGGATCTTTTCGGCGAATTCGGCGGGAACGGCATTGCGGTGCGCCTGCACGTGGCGGATATGGCGCGAGCCCAGCCAGAAGCGGACGACCAGGGTAAGAACGAGAAAACCGACGAACAATACCGAAAACGCAAGTGAAGACATGCTGTGCCTGTGAGAAAATGGCGGCTGATGGGGGTTGACCCCGAGGGAAACAATTATGTCACAAGCGAACGAAACACAAACTCCAATAAACGCCCCCGCGCGCCCCAACGAATTCAACCTTGTCTGGGTTGACATGGAAATGACCGGCCTCGACCCGGACAACGACCGTATCATCGAAGTTGCCGTCATCGTCACCGACTCCGACCTCAACGTGCTGGCCGAAGGTCCGGTGTTTGCCATTCATCAGCCCGACGAAGTGCTGGACCGGATGGACGCGTGGAACAAGGGCACCCACGGGCGCTCCGGCCTGATCGACCGGGTAAAGGCTTCCACCGTGACCGAGGCGGATGCGGAAAAGGCATTGATCGAATTCCTGAAACCCTATGTTCCTGCTGGAAAGTCGCCGATGTGCGGCAACAGCATCTGCCAGGACCGGCGCTTCATGGCGCGCAGCATGCCGAAGCTGGAGGCGTTCTTCCACTATCGCAACCTCGACGTGTCGACGCTGAAGGAGCTGTGCAAGCGCTGGAAGCCGTCCATTGCCGGCGGCTTCAAGAAGCACCAGAAGCATACGGCGCTGGCCGACATCATCGAATCGATCGAAGAGCTGCGCTACTACCGCGAGCATTTCATCCAGCCCTGAATTGTCTTACCGTGCCGGCTCCGCGCCTGGAGCCGGCACTTCTTTCTTTCCAAGCATGACTTCCGATACAGATACCCAACCGGCCGACGCATTTGATGCGGCGCCCGAGAACAACCGCAAGGTGCCGACCGAACTGATCGCGCGCGAAGTCGCGCGCCGCCGCACTTTCGGCATCATTTCCCACCCCGACGCCGGCAAGACCACGCTGACCGAAAAGCTGCTGCTGTTCTCCGGCGCGATCCAGCTGGCCGGCACGGTGAAGGCGCGCAAGAGCGGCCGCCATGCGACTTCCGACTGGATGGAAATCGAAAAGCAGCGCGGCATCTCGGTCGCCAGCTCGGTGATGCAGTTCGAATACCGCGACCATGTGGTCAACCTGCTCGACACCCCCGGCCACCAGGACTTTTCGGAGGATACCTACCGGGTGCTGACCGCGGTCGACTCGGCGCTGATGGTGATCGACGCCGCCAAGGGTGTGGAAGAACAGACCATCAAGCTGCTCAATGTCTGCCGCATGCGCGACACGCCCATCCTCACCTTCATGAACAAGATGGACCGCGAGACGCGCGATCCGCTGGAGCTGCTCGATGAGGTGGAATCGGTGCTGAAGATCCAGTGCGCGCCGGTCACCTGGCCGATCGGCATGGGCAAGAACTTCCGCGGCGTCTATCACCTGTTGCGCGACGAGATCCTGCTGTTCAAGGCCGGTGAAGAGCGCGCCGACCAGGAATTCGAGGTGGTCAAGGGCATCGACAATCCGCGCCTTGCTGAAATGTTTCCGCTGGAAATCGAACAGCTGAAGATGGAAGTGGAGCTGGTGCATGGCGCTTCGCATCCGTTCGACCTGGCGGAGTTCCTGGCGGGCAAGCAGACGCCGGTGTTCTTCGGTTCCGCGATCAACAACTTCGGCGTGCGCGAAATCCTCAATGCGCTGCTCGACTGGGCGCCGGCGCCTCGCCACCGCGATGCGACGGTGCGCGCGGTGGAGCCGACCGAGGCGCCGTTCTCCGGCTTCGTGTTCAAGATCCAGGCCAACATGGACCCGGCGCACCGCGACCGTATCGCTTTCCTGCGCGTCTGCTCCGGCCGCTTCGAGCGTGGCATGAAGATCAAGCACCTGCGCCTGAATCGCGAGATCAAGGTCTCCAGCGTGGTGACCTTCATGGCTTCCAGCCGCGAGCAGGTGGAAGAGGCGTATGCGGGCGACATCATCGGCCTGCCGAATCACGGCAACATGCAGATCGGTGACAGCTTCTCGGAAGGCGAACTGTTGCAGTTCACCGGGATTCCGTACTTCGCGCCGGACTTCTTCCGCTCGGTGCGCATCCGCAATCCGCTCAAGATCAAGCAGCTGCACAAGGGTTTGCAGCAGCTCGGGGAAGAGGGCGCGGTGCAGGTGTTCAAGCCGGTGCACGGCGGCGACCTGATCCTCGGCGCGGTCGGCGTGCTGCAGTTCGAGGTGGTGGCCAGCCGGCTCCTGAACGAGTACGGCGTGGACGCGGTATTTGAAGGGACCAGCATCAGCAGCGCGCGCTGGATCTCGTCGGACGACAAGAAGGCGCTGGCGGATTTCGAGAAGTCTTCCGCCGGCAGCAACATCGCCTTTGATGCCTCCGGCAACATGGCCTACCTCGCCACTTCCGGCGTGAACCTGAAGCTGACCCAGGAACGCTGGCCCCAGCTCACTTTCCATGCAACAAGAGAGCACGCGGCGAAGCTGAACTAAGTAACGGAAAGTCGTTGTGCCGTGGGGCAAGTGCCGGGTGGGCCTTGCCCCGTTTCTTTTTTCTCGGGGCGCTCTGCCGGTTATCTTCCGCTGTTCCTCTTCCCGGAAGAAGAGTGCAATTTGGGTACACAATCCGGGTGAATTGACCGAATTTCAAGTGGCATTTGAGAAATCTCAAAAGCGCCGGGAAGGGCGCGCCTATACTCTCCCAACGCGTTTTTTTCCAGCTTTCTCTCCCCTGTTTTTGTAGTGCAACGCCCGGATTTCTCCGATCCCGGTTGTGTCACGCAGTTACAGAATCATGGAGTAACAATGTTAACTGCCACGTATTCACTCGTCGCCATGTCGGCGGAACAAGACAAGACCCGTTCCAGGCTTTCCCGGCTGCAGCAATACCTCCAGTCCTCCTGGAAGGGACTGCAAGCCATCGATTTTTCCTTTCTCGAAACGGCGTTCAGCAAGCTGTTGCAGTGCGAGAAGTACTTCCGCACGCGCAAGCTCGAGCGTTACCTGATCCCCGCGCTGCGCGGTGCCGGCAGGGAAGCCGAGATGCTGGTTGCCGAACTGGATGCGCTGAGCGCCAAGGGCATGAGCTACCTGCGTGCGGTCGGCGACCAGCTTTCGGGCGCGGCCGGCTCCGGCACGCTCAAGGTGGGCGAGCTATGTCATGCGATGCAGCGCTACTGCGACTGCCTGGCGGTGCGCATCGAGAGGGAAGAGCGCGAGCTGATTCCGCTCGCACGGCGGGTGCTGTCGGTCGAGGAGTGGTTTGCCGTCGCCGCACAGTTTCTCGCGGATGACGGCGCCAGCGACGGCCGGCATGCCGCACGCGCGCGCGCCGCCGGCTTCGGCGCCCGGCACCCCACCATCATTAACCGCTGAGGCCAGTGCGCCGCGCTGCATAAGCGCCGTCCGCCTCCGCCGCCACTTGCACGGCAGGAGCTTTCTTGGCATGGTGTGACCGATGCATTTCTTTGGGTCGCGCATGCCATCCATCCTCAAGTTCACCCGCTTTTCAGTGCGCGATTTCCTGGTCGCGTCCGGGCCGGCGCTTGTCGCCGTCGCGCTCACCTGCCTGCTTGCCTACTGGCTGGTCGATCCGTCGCCGCCGCAACGGGTGACGCTGTCGACCGGGCAGGAAAACAGCGCATACGAAGCGTTCGGAAAGAAGTATGCCGCGGCCCTGCGGCGAAACGGCATCGAGGTCGTGCTCACGCCATCCCTGGGGTCGCAGGAAAACCTGCAGCGCCTGAAGGAGAGCGGCTCCGGCGTCGACATCGCATTCGTCCAGAGCGGATCGACGCGGGTGGAAGAGGTGCAGGAAGAGGGTCTGGTGTCGCTCGGCAGCCTGTTCACGGAACCGGTCTGGCTGTTCCTGCGCGAAGGCCGGAACGTGAGCCGGCTTGCGCAGCTGAAGGGGCTGAAAGTCAACGCGGGTCCGGAAGGCACCGGCGTGCCGGAACTGTTCCGCAAGATCCTGGCGGTCAACGGTGTCGACGCCGCCGGCGTAAAGCTCGGCACGCTGGAGAACACCCCCGCCACCGTCGAACTGCTCGCCGGCCGCATCGACGGCCTCGTGTTCAGCTCCGCGCCGGAGGCCCCCTTGATCCAGATGCTGCTGCAGACGCCGGGCGTGCGGCTCTTCGATTTCGTGCAGGCCGAAGCCTACACGCGCCGCTTTCCCTTCCTGTCCCATGTGGTGCTGCCGCGCGGTATCGTCGACTTCGGGCGTGACCTGCCGCCCAGGGATGTGCACCTGATCGCGCCGACCGCCACGCTCGTCGCGCGCGAAGACCTGCATCCGGCGCTGGTCAACCTGTTCGTGCAGGCGGCCGCCGGCATTCACGGCGGCGCCGGCTGGTTCAGCAAGAAGGACGAATTCCCGACCGCGCGCTACACGGAAATCCGGGTGGCGCCGGCCGCGGAGAGATTCTACAAGAACGGCCCGCCGCTGCTGCAGCGCTACCTGCCGTTCTGGCTCGCGAATTTCTTCGAGCGCATGTGGGTGGTGGTGGTGGCGCTGGGTGCGCTGATCCTGCCGCTGTCGCGCATCATCCCGCCCTTGTACGTGTGGAAGGTGCGCTCAAGGGTGTTCCGCTGGTATGGCCAGTTGCGTGCCGTCGAGCAGGCGATCGAGGATGTGCCGCCGGAGCGCAAGCGAGACGTATATCCGGCGCAGCTGGCGCGCCTGAACGATATCGAGGAAAGGGTGAACCGCATTTCCATCCCGCTGTCGTTCGCCGACGAGCTGTATGGCTTGCGCAGCCACATCAATTTCGTGCGGCGGCGGGTGCAGGGATTGATGGAGTAGCCTAGTGGCCTGAGTCACTGATTCATTGACAAAAAGCGATGAAACGGACGCCATGCGCCGCCGTCAGTCCTCGCGAAAGTCCGCACTGTCACCGCGGCTGCCGAAAGCACCTGACGCCCGTTGCATCACTTTTTCCTGTCACCGAATTAGCAGGCCACCAGGCTGTGTTGACAAGCTACTGCGCGAACCGGATTGATGGCTGTGTTGCTCTGCGGACCTCGCGTACGCATGCGCTACCCGACGCCAACCCGGGCCGCTCGCTACGCTTGTCAAACACAGCCTACGCGCCGATCCAGGGCAGCCCGGCCTTGCACCAGCCGCCTACCGTCTTGCGATGGCCTTGCGCGTCCTTGTCGCCTTCGAAGCCTTCGAGGATGTCGAAGCAGTGGACATAACCGTTCTCGGTGGCCAGCTTCGCCGCGTGGCGCGAGCGCACGCCGGAGCGGCACAGGAAGAGCAGCACCTCATCCTTCGATGCAACGCGGGCAAGCTGGTCGAGGAACTCCGGATTAGGAGTGCCGCCCGGATAGAGGTTCCATTGCACCGCGCCATGCTGCTTTTCAGGAAGTGCAACCCGCCCGACCCAGTCGCGCTCGGCGTTGGTGCGGACGTCGACGAGCTTCACGGAAGGATGCTGCTGCAGAAGCGCATAGGCTTCGGCGGGTGTGACGGCGCCAGCATACGGAAGCTGCTGTTCCGATCCGCGCTCGCGGGCGGTTTCGAGGATATCCATGCTTGTTCCCGAGGCTTGTGTTTCTCGTATTTTATCCGCTCCGGCGGAAGGACAAAGGCTGCACCAAAAAAGGGCACAAACGCAAGCGCGCTCACCAAAGTTGTGCAAGATCCGAAAAATGCACTAGATTGGGGAGGTTCGTTATTTCCGGTTTTCGCACCAAAACCCTTTCATCTGCGCACTATTTCAGCTAAGTCGCATGCTTCATTGCGGTGCAGGCGATATTGTTTTTTCTCAAGGTGGTGGCATGGAATCTGCTATCATTGCCCGCTGTGTTCTGGTCGCACTTCGACGTGTATCGCGGTTTTCGCGCTAGTGAAGGCAAGTCGGCTCAAACCAATTTCTCAAGTACCGTACCACTCTGCTCATCATTTTAGGAGATTCGCATGGCAATGACGGCCGCTGACGTCTTGAAGATGGCGAAAGAAAACGAAGTGAAATTCGTTGACTTCCGCTTTGCTGACACCCGGGGCAAGGAACAGCACGTGACCGTTCCGGTTTCGCAGTTTGGCATGGACAAGTTCGAGTCCGGCCACGCATTCGACGGTTCCTCGATCGCCGGCTGGAAGGGTATCGAGGCGTCCGACATGCTGCTGATGCCGGATCCGAGCACCGCGAACATCGACCCGTTCATGGAAGAGACCACGATGTTCATGCAGTGCGACGTGATCGAGCCGTCCGACGGCAAGGGCTACGACCGTGATCCGCGCTCCATCGCCAAGCGCGCCGAAGCCTACCTGAAATCTTCCGGCCTGGGCGACACCGCCTACTTCGGCCCGGAACCCGAATTCTTCATCTTCGACAACGTGCGCTGGAAGGTCGACATGTCCGGCTGCTTCGTCAAGATCGGCTCCGAAGAAGCTTCCTGGTCCACCGGCAAGGAACTCGAAGGCGGCAACACCGGCCACCGTCCGACCGTCAAGGGCGGCTACTTCCCGGTTCCCCCGGTCGACAGCTTCCAGGACATGCGTTCCGAAATGTCCCTGATCCTCGAAGCGATGGGCATCCCGGTTGAAGTGCACCACCACGAAGTGGCAGGCGCCGGCCAGAACGAGCTCGGCACCAAGTTCTCCACCCTGGTGCAGCGCGCCGACTGGACCCAGAACATGAAGTACGTGATCTGGAACGTCGCCCACACCTACGGCAAGACCGCGACCTTCATGCCGAAACCGCTGGTCGGCGACAACGGCTCCGGCATGCACGTTCACCAGTCCGTCTGGAAGGACGGCCAGAACCTGTTCGCGGGCGACGGCTATGCCGGCCTGTCCGAGTTCGCGCTGTACTACATCGGCGGCATCATCAAGCACGCACGCGCGCTGAACGCGATCACCAACCCGGGCACCAACTCCTACAAGCGCCTGGTTCCGGGCTTCGAAGCACCGGTCAAGCTGGCTTACTCCGCCAAGAACCGTTCCGCATCGATCCGTATTCCGCACGTCGCCAGCCCGAAGGGCCGCCGCGTCGAGGCACGCTTCCCGGATCCGCTGTCCAATCCTTACCTCTGCTTCTCGGCCCTGCTGATGGCAGGCCTGGACGGCGTGCAGAACAAGATCCATCCGGGCGAGCCGGCATCGAAGGACCTGTACCACCTGCCGCCGGAAGAAGACGCGCTGATCCCGACCGTTTGCCATTCGCTGGAGCAGGCGCTCGAGTACCTGGACAAGGACCGCGAGTTCCTGACCCGCGGCGGCGTATTCAGCGACACCATGATCGACGCTTACATCGAGCTGAAGATGCAGGAAGTGCAGCGCTTCCGCATGACGACGCATCCGATCGAGTTCGACATGTACTACTCGCTGTAATCGGCATCGCGCCGTCAGGCGGCGCTGCTCATGAAACGGGGAAAACTTCGGTTTTCCCCGTTTTTTTTGCCTCGGGAAACTGTTGCAGCCGAAAGCGATCCAAGCGGGAGTGTTTGTAAAGCATTGATTCTTATCCTAAACTAATAAGCGCCCCTATAGTTTCCCTGAAGAAAGATGATGAAGCGACAATTGTTCGGCTTGCTGCTGCTGATTGCCGCGCATGGGTACGCCCAGGCGCAGAGCGACGTATACCTTTGCGTCGACGACACCGGCAAGAAGGAATACAAGAACACCGGCATCACCAAGGGCTGCAAGAAGGTTGACCTGCCGGGCATCACGATGATCCCGGCGCCGGCGCTGCCGAAGAAGGCGGCCGCGGCGACGCAGACGGCGGCGGCCAAGCCGGCATCCGGCGGTCCGGCGGATTTTCCCAGGGTTGACGGCGGCACGCAGAAGGCGCGCGACAACGACCGCAAGCAGATCCTGCTCGACGAGATGAAGAGCGAGGAGCAGAAGCTGGCCAACCTGAAGAAGGATTACAACAACGGCGAGCCGGAGCGGCGCGGCGACGAGCGCAATTATGCGAAGTACCAGGAACGCGTGGCGGCGATGAAGGAAGACATCGAGCGCACCGAAAAGAACATCGACGCGTTGAAACGCGAGATCGGTAACTTAAAATAGGGCAGGTATGACGCTTGCATGACAAGGGCCGCGTGATGCGGCCCTTTTTTATTGACTGGATCCAGCGACGTGAAAACATCCCCGATCTCATTGGACGGACTCGACCTGCTGTCGTCGGCGGTGGTCATCCTCGATGCCGGCAGCCGCATCACCTACGCCAATGCGGCGGCAGAGAATCTGCTGGAAAGCTCGTTCAAGGCGCTGTCGCAGCAGAAGCTCGATGACCTGTTCCTGAACGGCGAGCATCTGACCCAGGTCTTCCAGGAAGCGGTGCAGCGCCGTTTCGCCGACAAGCGGCTCGATCTCACGCTCGAACGCGTCGGCCGCGAGCCGCTGCAGGTGCACATGATCGTCACCGCGCTCGACAATGCGGACATGCCGGTGCTGATCGAGTTGCGCGAGAACGTACAGCAGCTCAAGCTCGACCGCGAGGAGCGCATGCTCGACCAGAGCCAGGCCAACAAGGAACTCATCCGCAACCTCGCGCATGAGATCAAGAACCCGCTCGGCGGCATCCGCGGCGCCGCGCAACTCCTCGAGCTGGAACTGCCCGAGCGCCACCTGAAGGAATTGCGCGAATACACCCAGGTCGTCATCAAGGAAGCCGACCGCCTGCAGACCCTGGTCGACCGCCTGCTCGCGCCGCACCGCCGGCCGCACATCGTCGGCGACGTCAACATCCACGAAGTGTGCGAGCGGGTGCGCAGCCTGATCATGGCGGAGTTCCCGAACGGCCTGGCGATCCGGCGCGACTACGACCTGTCGGTGCCGGAATTCCGCGGCGACAAGGAGCAGCTGATCCAGGCGGTGCTCAACATCGCGCACAATGCGGCGCAGGCGCTGTCGGCACGCATGAAGGCCGGCGACGCGGCGATCACCTTCCAGACCCGCGTCGCGCGCCAGGTCACGCTGGCGAAGGTGCGTTACAGGCTGGCACTGGACTTGCATATCATCGACAATGGTCCGGGCATCCCGCCCGATATCAGGGATCGCATCTTCTACCCGCTGGTATCCGGCAGGGATGGCGGAAGCGGACTCGGGCTGACGCTCGCGCAAACCTTCGTGCAGCAGCACATGGGCGTGATCGAATGCGAAAGCCGGCCGGGATGCACGGACTTCAGGATACTGATACCGCTGCCCTGACTTTGCCAGGGGGCGGCCTGCAATGCCACCAACGCGGGAAGCATAAGAAAACATGAAGCCAATCTGGATTGTTGACGACGACGAATCGATTCGCTGGGTGCTGGAAAAGGCGCTCGCCCGCGAAAACCTTGCGACCCGCAGCTTCGCCAATGCGCGCGACGCGCTGGACGCGCTGCAGAACAATGTGCCGCAAGTCCTGGTCTCCGACATCCGCATGCCGGGCGAATCCGGCCTCGAGCTGCTGCAGGCGGTCAAGGCAAGGCACCCGGGCCTGCCGGTGATCGTGATCACCGCCTTCTCCGATCTCGATTCCGCGGTCGCCGCCTTCCAGGGCGGCGCGTTCGAATACCTGGCCAAGCCGTTCGACGTGGACAAGGCGGTCGAGCTGATCCGGCGCGCGCTCGAAGAGAGCCTGCGCGAATCGAATGTCGAGCAGACGGCGGCCGACACGCCCGAGATCCTCGGGCAGGCGCCGGCGATGCAGGATGTGTTCCGCGCGATCGGGCGGCTGTCGCAGTCCAACGTCACGGTGCTGATCACCGGCGAGTCCGGCACCGGCAAGGAGCTCGTTGCACGCGCGCTGCACAAGCACAGTCCGCGCTCCGCGCAGCCGTACATCGCCCTCAACACCGCCGCGATCCCGAAGGACCTGCTGGAGTCGGAACTGTTCGGCCACGAGCGCGGCGCCTTCACCGGCGCGCAGGCAATGCGTCGCGGCCGCTTCGAGCAGGCCGAGAACGGCACGCTCTTCCTCGATGAAATCGGCGATATGCCGTTCGACCTGCAGACCCGCCTCTTGCGCGTACTGTCCGACGGCCACTTCTACCGTGTCGGCGGCCACCAGCCGCTGAAGGCGAACGTAAGGGTGATCGCGGCCACGCACCAGAACCTGGAGCAGCGGGTGAAGGAGGGGCTGTTCCGCGAAGACTTGTATCACCGGCTGAACGTGATCCGCCTGCGCCTGCCGAGCCTGCGCGAGCGGCGCGAGGACATTCCGCTGCTGACGCGCCACTTCCTTGCGCAGAGCGCCAGGCAGCTCGGCGTCGAAGCCAAGCGCATGTCCGACGGCGCGATGCAGTTCCTGGCCGGCCTCGACCTGCCCGGCAATGTGCGCCAGCTCGAGAACCTGTGCAACTGGATCACGGTGATGGCGCCGGGGCAGACGGTCGAGATCAAGGACTTGCCGCCGGAACTGACGCACGGCCAGGAATTCGTGCCGCCGCCGCCGCTTGGTCCGATCGTGCCCGCGGTAGCGCCCGGCGCGCCATCCGTGCCCATGCAGACCGAATCGTTTGCGCCGGACATGTCCGCCGCCTCTGTCTTCCCGACGGCGCAGTCAGCCGCTCCGGTGCCGAACGGGGCTGCGGAAAAGCCGGGCTGGATTGCGCTGCTCGAATCCGAAGCCGCCCAGATGCTTGCGGCGGGACAGCCGGAAGTGATGGATGCATTGGGGCGGCAGTTCGAATCGGCGCTGATCAAGACCGCGCTGAAGCATACGCACGGCCGCAAGAACGATGCCGCCGTGCGGCTGGGAATCGGGCGCAATACGATTACCCGCAAGATCCAGGAACTGGGAATCGACGGCGCGAAGGAAGAGTGACGCACGCGGGTGAAGCGAAAGCCGGCTGCACGCAGCCGGCTTTTTTCTTGCTGAAACAAATATCCGAGCATAAAGCTTCATCAAGCGCAATACGGGCATGCAAGGCTTGCCTATGCTGTGCTCATGATCAAGTTTTTAATGGGCAAGTCCAGCCCTTTCCCGACTGAGAAAAACCGGTTCAATCTCATGCACATCGCCGCGGCCATCCTGGCCACGCTCGTGCTGACCTTGCTGGTCGTCAATCTTGCCGAGGGCGAGAAGAGGATAGAAACCCGGATCGAGAATCTCTATGGCGTGCGCGACCAGCAGTACTTGCGCACCATGGGCGTGCTGCTCGGGCCGGCGGTGGTGGAAGGCAACAAGTTGCAATACCTGGAGAACGGCGACCGGATCTTCCCCGCGATGCTGGAGGCGATACGCGGCGCGCGCAGCACCATCACCTTTGAAACCTATATCTACTGGTCCGGCGAAGTCGGGCGCATGTTTGCGGAAGCCTTGCGCGAACGCGCGCAGGCCGGCGTCAAAGTGCATGTGCTGCTGGACTGGGTAGGCAGCGCAAGGATGGATGACGCGCTGCTGGAGCTGATGCGCGACGGCGGCGTCGAGGTGGAGCGCTACCACGCGCCGACATGGCGCAACTGGTCGCGGGTGAACAATCGCACGCACCGCAAGCTGCTCGTGGTGGACGGCAGGATCGGTTTCACCGGCGGCGTCGGCATCGCCGACAAATGGCGCGGCGACGCGCAGGATCCCGACCACTGGCGCGATTCGCACTTCCGCATCGAAGGTCCCACGGTCGCCGAGTTCCAGGCGGTGTTCATGGATAACTGGACGAAGGCGACCGGCCGCGTGCTGCATGGCGCCGAGTATTTTCCCCGGATAGAACGCAGCGGCGACACGGCGGCGCAGATGTTCAGCAGTTCCCCCACGGGCGGCAGCGAGAGCATGCACCTGATGTACCTGCTGACCATCGCGTCGGCGCAGCAGAGCATCCTGCTGTCGAGTTCCTATTTCGTGCCTGACAGCCTGACCATCGAGGCACTGGCGGCGGCGGCGCGCCGGGGCGTGCGCGTGCAAATCATCACGCCGGGCGAACACATCGATGCCGAGGTGGTGCGGCGCGCGTCGCGTGCGCGCTGGGGCAGCCTGCTGGAGGCGGGAATCGAGATCTACGAATACCAGCCGACCATGTTCCATTGCAAGGTGATGGTGGTCGACGATTACCTGGTGTCGACCGGATCGACGAACTTCGACAACCGCTCGTTCCGCCTGAACGATGAAGCCAACCTGAACGTGTACGACGAAGCGTTCGCAAGGGAGCAGGCAGCGGTGTTCGAGAAGGACCGGGCGCGCTCGCGCCGCATCACGCTGGAGGAATGGCGCAACCGGCCGTGGACGGAAAAGCTGGTGGAGCAGGCCTCGTCGCTGATCGGCCGACAGCTGTAGGGAAAGGCGCCGGGTGAGGGCGGCGGCGGGCGCTACGAATTCCTGCGCGGATAGCCCTGCTCGGTGATGCGGAGCCACACGCGCTCCTTCTCTTCCGGCGACATGAACACCCAGTTCGCGACTTCCTCGACGGTACGGCCGCAGCCGCGGCAGATGTCGTCGAAGGTGGTGGAGCAGACGGCAACACAGGGCGTGTCGGGACGGGAAGGGTTTTGCATGGTCAGGCCTCAAAACGCCAATGATAGGCCAATTCGGGGCGCGCCATGCGTCAAGCCTGCGCCTTGCTGAGTTTACGCCACAGGGTGGTGCGGCTGATGCCGAGATACTGCGCCGCCGCCTCGCGGTTGCCGTTGAAGCGGGCGAGCACTTCCCGCACCGGCTCGGAATGCGCTGCCGCCTTTCTTGCCGGCGTTGCAACCGGTGCGGACCCGGCCAGCTCGGGCGCGACCGCGAGCACGAAACTCGGCGTGAGCGCCTGCAATGGCTCGGCAGCGAGGAACAGCGCCAGCCGTTCCATCAGGTTGCGCAGCTCGCGCACGTTGCCGGGCCACGAATGGCCGGCGAGGAGCGGCGCGCAGGCGAGGATTTCCGCATACAGGTTCGCATGCGGCCGCGCGCCGAGCGACGCCAGCGCATTCTTCAATCCCCACTCCGCCAGCGCCACCAGGTCCTCGCTGCGCTCGCGCAGCGGCGGCAGCGACATGCGCAGCACGCCGAGCCGGTAGAACAGGTCGGCGCGGAAGCGGCCGTCCTTCACCCGCTGGTCCAGGTCGCAATGGGTCGCGGAGAGGATGCGCACGTTGACCGGCACCGGGCGGGTGCCGCCGACGCGCACCACTTCGCGCTCTTCCAGCACGCGCAACAGGCGCGTCTGCAGCGGCAGCGGCATTTCACCGATCTCGTCGAGGAACAGGGTGCCGCGGTTGGCCGCCTCGAACAATCCGGCGTGGCCGCCGCGCCGTGAACCGGTGAACGCGCCTTCCTCATAGCCGAACAGTTCCGATTCCAGCAGCGATTCCGCCACCGCGCCGCAATTGATCGCGACGAACGGATAGCGCGCGCGCTGGCTTTCGCGGTGGATCGCCTGCGCCGCCAGTTCCTTGCCGGTGCCGGTCTCGCCCTGGATCAGCACGGTGGCCGGCGACTTGGCGAACAGTTCGATCGAGTGGCGCACTGCCTGCATTGCCGGCGAGTCGCCGCGCAGGTCGTTCAGCCCGTGCTTGGCACGCAGGGTATCGGCCACCGGCTGCGCGCGGCCGCGTCCCGACTCGAGCTGGGTGAAGCGCGCGATTTCCAGCGCATCCTCGAACGCCTGGCGGATCGACGCGGCGGAATACACGAAGACGCCGGTCAGTCCCGCCTCTTCCGCAAGGTCGGTGATCAGGCCGGCGCCGACCACCGCCTTCACGCCGGCGGCCTTCAGCTCGTTGATCTGCGCGCGCGCATCCTCTTCCGTCGCATAGGTGCGCTGCGGGATCGGCAGGTCGAAGGTATCGAGAAACTCCGCCAGCTCGGGCATCGGCGCCTGGTAGGTCACCAGGCCGATGTGCGGCGTGATCTTGCGCGCGCGCGCCAGCGCCTGCATCACGTCGAAGCCGCTGGCCTTGGCGATCACCACCGGCAGCGACAGCCGGCTCTTCAGGTAGGCCGCATTCGAGCCGGCCGAGATGACGGCGTCGCAGCGCTCGGTGTCGAGGCGCTCGCGGATGTGGCGCACCGCATCCTCGAAACCGAGGTTGATCGGCTCGATGGTCGCGCGGTCATCGAATTCCAGCGTGATGTCGCGGAACAGGTCGGACAGGCGCGAGATCGAGACGGTCCAGATGACCGGCTTCTCGGGCGCGTCGGCGGCGGGGCGGGCAGGGAGTCGCATGTTTCAGTTTCGTTTCAGCGTTTCAATTGTAACGCGGTTTGAAACGCGATGGTGAAACCGATATGACTTCGGCTTTTCTCCAAGTCATTGAAATAAAAGGAAGATTTGCTGAAGTTGCGAAAAAAGTTGCACTTGGTCACGTCGTGGCATAGCGATTGCAATAACGGCTCCAGCATCTTTCGTTGAAACAGTTACCCACAAGGTGAAGACATGAGTCTCAATTCCGCAGGAGCCGCCTTCCGCAAGGCGGTACAAGAAGAATCCCCGTTGCAGGTGGTGGGCACGATCAACGCCAATCACGCCTTGCTGGCCAAGCGCGCCGGCTATCGCGCGATCTACCTGTCCGGCGGCGGCGTGGCAGCCGGTTCGCTCGGCTTGCCGGACCTCGGCATTTCCAACCTCGACGACGTGCTGACCGACGTGCGCCGCATCACCGACGTGTGCGACCTGCCGCTGCTGGTCGACGTCGACACCGGCTTCGGTTCCTCCGCCTTCAATGTCGCCCGCACCGTGAAGTCGATGATCAAGTTCGGCGCGGCCGCGATCCACATCGAGGACCAGGTCGGCGCCAAGCGCTGCGGTCACCGCCCGAACAAGGAAATCGTGAGCAAGCAGGAAATGGTCGACCGCATCAAGGCCGCCGTCGATGCGCGCACCGATGAAAACTTCGTGATCATGGCGCGCACCGACGCGCTCGCCGTCGAAGGCCTGGAAGCCGCGCTCGACCGCGCGCAGGCATGCGTGGAAGCGGGCGCCGACATGATCTTTCCGGAAGCGATCACCAAGCTCGAGATGTACAAGACCTTCGCCGATGCGGTGAAGGTGCCGGTGCTGGCCAACATCACCGAATTCGGCGCCACGCCGCTGTACAGCGTCGAGGAACTGAAGAGCGTCGACGTCGGCCTCGTGCTGTATCCGCTGTCGGCCTTCCGCGCGATGAACAAGGCGGCCGAGAACGTGTACGCCGCGATCCGCCGCGACGGCTCGCAAAAGAACGTGGTCGACACCATGCAGACGCGCATGGAGCTGTACGACCGCATCAATTACCACGATTTCGAACAAAAGCTGGATGCGCTGTTTGCGCAGCAGAAGGCCAAGTAAATAGAACGAGATTTTTCCCAGGAGAGATGTAAATGAGCGAACAACAAGCAGCAGGCTTCAAGCCCAAGAAATCCGTCGCCCTGTCCGGTGTCACCGCCGGCAATACCGCACTGTGCACCGTCGGCCGCACCGGCAACGACCTGCACTATCGCGGCTACGACATCCTTGACGTCGCCGACGCCTGCGAATTCGAAGAAATCGCCCACCTGCTGGTGCATGGCAAGCTGCCCAACGTCGCCGAACTGACCGCCTACAAGACCAAGCTGAAGTCGCTGCGCGGCCTGCCGGCGCAGGTGAAGGCGGTGCTGGAAGCGCTGCCGGCCGCCTCCCATCCGATGGACGTGATGCGCAGCGGCGTGTCTGCCCTCGGCTGCGTGCTGCCGGAGAAGGACGACCACAACACGCCGGGCGCGCGCGACATCGCCGACAAGCTGATGGCCTCGCTCGGCTCGATGCTGCTGTACTGGTACCACTACAGCCACAACGGCAAGCGTATCGAGGTGGAAACCGACGACGATTCGATCGGCGGCCACTTCCTGCACCTGCTGCACGGCCAGAAACCGTCCGAGCTGTGGGTCAAGGCGATGCACACCTCGCTGATCCTGTATGCGGAGCATGAGTTCAACGCTTCCACCTTCACCGGCCGCGTGATCGCCGGCACCGGTTCCGACATGTACTCCGCCATCACCGGCGCGATTGGCGCGCTGCGCGGCCCGAAGCACGGCGGCGCGAATGAAGTTGCGTTCGAGATCCAGAAGCGCTACGACAACCCGGACGAAGCGGAAGCGGACATCCGCCGCCGCGTCGAGAACAAGGAAGTGGTGATCGGCTTCGGCCACCCGGTCTACACCGTGTCCGACCCGCGCAACAAGGTGATCAAGGAAGTCGCGCGCACGCTGTCGCGGGATGCCGGCTCGATGAAGATGTTCGACATCGCCGAGCGCCTGGAAACGGTGATGTGGGAAATCAAGAAGATGTTCCCGAACCTCGACTGGTTCTCCGCCGTCTCCTACCACATGATGGGCGTGCCGACCGCGATGTTCACCCCGCTGTTCGTGATTTCGCGCACCTCCGGCTGGTCGGCGCACATCATCGAGCAGCGCATCGACAACAAGATCATCCGCCCGAGCGCGAACTACGTCGGCCCGGAAGACCTCAAATTCGTGCCGATCAAAGAGCGCAAGTAAACGCGTCCGAGCCCGCCCGCATCGCGCGGCGGGCTCGCCTCTCGAAACTCATCTATCACGAGCCATGAACACCGCCTACCGCAAACCCTTGCCGGGCACCAACCTGGATTATTTCGACACGCGCGCCGCGGTCGAGGCGATCCAGCCGGGCGCCTGGGACAAGCTGCCCTATACCTCCCGCGTGCATGCCGAGAACCTGGTGCGCCGCTGCGATCCCGCCATCCTCACCGAATGCCTGAAGCAGATCATCGAGGTCAAGCGCGAGCGCGACTTCCCGTGGTTCCCCGCGCGCGTGGTGTGCCACGACATCCTCGGCCAGACCGCGCTGGTCGACCTCGCCGGCCTGCGCGACGCGATCGCGGATGCCGGCGGCGACCCGGCCAAGGTCAATCCGGTGGTGCCGGTGCAGCTGATCGTCGACCATTCGCTCTCCGTCGAGTGCGGCGGCTACGATCCGCAAGCCTTCGAAAAGAACCGCGCGATCGAGGATCGCCGCAATGAGGACCGTTTCCACTTCATCGAGTGGACCAAGCTGGCATTCAAGAATGTCGACGTGATCCCGGCTGGCAACGGCATCATGCACCAGATCAACCTGGAAAAGATGTCGCCGGTCATCCACGCGACCGATGGCGTCGCCTTCCCCGACACGCTGGTCGGCACCGACAGCCACACGCCGCACGTCGATGCGCTGGGCGTGATCGCGATCGGCGTCGGCGGCCTCGAGGCCGAGAACGTGATGCTGGGCCGCGCATCCTGGATGCGCCTGCCGGAAATCGTCGGCGTGGAACTCACCGGCAAGCGCCAGCCGGGGATTACCGCCACCGACATCGTGCTGGCGCTTACCGAGTTCCTGCGCAAGTCGAAGGTGGTCGGCGCCTATCTCGAGTTCTACGGCGAGGGCGCGTCGTCGCTGACGCTGGGCGACCGCGCGACCATCTCCAACATGGCGCCGGAATACGGCGCGACCGCGGCGATGTTCTCGATTGACCAGCAGACCATCGACTACCTGAAGCTGACCGGCCGTCCCGACGAGAACGTGAAGCTGGTCGAGATTTACGCGAAGGAAGCCGGCCTCTGGTCCGACACGCTGAAGAATGCGCAGTATGAGCGCGTGCTCAGGTTCGACCTGTCTTCCGTGGTGCGCAACATGGCCGGCCCGTCCAACCCGCATGCGCGGGTGGCGACCACCGACCTCGCCAACAAGGGCATCGCCGGCCAATGGGAAGAAGTGCCCGGCCAGATGCCGGACGGCGCGGTGATCATCGCCGCCATCACCAGCTGCACCAATACCAGCAACCCGCGCAACGTGATCGCCGCCGGCCTGCTCGCGCGCAATGCCAACAAGCTGGGCCTGACCCGCAAGCCGTGGGTGAAGACCTCGCTTGCGCCGGGCTCGAAGGCGGTCGCGCTGTACCTGGAAGAAGCCGGCCTGAAGCAGGACCTGGAAAAGCTCGGTTTCGGCATCGTCGCCTTCGCCTGCACCACCTGCAACGGCATGTCCGGCGCGCTCGACCCGAAGATCCAGCAGGAAATCATCGACCGCGACCTGTATGCGACCGCGGTGCTCTCCGGCAACCGCAACTTCGACGGCCGCATCCACCCGTATGCGAAGCAGGCCTTCCTCGCTTCGCCGCCGCTGGTGGTCGCCTATGCGCTCGCCGGCACGGTGCGCTTCGACATCGAACGCGATGCGTTCGGCACCGATGCCGACGGCAAGCCGATCACGCTGAAGGACCTGTGGCCGTCGGATGACGAGATCGACGCCATCGTCAGGTCGAGCGTGAAGCCGGAGCAGTTCCGCAACGTCTACATTCCGATGTTCGAGAAGAAGGGCGGGGCCGCCGAAGTGGTCAAGCCGCTGTACGACTGGCGTCCGATGAGCACCTACATCCGCCGTCCGCCGTACTGGGACAAGGAAGGCCAGGGCGCGCTCGCGGCCAATCCGCGCACGCTGTCGGGCATGCGGCCGCTGGCGGTTCTCGGCGACAACATCACCACCGACCACCTGTCGCCGTCGAATGCGATCCTGCTCAACAGCGCCGCCGGCGAGTATCTCGCCAAGATGGGCCTGCCGGAGGAAGACTTCAACTCCTACGCGACGCACCGCGGCGATCACCTGACCGCGCAGCGCGCCACCTTCGCCAATCCGACCCTGAAGAACGAGATGGTGCGCAACCCGGACGGCACGGTGAAGCCGGGTTCGCTGGCGCGCATCGAGCCGGAAGGCAAGGTCACGCGCATGTGGGAAGCGATCGAGACTTACATGGAACGCAAGCAGCCGCTGATCATCATCGCCGGTGCCGATTACGGCCAGGGTTCGTCGCGCGACTGGGCGGCCAAGGGCGTGCGTCTTGCCGGCGTGGAAGCGATCGTCGCCGAAGGCTTCGAGCGCATCCACCGCACCAACCTGATCGGCATGGGCGTGCTGCCGCTGGAGTTCAAGCCGGGCGAAAACCGCCTGACGCTGGGCATCGACGGCACCGAAACCTATGACGTGATCGGCGAGCGCAAGCCGCGCGCCGACCTCACGCTGGTGATCAACCGCAAGAACGGCGAGCGGGTTGAAGTGGCGGTGACCTGCCGCCTCGATACCGCGGAAGAAGTGTCGATCTACGAGGCGGGCGGCGTGCTGCAGCGTTTTGCGCAGGACTTCCTGGCGGAGTCGAACGCGAAGGCGGCGTAGGTATAAAGGACCGCAGGGTGGGTAGAGCGGCGAAACCCACCCTGCGCTCGAGTTGCGTCAAACGGTGGGTTTCGCTGCGCTCTGCCTCGGCGGCCCCGCCCACCCAACATCCTTCCATGGAAACCAGACATGTCCCACGTACCCCAAATCAAAATCCCCGCCACCTACATGCGCGGCGGCACCAGCAAAGGCGTGTTCTTCCGCCTGCAGGACCTGCCGCAGGCGGCGCAGGTGCCGGGCCCGGTGCGCGACGCGCTGCTGCTGCGCGTGATCGGCAGCCCCGACCCGTACGGCAAGCAGATCGACGGCATGGGCGGCGCCACCTCCAGCACCAGCAAGACCGTCATCCTGTCGGCCAGCAGCAAGCCCGACCATGACGTCGACTACCTGTTCGGCCAGGTGTCGATCGACAAGCCTTTCGTCGACTGGAGCGGCAACTGCGGCAACCTGTCGGCGGCGGTCGGTTCCTTCGCCATCAGCAGCGGACTGGTCGATCCAAAGCGGATCCCGCAGAACGGCACCGCGACGGTGCGCATCTGGCAGGCCAATATCGGCAAGACCATCATCGCGCATGTGCCGGTCACCAACGGACAGGTACAGGAAACCGGCGACTTCGAGCTCGACGGCGTGACCTTCCCGGCAGCAGAAGTGCAGCTTGAATTCATGGATCCGGCGGCCGAGGAAGAGGGCGCGGGCGGTTCCATGTTCCCCACTAGTAACCTGGTCGACGACCTCGAGGTGCCCGGTGTCGGCACGCTGAAGGCAACCATGATCAATGCCGGCATCCCGACCATCTTCGTGAATGCGGAAGACATCGGCTACACCGGCACCGAACTGCAGGACGCGATCAACGGCGATGCGAACGCACTGTCGAAGTTCGAAACGATCCGCGCGTACGGTGCGGTGCGCATGGGCCTGATCAAGGATATCGGCGAAGCCGCGAAGCGCCAGCACACGCCGAAGGTGGCCTTCGTCGCCAGGCCCAGGGACTACATCGCCTCCAGCGGCAAGAAGGTTGCCGCCGGCGATGTCGACCTGCTGGTGCGCGCGCTGTCGATGGGCAAGCTGCACCACGCAATGATGGGCACTGCCGCGGTCGCGATCGGCACCGCCGCGGCCATTCCCGGCACGCTGGTGAATCTTGCCGCCGGCGGCGGAGAGCGCAAAGCCGTGCGTTTCGGCCATCCTTCCGGCACCCTGCGCGTGGGCGCGGAAGCGGCCAGGGTCAACGGCGAATGGAGCGTGACCAAGGCCATCATGAGCCGCAGCGCGCGGGTGCTGATGGAAGGCTGGGTGCGCGTTCCGGGCGACGCGTTCTGACGGCAGGAAACATCATCGCCGTCATGAACGCGAAAAAGCGCAACGGCCCTCTCGCCGATGCGCTTTTTTTGTGCCCAGCGTAAGTGCGACGTAAGTCGCGCTTCGCATACTCGATAACCAGAAAAATCGTTCCGCGTGCAAACCCTGCTGCACGGGTCCAATCCGATTCGGAGGCGTCATGAACTTCGCAGACTTCTACAAGAATTCCATCGAAAACCCTCAGGCGTTCTGGGACAACGAAGCCAGGCTGATCGACTGGAAAGAGCCCTACCGGCAAGTGCTCGATTACAGCAAGCCGCCGTTCACGAAATGGTTCGTCGGCGGCAAGACCAACCTGTGCCACAACGCGGTGGACCGCTGGGCCGGCAGGCAGGGCGACAAGCCGGCGCTGATCGCGATCTCCACGGAGACTAACACCGAGAAGGTCTACAGCTTCAAGGAACTGCAGGCGGAAGTGATGCGCACCGCTGCGATCATGCAGTCGCTCGGCGTGCGCAAGGGCGACCGCGTGCTGATCTACATGCCGATGATCGCCGAGGCCGCCTTCGCGATGCTGGCCTGCGCGCGCATCGGCGCGGTGCACTCGGTGGTGTTCGGCGGCTTCGCCGCGAACAGCCTGGCCACCCGCATCGACGATGCGAAACCGGCGCTGATCGTGTCCGCCGATGCGGGCTCGCGCGGCGGCAAGGCGGTGCCGTACAAGCCGCTGCTGGACGAGGCGATCAGCCTCGCGGCGCACAAGCCGGCGCACGTGCTGCTGGTGAACCGCGGCCTGGTCCCGATGACGACCATGGCGGGCCGCGACGTGGATTACTCGACGCTGCGCGAACAGCACTTCAAGGCCGAGGTGCCGGTCGAATGGCTCGAGTCGAACGAGATGTCCTACATCCTCTACACCTCCGGCACCACCGGCAAGCCGAAGGGCGTGCAGCGCGACGTCGGCGGCTACGCGGTGGCGCTGGCCGCGTCGATGAAGCATATCTTCTGCGGCAATCCCGGCGAAACCTATTTCTCCACTTCCGACATCGGCTGGGTGGTCGGCCATTCCTACATCGTCTACGGCCCGCTGATCGCCGGCATGGCGACCATCATGTACGAAGGCTTGCCGATCCGTCCCGACGCCGGCATCTGGTGGAGCATCGTCGAGAAGTACAAGGTCACGCGGATGTTTTCCGCGCCGACCGCGGTGCGGGTGCTGAAGAAGCAGCCACCCGAGTTCATGAAGAAGTACGACCTGTCGTCGCTGAAGGCGCTCTACCTCGCCGGCGAACCGCTGGACGAGCCGACCTCGCAATGGATTTCGTCGGAACTGGGCGTGCCGATCATCGACAATTACTGGCAGACGGAAACCGGCTGGCCGATCCTGACCGTCGCACACGGCGTCGAGAACACGCCAACCCGCCTCGGCAGCCCGGGCATGCCGATGTACGGCTACAACGTGAAGCTGCTCAATGAATCCACCGGCGAGGCCTGCGGCCCGAACGAGAAGGGGGTGGTGGTCATCGAGGGGCCGCTGCCGCCGGGCTGCATGCAGACCGTGTTCGGCGACGACGAACGCTTCGTGAAGACCTACTGGTCGAACTTCAGGGAGCAGGTGTACTCCACCTTCGACTGGGGCATCCGAGACGCCGACGGCTATTACTTCATCCTCGGCCGCACCGACGACGTGATCAACGTCGCCGGCCATCGCCTCGGCACGCGCGAGATCGAGGAAAGCATCTCCAGCCATCCGAACGTGTCGGAAGTCGCCGTGGTCGGCGTGGAAGACAAGCTGAAGGGCCAGGTGGCGGTCGCGTTCGCGATCCTGAAGAACCCCGAACCGGCGGCCACGCCGGAGGGACGCAAGGCGCTGGAAGCGGAAGTGATGGCGGTGGTGGACAAGCAGCTCGGCGCGGTCGGGCGTCCGGCGCGCGTGCACTTCGTGCCGCTGCTGCCGAAGACGCGCTCCGGCAAGCTGCTGCGCCGCTCCATCCAGGCGCTGTGCGAAGGCCGCGATCCGGGCGACCTGACGACGATCGAGGATCCGGCCTCGCTGCAGCAGATCAAGGCGGCGTTGACAGCTTGACCGGGCAGGTGCCGCACCCGTCGCATGCAGGCGGGCGCAGGCAGGGTATTCGGATGTTTCGTGTCCCCGTCATCCCCGCCTGCGCGGGCGCGACGGGGTAATTATCGCGGGTGAATTGCTTGCGGACGCCCGCATGCGATGTTGGATCTATGCGAGCGTCGCCACCACCGGCGTATGATCCGACGGCTGCTCCCACTTGCGTGGCGCCTTGTCGATCACGCAGCCGCTGCAGCGCGCCGCCAAGGACGGCGACAGCAGGATATGGTCGATCCGCAGACCCATGTTGCGGCGGAACGCCATCATCCGGTAATCCCACCAGCTGAACAGCTTCTCCGGCTGCTCGAACAGCCGGAACGCATCCTTCAGTCCCAGGTCCTGCAGCGTGCGGAATGCGGCGCGTTCCGGCTCCGAGCACAACACCTGCCCCTGCCAGGCGGCGGGATCGTGCACGTCGCGGTCTTCCGGCGCGATGTTGTAGTCGCCCAGCAGCGCCAGGCCCTCGTGCGCCTTCAGTTCTTCTTCCAGCCAGTCGCGCAGCGCGCCCAGCCAGTTCAGCTTGTACTGGTACTTGTCCGAGCCGACAGACTGGCCGTTCGGGACGTAGGCACAAACCACGCGCATGCCCTCGATGGTGGCGGCGATGATGCGCTGCTGTTCATCCGGAAATCGCGGATTGTTGCGCACCACCTCGCTCATCGGATGCTTCGACAGGATGGCGACGCCGTTGTAGGTCTTCTGGCCGGCGAAGACGACCCGGTAGCCGGCATTCTCGATGTCGGCTGCCGGAAACTTGTCGTCGGTGAGCTTGGTCTCCTGCAGGCACAGGACGTCGATCGGATTGTCCGCCAGCCATTGCAGGACCTGCGGCAGGCGGACTTTCAGGGAGTTGACGTTCCAGGTGGCGAGCTTCATGCGGCTTTCTTGCCGTTCGCCCTGTTCATCAGGAAAGTCGTCAGGAGCGGCACCGGACGGCCGGTCGCGCCCTTGGCGGCGCCGCTCTTCCAGGCGGTGCCGGCGATGTCGAGGTGCGCCCAGGTGTACTTCTTCGTGTAGCGCTCGAGGAAGCAGGCGGCGGTGATGCTGCCGCCGGGCGGACCGCCGATGTTGGCCATGTCGGCGAAGTTCGACTTCAGCTGCTCCTGGTAGGCATCCTCGATCGGCATGCGCCACGCCGTGTCGCCGGTGGCGCGGCCGGCGGCCAGCAGTTCCTCGGCCAGGGCATCATGCGCGTCGTCGTGGCGGGTGAACAGGCCGGTGTTGTGATGGCCAAGCGCGGTGACGCAGGCGCCGGTCAGGGTGGCGATATCCACCACCACCGCCGGCTTGAAGCGTTCCGCGTACGTCAGCGCATCGCACAGGATCAGACGGCCTTCGGCATCGGTGTTCAGGATTTCGATGGTCTGGCCGGACATCGAGGTGACGATGTCGCCGGGTTTGGATGCGCGGCCGGACGGCATGTTCTCGCAGGCCGGGATGATGCCGACCACGTTCAGCTTCAGGCCCAGTTCGCCGAGCGCGCGGAAGGTGCCCAGTACTGATGCCGCGCCGCACATGTCGTACTTCATTTCATCCATGCTGGCGCTGGGCTTGATCGAGATGCCGCCGGTGTCAAAGGTGATACCCTTGCCGACCAGAACGACAGGTGCGTCCTTCGGCTTGCCGCCGTTGTACTTGATCACGATGAACTTCGGCGGCTCCTCGCTGCCCTTGGTCACCGACAGGAAGCTGCCCATCTTCAGCGCCTCGAGCTGCTTGCGGTCCAGCACTTCGATGCCGAACTTGAAATCCTTCGCCAGCTTCTTCGCGACGCCTGCAAGATAGGTCGGCGTGCAGAGATTGGACGGCAGGTTGCCGAGGTCCTTGGTCAGCGCCACGCCGTTGGCGATCGCAGTCGCCTGAGCGACCGCGGTTTTTGCGGCAGCGGCGCCGCCGTTGGAGGTCAGGAAAGTCAGCTTCTTGACGCCGCCTTTGTCCGGGTCCTTCTTGCTCTTGGTGGTGTCGAAGCGATAGCTTGCGTCGCGGACCGCGAGCACCGCGCCGTGCATCGCCCATGCGATATCGCGATTCCTGATTTCCTCGAAGGGCAGGGCGATGGCGCCGTCGGTCGCGCCGAGCGTCGAAAACGCGCGCGCCGCGCCTTGCACCGCGGACACGAAGTTTTTCTCAGATACCGATTCTTCCGTGCCCAGTCCGACCAGCAGCACGCGTTCCGCCGCCACGCCGTCCAGCCCCCGCAGCAGAAGCGTCGAGCCGGCCTTGCCGGTGATGTCGCCGGATTTCAGCGCGGCGCTGATCGCGCCCTTCTTGTCGAGTTCGCGGGCGGCCGCGGACAGTTTCTTTTCTTCAAATACGCCGACCGCGAGGCAGCCGGTGCGGATGCCGGCCAAGCCGGTTTTAGCGTCGATTGGTTTTATGCTAAAGTCCATGGTCACTCCTTCTCCAGACGCAATTATAGTCTTCTATTCAATGATCTTTCAGCGCGCTCTTCGACGCGAATTGGTAAGTACCGCCGGCGCTGTCTTCACCACGCTTTTCACGATCACGATTACCGTCATGCTGATCAAGATCCTCGGCCAGGCGGCCGGCGGAAAGGTCGCCTCGCAGGATGTGATCGCGCTGATCGGCTTCGCGGCACTGCGCTACCTGCCGATCATCCTGATATTGACTACCTTTATTTCGGTGCTGGTGGTCGTGACCCGAAGTTATCAGGACTCGGAAATGGTTGTGTGGTTCGCATCGGGACTGAGCCTTTCCCGATGGATCAGTCCAGTCTTGTCCTTCGGCCTGCCGGTCATCGCGGTGGTCGTGGCATTGAGTTTCTTCGTGACGCCGTGGGCGAACCGGCAGAGCGCGGAGTTCCGCGAGCGCTTCCAGAAGCGCGAGGACATCGCAAAGGTGTCGCCGGGCCGCTTCCAGGAATCGTCTTCCGCCGACCGCATCTTCTTCGTGGAAGCGGTCAGCGGCGATGCGACCACGGTGCAGAACGTGTTCGTCAATACCGTCAAGGATGGCCGCAACAGCATCGTGGTGGCCCGGGAAGGCTCGGTCCTGCTGGACGAGCGCGGCGACAAGTTCCTGGTGATGAACCAGGGGCGGCGCTATGACGGGGTGGCGGCGCAGGCGGATTTCCGCGTGATGGAATTCGAGCGCTATGCGGTGCTGGTGTCGCGCCAGTCGCAGGCACTGGTCGGCGACCAGTCGGCGCGTTCCCTGTCGACGCCGGAATTGCTCGCGAACATGAACAATTTCAATGCCGGCGAACTGCTGTGGCGCATTTCCCTGCCGGTGATGGGCTTGCTGCTCATGCTGCTGGCCATTCCATTAAGCTTCGCGAATCCGCGCGGCGGGCGCTCGGGCAACCTGTTGATTGCATTGCTGCTGTTCATCATCTACAGCAACATGGTGAGCGTGTTCCAGGCGGCGGTGGTGCAGAAACGGCTTTCGTTCGAGGTCGCATGGTGGCCGCTGCACCTGGTCGCGGCGATCCTGATCGTGCTGCTCTTTTCATGGCGGCTGTTCGTCAACAGCGCCTACCACCCGGCCACCATGTGGGGCGCGTTCAAGCGTGCCTGGCTGTTCAGGAATGCGGAGGCGCAGTGAAGGTCCTGGATCGTTATGTATCGCGGGAAATTACCGGCGCAGTCGCATTCGCGCTGGTGGCGTTCCTTGCATTGTTTGCCTTTTTCGACCTGATCGGGGAATTGCCGCAGGTCGGACGTGGCGGTTATCGGCTGCAGCATGCGTTCCTGTATGTGGCGATGGGGCTGCCGGGCTACGTCTACGACCTGATGCCGATCGCGGCGCTGATCGGCACTATCTACGCGCTGGCTCAGCTTGCCGCTCGGTCCGAGTTCACCATCATGCGCGCGTCCGGCTTGTCGACCGGCAGGGCGGGGTGGATGCTGGCGAAGGTAGGCATCGTGCTGGTGCTGATCACCTTCCTGTTCGGCGAAGTGCTGGCGCCGGCTGCGAGCGAGATGGGCGAAAGGCTGAAGTTGCAGGCGCAAGGCGCGACCGTGTCGAAGGAATTCCGCACCGGCCTGTGGACCAAGGATGTGATCCGCCAGAACGGCATCGAAGGGGAAGCGATCGGCTCGCGTTTTGTGAACGTCGTGGACGTGACGCCCGACGGGCAATTGCAGGGCGTCAAGATGTACGAGTTCGACCGCGAATTCCACCTGACCTCGGTCGTGACCGCCGAACGCGCTGCGTACAAGGACAACAATGTCTGGCGCATGGTGAACGTGACGGAGACCAGCTTTTCGCGCCAGGCAGCCGAGATTTCGTCAGTGGTGACCACCAGGCAACTGGCCGAGCGTGACCTCGTGTCCGAAATCACGCCCGATATCCTGTCCGTCCTGTTTGCCGATCCCGACCGCATGTCGGCCTACGGCCTCGCGACCTACACCCGCCACCTTGCCGAAAACAAGCAGACGACGGAGCGCTATGAAATCGCGTTCTGGAAAAAACTGTTCTATCCGCTCGCGGTCCTCGTGATGATGGCGCTGGCCTTGCCGTTCGCCTATCTGCATTTCCGTGCCGGCGGCGTCAGCCTGAAGATCTTCATCGGCATCATGATCGGTGTCAGCTTCCAGTTGCTCAACAGCCTGTTCTCGCACCTCGGGCTGCTCAATACCTGGCCGCCGCTGGCGACCGCGGTGCTGCCCAGCATGACCTTCCTGCTGGTGGCGATCGCCGCGCTGTTATGGGTGCAGAAACATTAGCGGACGAGCGACCAGAAACCCTGCTTGATTCGAAATTTCGGGAAGAACGATGCCGCAACGATCCCTGATCCTGTTTGCCCACGGCGCGCGCGATCCGCGCTGGGCAGAGCCCTTTGAGCGCCTGCAGCAGCTGACGCAGGCGTTGCGTCCGGATGTCGCGGTATCGCTCGCCTTCCTGGAATTCATGACGCCGCGCCTGCCCGAGCTCGTCACGCGGCTGGCGCAGGAAGGCTGCGGCGAAATCACCGTCGTTCCCGTGTTTTTCGGGCAAGGCGGCCATGTGCTGCGCGACCTGCCGGCGATGATCGCCGAGCTGAGGCAGGCGCATCCGGCCATGAAGATCGACGCCGCGCAGGCGGTCGGGGAGGATCCCGAGGTATTGAACGCGATTGCGCGGTATTGCGCGGGGGCGTTGAAGAACGGGTAGGGGCTTTAATCGCGCGGCGCCATCGCTTCGCCGATCATTACCAGCACCGGCCCCTCGCACCCGGCAAGCCCGTTTTCCAGTTCGCCGAGTTGCAGGCGCAGGATGCGCTCGTCGGCGCGGCTGCAGTTTTCGATGACGAGCACAGGATGCGATGCCGGCCGCCCTTGCGCCAGCAGCTTGCGCGCGGTGTCGATCGCTTCCTTGCCGCCCATGTACTGGACCAGGGTGTCGCAATCGGGCAGGGTGGTGTGTTCCGGATGCCCGGGGGCGGTGCTGGAAGTAAAGAAGGCGACGCTGCGGGCGATGCCGCGCCTGGTCAGCGGCTGCTTCGAGGACGCCGCGGCGGCCAGCGCGGCGGTCACGCCGGGAACGATTTCGACATCGATGCCTTCCGCTTCCAGCGCCCGCAGCTCCTCGTCGGCGCGGCCGAACAGCATCGGGTCGCCGCCCTTCAGGCGCACCACGCGGGCATACTTGTGCGCGCATTCGATCAGGCGCCGGTTGATCTCGGCCTGCGCGGTAGAACGGCGGCCGGAGCGCTTGCCGACGGAAATTTTCTCCGCCTGCGGGCACAGCGCCAGCATTTCTTCGGTGACCAGCGCGTCGTGCAGCACGACTTCGGCTTCGGAAAGAATACGGGCGCCGCGGACCGTGATCAGGTCCGCGGCGCCCGGTCCTGCGCCGACCAGCCAGACCTTGCCGGTCTTGCGGGTCGCGGCAGGGGACGTCATGGAGCGCCCGCTCAAGCGATGCGGATCATGCCTGCCGCCACCGTCTGGTGCGTCACTTCATCGATCAGGATGAAGGAGCCGGTGGAGCGGATCGCGTCGTACGCATCGGCCGCCAGCGGCTGCTGCACGTTGATCGACAGCGTCGCGATATCGTTGAGCTTCAGCGCATCGGCGGCGCGACGTTCCTGGGTGTTGATGTCGAGCAGCGTGTCGATCTTCGTCACGCGCGCCGCGACCTGCTTGGTCGTGTGCTTGAGCCAGTACTTGCGGCGCATGTCGAGCGGTTCCTCCGACAGCCAGCAGACCTCGGCGGTCACCGTCTTTTGCAGCGTCGCCGGCTTGCCGGCCTCGGCCAGCATGTCGCCGCGGGAAATGTCGAGATACTCTTCCAGCAGCAGCGTGACCGACTGGCCGACGGCAGCGGATTCCAGCGAGCCTTCGAGCGTCACGATGTCCTTCACCGTCGCGACCTGGCCGCCCGGCTGCACCACCAGCTTGTCGCCTTTCTTCACCTTGCCGGCTTCGATGCGGCCCATGTAGCCGCGGAAGTCGTTCGCTTCATGGCCGTTGTGGCGCGCCACCAGCTGCACCGGGAAGCGGAACGGCTCGTCATGCGATTCGTCGTAGACCGACAGCGATTCCAGCAGCTCGATCAGCGTCGGGCCCTGGTACCACGGCATCCTGTCGCCCGCGGCGACGACATTGTCGCCGGCCAGCGCCGACAGCGGGATCGCGCGCACGTCCTTCAGGCCGAGCTGCTGCGCGAACTGCAGGTAGGCGGCGACGATGCGGTCGTAGACGGTCTGGTCGTAGTTGACCAGGTCCATCTTGTTGACCGCGACGATCACATGCTCGATGCGCAGCAGGTGTGCGATCGTCGAATGGCGCTTGGTCTGCGTCAGCAGCTCCACGCTGTTGTCGTCGCCCAGCTTCACCTTGGACACGTCGACCAGGATGATCACCGCGTCGGCGGTCGAGGCGCCGGTGACCATGTTGCGGGTGTACTGCTCATGGCCGGGGGTGTCGGCGATGATGAACTTGCGCTTCGGGGTGGCGAAATAGCGGTAGGCGACGTCGATCGTGATGCCTTGCTCGCGCTCGGCTTCCAGGCCGTCGGTCAAGAGCGACAGGTCGACGGTGTCGCCGACGGTGCGCTTGTGCTTGGCGCGCGAGATCGCATCGAGCTGGTCGGCGAAGATGCCCTTGCTGTCGAACAGCAGGCGGCCGATCAGCGTGCTCTTGCCGTCATCGACGGAGCCGGCGGTGATGAAGCGCAGCAGGCCGCGCTCGGTGCCGGCATTGTGCGACAGGAGTGGTTCGGAAACGGCGGCCGCAGTCAATTGTGCACCCATCAGAAATATCCTTCCTTCTTGCGTTTTTCCATCGATGCTTCCGATGTCTGGTCATCCATGCGGGTCGCGCCGCGCTCGGTGATCTGGGTCACCGCGGTTTCGGCGATGATCGCGTCCACGTCGGCCGCGTCGGACGCGACCGGGCAGGTGCAGGAAATGTCGCCCACGGTGCGGAAGCGCACTACGCGGGTTTCGACGGTTTCGCCTTCGCGCGCCGGCGTCAGGTCGGTCAGCGGCACCAGCAGGCCGTTGCGCGGGATCACCTGGCGCTCGTGCGCGAAGTAGATCGACGGCAGCGCCAGCTTTTCGCGCGCGATGTATTGCCAGACGTCGAGTTCGGTCCAGTTCGAGATCGGGAACACGCGCATGTTCTCGCCCGGGTGGACGCGGGTGTTATACAGGTCCCACAGTTCCGGGCGCTGCGCTTTCGGATTCCACTGGCCGAATTCATCGCGGAACGAAAAGATGCGCTCTTTCGCGCGCGCCTTTTCCTCGTCGCGGCGGGCGCCGCCGATGCAGGCGTCGAAGCCGAATTCCGCAATCGTCTCCAGCAGCGTCACCGCCTGCGCCGCGTTGCGCGAATCGGTCTGCGGGTTGCGCAGGCGCACGGTGCCGCGCTTGATCGAGTCTTCGACGGAGCGCACGACCAGGCGCTCGCCCAGCTCGTTGGCGCGGCGGTCGCGGAACTCGATCACTTCCGGGAAATTGTGCCCGGTGTCGATATGCACCAGCGGGAAGGGGAACTTGCCCGGGCGGAACGCCTTTTCGGCGATACGCAGCAGCACCACGGAATCCTTGCCACCCGAGAAGAGCAGCGCCGGGTTGGTGCATTCGGCCGCGACTTCGCGCATGATGTGGATCGCTTCCGATTCCAGCCAGTCCAGGTGACGGTTGCTGGCTGCGTCCAGAAAGAGTTTGTCGACTACTGTATTCATGGTTTCCTAAGCTGCTACCGGTTTGATTCGCACGAGCTTGCCGTCAACGACGTGCAGCCCGCATTCCTTCGTGTCCGCGTTTTCCCACCACCAGCGCCCGGCGCGCACATCCTCGCCCGGCTGGATCGCCCGCGTGCACGGCTCGCAGCCGATCGACGGATAGCCTTTGTCGTGCAGCGGATTGTACGGAACCTGGTTGTCGCGGATGTAGTTCCAAACATCTTCTTCCGACCAGTCCGCCAGCGGGTTGAACTTGACCATGCCGTGCGCGGCGTCGTCTTCCTGCACCGCCAGGTCCACGCGCGTGGTCGACTGTGCGCGGCGCTGCCCGGTGATCCAGGCCTTGTTGCCGGCGAGCGCACGCTTGAGCGGCTCCACCTTGCGGATGCGGCAGCATTCCTTGCGCATTTCCACGCTGTCGTAGAACGCATTCAGCCCGTTCTGCTGCACATACGCGTCCACTGCAGCCTGCTGCGGCCGGTACAGCTTTACTTCATAGTCGTAAGTGTCGCGGATGCGGTCCAGCACGCCCAGGGTCTCCTTGTGCAGGCGGCCGGTCTCCAGCGTGAAGATGGCAATCGGCAGCTTCGCGCGCAGGATCATGTCGGTCAGCACCATGTCTTCCGCAGCGAGGCTGGATGCGAACACGGCCGGCGAAAACCCGGCGGCGATCCGCTCCAGCGTCGCCTTCGTGTTCTCGACCAGGCCGTTCATGCCTCTGCCCCCACGCCGCGCTGCACGCGCCGGAACAGCGGCGACTTCTTGTCCCAGGAGTTCGAGTAGACCTCGGAAAAGTCGGTCAGGCCCTTGAGCGCGTCATGGATGTTCCTGTCCTCGCGTGTCGCGAACGCATCGAAGCCGACGCGCTGCATCAGGAACAGCTGGTCGCGCAGCACGTCGCCGATCGCGCGCAGCTCGCCAGCGTAGCCGAGCCGGGCGCGCAGGTTGTACGCGATCGAATAGCCGCGGCCGTCGCCGAACTTGGGGAAGTCCACCGCGACCACCTGGAAGCGGCCGAGGTCGTCCTTCAGCTCTTCCGGGCGCTCGCTGCTGGCGATCCAGACGCCGAGTTCGGCGCGCGTTTCAAGTGCCGCACGCTGCTGCTGCCACACCTTCAGCGGCACGATGACGCGGCCTTCGGGGATGGCGACCGCGTCCGGCGTGTCGTCCTCGCTCAGGCGCAGCACGTTCCAGTCATCCGCGACGACGGCCTTGTTCTTGATGATGTTACGCATAGGCGTCTTCTCCTGCGGGATGTGCAATCTTGATGGGCGTGGCGTACACGAATTCCTTGAACGGCGCGATGCCGATGCGGCGCGCGGTGTCGATGAAGCGCTCGTTCTCGATGCGCTCGCGCAGATACACCTGCAGGATGCGGTCGATCACTTCCGGCATCTGGTGCGCGGAGAACGACGGGCCGATGATCCTGCCGATCGCCGCCTCATTGCCCTGCGAGCCGCCGATCGATACCTGGTACCACTCGCTGCCGTCCTTGTCGACGCCGAGGATGCCGATATGGCCGATATGGTGGTGGCCGCAGGAATTGATGCAGCCGGAAATATTGAGCTCGAGGTCGCCGATGTCGTGCTGGAAGTCGAGGCTGTCGAAACGCTCGGCGATGTCCTGCGCGATCGGGATCGACTTCGCATTGGCCAGCGCGCAGAAATCGCCGCCCGGGCAGCAGATCATGTCGGTCAGCAGGCCGATGTTCGGCGTTGCCAGTCCCTGCTTCTTCACTTCTTCCCACAGCGCGATCAGGTCGGACTGCTTCACGTCCGCCAGCACCAGGTTCTGCTCGTGCGTCACGCGCAGTTCGCCAAAGCTGTAGCGGTCGGCGAGGCCGGCGACGAAGTCCATCTGGTCGGCGGTCGCGTCGCCCGGCGGCACGCCGGTCTTCTTCAGCGACAGCACGACGGAAGCGTAGCCCGGCACCTTGTGGCCCTTCACGTTGCGCCTGACCCAGGTGGAGAACGCCTTGTTCTCCAGCTTGAACTGTTCCACGCGGGCGTCCGCGGCCGGCAGGGTTTCGTAGGCCGGCGCGGTGAAGTAGGCGGCCACACGCTGCAGTTCCTCCTCGGTCAGCGTGCTTGGGCCGTCTTTCAGGTCGGCCCATTCGGCCTCGACCTGGCGCGCGAATTCCTCGACGCCGATCGCCTTGACCAGGATCTTGATGCGCGCCTTGTACATGTTGTCGCGGCGGCCGTACTGGTTGTAAACGCGCAGGATCGCCTCGACATAGCTCAGCACATGCTGCCACGGCAGGAAGGCGCGGATTTCGCTGCCCAGGATCGGAGTGCGTCCGAGGCCGCCGCCGACGAACACGCGGAAGCCGATCTCGCCCTGCGCATTCTTTTCGATGTTCAGGCCGATATCGTGCATCAGGATCGCGGCGCGGTCTTCCCGCGCGCCGTTGATCGCGATCTTGAACTTGCGCGGCAGGAACGCGAATTCCGGATGGAAGGTGCTCCACTGGCGCAGGATTTCGCACCAGGGGCGCGGATCGACGAGTTCATCTGGAGCGACGCCGGCGAACTGGTCGGAGGTGATGTTGCGCACGCAGTTGCCGGAGGTCTGGATCGCGTGCATCTCGACCGACGCCAGCTTGCCGAGGATTTCGGGCGTTTCCTCGAGCTTGATCCAGTTGAACTGGATGTTCTGCCGCGTCGTGAAATGGCCGTAGCCGCGGTCATGTTCGCGCGCGATGTGCGCGAACATGCGCAACTGGCGCGACGCCAGCAGGCCGTAGGGGATCGCGCAGCGCAGCATGTACGCATGGCGCTGGTAGTACAGGCCGTTCTGCAGGCGCAGCGGCCGGAATTCGTCTTCCGTCAGTTCGTTGGCAAGGCGGCGGCGCACCTGGTCGGCATACTGCGCCACGCGTTCCTTGACGATCTGGTGATCATATTGGTCGTAACGGTACATCTTTTTGTTCCAATCCTAAAAAACCATTTTTGCGGCGACGCCCGTCAGCGCCGTGGCCAGGAGGCCGCGCAGGAACTTTTCCGGAACCGCCTTGGCGGCGAGCGAACCGATGGTGATGCCGGGCACGGAGCCGAGCAGCAGGGCGGCGAGCAGCATCCAGTCGATCGAGCCGAGCCACCAGTGGCCAAAGGCGGCGATCGCGGTCAGGGGGACGGCGTAGGCAATGTCGGTGCCGGCGATTTCCGCCGGGGACAGGCGAGGATACAGCAATACCAGGATGGTTGCACCGATTGCGCCGGCGCCGATCGAGGAGATCGTGACCAGGGTGCCGAGCACCGCGCCGACCACGACGGTCGCAACAGTAAGTTTTGTGCCTTGCAACTGTTTTTCCGGATGGCGGATCACCCAGGCCTGCATGCGGGCGCGAAACAGCAGCGCGATGACGGTCAGAAGCACCGAGCCGGCGATGGAAAAACGGATGATCTGGTTGATCTGCTTGTCGAGCGCGCCGAAATATTTCAGTGCGATCGCCGCAAGAATCGCGGCAGGCAATGCGCCGAAGCAAAGATGGCGTACGATATCCCAGTGCACGGTGCCCCGGTAACGGTGGGCAAGCGTGCCGGCTGCCTTGGTGGTCGATGCGAACGCGAGGTCGGTGCCGACGGCGACCGATGGCGAAACGCCAAACATCAGCGTGAGCAAAGGCGTCATCAGCGAGCCGCCGCCCACGCCTGTGAGGCCGACCAGCAGGCCGACCGCAAATCCGGAAATGACATAAGTAAGAGTCATGAGTCCTCGCACAAAGTAGCGTGAATCGTAATAAACTTATTCCTTATTCCAAACTACTTAGAATTTATTTGCTTATATGCCTGTTTGGCATATACAAAAACGGAAAACTGCATTAGCAATGTGACAAGGGAAACATGAATCTCCATCAACTCCGCTTCGTCCGGGAAGCCGTCCGGCAAAATTTCAACCTGACCGAAGCCGCCAAGGCGCTGTATACCTCGCAGCCGGGCGTGTCCAAGGCCATCATCGAACTGGAAGAGGAGCTGGGCGTGGATATTTTTACGCGCCATGGCAAGCGCATCCGCGGGCTGACCGAGCCGGGGCGGGCGGTGTTGCGCTCGGTGGAGCTGATCATGCAGGAGATCGACGGCCTGAAGCGGATCGGCAAGGAGTTCGCGGCACAGGATACCGGCAGTTTCACCATTGCCACCACGCATACCCAGGCGCGCTATACCCTGCCGAAAGTGGTGCAGGCGTTCACGCAGAAATACCCGAAGGTGAAGTTGTCTTTGTTGCAGGGAAACCCGCGCCAGATCGCTGAAATGGTAATGAAGGACCAGGCGGATCTTGCCATTGCGACCGAGGCGATTGCCAACGCCGACGGGCTGATTTCCCTGCCCTGCTATCAATGGGAGCATGTGGTGGTGGTGCCGCACGACCATCCCTTGCTTAAGTCCAAGGCGCTTACGCTGGAAGAAATTGCCACCTATCCGCTGATTACCTACGACAGCGCGTTCGCCGGGCGCGCGAAGATCGATCATGCGTTCGAAATCCGCTCATTGAAGCCGGACATCCTGCTGGAAGCGATCGACGCCGACGTGATCAAGACCTACGTGGAACTGGGCATGGGCGTGGGCATCATTGCCGGCATGGCATTCGATCCGGAGCGCGATAAGGGGCTGGAAGCAATTTCGGTAGGGCATCTGTTCGGTTCCAACGTGTCGCGCGTCGCGCTCAAGCAGGGCGCGTATTTGCGCAGCTATGTATACAGTTTCATCGAACTGCTGGCGCCGACGCTCAACCGCCGGCTGGTCGAGCAGGTGATGGCCGGCGAGAAAGACAGCTACGAGTTATGAAGCCGCTCGCGCAGTGGCCGGCGGATTATCGCCGCCGCCTTTGCGGCGTGCTGACCGACATTGACGACACCTTGACCACGCACGGGCGCATCACCCCCGAAGTGCTGCATGCGCTCGCCCGGTTGCGCGCTGCCGGACTGAACCTGGTCGCGGTCACCGGACGGCCGAC
>Ga0196971_1000122_pt1 | contig 75966 bp, 55 predicted proteins | sample S1v_1013CmetaG_FD_148660 | JGI IMG/M metagenome (GOLD analysis project Ga0196971, IMG submission 148660) | Soil microbial communities from Anza Borrego desert, Southern California, United States - S1+v_10-13C | ecosystem: Environmental > Terrestrial > Soil > Desert | place: USA: California...
GCATCCAGGCTGGGGCTGGTGCCCTCGTGCAGCAGGTATTCGGACACATCGAAGCCGATGCCTCCGGCGCCGATCACCGCCACGGTCTGGCCCACGGGTTTCTTGTCGCGCAGCACGTCGAGGTAGCCCAGCACCTTGGGATGGCGGACACCCTCGATCTCGGGCGTGCGCGGCACGATGCCTGTGGCCAGCACGACGTGCTGGTAGCCCTCTTTCACCAGGTCCTGCGCGCTGACTTTGCGGCCCAGTTGCAGCTTCACGCCAGTGAGTTCGATCTGCTTGCCGAAGTAGCGCAGCGTCTCGTAGAACTCTTCCTTACCCGGCACCTGCTTGGCGACGTTGAACTGACCGCCAATTTCCTGCGCGGCATCGATCAGCGTGACGTCGAAGCCGCGCTTAGCCGCTGTGGTGGCAAAGGCCAGCCCTGCCGGCCCGGCGCCCACCACCGCGATGCGCTCCTTGTTGGCGGCGGGTCGCTCAATGAGGATGGTTTCGTGGCAGGCGCGCGGGTTGACCAGGCAGGAGGTGATCTTTCCGCCGAAGGTATGGTCCAGGCAGGCCTGGTTGCAGCCGATGCAGGTGTTGATCTGGTCGGCCAGGCCGGCGGCGGCCTTGTTCACAAATTCGGGGTCGGCCAGGAAGGGACGCGCCATGCTCACCATGTCGGCGCAGCCCTCGGCCAGCACCTGCTCGGCCACCTCGGGCGCGTTGATGCGGTTGGTGGCCACCAGCGGGATGCCCACCTTGCCCTTGAGCTGCTTGGTCACCCAGGCAAAGGCCGCGCGCGGCACCTTGGTGGCGATGGTGGGAATGCGCGCCTCATGCCAGCCGATGCCGGTGTTGAGGATGGTGACGCCGGCCTTCTCCAGCGCCTGCGCCAGCTCGATCACTTCCTCGGTGGTGGAGCCGCCTTCCACCAGGTCGAGCATGGACAGGCGGAAGATGATGATGAAGTTCGGCCCGACGCGCTCGCGCGTGCGGCGCACGATCTCCAGCGGAAAGCGGATGCGGTTGGCGTAGGAGCCACCCCATTCGTCGTCGCGGTGGTTGGTTTGCGCGGCAATGAATTCGTTGATGAGGTAGCCCTCGGAGCCCATGATCTCCACGCCGTCGTACCCGGCGCTCTGCGCCAGGGCTGCGGCGTTGGCATAGTCCTCCACGGTCTGCGCCACTTCTTCGGTGGTCAGCGCATGCGGGCGGAACGGGCTGATGGGCGCCTTGATGGCGCTGGGGGCGACCAGCTCGGGATGGTAGGCATAGCGGCCGAAGTGCAGGATCTGCATGCAGATCTTGCCGCCCGCCTCGTGCACGGCCTGGGTGACGATCTTGTGCTTGTCCGCCTCCGCCTGCGTGGTCATGGCGGCCCCGCCGGGCATGGGACGCGCGCGGTCGTTAGGCGCAATGCCGCCGGTCACGATCAGGCCGACCCCGCCACGGGCGCGCTCGGCGTAGAAGGCGGCCATGCGCTGGAAGCCGTCCTTGGCCTCCTCCAGCCCCACATGCATGGAGCCCATGAGCACGCGGTTCTTGAGGGTGGTAAAGCCCAGATCGAGCGGGGCCAGCATGTGGGGGTAAGCGGTCATGGCGGGATCCTTGGTTGAATGTGCCTAGGGAGAAAGGAAACAAACTATGCAATTAGTTGCATAGTCTAGAACGCGATTGGTGTTTATGCAACCAGTTGCATAAATGCTCGCCTGCGCCTAGACTTGCGACCCATGTCGCTCGCCCATGCCGTTCTCACTTCCCTGCTTGAAAAAGCCACATCGGGTTACGACCTAGCACGTCGCTTCGACAAATCCATCGGCTATTTCTGGCACGCCACCCACCAGCAGATTTACCGCGAGCTGGCGCGCATGGAGGCCGCAGGCTGGATCGAATCGAGTTCAGCGCCGGATGCCGGAAAGACCCGCAAGCGGGAATACCGCGTGCTTCCCGCAGGCCGCACAGAACTGATCCGGTGGGCCAATGAACCCTCGCCGCCGATGGATTTACGGGATGAATTCATGGTCAAGCTGCGTGCCGATGCCGCACTGAGTGAAGTCGATCTGCGCCCCGAAATCCGGCGCCAGATTGAACAGCACCAAGAGAAGCTGGCGCACTACCGGAGCATCGAAGAGCGGGATTTCCTGCATGGCGGCGCCCTCACGCGCGAAGCACGCATCCAGCACATGATCCTCAAGAAAGGCATCCTGTACGAAGAGGCTTCCATCGGATGGGCACAGGAGATGCTGGACGTTCTGGCATAAAAACTTCCACCCGCGGCATAGAAAAAGCAGGCCTGGCAGGGTGCGAACACCGTGGCAGGCCGCTCAGCAGAAAAGAACAGCAGGAATCAACACACGTCGTGCTGCGTGTTGTTCACGTTGAACTTGCCATAGGCGTGATCAAGCGGGAATCCTTGATGGCGGTCTTGAGCGAGCGCACTATGACTGCTTCATTATTGCCCGCGGAGCCGAAGCGCTGGATCAGCGTGATGGCGCCGCCGTGGCCTTCGTCGGCCTTGAGCCCAGCGCTGCAATCGTTCTGAAGTGCGCCCACCTTCGAGTACCTACCTTCTGGTGATCCGCCTCCCGGTCGCGAAAGGCACGCGGACGGGCAAGTCAGATGCTCCGAAGCCGCCGTTCACCAGCGATAGCTGATGGCCGGTTGTGCCTGGTCGGAACTTCTGCGGCACTGGCGCCTATACGCGCGGTTGCAGACCTTCACCGGCCGACCGTGAACTGGTGCAGGCGACCCAAACCGGTCCTAGCCGACTTCGAAAAGCAGCCGTTCGCCTGCATCAATCGAGAGAACTAAAAGCATCTACGAGTCCGGAGGCGATTCAGTTACGAACTCCTGAACTACAGGAAGAAAGTACAGCGGCCGTTCAAGACAACTTTAGAAATGTGGCAAAAATTGATTGAAAATATGCAACGGGTTACCATATTCGCTTTCAGCTAATTCGTGCAGCTGGATTTGCAACTTTTATAGGCTTTGAATGTTGGAGAGTGTAGCAATCCGATAACGCAGACCTGTTTCTCAGGCTGTCAGTTATCGCAATGCCCAAGAGTCGGTGACGACCTCATAGAGGTGGTCGCCTGTCGTGCATTTGATTGTTGCAACACTATCCAACATGAACATTTCCAAACCCGAGCAAAGGACGCTCCACGTCCTCGCCAAAGGCGGCCGCATTGCACACAGACGCAATGAAGCAGGCCGTATTTCCTCCATCAATTGTTATACCCGCGAAGGCTACGTCTTGGCGGATTGCACCCTGTCGGTCTTTCAACGGCTGAGAAGCAAGCGCCTCATCAGTTCCAAAGACGGACAGCCCTATCTCATCAACAGAGCCGGGCTTCGCGCGGTTCGCGCCCAACTCGATAATCAATAGATATCTGGCCGCAGCTGCCTCGAAGTGGCTGCGGCATCAGGGAACATCATGGAGCAAGAAAAAATGAATATCAAAATCAGACAAGAACAACCCGCCGACAGCACGGCGATTTTCGACCTGACCAGCCTCGCTTTTGCGACTGCAGCACATACCAGCCATACGGAGCAATTCATCGTGAATGCGCTGCGCCGTAGCGGCGACCTCGCGTTGTCGCTTGTCGCCGTGGACGAGGGAAGGCTTGTTGGCCATGTCGCCTTTTCACCAGTGACAGTGTCAAACGGCGAGGTTGGCTGGTATGGTGTTGGCCCGCTTTCGGTGCTGCCGGAATTCCAGCGGCAGGGAATCGGCAGCCTGTTAATGCAACAGGGAATGGCTACGCTTAGGAACAGAGGGGCACGGGGTTGCGTGTTGGTGGGCGATCCGGCCTTTTACTCACGGCTCGGCTTCACTCCTTGTACGGAACTGGTCTTGCCGGGCGTACCGCCTGAATATCTGTTGGGCCATAGTTTCGGAAATGCTATGCCGAAGGGCGATGTCACGTTCTCACCGGCATTTGCGTCAACTGCTTAATGTCTGAACAAGCGTGATCCAAAGATCACCTGTTGCGGCGTCACGCGGCTTTATTGCGTGGCGCCCACCTGCTTGCCCCTCCCCAAGGCCCGGCATTTCGAGGCCGCCACTTTTGCTTCGCCTCTAGAGGATGCGACTCGGAATAGACGGTAACTCAATACCGTTTATGGAACTCCGGTGAATGACTGGTTTGGATACCTATGCGAGAACCCTAGACGTCAGCAATTGGCCGGTATGCACCTCATTGGCTTGCTGGGACAATAGCAGCTTGGTGCCCGATTGCAGCCGCTCATCTCATAGCTCTGAGTTGCTGGACGCGCGCCGGTGTTGGTTTTTTGGGGGACTCGCCCGCGCCACCTGAACGAACTCCCATACTCATGGTATGGCTAGCTACGCGCCCTGCGAGTAGCTTCCGAATGCACCGGGCCCAACGTTGTATTGGCCCTACAACTCAGCAATTCATGAAACTAAAGACTGACACCCATATCACCGCGCAGGCTATCCGCTATCTACTGGCATTTTTCGTCATTGCATTTGGGTGGTCCTGGCTCTTATGGGCCGGTGCAGCGCACTACTCGACGCTAAGTCCAGGGCTTGCGGCCATTTTGCACATCGGTGCCACATTCGGGCCTCTCATCGCGACCGTAATCGTCATCGTTGCTACTCGTGGCTTGAAGGATCTGTTGAGTTGGCTTCGATGCAGATTCCGACCGAACGCGCCTAAACGGTATTACGTCCTTGCCTTTCTGCTGCCACCGCTTTTGATGTCCATTGCCTGTCTGCTGCATGTTGCGTTAGGTGGCTCACTGCGGGAACCTCCTGTGATCCATCACTGGTGGAAAGTCCCGCTTAACTTCATGCTGATTTTCTTGTTTGGCGGCCCCCTTGGCGAAGAGCTCGGATGGCGCGGCTTCGCGCTGCCTGCCATGCAACAGCGCATCGGGCCTTGGTTTGCTTCAGCGGCATTAGGAGTGATCTGGAGCGTCTGGCACCTGCCGCTCTTTTTCATATCCGGCACGGTTCAATATCAGCTGCCGTTCTGGCTGTTTGTGCTCAATGCCGTACCCCTGGCGATGCTCCTCGGCTGGCTATTCAATAAGACTGGCAGAAGCATCGTTCCCGTAATGATTCTTCACATGGGGATCAACGGCTGGGCGGCGCTCATTCCGGTGCTTCCAGCAGGAGACAGTATCAGACCGTTTGTGATTGCCACAACGCTGCTGTGGCTGGCTGCGTTTAGTTGCTTATCCGATAAGCAGGCTGGTTACGTCTCGCAGTAGTGCATGGCGCGGGAGATGAGTTTTGGCGCCGCCTCGACCGTCTGCGTTTGGCCGCACTGAGTCCGAGTCGTGCGTCACGGCACCGGCGGCTATCGGGTACCTTCTAGATGCTCATCTGGAAGGGGCGACATGGAACACACGACCCGCACTAGACTTAGCCGGCTCCTCAAAGCAGCCGTTCGCCTGAAAGTCTTGATAGATTCCGAAGTGTCCACGAAACGGTGGTGATTCAATCTGGGAAAACTCAAGCTTGCATCTGACGCTGTCATCCCCGTCTGGTCAGAATAGAGATGTCAATATCATTTCTATGCTCGGTAGAAATTTACCTGCCTTGTAAAACCTTTTCCGATGATGCTGTCTTAATAATGGTATTGGTCATCAGCGGTCGGCCACTGCAACGCCCCCCTTTGTACCTATTCTGGAGAATTGCATGCTGGCGATGAACTACCGAGGTCCCTACCGTGTCCGTGCTCAACACAAGGCAGAGCCTGAAATCGAGCATCCAAATGATGCAATCATTCGCGTGACGCGGTCCTGTATCTGTGGTTCTGATTTGCACCTGTACCATGGTTTAGTGCCTGATACGCGGGTCGGCATGACTTTCGGTCACGAATTTACCGGGATCGTCGAGGAAGTCGGACCTTCGGTCCAGAATTTGAAGGTAGGCGACCATGTGTTGGTGCCTTTTAATATTTTCTGCGGGTCGTGTTTCTTCTGTCAGAAAGAGCTCTACGGCAACTGCCACAACACTAATCCGGAAGCGACTGCGCTGGGCGCCATGTATGGTTACGGGCACATCGCGGGCGGCTACGACGGCGGCCAGGCCGAACTTGTGCGCGTCCCCATGGCAGACGTCGGGCCGATAGTGATTCCCAAGGACCTGCATGTTGATGACGCCGTGCTGCTGACCGATGCTTGCCCTACCGGTTACCAGGCTGCCGAAATGGGAGGAATCGCGGAGGGCGATACGGTTGTCGTCTTTGGTGCCGGGCCTGTTGGAATATTCGCTGCTAAATCGGCTTGGCTAATGGGGGCCGGACGCGTCATCGTGGTCGACCACGTCGAGTATCGACTTGAGTTCGTCAAGAATTTCGCCCAATGCGAAGTCGTGAACTTCAAGGAAGTGAACGACATGGCTGAGCACATTAAACGGATGACGGACTGGTTAGGGGCCGATGTCTGCATTGACGCAGTGGGCTGTGAGGCGGCCGGCAACGCGGTGCAGCAGCTTACCGGACGCTATCTGAAGTTGCAGGCAGGCGCCGCGACCGCACTGCATTGGGCGATCAACTCGGTTCGCAAGGGCGGGACGGTGTCGATTGTCGGCGTGTACGGGCCAACCTTTAACGCGGTGCCGATTGGGAATGCGATGAACAAAGGATTGACACTGCGTATGAACCAAGCCAGCGTCCGCCGGCACCTCCCCAGATTGATCGAGCATATCCAGGCGGGGCACCTCGAGCCAAGGAAGATCATCACGCATCGGGTGCCGCTGGAGGAAGTTGCTGATGCCTATCATATTTTCTCCAGCAAGCTCGATAACTGCATCAAGACCATCCTGGTCCCGCCCAATGCTCCCAGCGTCGGCTTTTTGCATTGACAGACATTCACACCTATTCGAGGAGCGCCAGCATGGAAGACCAAGCCCAGCATCGACACAGTGACTACGATGGAGACCACCGGCACCCGCCTGCACTGAAGCCACGGGAGGCGTATGCGCACATACCCGGATGGGGTGCCGATCTTGACCATAAGAATAGGCCAGCTTATCCGATGGAACGCACTCCGGCCCGGCTTGAGAACGTGCATTGGACACACCCGGAGGAGCAACCGATCAATGTGAAGGTCTATCATTCGACCGAACGTCTTGGCATCACCCCGGTGTTCGGCACCAGCACGCCGCCAACCGGATTGAGTGGAAAGATCCGGGATGTTGCCTACAAGCTCAGCGAGAACGATATTCGTCACTGGTTGCTTCTTTTTCTTGCAGACCGAATCAATGTCGTAGAAGGTATTGGCCAAGACTTAAAACATGGGTATGTTCCGAACATCTTCGCTGAAATGGGCGTGCGCGCCGAACTCAAGCACAATCCGGCAGGATTAGCCCGCAAGGCGCTGATTGCTTCTGCGGTGGTCGGTGCGGCGTATTTCTTTATCAGAGCAAAAAAACCGCTCACGCGGTAAGTGACTGCGCTGACGTGTGGCCGGACGGACTGCGTCCATCATTCGACGTTCGCCGATGTCTGCTTGTGGCCGCTAATTGGTGATGCATTCATGGGGATTCATGCTTAAAAGCACGGACTGAAAGGGATGCCGCCTGCGCATTGCCGACGTCCATTTCCCCATTACTATTGCCGCATTCTTTTTTTGGTCCGGTTTTTGCTCTTCCATATCCGGCGATTGAACGCTATTTCGTAAAATATTTTGGAGGTGGAATTCATGGGAATCATTTGGACTATTCTGATCGGGTTCATTGTTGGTTTGCTTGCTCGTGCACTCACTCCCGGCAAGGACCCGGGCGGTTTCATCGTCACCACTCTTATAGGTATTGCCGGGTCATTGCTCGCAACTTTTCTCGGGCGATCGCTTGGCTGGTATCAGGTCGGGCAGTCCGCCGGTTTCATTGCAGCGCTAGTCGGCGCCATCATCCTGCTTGTCTTGTATAGAATGATCCGGCGAAAAACGTACTGACCATTTGCCCTTGCTTCTTCTTTCCCGAAGGCAGGCCGCTAGTGCCGCAACCCCGGATACCTGTACCCCCGATCAGGTGCCCTCGGGTTGCCGGACTCATAGGGGCGCAAGTAGCCTTCTCAAGCGGAGTTGCTGAGAAAACGATGCACCCGGAACAAAAAGCCTGGGCCAATGTTGATAAGTGCCACTGCACGCAGACGTCTGTTCCTACCTGTTGTCGGATTACGGCGCTCGACTTGCCAACGGCAGATGCGTTTATGAAAGGCCAGCTATGTCTGCTTCTGGCCGGGAACAGAAGTGCAACTGATTTGCCTCACTGACCGGTTAGTGACAACAAGCGGTCACTGCCAGACCATATGTTCTCAAACGTTCAGCCCAAAAGGGCAGCGATTTACCGCTAGCCCTTCTTTCTTCCCCACCTCTTGTTTGCCTTGGTAGGCAGTCGTATCAACGGTGACGCTCAGTCGCAAATATGTGACGCGGGCGGCAATTGCTCTGGCGGCCTGCGGCGTGTGCGTAGGCCGTCACTCAAGCGAGTCAACCGAGCCGTAGTTCGTTCGCGGTCTGCGACAAATGCTCCAGAAACACGGAGGCAATCGGCGACAGGCGCTTGCCTTTCGGATAGAGCACCCACCAGTTGGAGTGGATCGGAAAATCTTCGACCTGCAACGCGGCCAGGGACTCGTCCTCCAGCCGGGCCGGCAGCGCGTGCCGCGACACAACGCCGATGCCGAGCCCGCCCCTGACAGCTTGCTTGATCGCCTCGTTGCTGCCGAGTTCGAGCCGGATCTTCGGGCTGAACCGCCGCTCCGCAAAATGCGCATTGCACGCAAGACGGGTGCCGGAACCCGGCTCGCGCAGGATGAATGCGGCATCGGCCAGCGTGCGCAGTGCAATGCGCTTGCGTTTGGCGAGCGGATGGTTGGCGGGCGCAATCATCACCAGCGGATTGGCGAGGAAAGCATGCTGTTCCAACTCGAGGTCGTCCGGCGGGATCGACATGATGTACAGGTCGTCCGCATTGTCCCGCAGGCGCGCAACGACGCCATCGCGATTGAGCACCTGCAGCGCAATGTCGATTTCCGCATATTGCGCGCAGAAGGTGCCGAGAATGCGCGGGATGAAATATTTCGCGGTGCTGGCCACGGCCACGCGCAGGCGGCCCTTGGTGTGGCCTTTCATCGCCTCCACGGTCTGCTCAAAGCGGTCCCATTCATCGACCATCGCATGGGCGGTCTGCACCAGTGCCTCGCCCGCCGCAGTCAGGTGCAGGCGTTTGCCGATCTGTTCATATAGCGGCAGCCCGACCGTTTCGGACAGCTCCTTCAACTGCATGGAGACGGTTGGTTGTGTGGTGTGACAGGCGCGGGCCGCTGCCGTGATGCTGCGGTGCTCGGCAAGCGCGAGAAAGACTTGCAGCTGGCGGAATGTAACCTTCATAGATAGTTATCGATGTTTATCATCAATATAATTGATTTTACTCTATGTGTTGCCACCGGTAGGATGCGAAGCGTTTTGTCTGTGGATACCGTATGCAAAGCTTTCTCGACCCCGTCATTCTGTTTTTTCTGTTCGGCGTATTTGCCGGCAGCATCAAGTCCAACCTGGAAATTCCGCCGCAGATTTCACGCTTCCTTGCGTTATACCTGCTGATGGCGCTGGGACTGAAAGGCGGCTTCGCACTGGCAGAATCCGGCGCCAGCGGCGATATCGCAGCCAGCCTGTTCTGTGCCGTGACGCTCGCAGTGGTCGTGCCGCTGCTTGGCTATTTTGTGCTGAAGCGGGTGCTGTCGGGATTCGATGCTGCGGCAGTAGCAGCAACTTACGGCTCGGTCAGCGCGGTAACCTTTATCACCGCGACGCAATTCCTCGAAACCAATGAAATCCTGTACGGCGGCCACATGGCAGCGGCAATGGCACTGATGGAGTCGCCAGCGATCATCATCGCGCTGACGCTGGCGAGCGCGTTGCGGCGCCAGCGCGAAGTGCGCATCTGCCAGGGCGGCCCGGGCGGTGCTGCAGCGATTGCAGGCGGGCCCGGGCATGGGTTCAACCTTGGCAAGGTCCTGCACGAATCGTTCACGGACGGCACGCAGCTGCTGCTCTTGGGCGCGCTGCTGATCGGCTACATCTCCGGCGAAACCGGCAAGGCGGCAATGCAGCCGTTCTCCGGCGATCTGTTCAAGGGGATGCTTGCCTTTTTCCTGCTCGACATGGGCCTGCTTGCCGCGCGCAGCCTCGCCGGCCTGAAACGGGTATCGCCGCTGCTATTCATTTATGCGGTCGTCGGTCCGCTCACGCATGCCGGCCTCGCACTCGGCCTGGCTTTCCTGTTCGGTATCGCGCCGGGCAACGGCATGCTGCTCATGGTGCTCGCTGCAAGCGCGTCCTACATCGCAGTACCGGCAGTGCTGCGGTATGCGATCCCGGAAGCCAATCCCCCGCTGTACATCGGCATGCCGCTTGCGCTGACCTTCCCATTCAACATCGTGATCGGCATCCCGCTTTACGCGTATCTGGCGCTCGCAGTACTGCAGTAAGCAATTCCCCTCCGGCCGCACACATCGGGAACTCGTCATGCCCGGCTTGTCGAAGTCATGCAGCAACGAGGATTTTTCCGGTGCATCGCTGCGGCTTGCAATAAGACCATAACGACGCAAGCCGCCCCGGCCACCACGACGTGTTTCTTCTCCACCAAGGAGAATGCGATGGCGCGAGACTAGATATTGCGGCCTCCGCCACCATATCGGCTCTATAAATCGCCCTGCCCCGTAACAACGGCGGCCCGCCGGGCGTACACGCACTTCAACGGGGGGATTTGAATCGCCGTGCCTGGCGGCAGGTTCACTAGGTGCGCCGGGCATTTCACTATTTGTTGGGTCAAGCAAGTGACTACTTTTCATTTCGAATACGAACCGGGCACAGTCCGCGTGCAGGAAGAGGCACAGGGAACGGACATGGACGACGCTGGTGCGTACAACAATTCCACGGCGGATCCGGATGCCGCCGAGAACCGTGATGCAAGCGTGAAAGCCCTCGTGCAGATGGCGAAGGAGCGCGGTTTCCTGATGCAGGACGACATCGTCGACTGCCTGCCGCAGGATCTCGCCGACAGCGAAGCCACCGAGGAACTTGTTGCAAGCCTGCGCGCACTCGGCATTGCCGTGCATGAGCAAGCGCCGGGCAACGACGCCATGGCATGGCTCGGTAACGAAGACGAGCAGATTGCAGCCGTGCCGCAGGACGACGATGCAGAGGGAGCAATCGAAGCCGCCTTGTCCGCCGTTGATCCGGAATATGGCCGCACCACCGATCCGCTGCGCATCTACATGCGCCAGATGGGAGCGACGGCCTTGCTTACGCGCGTGGAAGAAATCGACATCGCCAAGCGCATCGATGCAGGACGAAAAGACATGCTCCAGGCCATCTCCACCTGTCCGCCTGCTGTCTATGAAATGCTGCTGGTTGCGAAGAAAGTCGCGCATGACGAGATCAAGATCTCCGACCTCGTCGAGAGCATCGGTAGCTCACCAGACGACAGCAGCACTGCCGGCGATGACGACATGGGCGGCAGCAACGAGGAGGATGACGCCGGGCACTTGTCGGCACGGCAGTTTGAGGAATTGAAGGCGGACACGCTGGCAACTTTCGCCCGTGTTTCCGCCGCGTTCGACCGGATGGGTGCCGCCTATGAAAAGGAAGGCCGCGATTCGCAGGCATACCTGAATGCACAAAGGACTGTGTCGCATGAATTGTCAGGGCTGCACTTTACGGAGAAGAGCCTCGCTGCATTTTGCGAGGCGGTACATGCACCGGTCGCAGAGATGCGGGAAAACGAACGAGCCATACGCGACATTTGCGTCGGGCGGTGTGGCATGCCGTACGCCCACTTCCATGAAAGCTTCCCGGCCAACATAACCAACCTGAACTGGGTCAGGGAAGAAGCCGCTTCAGGGAAACCGTACAGCGTTGCGCTCGCCCACTACGTTGCACCGGTACAGGAAGCACAGCACCGACTGAGGACGATGGAACAGCGCATCGCGCTGCCGTTGGACGAATTGCGCAACATCCACCGGCAGCTGACGCAAGCGGAAACGCGGGTGCGCCGCGCAAAAGAAGACATGATCAAGGCGAACCTGCGCCTCGTGATATCGATTGCGAAGAAATACGCTAACCGCGGCCTCCCCTTCCCCGACCTGATCCAGGAGGGAAACCTTGGTTTGATGAAAGCGGTGGACAAGTTCGAATACCGCCGCGGATTCAAGTTTTCCACCTATGCGACATGGTGGATTCGCCAGGCTGTCCTGCGCGCGATTGCGGACAAGGCGGGCATGATCCGAGTGCCGGTGCACCTGATGGAAACGCTCAACAAAATGAAACGGATCTCGCGCGTCATCGTGAGCGAGACCGGGAGATTCCCCGAACCGGCGGCGCTGGCCGCAAGAATGGCTCTACTGGAGACCAAGATCCGTGAGCTGCTCGGAGTGGTGAAAGAGCCGATATCCCTCGACATGCCGATCGGGGGAGATGGCGATATGGACCTTGGCGAACTGGTCGAAGATACATCGAGCATGTCGCCCGAGGAATCCGCCGTGCAATCGTCGATGCGGGCCATCATCAAGGACTTGCTCGGATCACTGACGCCGCGTGAAGCAGCAGTGTTACGCATGCGCTATGGCATCGACTCTTCGGCCCATACGCTTGAAGAGCTTGGACTGCGCTTTAATGCCTCGCGCGAGAACATCCGCAGGATCGAAGCGGCTGCAATGAAAAAGCTGCGCGCTTCGGCTTCGGTGAGAAGCGGCAAACTGAAGAGTTTTCTGTAAGCCCGTCCAGGCGCTCCCTGCGCCAAGACTGCCGGCAGCGGCGCCAACAGGCTTGCCGCCCCGGATTACAGCGCCGCCTTGCCGCGAGTTTTTGCCGAAAGCAAGATGCATCAGAAGGCGCGCAACCGCCGGTCACCGGCACGATTGCGCCGCCCGGCGCGGCAATCCGGCGCTACAACTTCGCATCCGTCTTCAGTTGCCGCACCGCCGCCACCATGGCGATAAAGGCCTTGGTGCATGGTGTGCCGCTACCCAGCATCGCCTGCGCCTGTTCGTATTCGCCAAGGTTCACCTGGCGCGCAACCTTTTCCACTTCCGCATGGAAGGCGTCATGCGCTTCCACCGCAGGGGCAAAGCTCTTCACGAACGGGAACTTGCGTTCCCCCTCTCCATGCAGCCAGTTGCCGAGCATGCATGCATCGACTTTGGCGACCGACTTTTCATCAAGCGTATGTTGGGAGGCAATCGCAGAGAGGATCTTGGGCCTTAACTCTGCTTCTTTTGCCAGTGCTTCTTCCAGATTCATGATGCTCCCTCTTGCTGTTTCAGGTCGTATTACGAGCTCCATCGCCGTACGAAGGAGCAGTTTTGTATTGCCATGATGCGTTTGTTGCACATGGGCTATTGATCATAGCAGGGAGATTGCGTGATGGCTTGCGCACAGAGCTAAATGCGGCTGGCACCATCGTTTTGAAACGGGAAAGATGAAATTAATGCAACTCTCAAGGATAGGCCCGCTTTGCCCATGACGCAGAGAATAGAACGAGTCTGCAGTCTCACAGGGGCAGTGGACAAGGGAAAAGAGTTTCAACGATTCCGCCCCACGATGTTCATCGTCAACCTGAATCTTTAGGACCACGGACAGTCGAACGGAAATTGTTGATGTCGAGTATTCCCAGACTTCCTATCTGATTCACTCTGGACAGCACATTCACTGGTTGTAAATCGTGTTGATGCAGCCCTGTCAGATACGCATGGAAATAAATGCCCCATCCTATCCAATCCTCTAGTCCCAGCTCCTGCATCATGCTGTGCCGCACGATCGCTGCACCCCAACTATTTATAGCCAGAAACAAATTCCTTTTCTATTCAAACGTAATAAGTAATTTGACTCAGCGTTGCTCAAGAAAAATCTGGAGCACCGATGCTTCTCAGTAATCTGCGTCATGGCGGGCGGCTGGACCATTATCCGGTAGGCGTTCGGTACTTCGCCGCCTCCGTATTGTTTGGGCTTGCCCTCGCTTCACGATTTGCATTGATCGGCACCTTGCCGCCACAAGGCTTTCCGTTCCTCACGTTCTTCCCGGCTGTGCTGCTCAGCACCTTTCTGGGCGGTTTCGGCCCGGGGCTGCTGGTTTCGGTCCTGAGTGTCATTGCAGCATGGTATTTCTTCATTCCGCCAGTCGGTGCTTTTGCAGGAATTTCCCGCCCCGATCAGATCGCCCTGATCTTTTTTACCGTTGTCCTCCTGGTGGACGTTGTGGTGGTCCATCTCATGAGCGCTGCCATGCGAGCGCTGCAGCGCAGCCACGTCGCGCTGGATGAACGCAGCAAGGCATTGCGGCAAAGCGAAATCCGCTTGAAGACCCTCACTGAACACTCGCCTGCGGCCATCGCCGTTTTCGACAATCATATGCACTATCTGGCCGTCAGCCGCCGCTGGCGTCAGGACTATGGCATCGGCAACAGGGATGTATTGGGGCTGTCGCACTATGATGTGTTCCCGGACATGTCGGACGAAAGGCGGGAAGCGCACCGTCGCGGATTGTCGGGTGAAGTCCTGCGTGCCGAAGCCGAGTGCTTCATCCGGCCAGATGGCGCAGTGCACTGGACGCGGTGGGAGCTGTGGCCATGGTACGACGATGCCGGCACTGTCGGCGGCATCGTCATTGCCAGTGAGGATATTACCGAGCGCATCACTTCGGATGAGCGGATGCGTGCGAGCGAGGAAAAGTATCGGACCCTGTTCACCAACATGACGGAGGGCTTCATCCTCGGCGAGCCGATCCTGGACGAGTGGGGAGGCGTCCGCGATGTCCGGTTTCTGGAGGTGAACGATGCCTTCCATGTCCAGACGGGCATTCCCCGCGGGTGCGAGGGGCGCCCGTTCCGCGAGGTGCTGCCCCATCTCGAGCAGAGCTGGATAGACCGCTATGCCAACGCGGCTGTCAGTCGGCAGGCGATCCGCTTTGACAGTTTCAACGTCGATACCCAGCGTTATTACGACGTCTATGCCTTCTCTCCCAGCCCCGGCCGCTTTGCCTCGCTATTTCGCGACATCACCGACCAGAAGCGGGTGGAAACGGCCTTGCAGGAAAGTGAGGCTTACCTGCGGCAATTGATTACTACCCTGCCAGGCATGGTCTGGACCACGACTCCGGAAGGCACGCTGGATTTCCTGAGCCAGCATTGGCTGGATTACACCGGTACAACTTTGACGTCGCAACTGGGCGCCGGCGCCTTCGATTGCCTGCATCCTGAAGACCGGGAAACCGCCTTCGAAGCCTGGCGTGCAGCAGTGGAGCGCCAGACCGTCTTTCATGTGCAATACCGCCTGCGCCGCCATGATGGGCAATATCGCTGGTTTCTCTCCCGTGGCACGCCGATCTGGAGCGAGGACGGTACCATCAAGCGCTGGCTTGGCGTCGCCACCGACATCGATGACCTCAAGCGCACCCAGGACGCGCTCGTGGACAGCGAGCAACGCTACATGGCCCTCTTTAACAACAAGACGAATGGCATTGCGCATTTCCGCATCGTCGCCGACGAGCATGGACGGCCGGTGAATTACTACATCGAGGCAGTCAATGAAGCCTACGAGCGGACCCTTGGCATCAAGCGCGAGCGCGTCGAAGGCAAGCTGGTGACGGACGCCTTCCCGGGAATTGAGGCCTTCGAATTCAAGTTCATCGCTGAGTTCGGACGTATCGGACTGGAAGGCGGGGAAAACAACTTCGAATTGTATTTTCCGCCGACCGGCCAGTGGATATCCCTCTATGCCTACAGCTCCAAACACGGCGAGTGCACCGTCATTTTTACCGACATCACCCATCAAAAAGAAATAGAGACCGCCCTGCGCAGAAGCGAAGAAAGCTACCGCACGCTTTTTGAAGTGATGAACGAAGCTTTTGCCATCTGCGAAATCATTCTCAACGACCAGGGACAGCCCTGCGACTACCGACACCTGCTGGTGAATCCGGCTTTCGAACGGATAGGCGGCTATGCGCCGGGCACCGTCATTGGCAAGACGGCCAGGGAGCTTGTTCCCGGGGCGGAATCGCATTGGGTCGAAATGTTTGGCCGGGTAACCCTTACCGGCGAACCGGAAGCCCGCGAAGACTATGCGGCCGGCCTCAAGAAGTGGTTCGCTGCCCGTGCATTCAGCATCGGCAGCGGGAAATTCGCCTATCTGTTCAACGACATTACCGAACGCAAGCTTGCAGAACAGCGCGTGCGCGAGGCGGCGCTGCACGACGCGTTGACCGGTCTGCCGAATCGGGCACTCGTGTTCGAGTATGGCGGCCATCTGCTGGCCGCGGCACAGCGCAATCACGGCCGCGGTGCGCTGCTATTCATCGATCTGGACCGGTTCAAACCGATCAATGATCTGTACGGCCACGAGATCGGCGACCGCGTGCTGCAGGAAGTCGGCAAGCGCCTGGTCCGCTATACGCGGAACGAAGACCTGGTCGGTCGGCTAGGCGGCGACGAGTTCGTGATCTTCCTGCCTCACCTGGACGGCGCCCGCGACCGTGCGGCTATTGTCGCCCAGCATGTGGTCGACAGCATCAGTCAGCCGTTCCTCATCGATAATCTGGAACTGTCGGTATCGCCTTCGATCGGGATCAGCTATTACCCGGACCATGCAACCGACGTCGGCGCACTGATACATTGTGCCGATCTCGCCATGTACCAGGTCAAGCAGTCGGGACGGGCCAATTACCGGATCTACACGTCCGAACTCGACCGACACGCCGAAGAGGCATATTGGATCGAGGCGAGGCTCAAGAATGCGCTCAGGAACAACGGGTTGAAACTGCACTACCAGCCGGTGGTGGACATCAAGAGCGGCAAACTGATCGGTGCCGAAGCGTTGATGCGCCTGGATGATGGTGGCAACCAGGTCGGCCCCGGCAACTTCATCCCTATCGCCGAATCCGCAGGATTGATTGGCGAACTGGGTGAATGGGTCGCGGCGGAGGCCTGTCGCCAGCACGAGGCATGGCTCGGTGAAGGATTGCGGGTCACCATTGCGATCAACGTGTCGCCGCTGCAGTTCAGGCAGCGCGATTTTTCCGAGAGAATGAGCAAGATCCTCTCGAATACCGGGGTCGACCCGACCTGTCTTCAGCTCGAAGTGACCGAGAGTGCCGTCATGGAGAACCTCGATGAAGCGGTCAAGATCCTAAACAAGATCAAGTCACTCGGGGTGAAAGTGTCGCTCGACGACTTCGGAACCGGCTATTCGAGCCTCTCCAGCCTGTCCAGTCTTCCGCTCGACAAGCTGAAGGTCGACCAGTCTTTCGTGCGGCGGATCGAGAACGACCAGGCAAGCCGGGTCGTGACCGAAGCGATCATCGCGCTCGGCCGCAGCCTCAGGCTTGAAGTGATCGGCGAAGGTATCGAGTCGGAAAATGCGCTGCGTTACCTGCAGGAGCATGGCTGCGACCAGGCACAGGGATACTGGTTCAGCCATCCTCTTCCGGCGTCGGAGTTTGCGCAGTGGTGCCGGGAACAGCAGGTGGCCTGATGGTGTCTTTGTCGTCCGGCACGATGCATACGATGTGCCAGCCGGTATCCAATACGCGTGCGGGTCAACGATCGGCTGTCGCCGCACCGAGTTCGAGTCGTGACCCGAGGCGCTGGCCGCTATAGGTCACCATCCCGACGGTCGCCATGTGGTTGTGACGCGGAAAAGGCGCCCTTTGCTGCCGCTCGGCAAGGAAAAAAGCAACCGTTCATCTGACCTGCCAGTCCGCCGTTCACTTAGCGAACTTAGCGACCAAGTGGTTTCATCCCAATAGTAGCCACCGGAATCTTTGTGAGCGCGCAACGGTCGAACCGGAAAACCTGAAATCGGCCAAGCGTGAATTCTTCCCCCCTTAAGGCAATCCTGAGTCGCAAAATACGACTCACCTCGATTTCCGTATCTCGTTGGTCGGTCCGAACATTCCTGATGTGGCTCGTTCTCGCCTGCTTGATGCCAGGAATCATCGGCGCTGCAGGCCTGTTCATTTACCAGTATCAGGAAGGTCGCACCCAGCGGGAAAAGGACATGATCCAGACCGCCCGCGCACTGGTTCAGGCGGTAGACAACCATTTGCTCAGGGCTCAGGCGATCGTACAAACGCTTTCTGCTGCCGACACGCTCGCCAGGCGCGATTTCGCCCGCTTTCACCAGCGGGCGCGTGGCGCACTAGCGTTATCGGGCTTGGTTACCAACGTCGTGTTGAGGGACGAGGCCGGGAGACAGATTCTCAACACCGCCATTGATTTCGGAAAACCCTTGAATCCACAAGCCGCACCGGAGCAGGTCCAGAAAGTTTTTGCAACCGGAAGACCAACTATTTCCCCGGTCTTTATCGGTCCTGTACTCAAGCGGCCTATCATGAGCGTGGACGTACCGGTAGTCATTAACGGCAAGATAGCGTATGCCTTGGGGATCGGGATCGTGCCGGAACATTTCAACACGCTACTGAAAGCACAGCGTCTGCCTTCTCACTGGGTAGCCGGAGTTTTCGACACTACCGGGACGGTTGCGGGTCGGACAAACTCCCCAGAGCAGTTTGTCGGTCGCAAGGCTAACGCCCGATTGCTCCAGGCAATGATGGCGTCGCCCGAAGGCTCGCTCGAAACGACGACGCTGGAAGGAATTCAAACCCAAACGTTCTATAGTCGCTCGCCCGTTACCAACTGGCGGGTCGCCATCGGCATCCCGCTTCGGACAATTGAAGTCGAGCTGTTGCAAACCCTTTCCCTGCTCGCCCTCGGCGTGGCCGCTCTGCTCGGGATCGGCCTGATGCTCGCCCGACTCATGAGCCAAAGGATCGCGCATTCTGTTACCGCACTGACAGCGCCGGCGATCGCGCTTGGGGAAGGCAGTCCCGTTCGAGTTCCGCAAGTGCATATCAAAGAGGCCGCAGAAGTCGCCACGGCAATTGGGCGCGCGGCAGGGTTGTTGCAGGAACGGTCGGCAGCGTTGCAGAAGAGTGAGGCTGATCTCCGTCGTCTCATTGCTGCCATACCGGGCACAGTCTGGACTGCAACCCGCGATGGCGCTGTCGATTTCGTTAGCCAACAGTGGCTGGACTATACCGGGATGAGCTTGTCATCCCAGCTTGGTGCCGGGTTCCTCGACGTCATTCATCCGGAGGACCGGAAAGATCTTCTTAAAACCTGGCAAGAAGCTGTCTCGAAGGGAGAAAACTTCCATGCGGAATATCGCATCCTGCGCCATGACGGCGCATACCGATGGTTCAAATCCTGGGGAACACCTATTTTGGATGAGAACGGACATTGCATCCGCTGGCTCGGTGTCGTCACCGACATTAATGATTTGAAAGAAGCTGAAGAGGCACTTCAGCGGACCAATGCAGATCTGAAAAACCGTATTTCTGAAAAAGAGCAAGCAGAAGCCGAGGCACGCATCGCCTATCAGCGGCTTCAGGAGACGCATGAGCAATTGATTCAAATGGAAAAACTATCCGCGCTGGGCACGCTTGTCGGTGGCGTGGCGCATGAAATCAATAACCCGCTTATGGGGATCAAGGGCTATATCGAATACGTCAGCGACAAAATGGATGAGGGGCGCCCCAAGGAAGTACTGCAACGCGCTTCTGCCGAAGTCGACAGGATCGGTCGCATTGTCAAAAACATGTTGGTATTTTCACGGTCCAAGTCATCATTGTCATTAGGCGACGTTGACCTTGTGCAAGCGGTCACGAAGACGGTCGCCCTTGTGGAGGCAGATCTTCAACACCAGAACATCAAACTTCGCATCTCCGCACCAGAAACACCGGTAATAGCTCGAGGCAACATGGATAATATTCAGCAGGCGGTTCTCAATCTGATCCTCAATGCCCGTGATGCCTTGAAACAGCACCCACCTCCATATAAGGTCGACATTTCCGTCAGTAATGAAGGAAACGGTCAATGCATTATCTCAGTGGCGGACAACGGCCCCGGCATTCCAGAATCCATCAAGAGCAAGATCTTTGACCCATTCTTTACTACCAAGCCTGCCGGCCAGGGCACAGGCCTGGGTTTGGCGGTCACTCGACAACTGATTGAAGCTTCCGGAGGTTCCATCGATGTCGGAACCGCAGCCACCGGAGGCGCCTCGTTCGTCATCACCGTCGCAGAAGCGGAGAAAGCAGCCGAGAAAGTAGCTACACGATGAGTGGAAAGCACATTTTGGTCATTGACGATGACCGGGCAGTCCGCGACGCATTTGAACTTGCGCTTGGGGATGAAGGACATACCGTTCGTCTGGCCGAGGATGGGTTGAACGGTGTGGACATGGCCAGGCAGCAGCGCCCCGACCTGGTCTTTCTCGACCTCAAAATGCCCGGCATGGATGGCGTCGAAACCTTACGCCGGCTGCTAGCCCACGACCCGTCAATCAAGGTCTATATCGTGACGGCGTTCGCCCAGGAATACATGTCCGGGCTGGCACAAGCCAAGCAGGATGGACTGCGCTTCCAGCTTGCAGCCAAGCCGCTCTCGCCTCAACAGATACGCCTCGTGGCCCAGGCTGCGCTTGCCACTTCATAACCGACTTCTACCTACGACATGTTAAAGCTCACCTTATGTATCGCTGGCGAAGACGACGAGACCCAGAGGTTACGCCGGGATTTGACTGCAACGCTCACGCAAAACCTTGCGCCAGGGGCGTGGAAGCTGGACGTGATTGACGTCATTCAGATGCCGGAGAAAGCACTGCAAAACGATGTTTTCGTCACGCCGACACTTCTGCGTGAGATTCCAGCGCCGGTACTCAAGCTGATCGGTGATATCGCACACACACCACGCCTGCTGGCGCTGATACAACAAAGCGGGCCGGACGGGCAAACGCTGGTTGTGTAGGAAATATTAAATGAGCAACGCCAAGGAAGACCGAGACGACGAGAGACTGGAGCGACTCTTATTCACCGTAACAGATGGCATCGTTGTGGTGGACGCACAAGGAACCGTGCTCTTTGCCAATGAGAGCGCAAAGTGCATGTTTGGCGGCGGCAACCTGTTGGGACGGAATATCGGCATCCCGGTAGCACCTGAAGGCACGCACCGGGACATCCAGATGGTATGCAATGGACGCCTCGGCTGGGCGGAACTGCGGACCGTGCCGATCGAGTGGGAAGGCAAGGCAGCCATCGCAGGCACCTTCCGGGACATCACGGCGCGCAAGGAGGCCGAGGACGCACTGCGCCGCCTCAACGCGGAACTGGAAGAAAGCGAAGCGCGGTTTCGTGCGCTGATCGAGAACAGTTCGGATGCCATCGCTACCTACGCCCTGGATGGCGTGATCCGCTATGTCAGTCCCGCCGCTTTTCCCATATTCGGCTATCAGCCGTCGGAACTGATTCTGTCGGACACGACCTTTCTCGCGCTGCACCGCCATGATGCGCGATCGGCGGAAGAGTTCTTTAACCGCCTGATACGAGGTGACTCGGCGGTATGCGAGTTGCGGCACCGGCACCGCGATGGCTCCTGGCGGTGGATCGAGGCAGTTGGCTCCAACCAGCTCGATAAATCAGGCATCAATGCCATCATCGTCACTTATCGTGACCTGACCGAGCGTAAGGAAGCCGAGGAACGTATTCGCCATGCAGGGCTCCATGACCCGCTTACCGGATTGCCCAATCGTGCGCTGATCTACGAATATGGCGAACATTTGCTCGCCGCCGCGCGGCGAAACGGGTCGATGGCAGCCGTCCTTTTCATCGATCTGGATGGCTTCAAGCCGGTCAACGATGCCCATGGGCATGAGGTTGGCGACGCAGTGCTCACGGAAACAGCGCGCCGTCTTGAAGCGAGTACGCGTGGCGCGGACGTGGTCGGCCGGTTCGGCGGCGACGAGTTTCTGGTATTGCTGCCGTCGATTCGCGCCCCGGAAGGCGCGGAATCGGTGGCGAAAAATATTCTGACGCGGCTTTTTGAGCCCTACCGGATCCTCAATCTGGAGATCCTGCTTTCGGTGTCGATAGGCATAGCGCTGCTTGACCGCGATGGCGATCAGATTGACACGCTCATCAATCGCGCAGATGCGGCGATGTACTACGCAAAGCAATGCGGGCGAAACACCTTCCACTTTTTTTCTCCTGAACTGGAGGAGCGCGCCACCGAGTTTGCCAGTCTCGATCAGCGCCTGAAAGCCGCGGTAAGCCACAATGAATTTGCGCTGTATTACCAGGCGATCGTCAATGCGCGTAGCACCGAGGTCGTCAGCGTCGAAGCCTTGCTGCGGTGGCCTCACGACAACATCGGACCGGAGCGCTTTATTCCGGTTGCGGAAGCGACGGGACTCATCAGTCGCATCGGCGAATGGGTCATTGGTGAAGCGTGTCGCCAGCACAAGAAATGGCTGACGCAGGGACTGCCGCCCATCCCCATTGCCATCAACGTGTCCTCACTGCAGTTCCGGCAACAGGACTTCGATAGCCGGCTAGCCAAAACAATTCGCGACGCGATGGTGGATCCAACCTGTATTCAGGTCGAGCTGACTGAATCAGCCATCATGAGCGACATGAGCCGCGCTGTTGAGGTGTTGCAGCGCTTGAACGTGCTTGGTGTCAAGATCGCGCTGGATGATTTCGGCACAGGCTATTCCAGTCTGAGCTACCTGAGCCGACTGCCCATCAACAAGATCAAAGTCGATAAATCGTTCGTGCAACGGTTGGAATACGATCCAGCCTGCCGCGCGATTACCGAAGCCATCATTGCGCTCGGTCGCACGTTGAAACTTGAGATTGTCGCGGAAGGGATCGAATCATCCAAAGAGCTCGATTATCTGCGCGAGCATGGATGTGACCAGGTCCAAGGCTACTACTTCAGTGCACCGATCCCTGCTGATGCATTCGTCGACTGGTGGCACGGAAGAACTGTGCACTGATATGACAGAGCGCGGTGGTTTAGCCGTAGGCCACGCGTTCAATTGGACACCAGGAATCGAGGGCAGCATTTGCCACTCAACGACTCCCTATGCGGCTCCACTACCGTTCGTGGACAAGATCATTTCTCCCCCTTGGGCGATGACTGTCATCTTCAAAGTGCGTGACGAAACTCTCGGCCAATTCATGCTCCAGCAATCCCGCGGCCAGGCCGGTCTCGTCCAACAGGAACGATAGGGAAAAACGGACGCAGCCTTACTGCATCATTGTTTGCCCAATTGATTCGGGTGCCGTCTGCCAACGGTAGTACCAATCCTGCAGTCCGTCGGCGGATACCGGCGGACACAGGTAGTACCCTTGCATCCGATGGCAATCCTTGCGGCGCAGCAGTTCGAGCTGCTGGACTGACTCGATGCCCTCCGCAATGACATCCAGCCCCAGCGTTTTCCCGGCAGCGATGGTCGCCTCGATAATTGCCACACCTGCCGGATCGGAAGCGAGGTTGTTCACAAAATCCTGGTCGATCTTGATCGCATCGATTGGCAACCGCAGGCAGTTCAGGTTCGAATCGTTCTTGCCGAAGTCGTCGAGTGCGATTCTTACCCCGAGGGATTTGAGCGCACGTGCAAAGGCGATGGTCTCGTCCGCGTTTTTCAGCGCGGCCGTTTCGGTCAATTCCAGTTGCAGCAGGGAGGGGGCAACGCCATGTTCTTTGAGCGCTTGTGCAACGGCATCGTGCAATCCGCTTTTCTCAAGCTGCCAGCGCGACACATTAATCGAGACAGGCCACGCCGGCAGTTGCTGGTCGCCCCAGCGCCGGAGTTGCCTGCACGCCTCGTGCACGATCCAGTTTCCGAGGGCATTCATCATGCCGCTTGATTCGGCAACCGGGATGAACTCGTTCGGGCCAAGATCCCTTCCAGGCCAACGCAACAATGCTTCAACGCCGGCCAGTGTCTGCGTCAATAGATCGATGACCGGCTGGTAATGAAGCTGGAATTCGCCATGCGCAAGACCGCTTCGCAACTGCCTCTCAATGCGATGCGTGCGCGCAGTGCTTTCGTTGAGTTCCTGCGTAAAGAACTGGAAATTGTTCCGTCCCATCTCTTTGGCATGGTACATCGCGATATCGGCATTACGGATGAGTTGCTCCATGTCCTCGCCATCATCATTAAAGACGGAAATACCAATACTGGGGCTGGAATGAAGCTCAAGGCTATCGACAAAATTAGGCCGGCTCAGCGAATCGATGATATGACGCGCCGCCTGTGCGGCATCGGATCCGTCGCGCACGTCCGACAGTACAACGAGAAACTCGTCGCCACCAATGCGCCCGGCGATATCCCCGGCACGCACGCAAGCCTTCAGGCGGCGTGCAATTTCCACCAACACAGCATCACCGATCTTGTGGCCATAGGTGTCGTTGATCGGTTTGAACCGGTCCATGTCGATGAACAGTACGCCCACCCGTTTGTTGCTCCGGCGGGCGCTGGCAAACAGGCGCGCCGCAAACTCCATTGTGAGCTTGCGGTTTGGCAGGCCGGTCAGGGCATCATGCTGAACCGATTCAACTGCCTCACGGCGCAGGCGGGCAATGTCGAGATGGGTGTTGATCCGCGCCAGCAACTCACGCGCGCCGAATGGCTTGACCAGATAGTCATCGGCACCCGCTTCGAGTCCCTCGATGCGCGCTTCCTCACCAGCACGGGCGGAAAGCATGATGACCGGCGTAGCGCGCGTGCGCTTATCCGCGCGTAGCGCCCTCAGCAACCCAAAGCCGTCGAGATTCGGCATCATGATATCGGTCAGAACGAGATCCGGTGGATTGCGCCGTGCCGCTTCCAGTGCCTGCATACCGTCCGCTACTGCCTCGACTTCCCAATTCGGCACCAACAGACGACGCACGTATTCGCGCATGTCGGCATTGTCGTCGGCTAACACGATGCGGGGACGGTTGGCATCGGCAGATGCAGGCTGCGGCTGTGGTGCCGGCGGGATCGTCGGCACTTTCAATTCCTCCAATGCCTCGTCATCAGGAAGCCAGTGGAGAGTCTCGTCCACGAAGGCACGAGGATCAATGGCCGTTGACGACAGGGAGGAATGTGCGCCGATCCGGTCAGCCGGCAAATGTGCAGTGCCACCCGGGATGAAGACCGTGAATGTGGTTCCCTTGCGGAGCGTGCTGTCGGCGCCAATCGTGCCGCCATGGAGCTTGACCAATTCATGCGCCAGCGCCAGTCCGATGCCGCTACCCTCGTATGTCCGGCTGCGGGTATGCGGAACCCGATGGAAGCGTTCGAACAGACGGGGCAGATGCTCCGCCGGCACGCCAACGCCCGTATCAGAGACCGTCAGCTCCGCACCACCATCGCACCATTTCAATCGCACCGCAATCGTGCCGGAGAAGGTGAACTTGAATGCGTTGGAGAGCAGATTGAGAACAATCTTCTCCCACATATCAGGGTCGACATAGATCGGCTGCGGCAGTGGCGGACAATCGACAACATATTCAATTCCTGCTTTTTCAATGGCTGATCTGAACATCGCTGCCAGCTCGCTAGTGAATTGCGCCAGGTCGGTCGACTGGTACGTCGCCTGCGCACGGCCAGCTTCGATCCTTGAGAAATCGAGCAGGGTATTGACAAGCTTTAACAAGCGCAATGCATTGCGGTGTGCGAGCTCAACCTGCCCCCGATCATGCTTGGCAAGTGTGCCAGGAGGAGAATAAAGAAGCTCATCCAGCGGACCGAGCATGAGGGTGAGAGGCGTGCGGAACTCATGGCTGATATTGGAGAAGAACGTCGTCTTGGCATGGTCGAGTTCCGCCAGTGCTTCGGCACGCTTGCGCTCCTCTTCGTAGGCACGCGCATTCGACAACGCAGTCGTGATCCCCTGGCCGAGCATGTCATAGAACATGCGATAGAACTCGTCCAGGGACCGGCGCGTACTGACGCCGGCAACAATAACGGCGACGGGACTGTCGACACCAGGCACCGTGACTGGCATCAGCATGGCCTCCTGTATCGGCTCCGGATACGGTCCGCATGTCACTTCCCCGATCCGCGACAGCAAGTCGGTCACATGCTCGCTTTGCCGGGACTGGGCAACACGCGCCACCGGCCATGGCAAATCGTTCGATTCGTCGAAGGCAATGTGTTCAGGGCTTGCCGGTGTGCCAGGCGGGAGGCCGGCAGCCGCGGCGAGCCTGGCTTGCTGCAGACGATAGTCAACCTGGTAGATCAGGACAAAGGGCAGATCCAGCGTGTGCGCGGCAAGCGTTCTCGCGGCCAGGTCGATGGCATCTTCGATCGTCCGTGCGTCTGCCGTGGCATCGGCTAGACTGCGCAAGGCTTTCAGGCGCCGCTCAGCCAGGGTCTGCTGCGTGAGTTCCGTTACCGGATGAAATAAGCCGCCTACGTTGCCATTCTCATCGTAGATCGGGCTGAACGAAAAGGTGAAATAGGTCTCCTCCAGATAGCCGTTTCGATCCAGCAAGACGCATTGGTTTTCAATGAACGCAGTGGTCCCTGAAGCCGCTTGATCAAAGGCGTGGCCGATGGCCGGCCTGGAGGTCGGCCAGCACTCCCAGAAATTCTGGCCCATGGATTGTGGATGCTTGCTGCCGCAAATCGGCCAGTAGCCATCGTTGTAAAGCTGGGTGCACTGTGGTCCCCAGACGATGGCAATGGGAAAATTCGATGCAAGGCACAAGCTGATCGTCGTGCGCAGGCTTTGCGGCCACGACTCGCGCGGTCCCAGCGGCGACTGGGACCAATCCATGGAACGAATCAACTCGCCCATTTTGCCGCCGTCCACCAGCCAGTCTTCGGAAACGGGCTGCCCTACCTCGGAGGGTTTATTCATATCAACTCCACTGCGACATCGTTATGCAGAAGCACTGACAGGATGATTTGCCTGGCAACGTACGAAAAAACGTGTCCGGCCGCCGTTTGATCTTTCGCGCCATTACGGCGGGCACTCTGCCGGGGCTACCGGTTTGACGATGGGAAAAGTATTTGAGTGGAGCGTGGCAAGTTAGTTTCTTGCAACCGCAATCCGCCAGGCTGCCAAATCCGGAGTTGCTTCCGACGATGTTGCTTGAGTGGATGAAGCGACTGGTTACGGCGTGACGTTCTGAAAGACCGCCCCGACCATTTGATGCTTAGCATTCATGGGAATGTGTGCAACTCTGTTGGCCTCACGCAGTAACCACGATCTTTTGTGCTGCAGCCGCGCACAAAATAAAGACGGCCCGCGTTCTTGCGAAGCGGGCCGTCGGGATTGTACCTGTCGCACGTGACCAGCACCCCAGAACCATGGGTCCAGGGGGTCGGAAGCGTCATGGCTTTGGGTTCATCGGCAAGCGACGATCACTCCCGCCAAGACTCGTTTCCAACCAATGCGCGTAGATCGTCCAAAGGATGTTTTGGCACGTATGAACGCGACAGGTGAACTCCATACTACGCTCTTGGCCGCGTCTGTCAAGGCAGTACGGATGCTGGTGCAGGATTGTTTTCGCCCCCTGTGCCCCTGCCTCCTATCGACATCGACGAATGCATAGGATCGACCGCCAGCGGTAAACGACCAAGGGCAGGCAGCTTGTTTACAAAAGGGCCACGCTGCGCCGGCTTGCCATCACCGGCGCAGTTTGCCTTCAAATTACCTTCAGCTTGCTTCCTTGATTCCGATCACCGTCCCTTCGCGGCGACGGTCCGCGCCACCGTACTGGTTGCCTGTTTTCAGGTCAATGATGACGCCTTGTACCGAACCGATCGTCGACGTGCAGTTCGGCACGCCATCTTGTACCGGCACCGTATGACCGAGTGCCAGCAGGCCTTGCAGTGTTTCGCCTCTAAAGCCGGGTTCGCAGGTGATTCCGCCTGCAGCGCTCGTGACGGAGAAGCGCGGCGCATCGATCGCTTCCTGAATCGACATACGATGGTCCACCAGGTTCAGCGTCACATTCAGCACCGTGTTAATGATGGTGGCGCCGCCGGGAGAGCCATACGCGGCAACCGGTTCTCCATTCTGGAACAGCATGGTGGGCGACATCGATGAACGCGGGCGCTTGAACGGTTCGACGTCGTTGGCGCCGGGATTTCCGGTTGCGGCGTTGCGCATTGGCGTGAAGTTGAAGTCGGTCAGCTCGTTGTTGAGGAGGAAGCCATAACCGGGCACGGTGATGCCGGTGCCCCAGGTGTTTTCAATGGTCGTGGTGTACGAGACCACGTTGCCTTCCTTGTCGACGACCGAGAAGTGTGTGGTGTGCACGCCCTTCTCTTCCTCCAGGGCAGCGATTGCCGTCGCTCTCGCGGGCACAGCAAAGGCCACGTCGCACGGCAGCGGGTTGCCGGCGGTAACCGTAGCGCGCCGCTGTTCCGGATTGATGAGTTGCCGGCGCGTGTCCAGATAGCAGGGGGAAATCAACCCTCGCGTGGGCACCGGAACGAAATCCTCGTCACCCATCCATACGGCACGGTCGGCAAATGCAAGCCGCATCGCTTCTGTCATCGCGTGCATAGTCCTGGTTGAGCCGAAGCCGTATCCCTGGCTTGCATCGCCGATCGGGAATTGCTCCAGCATCTCCAGCATCTGGATTATCGTCAGGCCGCCCGATGATGGCGGCGACATGGATATGAACGACACGCCACGATAGTCACCCTGCACCGGTTCGCGCAACGCGATGTCGTATGCCGCCAGATCCTCCAGCGTCATGCGGCCGACGCCGGCGTCGCCCAGTGCCGGATTCGTGCGTCGTTGGGCATCAACAATTGCCCTGGCGATCTCGCCGCGGTAAAACACCTGGCTACCCTGTGCGGCGATCAGGCGGAGCGTCTTGGCCAGGTCGGGCTGGCGCAGCAAACTTCCCTCAGGAAGCGGACTGCCGTCCGGCTGGCGGAAAATCGCCCGGGTTTCCGGTTGCAGCGAAGTGCGCGGGTCGTCGATGTCCTCAGCCAGGAAGCGATTGATTTCGAAACCACTGTCGGCAAGGGTGATGGCAGGTTCGAGCGTGTGAGCAAGGCTCTTCGTGCCCCAGCGCCTGAGCGCGGTTTCGACGCCGAGCAGGGTGCCCGGAACGCCCACTGAATGACCGCTGGTCGACGCGTCCTCAAAGCTCTGGTTCTGGAACATGTTTGGCGTGGCAGCTGCCGGTGCCTTCTCGCGGGAATCGATGATGAAGGTTTCATTCGACTTGGCAAGATGGATCATCATGAAGCCACCACCACCTATGCCGGAGAACTGTGGCTCGACGACATTGAGTGCGAACTGTATCGCGGCGGCAGCATCGATCGCATTCCCGCCCTCTTTCAGCATCCTTGCGCCAGCCTCGGCCGCGAGCGGATGGGAGACGGCAACAACGCCTTTGCGATAGCCTTGCTGCTTTTCCACGGTGGCGGCAGCAACGTCCGGCGCTGTCACGTTGATGCCGCTGCGGCCATTGTCGCCATTGTCGCCGTAAACGGGCCCGGCGATCAGCGCACTCGCCAATGGTAGTGCGTAGAGGAAGTGAATCAGTTTAGTCTTCATGGGATCTCTCACTCTTTTTCAGGTCCTTCGAAATATCCGAGCCCTCCGCGACATCGCGAAGCCTCGACCGACTGCTGTTTTCCTCCCACGCTCTCATGCTGGCATTCAGCTCGTGTCATGCATGTATTGCTCGCCCGGCGTCTCAATGCGAATCCACCTCCCTTCCTCCTGACCCGGCCATATTCCATAACGCTCGCGCATGCTCCTGTGACGCTGGATCAGCGTCGTCAAGCATCCAGGCAATTTCCAGTAGGGAGTCGGGGCGGGATTGGGACCAAGCGTCGCGGGTTATGCGGCGCACTTGCGGAACGAGACTGTCAAGACTTGCGGACAGTTGCCCGCGCGATGTTGAATCATTTGAAGCGGAGTTGTCCGGTGGACTTGTCCCGCGCGGGGGAAGCAGCGAGGCCATCCACGGATTGCTGATTGCGGCACCGAAGACAGCAAGCCAGCCGTCATGCGTCTGTGCCCTTTCCGGGTGTGACTGCTCGTATGTCGCAAGTGTAGGCACCAGAGCAAGGAAGCACAGACAGGCAGTGCTGCAAGCAAGACAGACCACTCTCACATCGATGTCTCCAGTCCGCGAATTCGTTTGCCGTCTCATGGATCGGCTTTGAGCAAATCAGCAAGCTGTCCGAGTCACCAGGGAGAATGGCCTTTGGAGTTTAGTCAACGGGTAGCATCAGATCGCAGGTGTAAGAGAGCCTTTTTATCTAGATCAAGCAGCTTTCTGTGCGGATCATGAGCATGTGCAAGACTCTGGGCGAACTGTCTGCATACGCCTGTAAACGGCCGGTTACCTCGAAAGAGCGGAACTCCCGCCTTTCAGTCAAAGCAGATATTTAACGCTGTTAGGTCAGCCCTGTTCCTTGCGAAGACCCTTACTCAGGGAACGCTTCAGCGTTCCGCTGTTCAAATAAAACTTTACGGACACGCTACGGACACGCTTTTTGCCGAGGGCAACACGCTGCTCAACAACGCAGCCCGGCTGCTCCTTCCCGCGGACGAGGCCGTCAACGAATTGCACACTTGAAAGTCGCAAGGAATGTTTCGTCCCCGCGCCCCCGCTGAATCTTCCGTCCTTGAGCGTGGCGCTGCCGGACCCGGCCGGGGCACGACGGTCGCAGAGCTTGCCGGTTGGTTGCCGCTCGCTGTCTCCCTTCTCGTCATTTTCGCCCTATGGGCCGGCGGATCAACCACGAGTTACGAGTCGCCGCTTCTGACAATGGCGGTCTATCTGATCTTTGCCGTGCCGGTCTCCGCGCTGGTCGCCTTGCTGCTCGCACGCAGCTTTCTCGCCCGGGGTGCACCCAAACTGTTGCTCGTCGGGATGGGGGCAGTGTGTTGGGCGTGCGCCGGCGCGGCTGGATCGCTGGCCGGCATCGCCAAGGGCCAAGCCGATTTCACCAACACCCTGCTGACCATCCACAACATCGGTATGTGGTTCTCCGCGCTGTGCCACCTCATCGGCGCCACCCTTCCGGTGCGGCCGGACGCCCCTATGCGCAATCCGCCCGCCTGGCTCGCCGCCGGCTACGGCTTCGCGCTGGCGACGATGGCCGCTCTGGTGCTGGCCACGCTCGCCGGGCTGCTGCCGTCCTTCTTCGTCCCCGGCAAGGGACCGACCCTCGTGCGCGAGCTGGTACTCTTCTCGACGGCCGCGATGCTGGGTGTCACCGGCATCCTGTTCGCCGCGCAGCGGCCGAGCGCTTCGCAGACGTTCACGTACTGGTACGGTCAGGCGCTGCTACTTTTCGCCGCCGGTGTGCTCGCGCTCGTGTTGAGCGTGCCCGGGACCCTGCTCGGCTGGACCGGGCGCATCACGCTTGCCGTGGGCAGCATCTTCATGCTGATCGCCGTGCTAAAGGCGGTGCGGCAACACAGCGGGCAGGAATTGGTGCCGGAAGCCCCGATTTCCGAGGGGCGGCTCGGCTACGTCGTCGCCGTGGCGGTTGTGGCTGCTGCGGCAGCGGTGCGCGTCGTGCTCCTGCCGGCGCTTGGCCAAGGTAACAAGTTCACCACCTTTTATCCCGCCCTGGCGTTCGCGGCGCTTTACGCGGGCATGCGCGCCGGGGTGCTGGCCACCGCGCTCGCAGCACTGATTGTCACCTATTTCTGGATGGAGCCTGTCGGGCAGTTCGCGCTCAACGCCTATTCCGACTGGCTCGGTATTGCCGTATTTCTGCTCGCCGGCTTGATGATCACCTGGATGGCCGGCCGCATGCGCACCGCCGAGGCGGACGCGCAGCGTGCCAGGGCGGCAGTTCTGGCGCAACGCGACCGCCTCGATGAGTTGGTGCGCGAACGCACTGCCGAGCTCGTCGAAGCGCAGCGCGTGGCGCGCCTTGGGCACTGGCACTGGAACCTTGCGACCGATGAGGTCAAGGCGTCCGAGGAAATTCTCACTATCTTTGGCCGCAGCAGCATTCCCCGTGGGAGCGAGCAGGCGGGGGTACTCTATCCGCCCGAGTCCTGGCAAAAGCTCGAGGCCGCATGGCAAGAGGCGCAGCACAGCGGGGCGGCATTCGACCTCGAGTTGCAGGCTTGGCGCGGCGATGGCGCGAACATCTGGGTCGAAGCCCGTGGCGAGCCTGTGTACGGCTCGGAGGGAAAGGTCATTGCGCTGCGTGGCACGGTGCAGGACATCACCGAGCGCAAGCGCGCCGACCAGCTATTGCGCGAATCCGAGGAAAAGCTGCGCAACGCCGCGCTGCATGATGCCTTGACCGGATTGCCGAACCGGGCGCTTGTGATGGAGTTTTGTGAGCATTTGGTTGCCTCGGCAAAACGCGGACACGGCGGCGGCGCGCTGCTCTTTATCGACCTCGACCGGTTTAAGCCAATTAATGACGTGTACGGACACGAGACCGGTGACCGGGTACTGCAGGAAGTCGCCAGACGGCTTGCGGCATGCACGCGGCAGGAAGACCTGGTCGGGCGGCTGGGCGGGGACGAGTTCGTTATTGTGCTGCCGCAATCGGATCGCGCACAGCATCGGGCAGCGGTGGTTGCACAGCATGTGGTCGCCAGCATCAACCTGCCTATCCATGTCGATACGCTCGAGCTGTCGGTGTCGCCTTCCATCGGCATCAGCTTTTTCCCGGAGCACGCTGCCAGTGTCAGCCAACTCATCCACACCGCTGATCTGGCCATGTACCAGGCGAAGCAACTGGGCCGGTCTAATTACCAGTTCTACACAGCGGAACTCGAACAGCGGTCCGAGCAGGCACTTGCAGTCGAGACAAGACTGAGAAATGCGCTGAGCAACGGTGGCTTGGCATTGCATTACCAGCCGGTCATCGATCTCAAGAACGGCAAGCTGATCGGTGCAGAAGCGCTGCTACGCTTGATGGACGATGGTGAAACAATCGGTCCCGACCGGTTCATCCCGGTTGCGGAATCAGCGGGTCTGATTGGAACACTGGGCGAGTGGGTCGTGGCCGAGGCATGCCGTCAGCACGGGGAATGGCTGCGCGATGGAATGCAGCTCACCATTGCAATCAATGTTTCTCCTTTGCAGTTCAGGCAGCGGGTATTCGCCGATAAGTTGAGTGAAGTCATTGCCAACACTGGTATGGATCCGAGCCACCTTGAAATTGAAGTCACCGAAAGTGCGGTCATGGAGAACATCGATGAGGCGGTCGGGATTCTGAACAGGATCAAGTCGCTTGGGGTAAAGGTAGCACTGGACGATTTCGGGACCGGCTATTCGAGTCTGAGCAGCTTGACCAGTCTGCCGCTCGACAAGCTCAAGGTAGACCAGTCGTTCGTACGTCGGATAGAACGCGATCCCGCGTGCCGTACTGTGACCGAAGCAATTATCGGGTTGGGCCGGAGCCTGCGACTCAGTGTTCATGGCGAAGGCATCGAATCAGAGGATGCGCTGCTGTATTTGGAGGAACACGGTTGCAATCAAGCACAGGGCTATTGGTTCAGCAAACCGCTTCCGCCAGCAGAATTTGTACACTGGTACCACGAACAATGGGGCCAGAAATCAAGTGCCGGTGGATGGGAGCACGTGAGGCGTATCAGGCCTTCGAAGGGTGCAGCCTGAGAGACGGCAGGCTGGCGAGGATGTTGAGACGCAACGCTAACCTGCGCGATTCCTGCTCCGCGCGAGTTCGCGGTCGAGCGCATTGGCGAAGTTCTGGCGGTCGGCGTGGCTAAACGCAGCCGGGCCGCCAGTGTCGACACCACTGCCGCGTAGCTCCTCCATGAAGGAGCGCATCGTCAGTTGCTGGGCAATGTTGTCTTTGGTGTACCACTCGCCGCGCGGATTGAGCGGCAACCCGCCCATTTCCAGCACCAGGGAGGCCAAGGGAATGTCGCCGGTCACGACGATGTCGCCGCGGCTGACGCGCTCAACGATTTCGGCATCGGCCGCATCCGCGCCAGCCGGGACCTGGAGCGCGCGGATGAAGCGCGAGCCCGGCACACGGATCAACCGGTTGGCAACCAGCGTGACGTTGAGCTGCAGGCGTTCTGCCACCCGGAACAGGATATCTTTAATAACGGCAGGACAGGCGTCGGCGTCGACCCAGATGTGCATGGCAAATTGGATGAGATCAGCAGGTGATGCATTGTAGCTGCAAGCTGTCTGGTAGATGCGTAAACTGCCAGTCCGAGTCGCCTGGCGCCACTATGTCGTTCAAGCGCTGTGTCCGGTTGCTGATTAACTGGACGCCAGCTTCCGGCGGAAGTCAGCAGTACCGCTGTCACCAGACTGCGGCCGCGACAGATCTGATTACTGACGATCGCCAGGCCAGCACGACGAGAAGCAGACGACCAACAACGGTCAGGTCAGTCGTCGATCGATGAAGGAGTGAGGCGCTTTAGCCGCTGGCCATAGATACCCCATACGGCCTCGACACCATCAATGTTCCCAACTAACGCCCAGCCAGTACCAATTTTGCGTGGTTCGACCGGTACCCCCAGCTCGTTTGCGACCTGCTGCGCCCATTGCTTTGCCGCGCCTTGTCCCTTGAACAGTTCATTGCCTTCGAATACTACGGTGCCCTCGAATACAGGCTTGATGAACACACTCATATAACGCTCCTTCGATCACATTGGTTTATGCAACTCGGCCATCATGTCATGTTTATGGTTAACAGCCATGCTGGCCCTAGCACCTCATTATGCCCGTCTGCCGCCCCTTAACCATCAATGACAGGCATCTACACGCCTCCTGTGTGGGATAGTCGGGTTTCGTGGAAGCGCGCGTTTGGCGCTGTACCTGCCGCATGCGCGCTTTTATCTGGCCTTTTCCTCATGCCCCGAGCTTGGATTAACCCGGAATCTTTTTGCCTGCAGGTACTCAAAGTAGGCCATTGGCATGCGAGACGCATAACCTTCTACGTAAGCGCCATCCTGAACAGGCATCGGCATACATGACGCCCTCCGTACCACATCGGCCCGTGCGGACATTCCTGAATTGGTTGGTCTTAGCCTGCCTGCTGCCTGGGGTCATTGGCGCTGCCAGCCTCTTCATTTACCAATACCAGCAAAGCCGGGCCGAACAAAAAAACAGCATGATCTTGACGGCGCGCGCCCTGGCGCAAGCCGTGGATAACGACCTTCTCAAGGTTCAGGCGATAGCGGAAACGCTTGCCCATTCCGAATTGCTTGCCAGACGCGATTTCTCCGCGTTTCACAAACATGCGCGCGAAGTCATAACGCGAGTGGGGTTGGGAAACAATGTACTTCTGAGTGATGACGCCGACCGTCAGCTCCTGAATACCGCTGTGGAGTACGGCACCCCCTTGCCTCCTCGCAAAAGCACCGAACAGGTCCATCGTGTGTTTAGAACAGGAAAGCCCGCCATCTCGAACCTGTTCATCGGCTCCGTACTCAAGCGCCCGCTGATCAGTGTAGATGTGCCTGTCATCATTAATGGCAAGGTCAGTTACGTCTTGGGCATCGCCATGGTGCCCGAGAACTTCAACACGATCTTGCATGCGCAAAATTTGCCGTCGAACTGGATTGCCGCCGTATTTGACACCAGTGGCACCCTCGCCGCGCGTACCCGTTCTCCCGAGAAGTTTGTCGGCAAGAAGGCAAACGCCAATTTATTACGCGCCATGATGGAGAACGCCGAAGGATCAATCGAATCGGTAACGCTGGACGGCATTCCGGTGGAGTCGTTCTTTAGCCGTGCGCCCACCACCAATTGGCGGGTCGCCATTGGCATTTCTCGCAACTCCCTTTCTGCAGCCCTTGCCCGTGATCTTTCCATGCTTGCGGCAGGTGTGATCGCTCTTTTTGCGATTGGCGCAGCTTTGGCATGGCTGATGGGTGGACGTATTGCGCATTCGATCCGGGCGTTGACCGCTCCTGCCCGTGCGTTGGGTGAAGGCAATGCGGCTCCGATCCCTCAGGTCGAAATCAAGGAAGCTGCTGAAGTCGCCTCCGCTATCGGCCGCGCTGCAGACCTGCTGAAGACCAAGGATGCACAGTTGACCGAAGCCCATCTGCTTGCTGGCTTTGGCACATGGTCGTGGGATCTCAAGACCAACGAGGTTGTATCTTCGGAATCCATGCCGCGGATTTGCGGACGCGATATTCCCGCTTTTCCCGAACAACGGGGAACGCTGCTTACCGTTGAATCGTGGAAGCGTATCAATGCAGCCATGCAGGAAGCGCTGAAAACCGGCAAAGGCTATGACCTCGAAATACAGGTCAATCACGGCAGTGGCGCAATTCGCTGGATGAATGCCAAATGCGAGACCGTCCGCAGTGAACAGGGTGAGGTGATTGCGCTGCGTGGAATGCTCCAGGACATCGACGCACGAAAGCAGGCCAATGAACGGCTACGCCAATCCGAGAAGGAATTACGGAAATTCAAGTTCTTTAGCGACCACGCCAACGATGGGCACCTCCTGCTCGATGCCGCCGGACGAATCCGGTATGTCAACCATCTCGCATGCGAGCGTCTTGGGTATGGCGAAGCAGAGTTGCTTCAACTACAGATCTCGGACGTTGATGCCTTACATACCGAAGAGCGGTTTAAGGAAATCTTTGCCCGAAGCAGAAAGAACAGAATCCCGCCCTTTGAGTCCATGCACCGACGCAAGGATGGCTCCACGTTTCCGGTCGAGGTGACCGCAACGGTGCTGGAACTCCAGGGTGAATGGCTGATGTTTTCTACTTCCCGCGATATCACCGAGCGCAAGCAAGTAGAGCAGCGCGTCCGCGACGCCTCGCTGCACGATTCATTGACCGGATTACCGAATCGCGCGCTCGTGATGGACTATTGCGAGCGTTTGCTGGCGGGAGCACAGCGCGGCCACGGCCGGGGTGCGCTCCTGTTTATCGATCTCGACCGGTTCAAGCCGATCAATGATACGTACGGGCATGAGACCGGGGACCGTGTGTTGCAGGAAGTCGGCAAGCGACTTCGCAACTGTACGCGGCATGAAGATCTGGTGGGACGTCTTGGCGGAGACGAATTTGTCATTGTCCTGCCCCACATTGCGGGTGATCACCGGCGCGCCCGGACAGTGGCGCAGCACGTCGTCGACAGCATTTGCCGGCCATTCCGGATCAATGGGTTGGAGCTGTCGATTTCACCTTCGATCGGAATCAGCTATTTCACCGAGCACGCGTCTGACGTCAGCACATTGATCCATACCGCCGATCTGGCAATGTATCAGGCAAAGCAGTCGGGACGGGCCAATTACCAGATCTATACGCCGGAACTTGAACAGCATGCCGACCAGGTGCATTTGCTCGAAGCAAGGCTCAGGAAGGCGCTCAAGAATGGTGCCTTGACACTGCACTACCAGCCGGTCATCGACATCAAGAGCGGGAAACCGAGCGGGGCCGAAGCATTGGTGCGACTGGATGACAACGACGGCGATGCCATCGGTCCCGACAGATTCATTCCCATTGCGGAATCCATAGGCTTGATCGGGCAGCTTGGTGAATGGGTGGCAACCGAGGCATGCCGTCAGCAAGAGGAATGGATGAGCCAAGGGATGAAGATCACCATGGCCATCAATGTGTCGCCGCTCCAGTTCAGGCAGCCGGCGTTCGCGGAGAAACTCGGACGCATCATCTCGGACTCCGGCGCCGACCCGTCTTGCCTCGAGATCGAAGTGACCGAGAGTGCGATCATGGAAAACGTTGACGATGCGGTTGAGATCTTGAACCGCATCAAGTCGCTCGGTGTGAAAGTCGCGCTCGATGACTTCGGCGTCGGCTATTCAAGCCTGAGCAGCCTGACCAACCTGCCGCTCGACAAACTCAAGGTGGACCAGTCGTTCGTTCGGCACATCGAGCTCGACCAGGCGAGCCGTGCCGTGACCGAAGCGATCCTCGCGCTCGGCCATAGCCTGAAACTTGATGTCCATGGCGAAGGCATCGAGACAGAGAATGCGCTGCATTACCTGGAAGCGCACGGCTGCAATCAGGCGCAGGGATATTGGTTCAGCCGTCCGTTACCACCCACCGAGTTTGCGCGCTGGTACCACGAGCAATGGAAGGTTGAGGCCGGTACCAGTGGATGGGATCGTCTGAAGCGCATCTGGTCCCCGAGAGAATAGTCACTGCTGCACACGCATACCATTTTCTTTTGCAGGAGTTGCTGGGCTAAAGCGATGTGAGCACAACCATCATCGACACGTATGTACTGAAGATTGTCGCAGGCAAGACAGTCAGCCCCTCTGACAAACTGATGTCGCCCACGATGACTCATTAGTGCCGGAATGTGCGGTGAAATGTCCGGTGAACGTCCGCTGAATGTGCGGTATCGGTGGCATCGACCCGGCACTGCAAGACAGCGATTGGCCGGGTGCGGAAGCCCTCACAACTGGAACGGCTGCTGCTACGCAGCTTCCCGACACGCGCTGAAGAGTGCACATCACTCTGCGCCAGACAAGGCAATCGCAATTGAACTGGTGATTACTACCGGACGCTGTGCCGCGCGCTTAAGCATGCCAACGCTTCCCGAAATGTTGAGCCGCAATTACTGTGGCGCCTTACAGCTGGCAACATGCATGTCTACAAGGTTCTATTCACGTAACGGCCTTGCCCTCTTGCTGTTATCCCGCCAAAGCAAGCCATTGAGATTACGCAGGCCCTCTACGCTTGCCATAACTATATTGGTCTATGGACTATCAGTATCAGACTGATTGAGAGCGGCACTACGAGGGTAGTGCCGCAAGCGCACAGGCAAAAGTCGGGAGCATCCCCAACCAGCATGTCGCTCCGGCACAGTCCATCGCCAAGAACAACGATGAAGTGACCGCCAGAACGTACTACCGCTTTACTTGCCACCTCGTCCGGAGAAACGCCATGAGATATCCATGCAGTCGTTTTCCCACGTCGACACTTGCGGCACGGTTACTGCTGCTCGCAGCGTGTGCCGGCCTGGCTGGCTGCGAACACGGGAAACTGCTCCGTCCCCAGGTGCTGAAGCAGCTCGACTCCGACGTCGCCGCCCTGGTCAACGAATTGCCGGAAGTCGATCATCAGAACGAGGCGATCATCGGCCGGCTGTTTGCGCACGGCGGGCTCACCCGCGCGAAACTGGGCGCGGACGGCGTCATGCGCGACCGCATCCACATCCCGGTGAATGAGTACATATGGAAACCCGCCATCGTGGTCATGGAGCGCGGCGGCACGCTCGAGCTCGACGTCACCAATGAGGATCACCAGCACCACATGATCTACATGCCGCACAACGGCGAACGCGAAGTGCTGGACCTGCCGGCGCAGACGCGCGGGGTCATCCGCGTTGAGCTCGACCAGCCGGGTTATTACTGGTTCGGCTGCCCGGTCGCGAACCACGCCACGCGGGGCATGCTTGGCCTGGTGCTGGTCAAGGGCGAGGTGCCGCCGGACGCAAAAATCGATCGCCCGCCGCAACCGCGGCCGCCGGAAGGGAGGGCTCGGCATGCGCACTAAATTGCTTATTGCGATCGTCGCGGTCGCGTTCGTCACCGGCTGCTCGACTTCCCGGGTGGAATTACCAATCACTCAACAACAGCGCTCGTTCGACGACTTTGACCGGACCCAGCGCAAAGCGGCACCGGCAGTGGCCGACTCCGTCACCAGCGAGCGCATCGCAGCAGCGCGCAACGAGCCGCACAACTGGCTGACCTACTACGGCGCGTACGACGGGCAGCGCTACTCCGCACTCGACCAGATCAACACCGGCAATGTAACCAACCTGAAACCCGCATGGATCTTCCAGGTCGCGCCGATTGGCTTGATCGCAAGTCCCGCCACCTTCGCACTGGAAGCCGCGCCGATTGTCGTCGATGGCGTCATGTACCTTTCCGGATGGGATGGCCACGTATGGGCACTGGACGCGGAAACCGGAGAAACGCTCTGGCGCTACCGGCATGCCATTCCGCTTGACGTGCCGCTGTGCTGCGGCAACGTGAACCGTGGCGTGGCGGTTGCGCACGGAAAAGTGTTTTATTCCAGCCCGCATGGCCACCTGGTCGCGCTCGACGCAAAGACAGGCAATGTGGCATGGCGCCAGGTCTGGCTCGACCCGCGCGCGGGAGAAAGCTCGACCATGGCCCCGCTGATCGTGAAGAACATGGTCATCGTCGGCTCGTCCGGCGCGGAATACGGCGTGCGCGGACATATCGACGCATTCGATATCCAGACCGGCAAACGCATCTGGCGCCGCTACGCCGTGCCCAAACCCGGCGAACCGGGATCGGAGACTTGGGGCAACAATGACGCCTGGCAGCGCGGCGGCGGCAGCGCCTGGATCACCGGCACCTACGATCCGCAACTCAACCTGCTGTACTGGGGCACGTCCAATCCCTCACCCGATTTCGATGGCCGCATGCGCCCGGGCGACAATCTCTACACGGACTCGGTACTCGCACTGAATCCGGACGACGGCTCGATCCGCTGGCATTACCAGTTCACACCGCATGATGTGTGGGACTATTCAGGCGTCAATGAAAACATTCTCTTCGAACAGGACGGCAGGCCGCTGCTGGCTCACTTCGACAGAAACGGTTACCTCTTCATCCTTGACCGCAGGACCGGCGAGCGGCTGCGTGTGACGCAGTTCGGCGAGAGGGTTACCTGGGGGCGCATCGCGCCGGATACCGGGCGCGTCACCGAACGGCGGGAGCCGACGCGGGAAGGCACCTACATCTGCCCCGGACCGGCCGGTGCGAAGGAATGGCCCCATGCCGCGTACAGCCGCAGGACCGGCCTGCTGTACACGCCCGTGATCGACCTCTGCGGCACCTACAAGCTGATCGACACGCCGTTCGAGGAAGGCATGGGCTACTGGGGTGGCGACTTCATCGCCAAACCGGAGGACGCCAAAGGCGGTTATGTAAAGGCCTACAATCCCGCAACAGGACAGTTGGCCTGGTCGACAAAGTTCCCCTTCCCGATGGTCGCATCCATGCTGGCAACAGCGGGCGATCTCGTCTTTGCAGGCGAACCTAATGGCAACTTCAACGCATTGGATGCGCGCAATGGAAAAATCCTCTGGACCTTCAAGACGGGCTCGGGCATCCATTCCAATCCTGTCAGCTACAGCGTGCGCGGCAAGCAGTACATTGCCGTGCCTACCGGCTGGGGCGGCTGGCTGAAAGGTTTTGCCATCGACACTTTTGGTGCGAACCGGGGCAGCGCGGTTGTGGTGTTTGCATTGCCTTAGAGACTGTTTGAAAACCTGTTGCGCGGGCCTCCGTTGCCGTTGAAACCGCACGCAATTACAACCTGCAACCGGGATACAATGCCGCGTAAGTGCTCCGGCTTACGAAAGGTAATCGAAGCGCCCCATCTTTGTCGCGCTCAACGCCTCGCTGCTCGGGTGCCCCGGCCTGCGTCTATCACCGCATCCGCCATATGAGTGATTCCCTGGCACTGATTGCCTCGCAAATTATTGCCTCGCCCACTGGCCAATGGTGCTCCCGTTCCTCAATGCATCCAAACGCGGCACTCGCCACGCTGGAGCGATTTCATCCTGCCTGTGCTTGACCGTGGCTGGCTGTGCCTGGCTACGCCGAGCTGTAATGGCTCTGTTGACGAAGATATCCAGGCATTTGCGAACCACGCCTGCGCCTCTGCATCCAACCAGCTTGCAACGCAAAGAACGCTCGATAGCGCTCACCGCCACTTCCTTCACCGCAAGGATGCCAACTATCTGGAGACAACGATGAACAAACTTTCAATCGCAGGGAGGCCGCTTCAGTACTTCCACATCTGCGCCTTCTTCAACAGCCGGGATGAGGAATACGAAGTCCTGACGCCGTTCTTCAAGGAAGCGGTGGATCAGAACGAAAAGAACCTGCATATCGTTGGCCCAGCCATGCTCGATGATCATCGCAAGCGACTGTCGCAGGCCGGAATCGACGTGCCGCACTGCGAGGCATGCGGGCAGCTGGAGGTAGTGAAGTGGCAGGACGCCTATCTCAACGAGGACGGCGCGTTCGAAAAGGAAAAGATGCTGGTGACGGTCGAGCATCTCACCGGTGCCGGTCGCGATAAAGGTTTCAATCGGCTTCGCATCATGGGCAACATGGACTGGGTGTTTGCCGGCATACCCGGCGCGTCCGACATTCTCGAGTATGAAGCGGAGGTGAATGAAGTGCTCTCACGCAACCAACAGCCTGCAGTATGCGTGTACGACATCGCCAAGCTGTCCGGCTCGATGATGATGGACCTGTTGCGCACACATCCGCTGGTGCTGATTGGCGGCGTGGTGCAGGAAAACCCATTCTATACACCACCGGCCGAGATGCTCGAAGAACTGAAGCGCCGCAAGGAAACGACTCCTGCCGCGCCTGTTCAGCTTGCTTGAGCTTGCTTGAACTGGCATGAGGCGCGATCGCCGGCACGGAATCGATGTGACAGAGGCAGTTATTGAGTAAGAGGATGAAAGGCACAGCGGCAGAGCGAAGCATCCGGGACCTGATGGGCCTGCTGGCGCTGCCGGCACTGTGGGCAGGACAAAGTGGCGAATCGATCGTCCGCATCATGGCCGATGCGGTGGAGCGGGTTGTGCCGTTGCGCTTTTCCCTGGCGCATGTTGCCTGCCTTCCCGACTATCCTCCGTTCGTTCACTTGCGTGTGGACGGAAAAGTTGCGCACGGCGATGAAACCAGTCGCTGGGAAGAACTGCAGCAGGCATGGCACGATGCGCAAACGACGGAGTCGCACATCTTCTTCGCCCATACGCCGTTGGGCGAGATGCGGGTGGTTCGTTTCAATCTCGGTTACAAAGGGCAAGGCGGCAGCATCTGGTTCGGCTCGCCGGATCCTGCTTTTCCGACGATGACGCAGGTTGCGTTCCTGCGTGCAGCGACGTCGCTGGCAGCCACCGGTATCCAGGCGGCACGCAGCAATCATGAACGGGAAGAAGCGAACCGTGCGAAGGACGAATTCCTTGCGATGCTGGGACATGAACTGCGCAACCCGTTGGCGCCCATCGTGACCGCACTGGAGCTCATCAAGCTGAAAAACGGTGGCGTGCTTGCTTACGAACATTCCGTCATCGAGCGGCAAGTGTCGCACCTCAACCGCATGGTGTCGGACCTGCTGGATATTTCGCGCATTACACGCGGCAAGGTGCGGCTGGAAAAGCAGGCGCTTAACCTGACCGATGTGCTGCATCGTACGGTCGAAGAAGTGGCTGCCGTGCTGAGCGAGCGCAGGCACGAACTGACGCTGGATTTACCTAGCGAGGCGGTGTGGATTTTCGGCGACCATACGCGGCTGGTGCAGGTGTTCAAGAACCTGCTGCTGAATGCCGCCAAATACACCGAGCCTGGGGGCACGATCCGCGTCCGTTCGGAAGTGCAGGCGCAGGACGTGCGTGTGGCGATCCGTGACAATGGCTGCGGCATCAGCCCTCAGTTGCTTCCGCGCCTGTTCAATCTCTTCGAGCAGGGCCACACTACGCTGGCTCGGTCTAGCGGAGGGCTGGGAATCGGACTCGCGCTGGTGAAAAGTTTTGTGGAACAACATGGCGGATCGGTAACGGCGAGCAGCGAGGGTATTGGTCACGGCGCGGAATTCGTGGTGCGCTTGCCGCTTCTCACGACGGACCTGCCGCCGCTCCAACCAGTCGATGCGCATGCCTCCGGTCGTGAACGAAGCTTGCCGTCGCACGCAGCAAGGGTGCTGATTGTTGACGACAACATCGATGCGCTCGATACCCTGGCGTACTACCTGCGGACAGCCGGTTACGACGTGACGAAGACGCATGATCCGCTGGAGGCGGTGGCAATGGCGCGCCAATGGCACCCCCATGCAGCCATCGTTGACATCGGGCTACCGGTGATGGATGGATACACACTTGCAGCAGAATTGCGGCGCTGGCTCCCCCCCGAGCAATTGCGCCTTGTCGCACTGACCGGGTACGGCCAGGCGACGGATATCCGGAGCTCAAAAGCCGCCGGCTTCGACCGGCACCTGGTCAAGCCAGTCAAGCTGGACGACCTCCTGTCCGCACTCGAAGGGGGAAGCCAACCAAACGAGGAGTGATGCGCAAAACAGCCCCCCCTTGCGCTTCCCGCCTGCTGTTGCTCTCTTCTCTTTCCGCTTACGGCGTATAGGTAATCACGTTATTGCCATTGGCGTTTCCGCCGATGGCGACCACCGTCGATCCCGCCGGAATATAGATGGTGTTGTTCGCACCGGTCACGTCAAAGCTCATCGCGGTGGAACCGGGCAGGAAGACGACGGTATTGCCGCTTCCGCTCAGGTAAAAGCTGCCTACAGCCTGGTTGCGTGCGATCCATACATTGTTCGATGAAGCGGGCAATGTGATATTGGCCGTACCGTTGAACTGGACCAGGTAATTGTTGCCGTTGGTGTTCATGGTCAGGTAGTTGCCGCCGACAACGGTGGCATTCGACGGCACCGCGGGCGCCGTGGTGGTCGCGCCCTGCACCTGGGTTGGCTGGTCGTCCCCCTTGTCGGACCCGCCGCATGCGGCGAGAGCCAACGCAGCGAGGAGCACTATGGTTGTTGTTTTCATGCTTGTCTCTCTCCCGTTGAAAAACTGATGATAGCAAAAATGCAATAAAAGATTTCCACCATTCAGCTGATTTCGAACAATATGCAGGCGCATTTTGTGTGCGGAACCTGTTTGTGTTTTCTCAATCGCCGCTGCCTTTCCTCACCTATGGTGTAAGTACCGACTCCGCTCGGAGAGCGGGCGCAGACCTGCCAGGTAGTCGTACAACAGCATCGTTGATCGCAAGATCGAAGGAGAGAGATATGGACGGAAAATATGTCATTCTGAAGAACCGGCGCCTCGCAACCGGCGGCCCGTTCGAGCGCGCATTCGAGCGTGCGATGGGAGTGCCCGCCGGCGTGGCCGAGATGGCCAGCACGGCGTTGTCTGTCGAGACCTACGATGTGAACAAGCGCGGACTGGCAAGCCACAGCATGGAGCCGGACGTGATTGCAGTCGCACCGGCAATGCGCATGAAACTGATCGCGCCAAAGACCAACTTCCCCGAGCGGGTCGAGCCGGAAAATGCTGCAATCACCTGGGGTGTGGCGGCGGTCGGCGCGGACAGGTCGCCGTTTACCGGCAACGGCATCGTCGTCGCGGTACTCGATACGGGCATCGATGCCGACCACCCGGCGTTCGCCGATGTGGAACTGATTCAGAAGGATTTCACCGGCGAAGGTAACGGTGATCGCCACGGACACGGCACGCACTGCGCGGGAACCATCTTCGGCCGCAACATCGATGGCAAGCGCATCGGCATCGCACCGGGGATCAAGAAAGCGCTGATCGGCAAGGTGCTCGACCGCAACGGCGGCGGCTCGAGCGACCAGATCTGCAATGCCATCGTGTGGGCCGCAGAGAATGGTGCGAACGTGATTTCGATGTCGCTCGGCATGGACTTCCCCGGCTATCAGAAAGACCTCGAGGCACGCGGCGTGCCGAAGGAAGCTGCAACGTCCCAGGCATTGGAGGGCTACCGCAAGAACGTGATGCTGTTCGAAAAACTGGCATCGCTGCTAAGCGCAAGGAGCGCCATGTCACAGGCGACGATCATCGTTGCGGCGGCAGGCAATGAAAGCATGCGGCCGGAATGGGAGATCGCAGTCAGCCCGCCGGCGATCGCCGAAGGCATCATTTCCGTCGGCGCACTCGGCAAGAGCGCGCAGGGCTTCAATGTCGCGAGTTTCTCCAATACCGGCGCCAACATCTCCGCGCCGGGTGTCGACATCCTGTCGGCGAAGCTGGGTGGCGGACTCGTGTCGTTCAGCGGCACCAGCATGGCAACACCGTGCGTTGCCGGCGTCGCCGCACTATGGGCAGAGAAGCTGAAACAGGAGAACCAGCTGTACACGCTCAACCTGACGGCGCGTCTCATTGGCTCCACCAGCACCAACGGCATGGTCCAGGGCTTCGACCCGCTCGATGTGGGCGCGGGCATGGTGAGATGCCCGCAGTAGCGAATGACAGGTAGCTTGCATACCTGTCTGCGGTCTGCGGCTTGGCCCGCCGGCCGCGCGTGGCGCAGCCCCCTGCGTTGTGCGCGGCCGGTGCGCGTGCTTGATCGACAGTGCACACAATGCGCTATCGCATTTCGCCGCCGCGGCATGACAGGCGTTTCGCGTCCGATGTCGAAGATCGAGGACCAGCCATGGCAATCAATCCGGCGAAACAACAACAGGAAGAGTCGGCAAGAAGCCGTTACCAGGCGCGTTCCGGCGCGCGCATCCAGGCATGCCATGCGCTGGAAACGGCGTCGCCGCTGAGCGTCGACACCGAAGAACGCACACGGCTGCGCCTGTCCACCATCGACCCGCATGATGGACTGGCGCTGGAGCGCATCATCGGCGAGAGCGACTTGCTGCCCATTGCGTATTTTGAAGCCGGCACGCTCAAGGCGAAGTCCGTCTGCCGCATCGAAGTGCATGACCGCCGCGGCAGCGTGGTCGGCTACGGCACCGGCTTTCTCGTCACACCACGCCTGCTGCTCACCAACAACCATGTGCTGCCCGACACGCAGCTTGCCTTGTACAGCCTGGCGCAATTCGATTACGAGAACGATGTGCGCCTGTTGCCGCGGCCGACACGCAACTTCCGGCTGGAACCGGATCGTTTCTACGTGACCAACCAGGAACTGGACTACACGCTAGTTGCGATCGCACCGAAGGCGGCGGAGGGCGTGGAGCTGGCCGACTACGGATTCCTGCCTTTGATCGCCGGTTCCGGCAAGGCGCTCGTCGGTGAATACGTGAGCATCATCCAGCACCCGTCCGGTGCACCGAAGGCGATAGCCGTGCGGCAGAACCAGATCCAGGATGTGTTCGACCATTTCATCCACTACAGCACCGATACCGAGGCGGGCTCGTCCGGCTCGCCGGTGTTGAGCGATTCCTGGGAGGTAGTCGCGCTGCACCATGCCGGCGTGCCGCATCCGACTGGCTCCGGCTATGTGGCGAACGAAGGTATCCGCATCAGCAGCATCGTTGCTCACCTGATCTCGGTGCTGCCGCGCCTGCCCGCCACACAGCAGGTGCTGCTGAAGGCCTTGCTCGATAACCAGCCTGTCGTCGCCACGGCACCCGGTATGGAAGTGATCACACTGGAGCGCTCCTCCTATGATGGCCTGTCGGGGTATGAAGAAAAATTCCTCGGCAATGATTTTCCGATTCCCCTGCCTGCGCTCGGCCCGGAGGCCCGGAACGAAGTGGCGGAACTGGAGGGAGAAAGTGACGCGGTACTGCGCTATGCGCATTTTTCCGTCGTGATGAATCGCGTGCGCAAGCTGGCATTCTTCACTGCGGTCAATATCGATGGAGCACGACTGAAGAACATCCCACGCAGCGCAGACCGCTGGTATTTCGATCCGCGCATCAAGCGCGAATACCAGTACGGACCGGAAGTCTATGCCGACAACGACCTCGATCGCGGACACCTCGTGCGGCGCCTCGACCCAGTTTGGGGAGATGATGCGGAACGCGCGAACGAGCATACCTTCCACTTCACCAACTGCTCGCCGCAGCACCGCAACCTGAACCAGAAGACTTGGCTGGAACTGGAAAATTACATCCTCGACAACGCGGGCCGGCATGACTTGAAGGTCAGTGTCTTCACCGGGCCGGTGTTCCGCGACGATGACATGCTGTACCGCGGCGAGTACCGCATCCCGGCCGAATTCTGGAAAGTCGTCGCCATCGTCAAGCCGGACGGCAAGCTCTCCGCGACGGCTTACCTGCAGACGCAGAAGAACCTGATCGGCGACCTGGAATTCGCATACGGCAGCTACAAGACCTACCAGGTGCCGATAGCGCGCATCGAGGGGATTACCGCTCTCGACTTCGGCAACCTGCGCCGGGCCGATCCCCTTGCCGGACTGGAAGCCACCATGGCCGGACAGGTCATCAGCGAGGCGAAGGACATACGACTGTAGTAAGCACGGAAGTACGCAGGAAAGTGCGCACGGTCCGCTCGCACGTAGTGGCCTGGATCTTGCTTTTTTGCATTACATTACCTTGCGAGCCGTGTCGCTTTGCAGGCGTAAAAGCTGGCCAGGGCCTCATCCCCGTTGTTGTGACTGGCGTGCGGGTAGCGGTTCGCCCCAAGGACGCAGACCTGCATTCCGCCGATGGTAATGGCTGAACGATAGATTTCTCAATTGTAAGAAAAGACCATGTCAGAAGTGAAAACCGTCCAACAAGAAGTGGACGAGAGAACCAACCTCGCCGGCTCCAATAAATTCGAAATGCTGCTGTTCCGCCTCGGTGCGGCAACCAACTCCGATCATGCCGAACTGTTCGGCATCAACGTCTTCAAGATCCGCGAAATCGTCCCGATGCCGCACGTGACAACGCTCGCCGGTGCGCTGCCGCACATGATGGGCGTCGTCAACCTGCGCGGACAGATCATTCCGGTCATCGACCTGGCGGGCATCGTCGGCTGCACGCCGAAGACCGGCCTGAACATCCTGCTGATCACCGAGTTTGCCCGCACCACGCAGGCATTTGCAGTGGAGTCTGTCGAAGAAATCGTGCGGCTGGACTGGAGCCAGGTGCTGTCGGCGGAATCCAACTCCATGGGCGGCATGGTCACCAGCATCGCGCGTCTCGACGGTGATGTCGGCAGTTCACGCCTGGCCCAGGTGCTGGACGTCGAAACCATCCTGCGCCACATGACACCAGTAGAGGAAACAACCGCCAAGACAGAAACCGGACCGAAGGTGACGCTGGCTGAAGGCAAGATCATTCTCGCTGCCGACGACTCCGTCATCGCCCGTCGCCTGATCGAACAGGGCCTCACCGACATGGGCGCGCCTTTTGTGATGACCAAGAGCGGCAAGGAAGCCTGGGAGCGCCTGCACACCATGGCCACCGCAGCAGAAGCCGAAGGCAAGACCATTCGCGACAAGGTCGCGCTGGTACTGACCGACCTCGAGATGCCGGAAATGGACGGCTTCACCCTGACCCGCAACATCAAGGCCAGCGATCGCTTCAAGGCCTTGCCGGTGGTGATCCACTCCTCGCTGTCGGGCTCGACCAACGAAGAGCATGTCCGCAGCATCGGCGCCGACGGTTATGTGGCGAAATTCCATGCGGAGGAACTCGCGCAGGCGCTGCGCCGCACACTGTCGAAGGAGCCGCTGCAGCTGGTCGCATAACACCTGCAACTTTTCTGCTTGACCTTCCCCCCATGGGAAGTCTTACAGTGATGTTCTTCGCTAACCAATCAGGAGCAATGTCATGTACGAACTGAAAGTGGAAGGAATGAGCTGCGGCCACTGCGTCAATGCGGTGACCAAATCGGTGCAGGGCGTCGATGCCGGCGCCAAGGTCGAAGTCGATCTGGCGCAGCAAAAGGTCTGCATCGATTCATCCGCCAGCCTCGACGCCATCAAGTCGGCGGTGGAAGATGCAGGGTATCCGGTATTGCAGAGCGCCGGCTGATCGGCATCTGTCATTACCCGCAATAGAAAACAGGGGTAACCACTCCCGAGCCGGTTGGTTGGCATGCTGTAAACCGACCGGTTATCTCGTGTGAAATCCCCTGCGCTCCAATGGGCCGTACAAAGCATCACTACGGCCTCAAAATGATGGCCAGGAATCCCGACAAAGTTCAACTACAAAGACGGCCGGCACGATGCTAGAAGCGAACTGGCAGGGCAACGGTAATGCGGTAATCGGGTGCATTCCGGGTCAGACCAGCACCAACCAGGACATCCAGCGCCGTGCGTTCACTCAATACTAGCGAGCCGCCCAGTTCCAGCAGTGCCGAGGGGTCATCGCTTGCCGCAACCTTCACCCCGCCGACTCTGGTCGATTCATAGAATGCAACGTTAAAGGCAGCCCGTAATGACGTATTCGGGCCGGTGGCCAGCGCGGTACCAAAACGCAAGCTGTGGCTGTTGCCAGGATCAATTCTGAGGCCCCCGTAGTGCTCCGCATAAGCATGGCTGAAGCCGTAACTGCCGAAAAACACCAGCGGATCGACACGCTTGATCGCTGTAAGTGATGCCTGCACAGTATCAAAGCCGCTGCCGAGTGCGACCGGAGTGGCGTTCTCGAACAGGGTATTTTTTCCGGTGGACGCCGTATAAGAGAGTGAACCGATTAAGCCCGGCATCGAGGTCCGCTCGGCCATGAATTGATGCGAGACGCCGAGCGTGACGTCACCGATGCCGCTGTCATCGGTGGTCACGCCGGCGTTGCGGCGCCGCTCGAATACATACGGTATCGAGACGTCAATTTGGGAACGTCCCGGCAGGCCGGCGCGCAGGACAAGCGCCGGGCCGTATGCATCACGACGAAACGCGTTTGTGCTCGCCGTGCTGTGAGAGTAGACCAGATTCGGTTCAACTTCGAACCGGCCGGAAGGCAGCAGCACACCGTTTTCACGCACTAGCGCGCGCTCCAATGCGCGGTTGCTGTCTTCCCGTGCTTCTTCCGGCGTCGCTTGCAGACCTTTCTCCTGTTTGATCCGATGGGGTGTCACCTCGCGCTCAAGGACCTGAATGCGCTCACGCAGCCGCCGTGTTTCGATTTCCTTTTCAGCGAGCTGACGCTTCAGTTCTTCCACGCTTTGGCCAAGCGCCGGCAATGCGAGCAGCAGTGCCGCGCCTCCCATCCAAATTTTTTTCATGTTATGAGCCTCCTGTGCGGGCGCCTACCTGAAAACCTATGCCTGGCCATGCTGCAGAAAATTCCGGGACTTGCATTTGATAATTACCAAAGCCTGGGTCGGCAATATCGACCGTGCGTTCCATCACGCGACGCACGATCACGAAATGGTCGTAGCCGCGCACCCGGATCGGCACAATCATTGGCGCCTGCGTCGCCAAATCTTTGAGTGTCATATCGGTGTAGCCGTCGGCCTGAAAACCGAGGCTTGCAGCATATTGCTGCATGTCGAGCAAAGAAAAGCCGCCACGGTGCCGCACCCGTAAAGCGTCGGTTTGGCGCAGCATGCCTTGCGCGACCTGCTGCTCGGTGACCGGATAACCCTTGTCATAGGTAAGGACGGTAGCCAAAGCTGCCGCCCCACAACTATTGTCCCATTGCTGGATGATGAGATTTTCTTGCCGCATTTCCAATAGCGAGCGGACCGCACGCTCGGCATGCACGCTGGCAGCAAGCAACATTGAAAACGCTGAAGAGAGAAGGATGCGGATCAACATCGGCGAATGGGCAGAGGACTCTCTGCCCGGCCTGCATACGGTTACCGTCCGGTGAACCTGGCCTGCGGTGCTTCATTGACCCCGCCGCCCGGAATGGACGAGTTGGTGCTCTTCGACGGTTCGGTAGCGCCACTGAAGCTTCCGGGATTAGTCGTATCTGGGCCATTACCCCAACCATTGTTGCCTTTGACTTTTTGCTCTGGCGGTGGTGGGCACACGTAGGTACCGGCGACAACTTGGTCGAGTTGGGCTTTTGTCATTTTCACGGGGGCGGCGGTCACCGGTAACGTGACAAACGCTGTAGCAGTGATAACTGCAGTTAACGATTTAATCATCACAATCTCCTTTAGGTCTCAGGTCACTTTCGCGGCCTGAACTACAGGTTCGTCGACACCCACGAGAGCCGCTTGAGCTTCCTCAATACTTCCGGCTAACCCAAAAATTTATACTTTCGGTTAAAAAACCTCTTTCTGCATAACCATAAGCGCCTCTCAACAATGTGAGTTACCACTATCACGGCAGCCAGCAGATTCCCTGAAAGTTGGTAAGAATGCGTTGCTATGCCAAATTTCGGGCTGATGCCAGCAACATCTCTGCGTTCTTGTTCTGTGCCTTCCATCCAACGTCACGGACGTAGGACGCCGCGCCGTTGCTTTGGGCCTAAAGAACCTCCAAAAAGTCGAAAGCCACCGATGGGTGGCTTTCTGTGTTTTATTGCGTGGACTTTACAAACTAAACAAACCTGCTCGCAGCTACCTCGTTACTTGTTTCCCTGTTTCCATTCCTTTCCATGCACCCGCCGCGTTCAGTGATGCGCGCAGTGATGATGTCCTTCAGAGGAGGGCTCCGCCAGGCTCTGCAAGATCGGGCAGTCCGGCCGGTGGTCACCGGCGCAGCTGTGCGCAAGGTGGCTCAGCGTATCGCGCATTTCCTCCAGCTCCCGTATGCGCTGCTGCAACTCTTGCACATGCGCTTGCGCGATCGCCTTTACATCGGCGCTGGCGCGTGCCGGATCCTGCCACAGGGACAGCAGGTCCTTGATCTGTTCCAGCGAAAAGCCGAGCGTGCGTGCACGCTTGATGAAGCGCAGCGTGTGCACGTCGCTCTCGCCGTAGGTGCGGTAGTTGGAGTCGGTGCGCCGGCTCGCCTTGATCAGGTCGATGCTCTCGTAATAACGGATCATCTTGGCCGTTACGCCGGATTCCTTTGCTGCCTGTCCGATGTTCATGCTGTCCTCCCTGCGTTGATCATTGCCTGCTTCGGTTTCCAGCGGCGCAGCAGCAGCGCGTTGCTGACTACGCTCACCGAGCTGAATGCCATCGCCGCCCCTGCTACCACCGGGTTGAGCATGCCGAATGCCGCCAGCGGAATGCCGACCAGGTTGTAGATGAATGCCCAGAATAGGTTCTGGCGGATCTTGCTGTAGGTGCGGCGGGAGATGTCGATCGCATCCGCCACCAGGGCCGGCTCGCCGCGCATGAGCGTAATGCCTGCGGCATGCATGGCGACATCGGTGCCGGTCGCCATCGCAATGCCGACATCGGCGGCCGCGAGTGCCGGCGCATCGTTGATGCCGTCGCCGACCATCGCCACAACCTGTCCTTTGCCTTTCAGGCTCGCGACCTTCTCTGCCTTGTCTGCGGGCAGCACTTCGGCGACGACTTCATCGATGCCAAGCGTGCCGCCTACCGCTGCGGCACTGCCCTTGTTGTCGCCGGTGAGCAGCACGGTCTTTGCACCGAGTGCGCGCAGGCCGTTGATCGCGGGCGCAGCACCCGGCTTGATACGGTCGCCGAAGGCAAGCAGGCCGAGCAGGCGGTTGCCACCCTCGTCCGCCGATACCACTGATGCCACCCAGGACACCGTGTTGCCGTTGCGCTCAAGTGCGGTGGCGCTGTCGGCTAGTGGTCCGAGGTCGATGCCGAGTTCCTGCATCAGGCGTGTGCTGCCGAGCTGCAGCGTGCGGCCTTCCACCGTGGCAGCAACGCCGCGCCCGGGCAAGGCCCGCACATCGGTTGCTGCGCTTGCCGCGATGTTCTCCGCACGCGCCGCGTCGACGACGGCATGCGCCAGCGGGTGCTCGCTGCCCTGCTGGATCGACGCAGCCAGCCGCAGCAGTTCGCTGCGCGCGATGCCGTACGGGATCGCTTCGGTCAGCGTCGGTTTGCCGACCGTCAGCGTGCCGGTCTTGTCGAATACGACGGTCGTCACTGCATGCGCGACTTCCAGCGCTTCGGCATCCTTGATCAGGATGCCGTGCCGCGCGCCGACACCGGTGCCGGCCATGATGGCTGTCGGCGTCGCGAGGCCCAGCGCACATGGGCAGGCAATGACGAGTACTGCAACCGCATTGATGATCGATTGCTCAGTACTGGCGCCGGTCAGCCACCAGCCGAGGAAAGTGACAGCAGCGATCACCAGCACCACTGGCACGAATACTTCGCTAACACGATCAACCAGGTGCTGGATCGGCGCCTTTGCCGACTGCGCGCTTTCGACCAGGCGGATGATGCGCGCAAGCGTGGTTTCCTTGCCGACTGCGCCGGTCTGCACCAGCAGCAAGCCTTCTGCATTGATCGAGCCGCCGGTCACCTTGTCGCCGACCTGTTTGGCGACCGGCAAGCTCTCGCCGGTGATCAGCGATTCATCGATATGGCTGAGGCCTTCTTCCACCACGCCGTCGACCGCGACCCGTTCACCCGGGCGCACCACGACGATGTCGCCGACCTTGACCTGCCCGATCGGCACGTCGGTATCGACGCCATCGCGGCGCACACGCGCCACATCGGGACGCAGCACCTGCAAGGCGCGGATCGCATCGGCGGTCTGGCGCTTGGCGCGCGCTTCAAGCCATTTGCCGAGCAGGACCAGCGTGATGACGACGGCCGATGCTTCAAAGTACAGGTGCATCATGCTGTCCGCGCCATACGCGAACAGGCTGTACACGCTCAGGCCGTAGGCGGCGCTGGTGCCGAGCGCAACCAGCAGGTCCATGTTGCCGCTGCGCGCTTTCACCGCCTTCCAGCCGGCGCGGTAGAAACGCGCGCCTAGCCAGAATTGCACCGGCGTCGCCAGCGCGAGCTGTATCCAGCCTGGCAGCATCCAGTGCATGCCGAGCAAATCAGCCACCATCGGCACGACGAGCGGCAAGGACAAGATGGTCGCGAAAATGACGTGCAAGCGCTCCTTGTCGTGTTTCTTTTCCGGCTCGGCGACGATATCTGCCTGATGAAGCTTGGCCGGATAGCCGGCCGCTTCCACCGCCTGGACAAGTGTGTCCGCTGCAATGCCGGCGTTGAAGCGCACATGTGCGCTCTCGGTCGCAAGGTTGACGCTGGCATCGAACACGCCATCGACCTTGCGCAGCGCTTTTTCCACGCGCCCAACGCAGGAGGCACAGCTCATGCCCTCGATGTCGAGATCGATTTCCTGTTGTGCAACGCTATAGCCGGCCTTTTCGACCGCTTGCCGCACCGTGCCGTAATTGATTGCGCCTTCGGCAACGACCTTCGCGCTTTCGGTGGCGAGGTTGACGCTGGCGTTGGTGACGCCGGGAATCGCGCGCAAGGCACGCTCGACCCGCGCCACACAGGACGCGCAGGTCATGCCCTCGATATTAACGTTCAGTTCACGCGCGTCGGCGTGGGAGGATAAAGGTAGTGCACTGCCCATGTTCGTTCCTCTTTGACTCACTTGGGCTCATTATTAACCTTCCCATGATAGGAGGGTCAAGTGGGAATTCAGGCAGGACGCAAAGATTGCCTTTCTGCCATCTCCGCCAGCGCATCACCGACCCGCGCGTAACGCAGCCGCACGCCCAGTTCCTTCTTGATCCTTTTATTGGCAAGCCGGCGCGACTCGGACATGAAGGACAGCAGCACCGGCGACACCACCTTGCGCAGCTCTTCTCGCGGCAGGCGCGGCGGTTTCGGCAATGCGAACGCGTCCGCGACCAGGTCGAAATAGTCGGCCATCTTCATGTCCGAATCGTCGACGGCGTGGTACACGCGGCATGGTCGCGCGCAGAACAGCGCCTTCCAGATGATGCCGGCAAGGTCGTCGGCATGGATGTGGTTGGTATACACATCATCCTGCGGCAGCAAGGCCGGCGTGCCTTTCTGCAGGCGCTCGACCGGCAGGCGGTCCGCTGCGTAAATCCCCGGCACGCGCAGGATGGACAGGCATGCATCGCTGCGCCGTGCCCAGGCGCGCAGCACCTGCTCGGCATCGACGCGACGCTTGGCCCGCGCGTTCTGCGGATTCGCTGTGCGGGTTTCGTCCATTAACACGCCCCCGCAATCGCCGTACACCCCGGTCGTACTCACATAAACCAGCGTCGCCCGGTCGGGTAAAATGGCGGTCAAATTTCGGGTGCGCCGGTCTGTCGGGCCATCGGACTGGGGCGGCGCGAGATGCACGATGTTGTGCGCAAGGCCATGCAGGCGCGCCAGGCTTGCCGGATTGTCGAGGTCGGCGATCACCGGCACCGCGCCGGCGGCGCGCAACTCTTCCCGGCGTGACGCCTGGCTGGTAAGGGCGAATACGCGGAAGCGGTCGCGCAGCAACGGCAGCAGGCGCATCCCGACGTCGCCGCAACCAATAACGAGTAAGCGCGGCTTGCCTAGCTTTTTTCTATCACTATTTTTCATCATCGGAATTGTATGACTTTCCAAGTAACAGTTCAGCCGAGCGGTCGGCAATTCACCTGTGAAGACGACGAAACCATCCTGAACGCGGCAATCCGCGCCGGCGTCGGCCTGCCCTACGGCTGCAAAAACGGTGCCTGCGGCACCTGCAAGGGCAAGCTGCTCGACGGTACGGTGACGCATTCGGCTCATCAGGAGAAGGCATTGCCGGTGGCTGAAGAGGAAAAGGGCATGACGCTGTTCTGCTGCGCCAAGCCACATTCCGACGTTGTGATCGAGGCGCGCGAAGTGCTCGGCGTGGGCGAATTCCCGATCAAGAAGCTGCCGACGCGCGTGGCAAAACTCGACCGCGTTTCCGATGACGTGATGATCATCTCACTGCAGTTGCCGGCCAACGAACGCCTGCAGTACCGCGCCGGCCAGTACATCGAATTCCTGCTCAAGGACGGCAAGCGCCGCAGCTACAGCATGGCCAACGCACCGCATCTGGACGAGCACATCACGCTGCACATCCGGCACATGCACGGCGGCGTGTTCACCGACCATGTGTTCAACACAATGAAGGAGCGCGACATCCTGCGCTTCGAAGGGCCGCAAGGCACCTTCTTCCTGCGCGAGGATTCGGACAAGCCGATGGTTCTGCTGGCGTCCGGCACCGGCTTTGCGCCGATCAAGGCCATCATCGAGCAGGCGATCCACAACAAGACGACACGCCCGATGGTGCTGTACTGGGGCGGCCGCCGTCCGAAGGACCTGTACATGCATGCGCTGTGCGAAGAATGGGCACGCACGCTGCCGAACTTCAAGTATGTGCCGGTCATCTCGGAGGCGCTGCCGGAAGACGGCTGGACCGGCCGCACCGGCTTCGTCCATCGCGCAGTGATGGAAGACCTGCCGGACATGTCCGGCTACCAGGTGTATGCCTGCGGCGCACCGGTCATGGTCGACTCCGCCAAGCGCGATTTCGTGGCGCAGTGCAAGCTGCCGGAGGACGAGTTTTACGCCGACGCCTTCACGTCGGAAGCGGACCTTGCACCGGCCGACATGGCGGCGAAATAATTTTTGACGCACTGCGGGAAACCGCATACCATTAACGCCATGAAAACAACCGCCAAACTCTTGCGACGCCGAATCCCGCTGCCCCAAGCCGGGATGCTGTGCATGTAAGCGTTTGACGCGCACAAAGCCACAGGCCCGCCCTGTGGCTTTTTTTTATCCTTTTTTTAAATCGCTTTTCGCCCAGGAGTTCGAGATGGAATTCAGCCAGTACGACGTCAATGCCCTCATGCAGATTACCAATCGGCCGTCGCTAGTCTTTACCGAAGGCCGCGGCATGTGGCTGACGGACAATAACGGCAAGCGTTATCTCGACTACCTGCAGGGCTGGGCGGTCAATTGCCTCGGCCATTCGCCGCAATGCATCGTCGATGCCGTCAATGCACAGGCCAAGAAGCTGATCAACCCCTCGCCCGCGTTCTACAACGAGCCGTCGATCCAGCTGGCATCGATGCTGACGCAAAATTCCTGCTTTGACCGCGTGTTCTTCGCCAACAGCGGCGCGGAAGCGAACGAAGGCGCGATCAAGCTCTCGCGCAAGTGGGGCAAGGTCAACAAGAACGCGGCCGGCGAAAACCGCTACGAAATCATCACCTTCAACCACGGCTTCCATGGCCGCACACTGGCGACCATGTCGGCCAGCGGCAAGGCCGGCTGGGACAGCATGTTCGCACCGCAGGTGCCGGGCTTCCAGAAGGCGGAATTGAACGACATCGCCAGCGTGGAAAAGCTCATCACCGACAAGACGGTTGCCGTGATGCTGGAGCCGGTGCAGGGCGAAAGCGGCGTCATGCCGGCTACGCGCGACTTCATGAAGGCGCTGCGCAAGCTGACCAAGGAACGCAACCTGCTCCTGATCGTCGATGAAGTGCAGGCAGGCATGGGTCGCACCGGTGAATTGTTCGCCTACCAGCTGTCGGAGATCGAGCCGGACATCATGACCCTCGGCAAAGGTATCGGCGGCGGCGTGCCGCTGGCCGCACTGCTGTGCCGCGAAGAAGTCGCCGTGTTCGAACCGGGCGAGCAAGGCGGCACCTACAACGGCAACCCGCTGATGACCGCCGTCGGCGTGGCGGTGCTGACCGAGCTGCTTTCGGAAGGCTTCCTGCAGTCGGTGAAGGACAAGGGCGCGTACCTGAGCGGCGAACTGCTCAAGCTGTGCGCCAAGCATGGCCTGGAAGGCGAACGCGGTGAAGGCCTGCTGCGCGCGCTCAAGCTGGGCAAGGACATCGGTCCGAAGATCGTCGAAACCGCACGCGACATGGGCCCGGACGGCCTGCTGCTCAATTCGCCGCGCCCGGACCTGCTGCGCTTCATGCCCGCGCTGAACGTGACGACGGATGAGATCGACCAGATGATTTCGATGCTGTCCGAAGTGCTGACCAAGCTCGGCCACTAATTCCGCGGTATCCACCGCTGCGTGCCGGACGACCTATGGCCGGCCGCAGCGGCTCCTCTCTTTATCCCGCTCCATCCCTTCCCCCTCTTTCGCGTTAGCTGTCGGCCCGAGCCGAACCCATACGTATCCAGATCAAGTCGTTCTTAACAGCTAGAAACCCGGTCCCAGATCAAGGAAAGTTGCAACGTTGCAATTTAGAATACTTGCGGGATTGCAGGATGCCGTCGGTGCCGCCGGCATTGCACCCGCACAGGCATTAAGCCGAGCGGAAAGGAGAAGATGAAAGAACTTACCAGAAGTTACAAGCCACTTACCATTTCAACGTTGGCTCCACATACCGGGTACGCCCGCCCCTTCTTCTACTCCCCAAACCACGTAAAGCCATCCTCTTCCGCCCTGGAAGTGATGACAGATCTGCAATTCATTCCTGCTGGCACGATCCGTGCAGATATCGATATCGATACCGCAACACAGAAGATGATCGCTCGCGGGGTGCGCATGCTGCTCGTCACCGACAGCCACGATGACGTCATCGGCCTCATCACTTCCCGCGACCTGCTCGGTGAACGGACCGCCGCCGTGATGCACAACCGCCGTGTCCGGTTCAGCGAGGTCAACGTAAGCGACATCATGACGACTGCTGACTGCATCGAAGTGCTGCAGTTGAAGGATGTGCTGCATGCGTGTGTGGGTGACATCGTGGAAACGCTGAAGCACTCCGGCCGCCAGCATGCATTGGTGGTTGACCCGGAGTCCTTTTCGGGGAAACCCGTGATCCGCGGGATTTTCTCCGCGTCGCAGATCGCGCGCCAGCTCGGCGTGCGCACCCAGACGCAAGAGATCTCCGAAACCTTCGCGGAGATCGATCGGGCGATGTCCGCGCCGGCCGCACGCTGATACTGCGCAGCTCCGCCGGAAGGGCATCCCGGCAGAGCACCTCCGAATGCGGTTGCCGCTTCGGACGAATTTTTTAGGAGAGCAATATGCGTTTTCGGCTGGTTCGTTACTTTACTTTCGCCAGTCTTGGCATGTTCGCGCTTGTCACCATCGCGCTCGTCTACTTCCAGCGGCAGCAGGCGGTGTTCTTCCAGGACGTGCAAAGACTGGAAATCGAATTCTTCAAGCTCGTCCAGAGCGACTTCGCCAAGAAACAGGACGAAGTGGCGCGCCGCGACCTGCTGGCAATCCATGAGAGCGGCAACGTCAACCTGACACGCCTGTTCGCCAACACGCTCTGGGAAAGGGATTTTGCCCCGTTCGTTGCGAAAGCCGCTGCGATCCCCGTTGAGCATTGCCGCGACATCCCGGACGTCGAAGGCAAGGACGGCAAAATGACTGCGCCGGATGCGAAGAAAGCGTGCTTTGCCGAAGTCGGCAAGAAGATCATGGCGCTGCCCGAATTCGCCGCCCTCGACGCCAAGGTGTTTGACACGATGAAGAAGAGCACCGTGTTCAAGATCAAGGTGTTCGACCTGCGCGGCATCACCGCTTACTCCTCCGAGCACAAGCAGATCGGCGAAGACAAGAGCTTCAACGCGGGCTGGAAGAGCGCCCTTGCCGGAACGCCGAAAAGCGAGCTGACCCACCGCGACAAGTTCAGTGCCTTTGAAGGCGTGGTGGAAAACCGCGACCTGATCGGCAGCTACCTGCCGGTGCTGGCGCCGGGCACCGACAAGATCGTTGCGGTGTTCGAAGTGTATTCCGACGTGACGAACTTCCTCGACCAGATCAAGCAGACCTCGGCAGCGATCGACAAGACCGCGCAAAGCAACCTGGTCGAACTGGAAAAAGTGGCGGCGTTCAACCAGCAGAAGGTGGAAGAGACCTCCATGCAGGGTCTTGCGATCGTGGTCGGCCTGCTGGCCCTGCTGTTCGGCTCGCTGTATGTTATCGTCCGCCGCGCGGACAAGATCATCGTTCAGCAGGAAGGCGAGCGCGAACATGCGCACCAGCAGCTTGCGCAATCCGAAAAGATGGCGTCCCTCGGCCAGATGGTTGCCGGCGTCGCACACCAGCTGAACACGCCGCTGGCCTTCTCGCGCAGCAATGTGAGCATGGTGAAGGATGCGATCAGGGATTTCGAACTGCCGCTGAAGGTAGCGCACAAGTTCGCCGCCGTCGTCAGGGACGCCGAAGGCGAGAAGGTTGTCTTGAACGTTACGAAATCCAAGGAACAGATCGTCAACATGGACGACTCCGCTGCCGATGTCTCGATGCTCACGCAGATGCTCGACGACACCTTGAACGGCATTGAACAGATGGCGGAACTGGTCGACAACCTGCGCGACTTTACCCGCCTCGACCGCGCCAAAGTGACCGAGTTCGACCTCAACAAAGGCCTGCACAATGTGGTGTACATCGCAAAGAGTGTGATTCCGAACCGTATCGAGGTGGTGGAGGAATACGGCAACCTGCCTCTGGTCCAGTGCAACCCGTCGCAGCTCAACCAGGTGTTCCTGAACCTGATCAATAACGCGGCGCAGGCGATCCCCGGCACCGGCACGGTCACCGTGCGCAGCAGCGTCGAAGGCGAGCGTATCCGTATCGACGTCGCCGATACGGGAACCGGCATTCCGCCCGATGTGCTGCCGCATATCTTCGAAACCTATTACACGACCAAACCCGCAGGCGAAGGCACCGGCCTGGGCCTGCCCATCGTCAAGAACATCGTGACAGAGCACGGCGGCGAGGTGAAGGTTGCCACCCAACCCGGTGTCGGAACGACCTTCACGGTGTACCTGCCGATCGTTCAGTCGATCGTCCAGACGACGATGCTTCTCAAGGCTGCTTGAGCGCTCAATGCGCTAAAAGGAGAATGACATGAAAGATAAAAAAGGACTGGTGCTCTGCGTCGACGACGAGCCGAACATCCTGCGTTCGCTGCACTGGCTGCTGCATAAGGACTTCGACGTGATGACCGCGCCCAGCGGCCTGGAAGGCCTGGACATGCTGCGCAAGCATGACTTCGACGTCATCGTCAGCGACCAGCGCATGCCCGGCATGACCGGTTCCGAGTTCCTGCGCGAGGCCCGCAAGATCGCGCCGCGCGCTATGCGGATCCTGCTGACCGGCTACTCCGACATGCAGGCCATCCTGCGCTCCATCAACGAAGGCGAGGTCTTCCGGTTCGTCAACAAGCCGTGGCAGAACGAAGAACTGGTCAAGACCGTGACGGAAGCGGCATCGATCGCCAAGACCAACCCGCCCCCGGCACCCGCGCCGGCGCCGGACGTGGTCAAGAGCGGCAACATCCTCGTGATCGACGACAACGACGACATGCTGGACATGGTCAAGGATGTGGTCGAGCCGAATACCGTGCTGCGCCACTCGAACAACCTCGCTCAAGCGGTGAAGACGCTGAGCAATGATCCGGTCGACGTGATTGTGTGCGAAACGCGCGTTGGCGGCAGGGATGCCACGCCGCTCATCAAGCTGCTGAAACAGCAGCGCCCGGATATCGTTTCCATTGTCCTGACGGTGGACAGCGACGTGGACGCGATCATCAAGCTGATCAACCAGGGGCAGATCTACCGTTTCGTGCCGAAACCCGTGAAACCCGGTTTCATGAAACTGATGCTGAATTCTGCGCTGCACAAGCACCATGAGCTCAAGGCGAACCCGTCAGTGGTACAGCGCCACAAGGTGGAGCGCCTGGAGGAAAGCGAAGAAGCAAAGCTGATGCAGGATCTTCAGCAGCAGGCGCAAGCCATGCCGGCGGTGGCGATGGCGGGCGGCGATGGCACGACCAGCGGATCCTTCCTGGGATGGCTAAGCGGCGGCTTCAAGAGGATGTTTGGCTAAGGCGGGATAACCAACAACAAGAGACTGCCCTTGCGAGAGCAACCTCGCAAGGGACACTAAGGCAAGCATTGCGCTTGCCTATTTTTTTGCCCGCTCGGCATGCGGGCCTTCCTGAATCGCTTATTTTTTCCGCACGGGTGGCAAGTCGGTGCACACACCTTCGAACGCCTCGGCCGCCATGCCGATCGATTCGCCCAGCGTCGGATGCGGATGGATGGTCTTGCCGATATCGACCGCGTCGGCGCCCATCTCGATCGCGAGTGCAATCTCACCGATCATGTCACCGGCATGCGTGCCGACGATACCGCCACCGACGATGCGATGGGTTTCGGCATCGAACAGCAGCTTGGTGAAGCCTTCGTCACGTCCGTTGGCCACCGCGCGGCCGCTTGCCATCCACGGGAACAGGCCCTTCTCCAGCTTGATGCCCTTGGCCTTCGCTTCGTCTTCGGTAATGCCGACCCATGCGACTTCCGGATCGGTGTAGGCAACCGACGGAATCACGCGCGCATCGAAATACGACTTCTGGCCCGCGGCCGCTTCGGCAGCGACATGTGCTTCATGCACCGCCTTATGCGCCAGCATCGGCTGGCCGACGAGGTCGCCAATGGCGAAGATATGCGGCACGTTGGTGCGCATCTGTGCGTCGACATTGATGAAGCCGCGATCGGTGACCGCCACGCCGGCCTTGTCGGCGGCAATCTTCTTGCCATTCGGGCTGCGGCCGACGGCGACCAGCACCATGTCGTACAGCTGCGGTTCCGGCGCGGTGACCGACGGATCAGCAGCTTCGAACGTGACCTTGATGCCTTCCTTCAGTGCCTCAACCGCGACCGTCTTGGTCTTGGTCATCACCTTGTCGAAGCGCTTTTCATTGAACTTCTGCCAGACCTTGACCATGTCGCGGTCGGCGCCCTGCATCAGGCCGTCCATCATCTCGACCACATCGATGCGCGTGCCGAGCGTGGAATACACCGTGGCCATTTCCAGGCCGATGATGCCGCCGCCGATGACCAGCATTCTCTTCGGCACCTGGCGCAACTCCAGCGCGCCGGTGGAGTCGACAATCCTCGGATCCTCGGGCACGAACGGCAGCTTCACGACGGACGAGCCGGCGGCGATGATGGCCTGCTTGAATTGCACCGTCTTCTTGCTGCCGTCCGCGGCCGTAACTTCCAGGTGATTCGGACTGAGGAACTGGCCGACGCCCTGCACGACATTGACCTTGCGTGCCTTGGCCATGCCGGCCAGGCCGCCGGTCATCTTCTTGACGACCTTGTCCTTGTACTCGCGCAGCTTGTCGATGTCGATTTGCGGCTTGGCGAAGGTGACGCCATGCGCTGCCATTGCTGCCGCTTCGTCAATCATCGCTGCAACATGCAGCAAGGCCTTCGACGGGATGCAGCCGACGTTCAGGCAGACGCCGCCAAGCGTCGAATACTTTTCAACCAGCACGGTATTCATGCCGAGGTCGGCGGCGCGGAATGCCGCGGAATAGCCGCCAGGGCCTGCGCCCAGCACCAGCATGTCGCACTGGATATCCGATGCACCGCTGTAGCTTGCCGCTTGCGGCACAACCGCGGGCTGGGCCGGTGACGGCGCTGCGGTCGCCGCAGCGGGTGTTGCCGTGCCGTAGCCTGCCGACGCCTCTGCGCCAGCAGCTGCAGCTGCGCCTGAAGCTTCCAGCTGGAGCAGAAGCGAGCCTTCGGAGACCTTGTCACCGACCTTGACCTTCAGTTCCTTCACGACACCGGCATGGCTCGACGGAATTTCCATGCTGGCCTTGTCGGATTCAACGGTGACCAGAGACTGATCGACCTTGATCGTGTCACCGGCCTTGACCAGCACTTCGATGACTTCCACTTCCTTGAAGTCGCCGATATCGGGAACCTTCACTTCAACCAAGCTCATAGCTTTGCTCCATTTTGTTGGCCGCTTCTATAAAGCGGCGCTTTCATCTCTCATCGGAAAACTGAAAATCCGGAATGGACCCGATGTGCTTTTATCGAATTCCTCACCTGCCTTGACGCCGACTTCCGCGATTTCGCGCGCGGTCAAATTGCTTTCATAGACGGCATACATGGCGCCAAGGGCGAAATTGCGTCCGCTGCCGATGCCCCAGAAGCGGTCGAAGCTGAATACTTCCCGATACGAATACACGCCGAAAATGCCGCGCGGATTGGCGATCAGCGCGGTGATTTGCGACGACTCGTACGGATCGTCCTCATCTTCCTTGGTGTTGAGGAAGTACTTTTCCTTCAGGATCTCGTGCACCTTGGAAAAGGTCTCGAACACATCCTCGCGGCTGTCCAGTTTGCACTGCTCGCCCATACCGGTCAGCAGTTTGCGCATGACCGGGAAGTGAGCGGCGGTGCCCGCCAGCGTCACATAGGAATCCCTGACCGGAAAAATCTTTTCATTCACTTCGTATGCATGCGACAGGCGGGTATCACCGAAGGTGACCAGCGAATCGGATGCAATGGCAATCTCGTTGTTCTTTTTGACGACGACGCAGGTGGTCATGGTTGTTCTCCGTAAGAAAGGAAAGGAAGCACCATGGCCTGTTGAAAAGAGAGGGATTTTCTCATTTTCGCTTTGGCCTGGCGCCTTCCCTTGTCTATTGGATTACAGCAATGTCTTGCGCATGTCGCCGAGAACTTCTGCAAGGTATGCTGCAAAGCGCGCCCCCATCGCACCATCAACCACACGGTGGTCGTAGGACAACGACAGCGGCAGCATCAGGCGCGGCGCGAATTGCTTGCCGTCCCATACTGGCTTGATCGACGATTTCGACAGGCCGAGGATCGCGACTTCCGGCGCATTCACGATCGGCGTGAATGCCGTGCCGCCGATGCCGCCGAGCGAAGAAATCGTGAAGGTCGCACCCTGCATGTCGGCCGGCTTGAGCTTGCCGTCGCGCGCTGCAGCGGACAGGTCACCCATTTCCTTGGCAATCTCGGAAATGCTCTTCTTGTCGGCGTTCTTCACCACCGGCACTACCAGCCCCTGCGGCGTGTCGGCCGCAAAGCCGATGTTGTAATACTTCTTGACGATCAGGTTCTCACCCTTCTCATCGAGCGAGGAATTGAAAGCCGGGAACTTCTTCAGTGCCGACACGCTGGCTTTGATGACGAAGGCGAGCATGGTGAGCTTGACGCCGGACTTGGCTAGCGCGTTGTTGGATTCCTTGCGGAACTCTTCCAGCTCGGTGATATCCGCTTCGTCGAACTGCGTCACATGCGGGATCATCACCCAGTTGCGATGCAGGTTCGGGCCGCTGATCTTCTTGATGCGCGACAGCGGCTGCAGCTCGGTTTCGCCGAACTTGGAGAAGTCGAGCGACGGCCATGGCAGCAGGTCGAGACCCGCGCCGCCACCCTTGGCTGCAGGTGCAGCTGCCGGCGCCGCTGTGGCGCCGGCCATCACGGATTTCACGAAACCCTGGATGTCGGTATGCAGAATGCGGCCCTTCGGACCGCTGCCTTGCACGCGTCCGAGATCGACGCCGAGTTCACGTGCGAACTTGCGCACGGAAGGCGATGCGTGCGCCTTGGTGTTGCTCGCCGCAGCTGGCTCCAGAGCTGCAGTAGGTACCGGCTTCGGCTCCGGCGCGGGTGAAGGCGCGCTGACGACGCTTGCCGGCGCGGTAGCCGGCGCAGCCGCTGCTGCAGGCTGTGCTGCCGCACCGCCTTGCGTTTCGAGCTTGAGGATCAGGGAGCCTTTGGAAACCTTGTCACCCACCTTGACCTGCAACTCCTTAACCACGCCGGCATGGCTGGACGGAATCTCCATGCTGGCCTTGTCCGACTCGACCGTCATCAATGACTGGTCTACCTTGACCGTATCGCCCGGCTTGACCATCAGTTCGATGACTTCCACATCCTTGAAGTCGCCAATGTCTGGAACCTGCACATCGACGATGGCAGGCGCACCGCTCGGTGCTGCAGCAGCCGGCGCAGGAGCAACTGCAGGTGCGGCTGCAGGCGCTGGTGCAGGTGCAGCAGCTTGCGGCGCGGCAGCAGCGCCCGCGCCCTCTTCGAGCAGCAGGACGAGCGTGCCTTCGGACACCTTGTCGCCCACCTTGACTTTGACTTCCTTGACGACACCGGCGTGGCTGGACGGAATCTCCATACTCGCCTTGTCGGACTCGACGGTAATCAGCGACTGGTCAACCTTGACCGTGTCGCCCGGCTTGACCATCAGCTCGATGACTTCCACTTCCTTGAAATCGCCGATATCCGGGACTTTTACTTCCACCATACCCATAGTTTTGCTCCGTTCTCACCTTCCGTGCCTGAGGGAGGCAGGACGCAGAGCGGTTGCAGTCGGCTTGCGACAGCAACCTCTTCACAACCTGCCCTTCCTCGCGTAAGGGAAGGGAATTGTTAGTCTTGTTAATCCAGGTTACAGCGTTACCGGATTCGGCTTGTTCGGATCAATCCCGTATTTCGCGATTGCCTGTGCGACCACCGATGCTTCGATCACTCCATCTTCCGCCAGTGCCTTGAGCGCCGCGACAGTGACGAAATAACGATTGACTTCAAAGAACTCGCGCAGTTTCGCGCGGCTGTCGGAGCGGCCGAAACCGTCGGTGCCGAGCACCTTGTAATTACGGCCCTTCGGCATGAAGGCACGGATCTGCTCGGCAAAAGTGCGCATGTAGTCGCTTGTCGCTACGATCGGGCCGGTGGTGCCTTGCAGCTTGCCGGTGACGTGCGCAACACGCGGCGTCTCGGTCGGATGCAGCAGGTTCCAGCGATCCGCATCCTGGCCGTCGCGCGCCAGCAGCGTGAAGGACGGCGCGGACCAGATATCGGCAGCGATGCCCCAATCGTTCTGCAGGAGTTCGGCAGCGGCAATTGCTTCGCGCAGGATGGTGCCGGAGCCCAGCAGCTGCACGCGCTGCTTCGCATTCTTGTCGCCCTCTTGAAGCAGATACATGCCTTTCAGCAGATCTTGTTCCGTTCCCGGCTTCAGGCCCGGATGTGCGTAGTTCTCATTCATCAAAGTGATGTAATAGAACACGTCTTCCTGCTTCTCGACCATGCGCTTCAAACCATCATGGATGATGACAGCGACTTCGTGCGCAAAGGTCGGGTCGTACGGAATGCAGTTCGGAATGGTGGACGCCAGGATATGGCTGTGGCCGTCTTCGTGCTGCAAGCCTTCGCCATTGAGCGTGGTGCGACCCGCGGTGCCGCCGAGCAGGAAGCCGCGTGCACGCATGTCGCCCGCTGCCCATGCCAGATCGCCGACGCGTTGCAGGCCGAACATCGAGTAATACACATAGAACGGAATCATCACGCGGTTGTTTGTCGAGTACGACGTTGCCGCAGCGATCCATGAGCTCATACCGCCCGCTTCGTTGATGCCTTCCTGCAGGATCTGGCCGGCCTTGTCCTCACGGTAGTACATCACCTGATCCTTGTCGACCGGCTCGTACAACTGGCCTTGCTGGTTAAAGATGCCGATCTGGCGGAACAGGCCTTCCATGCCGAAGGTCCGCGCTTCGTCGACGAGAATCGGCACCACACGCTTGCCGAGGTGCTGGTCGCGCAGCAGCGTGGTGATGATGCGCACATAGGCCTGCGTCGTCGAAATCTCGCGACCTTCCGCAGTAGGCTCCAGCACAGCCTGGAACGCGGACAGGTCCGGCACCGGCAGCTTTTCATCGGCCTGCGGACGGCGTTGCGGCAGGTATCCGCCGAGTGCCTTGCGGCGCTCGTGCAGGTACTTCATTTCCGGCGCATCGTCAGACGGCTTGAAGAACGGGATTTCCGGCAGCTTGTCGTCCGGGATCGGAATATTGAAGCGGTCGCGCATCTCGCGGATCGCGGCATCGTCGAGCTTCTTGGTCTGGTGCGCGGTGTTGCGTGCCTCGCCCGACTTGCCCATGCCGAAACCCTTGATGGTCTTGACCAGCAATACGGTCGGCTGGCCCTTGTGTTCCTGCGCCTTCTTGAAGGCAGCGTAGATCTTGTGCGGATCGTGGCCGCCACGGTTCAGGCGCCAGATGTCGTCGTCCGACATCTTGGACACCATTTCCAGCAGCTTCGGATGCTTGCCGAAGAAATGCTTGCGCACATAGGCGCCATCCTTGGCCTTGTAATTCTGGTATTCGCCGTCGACGGTTTCCATCATCACGCGCTGCAGAATGCCTTCCTTGTCGCGCGCCAGCAGTTCGTCCCAATAGCCGCCCCAGATGACCTTGATCACGTTCCAGCCAGCACCGCGGAAGTCGGCTTCCAATTCCTGGATGATCTTGCCGTTGCCGCGCACCGGACCGTCGAGACGCTGCAGGTTGCAGTTGACGACGATCACGAGGTTATCGAGCTGCTCGCGGCCGGCCATGCCGATCGCGCCCATCGATTCCGGCTCGTCCATCTCGCCGTCGCCGCAGAACGCCCACACCTTGCGATTGTCGGTCTTGGCGATGTCGCGTGCATGCAGGTACTTCAGGAAGCGCGCCTGGTAGATCGCCATCAAAGGGCCAAGACCCATCGATACCGTCGGGAACTGCCAGAACTCGGGCATCAGCTTCGGATGCGGATAGGAGGACAAGCCCTTGCCATCGACTTCGCGGCGGAAATTGAGCAACTGGTCTTCGGTAATGCGTCCTTCCAGGAACGCGCGAGCATAAATGCCAGGCGCCGAGTGGCCCTGGATGTAGAGCAGGTCGCCGCCGTGGTCTTCGGTCGGCGCATGCCAGAAATGGTTGAAGCCGATGCCCAGCATGTTGGCCAGCGAGGCAAAGCTGGAAATATGACCGCCGAGGTCGCCATCCGCACGGTTTGCCTTCACGACCATCGCCATTGCGTTCCAGCGCATCCAGGAACGCAGGCGCTCTTCGTATTCGAGGTTGCCCGGGCAATGCTCGCCAAGGTGGGCGGGAATGGTGTTGACGTAGGCAGTATTCGCGGAGAACGGAATATAGGCACCGCGACGGCGGGCCAGATCGACCATGCGCTCCATCAGGTAGTGCGCCCGCTCCGGGCCTTCGGTTTCGATCACGGCCTCAAGGGCATCAAGCCATTCTTGAGTTTCCATGACATCAGGGTCGTTGGCGGCTTGCGCCAACACTTGGTCGAGCTGGGCGGACATGTTGCGTCTCCTGTATTGAAGGCATGCCCCGACCGAGGTACAGCCGGGAGTTTTTTGACAAGAAATTGCCGGGATGGTGCGCGGTGAAAAGATTCTAACAGCAGATTTTCAACTTTTCAAATTACGATATACATTTTCATAATGCGGAATACGCTGCGGCGGCGCAGCAATTTGGCAGCCGGTTCGTTACGGCTTGCATAAGTTGTCCATGCCCGCGACTTATAATCTCGTTTTTGAACCGCACCCACCAACAACAACCATGTCTGCACAACTCATCAACGGAAACGAGCTCTCCAAACAAATTCGCGCCGACGTCGCCCAGCGCGCCGCCGCACTGACCGCCAAGGGCAAGCAGCCCGGCCTGGCAGTGATCCTGGTCGGCGACAATCCCGCGTCGCAAGTCTATGTGCGCAACAAGGTGAAAGCCTGTGAGGACAACGGCCTTCACTCCGTGATGGAAAAATACGGCGCTGACATGGGCGAGGATGCATTGCTGGCCCGCATCGACGCGCTGAACAAGGATCCGAAAATTCACGGCATCCTGGTGCAACTTCCCTTACCGCCCCACATCAATGCTCATAAGGTGATTGAAGCGATCGCGCCTGAAAAGGACGTGGACGGCTTCCACATCAGCAATGCCGGCCTGCTGATGACGGGCCAGCCGCTGTTCCGCCCTTGCACTCCCTATGGCGTGATGAAGATGCTGGAGTCGATCAACTATCCCGTGCGCGGCGCCACGGCAGTCGTGGTCGGCGCCTCCAACATCGTCGGCAAGCCGCAGGCGATGCTGCTCTTGCAGGCAGGCGCAACTGTCACCATTTGCAATTCCAAGACCAGGGACCTCGGCCATCACACGCGGCAGGCCGACATCCTGGTCGTCGCAACCGGCAAACGTAATATCGTCACTGCCGACATGATCAAGCCGGGCGCGGTCGTGATCGATGTCGGCATGAACCGCGACGACGACGGCAAGCTGTGCGGCGACGTCGATTTCGCCAATGCCAAGGAAGTCGCCGGCTACATCACTCCGGTACCGGGTGGCGTCGGTCCGATGACGATTACGATGTTGCTCGTCAACACCATTGAGGCCGCAGAAAGAGCTTAAATACATGAACACCAACCTGAACCCGCTGCTCGATTTTTCTGACCTGCCGCGTTTCGACGCGATCAAACCTGAACATGTAACGCCGGCAATTTCCGCACTGCTGGACGAGAATCGCGCAGTGGTGTCCAGGCTGGAAGCGCCCATGCCGGAAGTCACATGGGAGAACTTCGTCGTCCCGCTGGACAATGCGACGGAAAAGCTCGGCCGAGCCTGGGGCATCGTCGGTCACCTGAACTCCGTGGTCGACACGCCGGAACTGCGCGCGACCTATAACGAGAACCTGCCGAAGGTCACCGAGTTCTGGACCGAGCTCGGACAGAACTTGGCGCTGTTCGAGAAATACAAGGCAATCAAGGCAAGCAGCGCGTATGAGCAGTTGTCACCGGCACGCAAGAAAATCATCGAAAACGCACTGCGCGATTTCCGTCTCGGCGGCGCGGAACTGCCGGACGACAAGAAGGCGCGATTTGCAGAAATCCAAGAAAAGCAGGCTGCGCTGTCGACCAAATTTTCCGAGAATGTGCTCGACGCAACCAACGACTACGCCCTGTTCGTGACGGACGAGGCTGACCTGTCAGGCCTGCCGGATGACGTGAAGCAGGCTGCACGCGCGGCTGCGGAAAAAGACGGCAAGCCGGGGTTCAAGTTCACGCTCCACTTCCCGTCCTATTTCCCGATCCTGCAGTACGCGGACAAGCGTGAACTGCGCGAAACCATCTACCGCGCCAACGCAACCAAGGCATCCGAACTCGGCGCCAAAGCGGAATGGGACAACACACAAAACATTGCCGAGATCCTGAAGCTGCGCGATGAAGAAGCCAAGCTGCTCGGCTTCAATAACTTCGCCGAAGTCTCACTCGTGCCGAAAATGGCCGAGACTCCGCAGCACGTAACCGCCTTCCTCGAAGACCTCGCGCAACGCGCGCGCCCGTTCGCAGAAAACGACCTCGCCGAACTGCGTACGTTTGCGAAAAAGGAACTCGGCCTCGACAAGCTGGAAGCCTGGGACGTCACCTATGCATCCGAAAAACTGCGTGAGCAGCGCTATGCGTTTTCGGAACAGGAAGTAAAGCAGTACTTCCCCGAACCGAAGGTCATCGAAGGCCTGTTCCGCGTGATCCAGTCGCTGTTCTCGGTCGACGTCAAGCCTGATACAGCACCAGTCTGGCACAAGGACGTGAAGTTCTTCCGCATCGAAAAGGACGGCGAACTGGTCGGCCAGTTCTATCTTGACCTGTATGCCCGCCACGGCAAACGCGGCGGCGCCTGGATGGACGATGCCCGCGGCCGCCGCCGGTTACCCTCCGGCGAAGTGCAAACCCCGATCGCCTATCTCACCTGTAATTTCACTGAACCTGCCGTTGTCGACGGCAAGCAAAAACCGGCGTTGTTCACGCACGACGAAGTCATCACGCTGTTCCATGAATTCGGCCATGGCCTGCACCACATGCTGACGGCGGTGGATGAGCTGGGCGTGTCAGGTATATCTGGCGTGGAATGGGATGCGGTCGAACTGCCGTCGCAATTCATGGAGAACTTCTGCTGGGAGTGGGACGTACTGCAGCATATGACAGCGCATGCCGATACCGGCGAGCCGCTGCCACGTGCGCTCTTCGACAAGATGATCGCCGCAAAGAACTTCCAGTCGGGCCTTCAGATGCTGCGGCAGGTCGAATTCGCGTTATTCGACATGCATTTGCATTTTGACCACGACGCGTATGGCAGCAGGACTGCACAGGATGTGCTGAACGATGTGCGGCACCGTGTTGCAGTAATGATACCCCCCGACTTCAACCGCTTCCAGAATTCCTTTGGCCATATCTTTGCAGGCGGGTATGCTGCGGGATACTATAGCTACAAGTGGGCAGAAGTCCTGTCCGCCGATGCCTATGGCGCATTTGAAGAAGCCGGAGCGACAGGCGGCAATATCCTGTCGTTCGAAACCGGCCGAAAATTTCAACGAGAAATTCTGGGAGTGGGTGGCGCGCGTTCTGCCTTGGAGTCCTTCAAGGCATTCCGCGGCCGGGAACCGAGCATCGACGCCCTGTTGCGGCATAGCGGCATGGCGTCCTGAACCAAGGGGAAGTGTTATATGAAACGTGTGTTGCGAAGCTGTTCCGTACTGATGCTGTTGTGCGCCGCAAGTGCGCATGCCCAACTGTATAAATGGGTTGGACCGGACGGCAAGGTCACCTACAGCGACACACCGCCCCCGAAAACCGCTGCACGCGTCGAAACCAAATCCACCATCTCCGGCGGGCTTGACACTTCCAACCTGCCGTACGAACTGGCCATGGCGGTAAAGAGCCATCCTGTCACGCTGTACACGACCAAGGATTGCAGTGCCTGCGACCAGGGCCGTTCGTTGCTGTCGTCACGCGGCATCCCGTTTACCGAGAAGACAGTCAACACGCCGGAAGATGCCGCGCAATTTCGCCAGGCTGGCGGCGATGAAAAACTGCCGCTGCTGACCATCGGCCGTACCAAGGAGCGCGGTTTCGAGGCGAGCGCCTGGAACAATGCCCTCACCGTTGCCGGCTACCCGGCAAGCAGCGTGCTGCCGAAGAGCTACCGCAACCCGCCGCCCATGGCCGCCGCCCCACAAAAACCGGCAGCACCCAAGCAGGAAGAGCAAAAGAAAGCCGAAGTTGAAGCACCCGCGACGGACCTGCCTCCTGCAACCGGCAACGCGCCACCAGGATTCCGCTTCTAGCGTGACGCCTTCCGTTTCTTGCATGCGTCATGACCCGTATCGACTTTCACACCAATATTCCCGACAAGCTCTCCTATGCATGCCGTCTCGTGCGCAAGGCGCGCGCGGCGGACTGCCGCATCGTGTTGCTGGCCGCCGACAGGAACGAGCTCAATGCGCTGGACCAGGCCCTTTGGACGTTTTCCGAGCATGACTTCCTGCCGCACGTCCTCGCCGATGATCCGCTCGCTGCAAACACACCCATCGTTCTGACGGATAGCGATACGGCGGAATTGCCGCATTACCACGTACTGATCAACTTATCCGCCGGCACGCCGGCGCACTTTGCACGTTTTGAGCGCATGTTTGAAATCATCTCGTCCGACGAAGCAGACACGCTCGCCGGACGCGACCGTTTTCGCTTTTACAAGCAGCGCGGCTATCCATTAACGCATTTTGTTGCGGACAAGGCATGAGCTCCCCCCCTCCCCTGGAAGCCGGCATTCCGGTTCTGACCGAAATCATCCCGAGCCCACCTCCCCAAAGCGCACCGGACGTAGCGCCTGTTCCTCCGAGTCCCCCACCGGAACCCGAGGAAGATGTCGCCACGCTCGAGCAGCGCGCGACCGCCATCTTTAACGAGGGGCAGTGGGAACGATTGGAACGCGAAGTGCGTGAACGCGTGCTGCGCCAGGTACTGGACCGTATCGACTTCGTACTGGAGCAGCGCGTGCGCGACTGCCTCGCGGATGTCTTGCAAACTGCTGTCGAGAAGCTTGCTGCAGACATCAAGGGTGGCTTGCACCACTCCATCCGGGAGGTGGTCACACGCGCTGTTTCGCAGGAAATCACCAAGTTGCAAGGCACGAAGAAATAGACCGCCCGGCTTTCCGCGTCGAATGCTCGTTAACGACATTTCCCGCCAACTTTCCCGCGCATTCCCATACCTAAGCACGCGATAACTTTCTACAATGTCGTTTTCGCGTCACTGAGGTACTGTCGTCATGAAAGTCATCGTTCTCGGGTCAGGCATTATCGGCACCGCCTCCGCATGGTTCCTGAACAAGGCGGGCCATGATGTGACGGTTGTCGACCGCCAGCCCGGCGTGGCACAGGAAACCAGTTTCGCTAACGGCTGCCAGATCTCCGTCTCGCATGCCGAGCCCTGGGCCAATCCGTCCGCACCGCGCAAGGTATTGAAATGGCTGGGCCGGGAAGACGCGCCTCTGCTGTTCCGCCTGCGGCCCGAATGGCTGCAATGGAAATGGGGCATGCAATTCCTGCGCGAGTGCGCACCGGCACGCACTGCCAGCAATATCCGACAGATCGTCGCCATCGCCGAATACAGCCGCCAGACACTTCAAGCAGTGCGCGCCGAAACGGGTATTGAATACGACCAGCTCAGCCGGGGCATCCTGCACTTCTATACCGATCCAAAAGAGTTCGAGCATGCGCTTGCAGCAGCCAAACTGATGCGCGAATTCGGCTGTCCGCGCGAGTCCATCGGCCCGGATGAGGTCGTGCAGATTGAGCCGGCACTGGCCACGATTCGCGACAAGATCATCGGCGGCGACTTCACTGCCACAGATGAATCGGGCGACATCTACAAGTTCACCACCGGCCTCGCGAAAAAGGCAAGCACCGCCGGCGTGGAGTTCCGCTTTAACACCATGGTCACACGCCTGCTGTCCGAAGGAAGCGGCGCCGCTGCACGAATCACTGGGGTGGAAGTGATCGACCACGAAGGACATCACCGCGTCCTGCAAGCCGACGCCTTCGTTGTCGCCATGGGAAGTTTTTCCGTACCTTTGCTCAGGCCGCTCGGCATCGACTTGCTGATCTATCCGGGCAAGGGCTACTCGGCCACCTACAAGATCACCGATCCCGGCCAGGCTCCCAGGGTTTCATTGACCGACGATGGCTACAAACTGGTGCTTTCCCGCCTCGGCGATCGCCTGCGCGTGGCAGGCACCTGCGAGCTCAACGGCTACACCCGTGAGCTGAATATGACGCGCTGCGAGGCGATTACACGTCGCACGCGCGAACTGTTCCCCACTGCCTGTGACTACGACCATCCCACCTACTGGACCGGACTGCGGCCGTTGACGCCGTCGAACGTTCCTTACATCGGCAAGACGCGGTTCAGCAACCTGTTCCTCAACACCGGCCACGGCACCCTAGGCTGGACCATGGGCTGCGGTTCAGGGCGCGCGATCGCAGAGATCGTCTCCGGACAAAGGCCGGACGTGGACTTTGCCTTCACCGGCATGCCACGCCTGCGACGAGGTTCTGAAGTGCCTTCGATTCCGGCAAGGGCATAGCTTCCCCTCCCTGCGGCCGCCCTTTGCGGTGCTGTGCCTTGTGTGGGAAGGCTTACTTGGAGACGCGCACGCGGACTTCAGCCGCCTTTTCGTCGAAGGCAATTCTGGTCGCAAACTTCGCGCGCTTCATGGGAAAGCGTGACTGGAAATGACGCACATTGCCGGAACCGGAAATCACCCGGCGCACGAACTGGTAATACGCATCCATGTCGATCACATGCACGACCAGGAAGTAGTCGTATTCGCCGGATACGAAGTAGCACTGCATCACTTCGGGCTCCTTCGCCATGCGCGCTTCGAAATCCTGCATGTGTTCATCGGACTGATTGTTCAGTGACACCTCGAGGAACGCCAGCATGCCGTAACCGAGCGCAAACGGGTCGACCAAGGCCACATCGGCGCTGATGATGCCCGCCTCACGCAATTCCCGTATCCGTCGCAGGCAGGTCGGCTGCGAAATGTGCACTTTTTCGGCCAGTGTCCGCGTCGGCGTCTGGTTATCCTTCTGCAAAAGATTCAGCAGTTTTCGGTCCACCTTGTCGAGTGCGTGAAATTTGGGCATATAAAAAATGGACAATATTGCGAAAAACAATAGAAAAAGTACTTTTCGAACGGGTTTTTCTGATGTACCGTCTTGCTGTTCAGAATTCTGAATGGCTCAGCGCAAGGCGAGTGTTGCAGTAACCTGATGTTTTTTCAATCCTGAGGAGAATAATTTTATGCAGTTCACTAAAAAAATGATTCCGTTGGCTGGCGCGATTGCATTTGCCTTTGCAGGTGCTGCATCGGCACAGGAACAAGTCATCAGGATCGGCCACGTCGGCCCGATCTCCGGCTCCATCGCTCACCTCGGCAAGGACAAT
>Ga0196971_1000124_pt1 | contig 74798 bp, 69 predicted proteins | sample S1v_1013CmetaG_FD_148660 | JGI IMG/M metagenome (GOLD analysis project Ga0196971, IMG submission 148660) | Soil microbial communities from Anza Borrego desert, Southern California, United States - S1+v_10-13C | ecosystem: Environmental > Terrestrial > Soil > Desert | place: USA: California...
GACAGCCGTCATGGCAATCACCTCGACCACGCCGGTTTCCGGATCGACTTCCACTTCACAGATATGCGCGCCGGCCGGGTAGGTAAAGTTGGTTGGATCGTAGAACGCGGTCTCGTTCAATCCGGGTTCCAGCTTGTCGAGCGGATAGTTGTGCGGCACATAGGCGGCCAGCGCAACCTGGGCGAAGGGCACGCTGCGGTCGGTGCCGATGATGGTGAACTTGCCATCCTTGAACTCGATGTCGCTGGCCGAGGCTTCCAGGATGTAGGCCGCGATCTTCTTGCCCTTGGCCTCGATCTTGTCAAGCGCCTTCATGATTGCCGATCCGCCCACCGCCAGCGAACGCGAACCGTAGGTGCCCATGCCGAAGGGCACGCGGCCCGTGTCGCCGTGCACGATATCCACCTGGTCGAACGGAATGCCGAGCCGGCTGGAAACGACCTGGGCGAATGTGGTTTCATGTCCCTGTCCGTGGCTGTGCGATCCGGTGAACACCGTGACGCTGCCGGTTGGATGCACGCGGATCTCGCCGACTTCATAAAGTCCGGCGCGTGCGCCCAGCGCCCCGGCGATGTTCGAGGGCGCCAGCCCGCACGCCTCGATGTAGGTGGAGTAGCCGAGCCCGCGCAGCTTGCCGCGCTGTTTCGCCTCCTCACGCCGCGCCGGAAAGCCGGCGACATCGGCCATCTCCAGGGCGCCCTCCAGGCACGCGTGGAAATCGCCGGTATCGTACTGAAGCGCCACCGGTGTCTGGTAGGGGAACTCGGTGATGAAATTGCGCCGCCGCAGTTCGGCGTCGTCGATCTTCATCTCCCGGGCCACCGCGGAAACCAGCCGCTCGACCACATAAGCCGCTTCCGGGCGCCCGGCGCCACGGTAGGCATCGACCGGCGTGGTGTTGGTGAACACGCCGTCGACTTCGGCGTAGATCTGCGGCGTGGCGTATTGGCCCGCCAGGAGCGTCGCATACAGGATGGTCGGGATCGACGTCGCGAACGTGGACAGGTAGGCGCCGAGATTGGCGACCGTATGCACACGCATGGCCAGGAACTTGCCGTTGCTGTCGACCGCCATTTCCGCCACGGTGGCATGGTCGCGGCCGTGCGCGTCGGACAGGAAGGACTCGGAGCGCTCGGCGGACCACTTCACCGGCCGGTTGATCTTTTTCGAGGCCCAGGCCAGCACCACGTCTTCCGCGTACAGGAAGATCTTCGAGCCGAAGCCGCCGCCCACGTCGGGCGCGATGACGCGCATCTTGTGCTCCGGCAGGCCGAGCACGAAGGCCGTCAACAGCAGCCGTTCTACGTGCGGGTTCTGGTTGGCCACATACAGCGTGTAGGTATCGTCGGCGCGGTTGTACTGGGCCAGTGCCGCGCGTGGCTCGATCGCGTTCGGCACCAGGCGGTTGTTGGTCACTTCGAGGCGGGTGACGTGGTCCGCGCGCGCGAAGGCCGCATCCACCGCGGCCTTGTCGCCGAGCGACCAGGTATAGCACTTGTTGTCGGGCGCCTCGTCATGCACGACCGTCGCGCCGGTCTTGATCGCGTCGCGCGCGTCGATCACGGCCGGCAGCGGTTCGTACTCGACCTGGATTAGCTCCGCGGCATCCTTGGCCTGCAGATAAGTCGACGCGATGACGAGGGCGACCTGGTCGCCGACATAGCGCACCTTGCCCTGCGCCAGCGCCGGGTGCGCCGGTTCCTTCATCGGCTGGCCGTTGACATCGGTGATCAGCCAGCCGCAGGGCACGCCGCCGACCTTGTCCGCGGCCAGGTCCTCGCCGGTCAGGATGGCGATGACGCCGGGCGCGCTCTGCGCCGCGCTCTTGTCGATGGACGTGATCCTCGCATGGGCATGCGGCGAGCGCAGGAAGTACGCGTAGGTCTGTCCCGGCACCTGCACATCATCGGTATACTTGCCGCTGCCGGTCAGGAAGCGATAGTCTTCCTTGCGGCGCACCGAAGCGCCAATGCCGGTTTCGCGTTCGGAAGGGGCATTCATGTCAGGCTCCTCTCATGTTGGCGGCCCCGACTTGCACGGCCTTGACGATGTTGTGATACCCGGTGCAGCGGCACATGTTGCCGCTGAGCTGTTCGCGGATCTCTCGCTCGGAAGCGTCCGGATGACGTTTTACCAGGTCGATTGCGCACATGACCATGCCCGGTGTGCAAAAACCGCATTGCAGGCCATGGCATTCCTTGAATGCGGCCTGCATCGGGTGCAGCGTGCCATCAGTAGCGGCGACGCCCTCGATGGTCGTCACCTCGGCACCCTGGAATTGTGCGGCAAGCGCCGAGCAGGACTTGACCGCGTTGCCGTTGACGATCACCGTGCAGGCGCCGCACTGGCTGGTGTCGCAGCCGACATGCGTGCCGGTCAGCAAAAGGTTTTCGCGGAGGAACTGGACCAGCAGGGTGCGCGGATCGATTTCCGCGCTCGCCGGGTTGCCGTTGACGGTCATGGATACCTTGATTGCCATGCGATTACTCCTAAGTGAGATGCCGCCCGATGAGCGCCGTCGCAATCGCCGCAGGAGAAAAGAAGGACACGGCCTGTCCGGCGCCAGGCGAGTGGCGGCAGGCAAGGATGTCTCCATTTTTTATCCCGATTGGCCGGTCGCTTGCCCGGTCATCGATGTATTTATGTCGCTATGTCGCTATATCACGGTGGGCCGCAAAGGGATGCCCTCGGTAGTACGGGATTTAGCGTACGTCCGTGGCGCCGGTTATCTTTGTCGTAGGTCAAAAGTAATCCAAGGCAGCGGCCGCAGAATTTCCTGCAAGGTTTGCGGGGAATTCGCCGGCCTCTCGTTTTTCAAGGACAGAATATGGACAGCACCGATCTGGAAGTGTTGAAAAGCTGCGGGCAATGGCTGGATAGCGGGCACCGCTGCCAGCTGGTGACAGTCATCAGGACATGGGGCTCCAGCCCTCGGCCCGAAGGCGCGATGCTGGCCATCCGCGACGACGGGCGCGTGGTCGGCTCGGTGTCGGGCGGATGCATCGAAGATGATCTGATCGACCAGGTGCGCAAGCAGGGGATCACGCGCGAGCTGCCGGAAGTCGTCACCTACGGCATCACTGCCGACCAGGCGCACCGCTTCGGCCTTCCCTGCGGCGGCACCATCCAGCTGGCCATCGAGCCGCTTTCTTCCCTCAGCCGGATCCCGGAGCTGCTGCAGCGGCTGTCGGCCCGCGAGCTGATCGCGCGCCGCCTAGACCTTGCCACCGGCAACGTGACGCTCGGGCAGGCCGGCCCCGGCATGAGCCTGCAGGTATCGGCCTCCGCCCTGACGACGGTGCACGGCCCGCGCTGGCGCCTGCTCATCATCGGTGCCGGGCAGTTGTCGCGCTTCCTGACGCAGATCGCGGTCGGCATGGACTACCACGTCACGGTATGCGATCCGCGCGAGGAGTATCGCGCCGACTGGCAGCTTGAAGGTGCGGAACTGGTGCATGCAATGCCGGACGATGTCGTGATCGAGATGCGGCCAGACGCCCGCACCGCGATCCTGGCACTGACCCACGACCCGAAGCTCGACGACCTGGCGCTCATGGAGGCACTGAAATCGGACGCCTTCTACGTCGGCGCGATCGGATCGCGTGCCAACAACGCCAAGCGCCGGGAACGGCTCAAGCTGTTCGACCTGACCGATGCGCAACTGGCCCGGCTGCGCGGGCCGGTGGGACTCTACATCGGCAGCAAGACGCCGCCGGAGATCGCGGTTTCCATCCTCGCGGAAATGACCGCCGTGAAGAACGGCGTGAATCTGCCCAACGAGGTGCAGGTGGAATACGCCAAGAATGCGAAAGGGTCAGCGAAGGTGTAGTGCGGGGTGCTCGGCACTCTCGCCGAGGCGCGCGCAGCACATTTGCACCATCTCTTCAGTCCATGATTCCACAAATGCTGGGTGCATCTCCAGCAGCAACAGGTAGCGCTTCGCTCCCCCGAGGCAGTCACTTACGACCAGCTACAGCACGTACGGAAGGACCTGCCGACCTTGTACCTTGATTTTTCGGGCGATGAAAATCTGCGCGCTGCGATTCACCTGCACTTTGGCGACGCACTTGTGTATGACTGCTTTGCCGGTTCTGCGCAAAACACGAACTTTCTTCGAGATACCGGACTGCCCGGACTCAAGCCCGAGTTCTACTTTGCGCCGGTCCAGATCCGGAAGCGGAACAAGGACTGGGGACATGATGAGGTGAACCGCCGCTTCAACTCCGCGCAGTCGAATTTCATCGACTGGGTAAGCAGCGGCGAAAGTCCGCGCATGCAGATTCTGGAAAGCCGGGGATTCGAACAAGCGCAAAAGCTGATCCGCAACGTGCACGATGGCTGGATCGATCCCCGCATCGGACATGTTGTGGTAGCAAGTTGAATGGACCGTACTCCTTCGGCTTGAATTCCGGATCCGGCCACCTATACTGTTTTTTCATACAGTAGTAAGGGAGTCACAGTGACGGCAGGCATGCCCTGATGCCACCGTCGCGACGGCATTCTTGCGTCCCCGGTTCAACACTTTTTACAGAAGGAGAAGGCCATGGCCTATGTCGATGGATTCGTACTACCGCTCCCCAAGACAAACATCGAACGCTACCGCGAGATAGCGGCCAAATGCGGCGCCATCTGGCGCGAGCACGGCGCGCTGGAATTCCGCGAGTGCATCGCCGATGACGTCAAGCCCGGCAAGCTCACATCCTTCCCGCAGAGCGTGAACCTTGAAGCCGACGAGACGGTTGTTTTCTCGTGGATCGTGTATGAATCGCGTGCCAAGCGCGACGAAGTCAACGACAAGGTGATGAAGGACCCGCGCATGGCCGAGATGATGAAGCCCGAGTCGATGCCCTTCGATGGCAAGCGGATGATCTATGGCGGCTTCGAGATGCTTGTCGATGTGTGACCGGCCGTTTACGGTTGGATGGGCTTGAACGGCCTGCGGAAGTGCGTGACGAGGAAGTCGATGAACGCCCTCGCACGCACCGACTGGTTGCGCCGGGTCGGGTAGTACACGAACAGGTCCGCCGAGGGCAGGGCGAATTTGGGAAGCACGACCTTCAGCCTTCCGCTCTCGACATATTTCGCCAGGTCCCATTCGGAGCGAATCAGGATGCCGTGGCCGTCCAGTGCCCAGCCGAGCGCGATATCGCCGTCGTTGCTCGACAGCGCCCCATGCACCTTGATGGCTTCGCTATGTTCGCGGGTGACAAAGCGCCATACGCCGGACGCATCGTCGTTCTGCCGGTGCACGATGCACCGGTGATGGGCAAGATCGGCGAGTGTGGCGGGCTCGCCGTGCCGCTCCAGATACTTAGGTGACGCGCACAGGAAACGCCGGTTCGACATCAACCGTCGCGCATTGAGCCGCTTGTCGGGCAGCGCGCCGAAGCGGATCGCCAGATCGAAGCCGCTCTCGACGAGATCGATGGGCTTGTCCGTCACTTCAACCTGCACTTCCACATCCGGATATTTCTTTGCAAACTCGGAAACGAGCGGCGCGATCGTCGTGCGGCCGAAACCGAGCGTCGCATTTACGCGCAGCAATCCACGCGGCGTTGCGCGTGCGGAGGTGACGGCCTCTTCCATCTCCGCGATCTCATCGAGGATGCGCGTCGCATGGGTAAGAAAGGTTTCGCCTTCGCTTGTCAGGCTGATGCTGCGCGTCGTGCGGTTGACCAGCCGCACGCCGAGCCGGCTTTCCAGTTGCGCCAGCCGCTTAGTCGCGGCCGGCGGCGTGAGGTCGAGCGCACGCGCAGCCGCGGAAAGGCTGCCCTCGCGTGCAATCAGGACAAAGAACTCCAGATCCGCAGAGATATGTGTTTTCACTGCAATTCACTATTCAATTGAATCTGGGTGAATTCTAAACGCCTTTTCCGGGATTAAGGTAACGACACACCAAGCCACTCGCATCTCTGCCCGATGCCTTCAGGAGATTAACCATGAGAATCGTCGAAATCCGCGAAAAAACCGTACCCATCAGTTCGAACATCCGTAACGCCTACATCGATTTCAGCAAGATGACGCTGAGCCTCGTCGCCGTCGTCACCGACGTCATCCGCGACGGCAAGCCCGTGGTCGGCTACGGATTCAACTCCAACGGCCGGTACGGGCAGGGCACCCTGATGCGCGAGCGCTTCATTCCCCGCCTGCTTGAAGCGAAGCCGGAGAGCCTGGTCGACGATACCGGCAACAACCTGGATCCGGAAAAGATCTGGAACACCATGTTCACCAATGAAAAGCCGGGCGGCCACGGCGAGCGCTCGGTGGCGATCGGCACCATCGACATGGCAGTGTGGGATGCCGTCGCCAAGATCGAAGGCAAGCCGCTGTTCCAGCTCCTCGCCGACCGCTACGGCAACGGCAAGCCCAACCGCAACGTGTTTGTGTACGCCGCGGGCGGCTACTACTACCCGGGCCAGGACCATGAAAAGCTGAAGGACGAGATGCGCAGCTACATCGACCGCGGCTACACGGTGGTGAAGAAAAAAATTGGCGGCGCTTCGATCGACGAGGACCTGCGCCGCATCGACTCCATCCTCAGCGTGCTGCAAGACGGCCAGAAGCTTGCCGTCGATGCCAACGGGCGCTTCGACCTGGACACCGCCATCCAGTATGCAAAGGCGCTGTCGCAATACGACCTGTTCTGGTACGAAGAACCGGGCGATCCTCTGGACTTCGAACTGCAGGCGACCTTGCGCAATTACTACGACAAGCCGATGGCAACCGGCGAAGATCTGTTCTCGATGCAGGATGCGCGCAACCTGATCCGTTACGGTGGCATGCGTCCCGACCGTGACTGGCTGCAATTCGACTGCGCACTCAGCTACGGCCTGGTCGAATACCTGCGCACCTTGAAGATGCTGCACCAGCATGGCTGGTCGCCGAGCCGTTGCATTCCGCACGGCGGCCACCAGATGTCGCTCAACATCGCAGCCGGCCTCGGCCTCGGCGGCAACGAGTCCTACCCGGACCTGTTCCAGCCCTACGGCGGCTTCCCCGACGGCGTGAAGGTCGACAACGGCTACATCACGATGCCCGACCTGCCGGGTATCGGTTTCGAAGGGAAGGCCGACCTCTGGGCAGAAATGCAGAAACTGTCTGCCTGACCCGATCGGTCATCGTGCCGGCGCAGGTGATCAGGGAGGCCCGCGCTGCTTTTACACATCCCGGCATACCGCCGGGAACATCATCAAGGAGACAAGGCATGAAGTTCACACTCTCAAGATCCCTCGTTGTGCTTGCGCTGGCGGCAAGCTCGGCTTCGTACGCGGCAGACTATCCGACCAAGACGATCACGATGATCGTTCCGTTTGCGGCCGGCGGTCCGACCGACACCATTGCGCGCCTGCTAGCACAGGCAATTGGCACCAACCTGAAGCAACAGGTCATCGTGGAAAATGTCGGCGGCGCGGGTGGCACCATCGCGGCGGCGCGCGTGGCGAGGTCTGCCCCCGATGGCTACACGATCTTTATCCACCACGTCGGCCACTCCACCGCGCCGAGCCTGTATCGCAAGCTCAACTACAACAGCATCGACAGCTTCGAACCGATCGGGCTCGCGACCGATGCCGCATCGACCCTCATTGCGCGGAAAGATTTCCCGGCGAAGGACATCAACGAGCTGCTGTCCTATCTGAAGGCCAACAAGGAAAAAGTCACGCTTGCCAACGCCGGCATCGGTGCCGCATCGCACCTGTGCGGCATGCTTTTCATGAGTGCCATCGGCACCGATCTCACCACCGTGCCATACAAGGGCACCGGCCCGGCAATGAATGACTTGCTGGGCGGCCAGGTCGACCTGATGTGCGACCAGGTGACCAACACGATGAGCCATATCAAGAGCGGAAAGGTCAAGGCCTATGCGGTGACGTATAAAAACCCGGTGGCCACTTTGCCCGACCTTCCCCCGCTCGCGAGCGCCGGCCTGACCGGATTCGAACTTTCGGTGTGGCACGGCTTGTATGCGCCGAAGGGCACGCCGAAGGAGATCGTGACCAAACTCAGCAGCGCGCTGCAAGCCGCGCTCAAAGACCCGACGGTGAAGCAGCGTCTCGCAGACCTCAGCACCGACCCTGTGGCCGAGAACCGCGCAACACCGGATGCGCTTCGCTCGCATCTGAAAGCGGAAATCGACAAGTGGGGCCCGATCATCAAGAAGGCCGGCGTGTACGCCGAATAAACTCCCCATCCGCATCGAACGGCGGCCTGGACCTGCGCCATCGGCTCCGCGCCGCCGTCTTCGTTAACGTCCGTCCCTCTCGCATTCAGCCTCATTTTTCGAATCTTGAAAACGTTGATATGAATCATGTTTAAAAGATTCACCGCACATGTAGGATTTGGTCATCCGAAGTTCGACCACTCTCCACTGAGGTAATAAAAATGAAACTGAAACTGATCTCGCAAGCGATTGCAGGCATCGTCCTCGGCGTTGCCGCCCTGTCTCCCGTCTCTGCTGCGCAAGAGCGCGCGACCGACAGCGCTGCCGTCAAGATCCGCCCGGACGTCACGTTCACTTTGCGTACCGATATCGCGGACGGCAAGCTGGTGTTTATCGGCGAGAACGGCGCCATCAAGGGCAAGGTCAATCCGCAGCTGAACGTGGCCGAAGGTGCGGTGGTGCAGATCAACCTCATCAACGGCGACGGCGCGCAGCACGACATCTCGGTGCCGGATTTCGCGGCGCAGTCGAACAAACTGAATGACAAGGGCGCCAGCACCGCCATCGTGTTCCGCGCCAACAAGAAGGGCGAATTCCAGTACATCTGCTCGATTCCCGGCCACGTGGCCGCTGGCATGGTCGGCAAGATCGTCGTCGGTGGCGGCGCCGCCGCAAAGGCCGCACCGAAGGCAGCGGACGTGTCGCGCAACCCGAGTGAAGTCGGCACGCCGGTCGGCAAGCGCGGCCCGCAGACGCTCAACGTCAACCTCGAGACCACCGAAGTCCTCGGCCAGCTGTCTGACGGAACGACCTACAAATTCTGGACCTTCAACAACAAGGTGCCGGGACCGTTCATCCGCGTGCGCGTCGGCGATACCGTCAACGTGAACATGACCAATGCCAAGGACAGCAAGATGATCCACTCGGTGGACTTCCATGCGGTGACCGGCCCCGGCGGCGGTGCGGCGGTAACCCAGGCCGCACCGGGACAAAGCAAAGGCTTTACCTTCAAGGCGATCAACCCGGGCATCTATGTGTACCACTGCGCCACGCCGATGGTCGCCCAGCATATCTCCAACGGCATGTATGGCCTGATCCTTGTCGAGCCGGAAGGCGGCCTGCCGAAGGTGGACAAGGAGTTCTACGTCATGCAGGGTGAGCTGTACACCGTGCAGAAGCACGGCACGCCGGGCGAGCACGAGTTCTCGCTCGACAAGCTGCTGGACGAGAAAGCGGAACACATGACCTTCAACGGCACACACGATGCACTGACCTCGACGCACCGGATGGAAGTGAAGGTCGGCGAAACCGTGCGCGTCTTCTTCGGCGTCGGCGGCCCGAATGCGACGTCCAGCTTCCACATCATCGGCGAAGTGTTCGACCGCGTGTACAACCAGGGCGACCTGACCTCGCCGCCGTTGAAGGACATCCAGACCACCACTGTCGCTCCCGGCGGCGCAACCATGGTCGAGTTCAAGGCTGAGGTTCCCGGCCGACTGATTCTGGTTGACCATGCCTTGTCCCGCCTCGAGAAGGGCCTGGCCGGCTTCATGCATGTCACCGGTCCGGAAAACCACGAAGTGTTCAAGGCAAACAGCCCGATCGATCCCAAGTCCGGCCACTAACAGGTCTCTTGGAGTAGAGTAGCCGGCCTCTACCGGGGCCACAGGGAGACCCGCGCAAGCGGGTCTCTCTTTTTGGGCTCTTGATCCGTCTCGATCTGGTCCCGGGCGAGGAGCTCGTTTGCCCTTATGTCAGCCGCGCCTGACGACGCTATGCATCAAGGCATTGGTCTGATGCACCAGGCGGGCCACCGGGCTGTTCTCATGTGCCAGCAGCCAGAGCTTCAGCCGACGTACGTAGCCATCGACGAAGGTTTTTCCAACCCGGGCACCTTTCAGCGCCAGGTATTTGCGGGAGCGGTAAATTTCCACGCGCTCCATATCCTGCTGCACGCCCAGGAACTTCACCTTGTAGTGATTTCGCCCGCCGCCGAAATCGTACTTGATCCCCCCGCGCGCAATGCATTCACAGAGCGTCATGTAGCAGCAGATGGTTCCGAGACGGTAATCGTTGTACGCGGGATCGTGGGCGATCACCTCCAGGAAATAGGCGTTGCCGACACGGAAATTGACGGTGCCGGCGCAAACCCGGCCGTTGATGCGGATCACGCAAACAAAACCGCGCAACTTCGCGAGCCCGATGATGCGCGTCCTTTCCGCCGCCGCGATGCCGAAGCGTTTGTTCTTCGACGCGATGCGCGCCGCGCTCAGGTCGATGATCGCATGCACGTCCTGCTCGTCGATCTCCTCATTGACGTAAAAGCGGCAACTGAAGGACGGGAAGTCTTCAAGAAGCTTCTTGCGGTAGCGCTTGATGGCATCGCGGGTGGACCGTCCCAGCCTCTTCGTGTATTCCTCCGGGGTGGCGGGCAGGGCAACGGGAAAGCGCTCCTGCGAATTGTGTCTCTGGAACGGGAAGGGCAGGTCTTGCAGGTCGGTCTGCACCGCCCTGAAGTTGATCGCCCATACCGATCCAAAATGCTCGAACACGTAACGGGCGAAGCGCAGCACTTCGGCATGCTCGATCCGTATCATCTGGTTGAGCACCTGCGCAACCCCCCGGTTCACGCGAAACAGCAGGATCACGCGGGCGGCGGCGCCTCTGCGCACGACGTAGGTGCTGACCTCATCGGCTGCATCGCAAAAAATACGGAAGAACGGCAGGGAGGAATGATTGTGCCCGTAGATGCGGTCCAGCTCGGGCTCCACGGAGGCGGGTATCGCGTTGATGTGGCAGGAAATGGTGACATCATCGTTAGCCGCTGCCTCGCGCAGTGGCATCGTCATTAGTTTGTTCATTGGAACAATCGCAAGCGCTGAGTGCGCTCATTGTCCATTTGCGCGCGGGCGCCCGCATGGCAATCCGCCGCCTGTTTGATCAATTCGGGATCGGGGGCGAGAACGGGCTGCGCTGTATCAAAGCCGGTTTCTGACGGGCATCCCCAGCAAGCCGGCAGGCAAGGCGGACAAGGCACATAATGGCGTCATGTTCCGTCTTATCGATCATGCCCATGGAAAGATTCTATCCCCCGGCGCCTGAACTGCAGGTGGCGGAATGGCTTAATGCGCCGGCCGACATCACGCTCACCTCCTTGCGCGGCCGCGTGGTGCTGCTGCATGCATTCCAGATGCTGTGTCCGGCCTGCGTAAGTCATGGCGTGCCGCAGGCGCAGCGCGCGTGGGAAACCTTCGGGCAAAGGGATGTCGTGGTGCTCGGGCTGCATACGGTATTCGAGAATCACGCAGCGATGCACCCGGGTGCGCTGCGCATTTTCGTGCAGCAGAACAAGCTCGGTTTTCCGGTGGGGATCGACAGCCCGCGTCCTGCCGAATCCATCCCGGCCACCATGCATGCGTACCAGCTGCAGGGCACGCCGAGCACCGTTCTCATCGATGCTCGCGGACGCATCCGGCTGCATCACCTCGGTTACATCGATGATCTGCGGCTCGGCATGCTGATCGGCCGCCTCGTTGCGGAGATCGAGGTGTGAGCGAATGCACTCGCGTCAATTTTCATCAACGCTGATGCTTCGAATGGTGCACCTATGTGTTACTGAGGGATTCTCACTGTTCCGTGAACCGTTATCCCGGGCTCGACGACAACAGGCGGAGGTGCCGGCGCGTACACCGGCGCCTGCTCGTAGTACCCGTGGCGCGGGCCTTTGCATTTGCGCTCCTCCTTGTACTCGCCGCTCTTTTCCCACTTGCGTTCGACTTTGCAGTTGCCATCCCAATATTCTTCCTTGTACTCCCTGCGGTCGTGCTTGCGTCCTTTGCCGTGGCCGCTTTCATCTTTCCACGGGTCGGCCAGGACGGTGAGGGGCAAGGTCAGCAATATTGCTGGAAGCAAAAGTGTTCGGATGCTTTTCATTCGCATACCTCGGATTCATATCTCATTCTGAAATTTTACCGGCGAGCCCGCAGCCTTTTAGTTGAAAACCTGGAAAAGGTGTGAGAATTTGTTTCAGCGAAGATCTCAAGCCGGGAGATGCAAGAAGCAAGTACGGCCGCATCAATCCGGCGCCCCGGATGACTTGTCCACAAGGAGCAACTGCACTACGTTGTATGAGCGTCGCGGCACATCTTGAATCGGAGACCATATGACCTTGGCAAGTGACCAGAATCTCGACCCCGACAAGCTGTCGCCGATCAGCAGAAAGATGCTGGAGCTTCGGGATGCCGTCTTTTCCGAATGGGAAAGAAGAGTGCGCTCGTCGGTGAAGGGCGCCGGCACACTGTCCCATCCCATTCTTATCAACACGCTGCCGACCCTGTACGACAACCTCGCCGAAGCCCTGTCGCCGGATTACCCGCGGACCAGCGCTGCCACTGCCACGCCATCAGTTGCGCTGGAGCACGGTGGAGAGCGGGCGCGGGTGACCCATTACGAGGCACCCGCTGTCATCTGCGAATACCAGATTCTCAGATCCACCATCATTGACGTATTGCGGCAGCACCAGGTGCCGATAAGTGATGACGAGATGCACATCATCGGCTCTTCCATTGATGCGTCGATCAGAGAAGCCGTCACCGCATTTACCCTTGCCCAGTCTGCCTTCCGCGAACAGTTCATTGCCACGCTCGCGCATGATCTCCGCAGTCCGCTGGCTGCAGCCAGTACCTCGGCGCAGTTAATCCTGCGCATCCGGGATTTCGAAAAAATAGATGGGGTGGCCCAAAGGATCATCAACAACCTTGGCCGTATCGACCAGATGATCCAGGACTTGCTCGATACGGTCATGTTCCAGCAAGGGGAGCGGCTCTCGCTGCATCCAACCAACTTCGATATCGCGGAAGTGGTGGCGGAAGTCTGCGAGCAGGCTTCTACTGTCCATGGCCCCCGCTTCGAAACGGCCGGGACGTCCATCAAAGGCTGGTGGGGACGGGACGCCATCAAACGTGCGCTCGAAAACCTCATCAGCAACGCAGTCAAGTACGGCGCTCCTGATACGCCTATCCGTATCATGTTCAAGGAGTACCACGAGCGCATGCTCCTGTCCGTGCATAACCAGGGCAATCCGATTCCGCCCGATCAGGTGGAAACGGTGTTTCAGGCATTTCGGAGAGCGAAGGCGGCGAAAGCAGGCGATCAGCAGGGATGGGGAATCGGCCTGCCGTACGTGCGTAGCGTGGCGGAAAGCCATGGCGGCAGCATTGATGTCGACAGTGCAGAGGAAAGGGGGACGACGTTTGCCATCGACATCCCCGTCGATTCGCGTCCATTTCAGAACTCCCCCACCCTGTAGCCTTTGCCGGGAATTCCCGGATCAAAAACGCTTTTCGGGAGCGCAGGTCGGCAATCGGGCATAATCTTGTGGTTCTGCGGCAACCAGCGATGCCGCGCAGCACCGCTATGAGTACTCCCTAAAGGCCTCCGGCATGTCTTCCTCGATTCCCGATGTAAAAGAGATGGCACTGGCAATCGCCGAAAACTCGGCACAAGGCATCGTCGTCATGGACGAGGCCGGACACTGCCTGTTCGCCAACCGCGCCTGGACCGAGGTCACGGGCTTTACAGCCGAAGACATGAAAGGCAAACCGGTGCACGATTGGGTACACCATCAATACCCGGATGGCCGGATCTTCCCGATTGATGAGTGTCCGATCGGCTGCACCCTGGGCAATAGTGAGAGTGTGCGTAACCACCGCGACCTGTTTTTTCGCAAGAATGGCGCGCCCTTTCATGTGTCCTGCGCCGCCAGTCCGATCATCATCGACGGCATACCGGTTCTGAAAGTCCTCGAGATCCGCGACGTCTCCGATGAAGTCGAATTGGAGAAGCGCAAGGACGACTTCCTTGCAATGCTCGCCCACGAATTACGAAATCCCCTGGCGCCGATTTCGGCGGCTGCGGAGCTGCTGCAGGCCGGCCGTCTGGACGAGACAGGGATCCGGCAGTCCAGCAAGGTCATTGCGCGCCAGGTCAACCACATGGCCGGCCTGATCAACGACCTGCTCGACGTATCGCGCGTCACGAGGGGGCTCGTGGAGCTTGAGATGGAAGGCCAAGACCTCAAGTCCGTCATTGCCGAAGCGATCGAACAAGTCCGGCCATTGATCGAAACCCGCCGTCATTGGCTCGCCCTCAACACCGCGCCGGAAGAGGCGTGGGTACGGGGCGACCGCAAGCGCCTGGTGCAGGTCTTTGCGAACATCCTTGTCAATGCAGCGAAATATACGACGGACGGCGGCGAGATTACCGTCAGCATCGAACCAGGCCCGAGAGACTTGCAAGTCGCGATTGCCGATAACGGGATTGGCATGACAGCAGAAATGTGCGAGCACGCCTTTGACCTGTTCAGCCAGGCGCAGCGCTTGCCGGACCGTACGCAAGGCGGACTGGGAATCGGTCTTGCGCTGGTGCGCAGCCTGGTCACCTTGCACGACGGCATAGTGACGGCGCACAGCGAGGGGCTCGGCAAGGGCAGCACGGTGACGGTCAGCCTGCCGAGAATGAGTACCGGTCGCGCGATTGTCCCGAAAGACCTGGGCGATGACCCGATCAGTGTCACGACAACGCCGCTTCGCATCCTGATTGTGGAGGACGGCCGGGACACTGCAGAAACGCTGGCAATCCTGCTGAAGTCCCTTGGGCATGCGGTCCACGTCGAATACGACCCGCATACCGCATTGGACGCGGCCCATGGCGGCGCCTACGATGTGTTCCTGCTCGATCTCGGCCTGCCCGGCATGGATGGCCTGGAACTGGCGCGCCGGATCCGGCTGCAGCCTCAGCATGCGCAATCCCTGCTGATCGCAGTCACCGGCTATGGCCAGCCGCAGGACCGTCAAAGCGCCATAGACGCCGGCTTCAATCATCACCTGATCAAACCCCTCGATCTGCTTCAGCTCAATACCATCCTCGCCTTCCATGGAAGGGCGTCCTGAGCTCATCGGTTGTGCAATTCAACACCGTTTTGCAGCGATACAACAGCTCAGCATTTTTTTGCGTATCAATATTTTATTTATCCAGAGCTTGATGAAAGGGCTGGGCTAATCTGCGGCTCGACTGCTCGTCAACCGGGTAGTCGTTGCACGCGATTTCAGCCCTTTCTCCATTGACAACACCGACTGCAATGAAACTCAAACTCGCTCTGATCGCCGCAGCCGCCGTCCTGTCCGCATGCGGCGGCGGTGGTGGCGACACAACCGATACACCTGCGCAAGCTGCCCCGACCGTTGCCGTACCGGGCGACATGACCAAATATGCCGGAACATGGACCTCGTCGTGCATCGCCGAAGGCCCAGGCTCGGCACGAATGACACTTGTACTTGACGCCGGCGGCAATTCTGCAAGCGGCCGTCTTTATTCCGATGGATACAACGGGATCGGCTGCACCGGACCGTCCGTTCAAGTGAGCTTTCCCTTCACCGCGACCTACCTCGAAATGGACGGCAGCGCTGAAAAGCTGTCTGTCTCGGATGGCAGCGAAACCGGGACCATGCTTGCAACGTTCTCGGGAAATGACCGCATCGTAACGCTCAACGACGGCACTGAAACATTCACCTTCACCAAGCAGTAACGAGGGCGTCGCTGCTTGCTCAACACCAACTATAAAAAGCCGCGCAGCAGAAGACGCGCAAACAGGTCCTTCCTCAGAGGGAAGGAGACACTCCCGCCCGTATCATCGCCTCCTCGCAATAACACGACGCAACAGGCGAAACCCGCTTCCGCGCGACTGGGGATGCGGCGGATGTTCAAGGAATTGCCTTCAATGACGCCGGCTCGGTATCGGCAGGCGTTCGGGCGGTTGAGCAGCTATTTTCCGCTGCGCTGAAGATCCTTACCCTGCCGCCGGCTAGCGAGAGCACCGGAGGCCGCCGCCTTCAGCAAGCGCTGAAAGGTAGGACATTCGGCGTGACTCGGCGCCTTGCATTCCGCGGCATGCCGTAACCCCCGGCTGACCGCGCGCAGTTGCTTGATCGTCTCGTTGATCTCCTCGGCCTTGGTCGCGAGCAACTGGCGATCGATTCTTGAGCCGCCGTTAGGCGACAGCATCGAGCCGATTTCGTCGAGCGACAATCCGGCGGCCTGCCCGAGGGCAATCAGTGCCAGTTGATCCAGCACGGCCGGGGCAAAGCGGCGGCGGATGCCTTGCCGGTCTGTCGACGCGATCAAACCCTTCTTTTCGTAGTACCGCAGCGTGGAGGCGGGGACCCCCGTCCGCTTTGCGACTTCGGCGATATCCATGACAAATCAGTCCTTGACTTGAAGTTGACTTCAACTTCTATAGTGAGCTCATCAAGTTCATCAGTCAACCAAAAGGAGTGTAGTCATGACTTTCGTCGAAGCCATTACACAGACAATTCCACAGACAATTCCACAGACCGTTCTCATCGGGATCGGCGCTACTGCCGTCATGGATGCCTGGCTCATGTTGCTCAAGCGCATGGGTGTCCAGACGCTCAACTTTGCATTCATCGGGCGTTGGGCCGGACACCTTTTCCGCGGCACGTTCTTCCATCCATCCATCGGCAAGGCCGAGCCGATTCCCGGCGAACTCGCGCTTGGCTGGTTTACCCATTACGCGACCGGCATTGCGTTCGCAGGCTTGCTTGTCGGCCTGCAAGGCGCCGGCTGGATGCGGGATCCGTCTGTCCTGCCCGCCCTCGCGGTGGGTCTGTGCACGGTTGCAGCGCCCCTGCTGGTCATGCAGCCGGCCATGGGTCTCGGTGTTGCTGCCTCGAAGACACCGGCGCCATTGAAAAACTGCTTGCGCAGCATGACCAATCACACGGTCTTTGGTCTGGGCCTTTATCTGTCCGCAGTCGCCGTCGCGTGGATTTTTCACTGAACACACCGGCCTGCTCTATTGAAATCGAAACCTTGAAAGGAACTGAGAAATGAAGAAAATTGCCGTTGTTTACCATAGCGCTCACGGTCACACGGAGCACATTGCCGCGCATGTGCTCGAAGGAGCCAGGAGTGTCCCGAACACTGAAGTGCATCTGCTGAAGGCCGAGGAACTGGCCAAGGCACCCGAAGCGCTATGCGATTTCGATGGTTATCTGTTCGGATCGCCCACCTATCTCGGCGGCGTGACCGGTCAGTTCAAGTCATTCATGGATGCCACCGGCCGCATGTGGCGCAATCAGCAGCTCAAGGGCAAACTCGCCGCCGGATTCACGGTATCTTCGCTGCCGGCGGGAGACAAGCAGTCGACGCTGTTGTCGATGTTCGTGTTCTGCATGCAGCACGGCATGCTTTGGGTGGGCAACCCGGTCCTCCCCGAGCAGCACTCGGGTGTGCCCTACGATGAAGCGGCCAACCGGCTTGGCTCGTGGTCCGGGTTGATGGCGCAGGCGGCGCACGGTGCTCCCGCCGGCGCTTTCCCGGCAGGCGATATCAAGACGGCGCGGATGTTTGGAAAGCATTTTGCGCAGACGTTGCATCGGGTTGGACATGCGAGCGTGCTCGCGGACCAGGAGGTCGCGGCATGATCTCGCCCAAATATGGTCCGATACTGTTTAGCGCCATTCTCTCCGGACTCATGTCGCTGCTGGTTTCCGGCATCTCGACATACCGCGCCCTCGGCCTGGCGGACGGCTTCCTGAGCGACTGGGCCGGCGCCTGGCTCGCCGCGTGGCCGGTTGCGTTCCCGGTCGTCGTGCTGGTCGCTCCGCTTGCCAGGAAGGTCGTGCAATCCCTGGTGGCGGCAGACTGAGGGTTGAACCAAGGAGGTCGTGATGCAGCAACTGATTCCTGCCCTGTTTGACCATGAGCGCCTCGCCCTGCGCGAGGCACTGCGCCGCGATGAATGCAGAGAGCTCAAGCGCGCCGCAACCGATCCTGAGTGGGCCGATTGGCACAAACAGAATGCGCGCTTTTCCAGGCGCCTCCTGGGGCTCGTCGAATCGGCCGGTGAACCTGAGTGACCAGGAAAACAGCCGGCCGATCTCGTCATCAGCCGATGTATTCGCTGATTGCCCGCCCGACGTCGCTTGTACTGGCATTGCCACCGAGATCGGGCGTGCGCGGCCCGTCCACCAGAGATCTTTCCACCGCGGCGACCATGGCGTCGTGCGCGGCGGTGTAGCGGCTGTCACCCTGTCCCAGGAAGTCCAGCATCATCGCGCCTGACCAGATCATCCCGATCGGATTGGCGATGTTCTTGCCATAGATGTCAGGGGCAGAGCCATGGACAGGCTCGAACAGCGACGGGAACTTGCGTTCCGGATTCAAGTTTGCTGAGGGGGCGATGCCGATGGTGCCGGCGCAGGCGGGCCCGAGGTCCGAGAGGATGTCGCCGAACAGGTTGGAGGCCACGACCACGTCGAAGCGCTCCGGCGACAGCACGAACCGGGCCGCGAGGATATCGACGTGATACTTGTCCCATTTCACCTCCGGGTAGGCCTCGCCCATCGCTGCCACCCGCTCGTCCCAGTAGGGCATGGAAATGGCGATGCCGTTGGACTTGGTGGCGGCGGTCAGGTGTTTCTTCGGCCGCCGCTGCGCCAGCTCGAATGCGTACTTGAGGATGCGGTCGACGCCATGCCGGGTAAACACCGCCTCCTGCAGCACCAGCTCGCGCTCCGTGCCTTCGAACATGCGGCCGCCGACCGAGGAATACTCCCCTTCGGTGTTTTCGCGCACCACATAGAAATCGATGTCGCCCGGCTTCTTGTTGGCCAGGGGGCAGGGGATGCCGGGCATCAGCCGTACCGGGCGCAGGTTGACGTACTGGTCGAAATCGCGCCGGAACTTGAGCAGCGAGCCCCAGAGCGAGATATGGTCGGGCACGGTATCGGGCCAGCCGACGGCGCCGAAATAAATGGCCTCGAAACCCTCCAGCTGCTCGCGCCAGTCGTCGGGCATCATCTGGCCATGCTGCAGGTAATAGTCGCAGTTGGCCCACTCGAAGGTGGTCAGCTCCAGCGGGATGTTGAAGCGCCTTGCCGCCGCTTCGACTGCGCGTATGCCTTCCGGCATCACTTCCTTGCCGATGCCGTCGCCTGCGATCACGGCAATCTTGTGTGCGTTCATGGTTTTGCCTTTCAACTCTGCTATGGGGGAAGCACCTCAAGTGCAAAAGATAACCTGTGCAAGCAGTGTTTATAATCCCCCGGAATGTGATTTCGAAAGACACGGATCGTGAATAATCTGGAGAACGCGGACCTGCGGGTATTCGTCGCTGCAGCGCGCCGTTCAAGCTTTGCCGCCGCGGCGGAGGAATTGGGGATGTCGCCGGCGTATGTCAGCAAGCGGATCGGGATACTCGAGGACGCCCTTGGCGTGCGGCTGTTCCAGCGTACGACCCGGCGTGTGGTCATTACCGAGGATGGTGAACGGGTCTATGCGCACGCGCAGGCGATCCTGGAAGACCTCGACAATTTGTTCGACGAGGTTTCCGAGCGGCGCCGCGAGCCCAGCGGGCGGGTGCGCATCAGCAGCAGTTTTGGATTCGGCAGGAATATTGCGGCGCCGGCCATGGCAAAACTGGCCGAGGCTTACCCGGGCCTGCAGATCCGCTTCGAAGTATTCGACCGCGTGGTCGACATCGTCGCCGAGGGCTTCGACCTCGATGTGAGGGTGGGCGACGAGATCGCCCCGCATCTCATCGCGCGGCGGCTCATGTCCAACCACCGGATCTTGTGCGCCTCGCCCGATTACCTGGCGCGCCGCGGCGCGCCGAAGAGCCTGCAGGATCTCGCCAATCACAACTGCCTCGCCATCAAGGAGCGCGACCATCCGTTCGGCGTATGGCGGCTCCGAAGCCGGAACGGCGACGAGACGGTCAAGGTCTCGGGCTCGCTGTCGACCAACCACGGCGAGATTGCGCTGCGCTGGGCGCGCGACGGCATCGGCATCGTGCTCCGCTCGCTGTGGGACGTGCAGCCGCATATCGACGCAGGCGAGCTGGTCCAGGTGCTTCCCGATTACACCCAGGAGGCCAACGTCTGGGCCGTTTATCCCCAGCGGCTGGCTGGATCGGGCAAGGTCAGGGTATGCGTCGAGTTTCTGCAGGCGCACCTTGCCGGCATGTCGTTCTGATATCCCTGTTGATAAAAATCAATGACCGCTCTGGTCGTTGCATGAATGCAATTACTTCCGGTTAAACTGCCTCGCTTTGCAGAGTGAGCGTAGCCGCTCCGTGAAGAGAGGCTGTTTCTATCTCGCTTGCCAGGATCGGATTGCATATAAGGGGATTCAAATGACAAAGGAAGCGACGGGCAATCTGGCCCAAGTGATCAAGGAAAACCAGGAAGTCTTGCTCAATGGCTGGCTGGAGGGCATGTTTTCCCGGATTGTCCGGCGCGACCGCGCTGCCGAAGCGGAAATGCGCGATCATGCCGCCCGCTTCCTGCCCCTGGTGGCCGAAGCCGTCGAACAAGGCGGCAGCTATGACGTGGCCCTCGCCTCCTGGAACGAAGTGCGACGCCTGCTCAGCGAAATTTCGCAGTCGCGCCTGCGCCAGGGCTTCACGCCGGTCGAGACGGCCACCTTTGTCTTTTCGCTCAAGGAACCGCTCTTTCGCTTGCTGCGCACGCGCATGGCAAGTGACACGATAGCGCTTGCCGAAGAAATGGCCGAAACCGGCGCATTGTTCGACAAGCTCGGCTTGTTCACCGTCGATGAACACCTGAAGGGGCGCGAGCAGGTCATCCTGCGGCAGCAACAGGAGTTGCTGGAACTCTCGACGCCGGTGGTCCAGCTGTGGAAGGACATCCTTGCCGTGCCGCTGATCGGCACGCTGGACAGCGCGCGCACCCAGGTGGTGATGGAAAACCTGCTGCAAAAGATCATCGACACGGGGGCCTCGATCGCCATCGTCGACATCACCGGCGTGCCGACGGTCGATACGCTGGTCGCCCAGCATCTCCTCAAGACCGTCTCCGCTGCGCGGCTGATGGGCGCCGACTGCATCATCAGCGGCATCCGTCCGCAGATCGCGCAGACCATCGTGCACCTTGGCGTCAACCTCGAAGACGTGATCACCAAGGCTACCCTGGCCGACGCATTCCAGGTCGCCCTCAAGCGGACCGGGGCAGGCGTGGCGGCCCTGCTGCCGGCCTGATGGTGCGACGATGGAGCGCATCCCTATCCTCAAGATGGGCAATCTCCTGCTGGTAACCATCCAGGTGGACATGCACGACCGGCTGGCCATGACGCTGCAGGACGACCTCACCACGCGCATCGTCAAGGAACGGGCCAAGGGCGTGCTGATCGACATCTCCGCACTCGACATCGTCGATTCCTTCATCGGGCGGATGATCAGCAACACCGCGGCCATGGCCAAGATCCTCGATGCCAGGACCGTCCTCGTCGGCATGCAGCCGGCCGTCGCCATCACGCTGGTCGAACTCGGGCTCGCGCTCGAAGGCGTCAAGACCGCGCTGAATGTCGAGCGCGGCGTACAACTGCTGCAGTCGGCCGCCCACTGAATTGAACGGATAAAGGACTGTAGGGTGGGTAGAGCGCAGCGAAACCCGCCGCATGGTTCCCGACTCCTCCGCCCCGCATGTGAACCTCATGTATTTTGAAAGGCAGCCGTCTTGAGTACGAAGGACATGGACATCGTCGTAGTGCCTTTGCGCTCGGATGAAGACGTGGTCCGCCTGCGCCAGGCCGTCAGGAACTCCCTGGTCTCGATCGGCTTCAGCCTGGTGGACCAGACCAAGCTCATTACCGCGGCCAGCGAACTGGCGCGCAACACCGTGAAATACGGCGGCGGCGGAGAGGCGCACCTGGCCAGGGTAGCCAATGGCATGCGCACCGGCGTCAGCCTGGTCTTCGTCGACCAGGGGCCGGGAATCGCCAATATCGAAGAAGCCATGGCCGACGGCTTTACCAGCGGCGGGGGTCTCGGGTTGGGGCTGGGCGGCGCCAAGCGCCTGTCCGACGAGTTCGACATGCAGTCCGCGGTCGGCAAGGGCACAACCGTCAGGATAACGAAATGGAAACCGTTCTAAGCGCGGCCTGGCGCCAGGTCGCCATCGAGATCGGCGACGCCAGTGCGGTGGGCGCCGCCCGGCGGCTGGCATCGGAACTCGCCAGGAATATCGGACTGGACGAAACCAGGACAGGCGAAGCGGCGCTGGCGGCGACCGAAGCGGCAACCAATATCCTCAAGCATGCGGGACGCGGCGAAATGCTGTTTCGCCCGCTCCAGGACGCCGCCGGCGTTGGCATCGAGATCCTCGCCATCGATCGCGGCCCCGGCATGTCTGATGTGGCGCACAGCATGCAGGACGGCACGACCACTGCCGGAAGTTATGGAATCGGCCTTGGCGCCATGCGCCGGCTGGCCGATGTATTTGACCTCTACACCACCCCGGGCAAGGGAACCGTGGTCGCCATGACCCTCCACGCCAAGGGAAGGCCGCCATCAACGAGCGCGGTACAGGTAGGCGCGGTCTGCCTGCCGATGCCGGGAGAAACCGTCTGCGGCGACGCCTGGGCGATTGCCGCGGGCTCGACCCTGGTGACGGTGATGGCGGCCGACGGCCTCGGCCACGGCATCCATGCCGCCGCGGCATCCGAAGCGGCCGCGGACGTCATCGCCGAGAGGCCGGACCGCATGCCCGCCGAGGCCGTGCAGGATATCCACCTCGCCTTGCGGGCGACGCGTGGCGCTGCCGTTGCCGTAGCCCGCCTGGACTTCCTGGCCGAGGACCTTCGTTTTGCCGGCGTGGGCAACATCATGGCCAGCGTGTACGAAAATGGATCGCGACGCCAACTGGTTTCGCACAACGGCATCGTCGGCAACAACCTGCACAAGGTCCAGGAATTCGCCCAAGCCTGGAAGGCGGGTAGCATCCTGCTCCTCTGTTCGGATGGCATCGGCACGCGCTGGGACCTGGGCCAGTATCCCGGACTTGCCCTGCACGATGCCAACGTCATCGCGGCCGTGCTGTATCGGGATTTCGTGCGCGGGCGCGACGACGCCACCGTACTGGTCATCCGCGAACACCGGGACTGAAAGGCAGGCTGACACCATGCGGATCTTGAGCGTCGCAATCCGGAACGAACTCGATGTGGTCGCCGCCCGCCAGCGGGCGCGCCAGGTGGCCGCACTGTGCAGCTTTGCGGCGCAGGAGCAGACGCGCATCGCCACTGCCGTTTCCGAGCTGGCGCGCAACGTCTATAACTACGCCGCGTCCGGCAAAATCGAATTCTCCCTCGAAGGCAGCACGGCGCCGCAGGTGCTCGTCGTCAAGATCGAAGACCAGGGCCCCGGCATTGCACATCTCGACCTGATCCTGTCCGGCCGCTATCAATCGCAGACCGGAATGGGCCTGGGCATCATCGGCGCCAAGCGCTTGATGGACCAGTTCGACATCCATACCGTCGCCGGGCAGGGAACCACCATCGTGCTGAAGAAGTTGCTGCCCGCCCAGGCGCCCTTGTTCACGCCCAGGAGCATCGGTGAAATCGGTACGCAGCTCGCGTCGGCGCCGGGATCGGACCTGGCCCTCTCGGAGCTGCAGAAGCAAAACCAGGAGTTGCTGCAAGCGTTGGCGGAGTTGCGGGCGCGTCAGGAAGAGCTGCTGCAACTGACCAGGGAGCTGGAAGATACGAACCGCGGCGTCGTCGCGCTCTACGCGGAGCTGGACGAAAAGGCGGACCATTTGCGGCGGGCCGACGAAATGAAATCGCGCTTCCTGTCCAACATGAGCCACGAATTCCGCACGCCGCTCAGCTCCATCCGCGCACTCTCCAAACTGCTGCTCGACCGCATCGATGGCGAACTGACCACCGAGCAGGAAAAGCAGGTCGGTTTCATCCTCAGGCAGGCTGAATCGCTGAACGAACTGGTCAACGACTTGCTCGACCTTGCCAAGATCGAGGCCGGCAAGATCGAGGTTCGCCCGGCGAAGTTTGACGTCGCCGAAATGTTCAGCGCGCTGCGCGGCATGTTGCGCCCGCTCCTGGTCAGTGAAAGAGTCGATCTCGTCTTCGACGAGCCGGGTGAAAATCTTTTGATGGACACCGACGAAGCCAAGGTCTCCCAGATCCTCAGGAACTTCATTTCCAACGCGCTGAAGTTCACAGAGGCAGGCGAAGTGCGGGTGACCGCAAAGGCCGAGCCGGACAAGCCGGCAATCCGGTTCTCGGTGCGCGACACCGGGCTGGGCATCGCCCCGCAGAATCAGGAGACCATCTTCGAAGAGTTCGGCCAGGTCGAAAACCGGCTCCAGAAAAAGGTCAAGGGCACCGGGCTGGGCTTACCGCTGTGCCGCAAGCTCGCCTCCTTGCTGGGAGGGCATATCGAGCTGCAAAGCGCCTTGGGACATGGCTCGACGTTTTCGGTAGTCATCCCGGTTCGATATCGCATGCCCCGCGAGGCGGAGAACCATGCCAGCGCACTGCAAGCCGACGACCGACGCACGCCGGTCCTGATCGTCGAAGACGATCCGCAGACCCAGATGCTCTACGAAAAATACCTTGCCGGCACCGGTTTCCGGCCGATGTGCGCCCGCAGTACCTGGGAAGCGGACCGGCTCATCGAGCAGACCCGGCCGGCGGCCGTGCTGCTCGACGTCCATCTCGGCAGCGAGGATACCTGGGCCTGGTTGAGCCGGATAAAGAGCGATTCCGGCCGTCGTTCCATCCCGGTCATCCTTGTGACCGAAATCGACGACAAGGAGAAGGGCTTGACTCTCGGTGCGGATGCCTACTTCGTCAAACCCGTTTTTCGCCAAGAGCTGGTTTCGGCGCTCCTGCGGTTCGCTTCGGAAAGCGGCACCGGCCATACGGCGGGCAGGTAACCATGACGGCGGACGCTATGAGCAACTTGATCCTGAATGTCGACGATACCGAAGCGGCAAGGTATGCAAAGACCCGCATTCTGGTCCGGGCCGGGTTCGAGGTCATCGAGGCCGAAACCGGCGCCGATGCACTGGAACTGGCGGAGTCGCGCAGGCCGGCGCTGGTACTGCTCGATGTGAAGCTGCCCGACATCAACGGCTTCGAAGTCTGCCGCCGATTGAAGGAAAACAACGCGACCGAAACCATCCTGGTACTGCAGACTTCCGCGTCCTACGTGGGCACCAGCGACAAGATCCGCGCGCTGGAAGGCGGCGCGGACAACTACCTGTTCGAGCCCATCGAGCCTGAAGAACTGGTGGCCAATGTCAAGGCCCTGCTGCGCCTGAGCACGGTCGAGCGGAAGCTGCGCGAGATGGATCGCCGCAAGAATGAATTCCTCGCCATGCTCGCGCATGAACTGCGCAATCCGCTCGGACCTATCCGCAGTTCGGTCGAGCTGTTGTGCATCCTGGAGCCGAATGCCTCGAAGGTGCAGGAAAACGCCCGCGCCACCATCCTGCGCCAGACCGACCACATGGTCCGCCTGATCGACGACTTGCTCGACGTGGCCCGCATCTCGCAGGGAAAAATCAACCTGCGCCAGGAAGAGGTGAGGCTCAAGTCGGTCGTCCATACCGCGATCGAATCCGCCAAGCCGATCATCGACCGCTACGGCCACCAGCTGGTCGTCGACCTGCCGGAACAGGACAGCGTACTGACCGGAGACAGCGTCCGCCTGGCACAGGTGGTCAGCAATCTCATCACGAATGCCGCCAAGTTCACGCCGCAGGGCGGCAGGGTGGATGTGACCGCCTGGCAGGACCAGGGCGAGTTCGTGATTCAGATACAGGACAACGGCATCGGCTTGTCGCAGGAAGAATCCAGGTCTATCTTCGAACTGTTCAATCAGGCGCAACACCTGCCGGGACGTGCGCGGGAAGGGCTGGGCATCGGACTGGCGCTGGTCAAGGCACTGACCGAAATGCACCTTGGAAGCATTGCCGTCACGAGCGCCGGCGCCAATGCGGGCAGCACCTTCGAAGTCCGGCTTCCGGCCAGCGCGAGCGCATCGGTGCGGGAAGCAGCGGGCGAAGGTCCGGCTGTCGCCATCGAACCGCGACGCATCCTCATCGTTGACGACAACCGGGACGCGGCCGACATGTTAAGTTCGCTGTTCGAGGCCCAAGGGCACCAGGTGCGCACGCTCTATGATGGCAGGGCCGCCGTCGACGCAGCAGGGCAGTTCCGTCCCCACGTCGTCATTCTCGACCTCGCACTACCCGACATGTCCGGCTACGACGTCGCCAAGGACCTGCGCGGCATGCCGGAACTGGCGGCCGTGCTCATTCTCGCGGTATCCGGCTACGGCCAGGAGGCCGACAAGCAGCGGACGCTGGATGGCGGCTTCGACGGGCACTTTACGAAGCCGGTGCCATTCGGTTCGTTGAGCGAGTTGATACAGCAGCACCGCCCGCACGGGTAGGCTGGGATGCAATCCCAGCTACCGGCAACTGGCTCGAACCATGCTGGGATTGCATCCCAGCCTACGCACTTTCGATTTGCACGCCGATCAACTTGATTGCCTCGTCCGTATCAGTCGGGGTAATTGCTGACGCAATAGCCATGCCGCGCTGGATCGCGGTCGCCGCGTCGTTGTCCACCAGACCGCCTGTAATCGAATATAACTTTCCTACCGATATCTTGTTATCGAGCAGATCGGCTACATACCCGTACTGCGCGTCGCCTTTGAACGTGTGTGCGGATGCGAGAATCGTGCTGACAAGGGAGGCACGTGTCTCGCTTCCCTTCACCAGGGCTTCTGCCCAATACGACAAGCCGCCTTCATCCACGGTGTCTCGGCCGAGGACGTTCTTGTAAACGATCTTCACGAACGCTTCATTGGACATGTCTGCGGCATAGCCGGTCAGGCTCGCATACTGCACCGCCGCGCCATAAAAGCTGTCGCTGATTGACTTGAGCGACGTGCCGTTCCTGAGCTCACTAATCCAATACGCCATTCCGTCGGCGTCCGGCACGCGATTGAAGTAGGCGATGTAAAGCTCTATGAGCGAATCGAGTTGTCGAGGCACGAGGGCTTCTGCCGCGGCGCTGACCGTCAGGTTCATGCTCACGTCAGCAAACGACAGCCGTTCAACGTTGACGATGGTGTCGGAGAGTCCTTGTCCGGAGACGCGTACTGAACCATCAGCGCTGCGCCCGATGCGATACGAAGCAGCTTCTTTCGAATAAGTTGCGACGTCGTTGCCAAGCCCGCCGTCGATGTGTGCGCTGCCCGCCGCATTGATGTCGGCAATGGTGTCGTCGCCAGCCCAAGTACGCATCCGGCCGCTATTGTTGCGGTCTGCGATCGTTACGCCCTGGGTGAAGTCGGTGCTTGCGCTGAACTGCACCGGCACATTGACGAACATGTACTGATTGGCCCAGAGGCCGGGAGCAGCCCAGCGGCCCAGCTCCAGCTGAGCGAGGTAGTTGAGCGTGCCGTCCGCCGTCTGGTAGGCGATGAACTTGGGGATGCCGACAGATTCAAGATCGTTGCCGATGTAATAGCTTTGGTTCGTGCCATCGTACTGCGGCTGTACTTGCTTCAGAAATTGCACAACCTGATTGCCCAGGCCGGCGAAGTCCTCGTGCAGGGCGTCGTAGAGTTTGCCGGTGCCATCGTTCAGCAACAAGTAATTCTGCGAACGGCTGTTATCGAATGTGAGCTTGCCGTCGACGAAGTTACCGGCTGATACGCTCGCAAGGAGGTAGCTGTCAATGCCGCTACCGTCCAGGTCAACCATCTGCATCTGGTAGTCCAACTCCACGCCATTTTGATTGATCACGCTCGCCAGTTGATCCGTCTTGTCGGTGAACTGGTTGTTGCCTTGATTCTGGATCATCTGCAGGGCAGTGGGGTAGCTGCTGCCTTGCACCCACATTGACTGCGCGGCCAGCAAGTCCGCTTTGCCGTCGTGGTTGAAGTCGTCCGTGAACATGCGGTAGGTATGTGCGGTGCCGGCGCCGTAGTGCGAGGTGAAGCCGGGATGCTTGGCCGCCAGGTACGGCGTGATGGTGGCCAGTGGCGTAGTGGAAGTGATGTCGCCGTTGGCGTAGCCATAGACCTTTATCTTGAAATTTTCGCCCGGGGTATTGCTGTAGACGTCGCCCATGGCGACGGCGTACGATCCATCCGCGCCAAAATTTCCGATGACCGCGCTCTGGTGAAAGACCTGCGAAAGGTTCGTGCCGGTCGTCTGTCTCAAGGCGCCGTTGTTCCAGGTGTAGATCGGGTTCGTGTCGCCGGGGGTGAATGTGGAGGCAATGACGGTCGGCACATTGTTGACGAGGCTGAGCTGCGCGTCGTGCGCCATCACCGCATCATTCATCACGATCTTGTTGAATCCCCCCTTGTCGTTGGCGAGGTAGAGCGTGCTCGGGGTTGCGACGAATGGGCTTTCGTTATGAGCGGGAAGGAAGACGTCCTCCTTGCCATCCTTGTTGAAGTCGGCGACAGCGGCAGCATTCGCGCCGTTGGTCAGATCGGAATCAAGAAACTCCGAAGTCGCAAGTTGCAATGTGCCGTCCGCCAGCGGCTTTAACACCGCGATGTGCACGGGTTCGGGGGTCGAGATCGTTGCGTTCGATCCGAAATCGCCGGTCCACCCCCATCCCGATATGAAGAGCCCGTTGCCGCCACCGAAACTGACATGGGCAATCGTGGTCTGAGCGAGGCCGCCATAGTTCTTGTTGGGAACAAGATAGGCCTGGTCGATCGGGGTCCAGATGCCGGCGAGCGTGAGGGAAGGCGTGCGATTCATGTTGATACTATCGAAAGTTTCAATTCGGAAAAAGCGATTATCATCCCCGTCTGGCGTGTGAACAAGAAACTTCGGACCAAATGAAGGTAAATCACTATGCAAGGCCGCATCCCATATTCCTGGTATGTCACCGCCAATATCCTCATGGCAGCATAGCTCCATGGGCTACCCACGCCGATACCTCCAGATAGTCAATGTCTCAATTCATTTCTTCCTGTGCTGCCGGTCTGTTCAAGGCAGTATCAACCAGCATCCTATGTGTATCTCTACTGTCATGCGGCGGACGTGATCCGGCATCTCTTCAACATGCTATTCAGGAGCCGATGGCGCCCGTATTCAAGGGTGAACTCAGGCTGGTAGCGGGGGACCTTGGCGGGCCAGGAAACCTTGATGGCGTTGGAGCCGATGCCCGTTTGGACGCACCAGGCGGAATGGCATTCAACGCAGCAGGTGACTTGCATGTCGCGGACACCGGTAGCGGCCTGATCAGGAAGGTCACCCCGAATGGGGCTGTCACAACACTTGCGAAGCTTCCGCTGCCGGTGGATCTTGCCATCGACGCCTCTGGAAGCACATTTGTCTTGAGTGGCCCTTTTGGCAAGTATGGGGAAACCGAAATGGTGATCATCAAGGTCACCGCAGACGGAAAGCAAGAGCAGTTTGCTGAATTTCCGCTACTGAGGGACCGAATGGATACCTCCCATGATTGCGCAAACTCCCCTTGCGAATTCTTTCCACTGGTCGGGATCGGGATTGATCCGGCTGGGAACGTCTACACCACTCAAGGCAGGCGAGTAATAAAGCTGAGCACTGCCGGTCAGATTTCGACACTGGGCGTTCTCCCCAAGGTGGCAAAGAGCATCGTCGTTGCTAGATCAGGAAGCTTGTACGCCCACATTGGCGATGCCAATGAAATCGTCAGAATGGATGCGGCAGGGAAGGTCGTACAGTTGCCTGACATTCTCGACGCACACACGATCATTCGTCTCGTCCTCGATCAGAACGATGATCTGTTCGTCCTGGACCAGGTTGCCGGCGGTGCCTCACGTCTTCTCAAGGCAGATCCGAACGGAACTGCTACCCATGCGCGCGACATAGCGCTTCAAGCAAACGTCGAAGGGCATACCCTGGGCAAAGGGCTGGCCATTGATAAGGACAGCAATGTATTTTTGACCTGGAATAACACACTCCAAAAGTGCGATCAGCATTCCAGGGTGAGCACCTTCGCCGGAATGCAGGCCTCATACGGGCATCAAGATGGCATCGGTACGTCTGCAGCATTCTCTTCGCAGGACCTGCCGGTGGCCGTCGACGGCAATGGCACGATATGGATCGCAGAACCGGAAAGCTATTCGCTACGCAAAGTCAGCCAGAATGGGCAAACACTCACTATTGGAAACAAGGTACGAGGAAGTTCAAACGGCACCAGTCCAATCGGCGCCGATGCAAGCTTCTTTGCGCCCAAAAGCATTGCGGTTGGCGGTACGGGCAAGGTGTACGTCAGCGATTTGAAGTACCGGGACGCAGGTCCATTCCCGTCTTCGATATCCGCCAACGATGTCTATACAGGCAAACCTGTTCCCCTGACAACCATCAGGAATGTGTCCGCCAGCGGAGGCGTAAGTACGGTGCTCGAGTCTACTGGCATGACTTGGGGACTGGACATGCACAATCTCGTGTGGTCGAACGAATCACTGAACCTTGCCCCTTATGTCATTGCCTCGGACAACGCAGGGAACATCTATGTCGCTGAAACCGGTTGGGGAAGTATTCGAAAATACAGCGCGGGTGGAGGCGAATCGATCGTGGGCTCCGTATCGAGGGAGTGGTACGGAACAGGACAGGCGGTGTTCAGCACCCTGACTGCAATGGTTGTTGACGCCAACGAGAATATTTATCTTCTCTACGACACCCCTGAAGAAGTCAGCTACCTGACTACTGAGACGCATCGCATTGAAAAGGTTTCACCTGGGAAGATGCCGGTAATTTTCGCAGGCGGGAAGACCGGATACGCTGACGGCAAGGGAGCCGAAGCGAAATTCAATAGGCCCAGAGGCATGACGATCGATGATGCAGGCAATTTGTACGTCGCCGATATGGGCAACCATAGCATCAGGAAAGTGACTCCGGATGCAACCGTTACTACCCTGATCGGAGGAGGTCCGAAGGGGAAGCGCACGGGGATGAATCCGAGTCTGGAGAATCCCACCGGTATCGCTTATTCGGCTCCTGGCACCTTGGTGATTACCACTCCCGGCGCTGTCTTCACGTATCAATAGCCGGTAGGCTGGGATGAAATCCCAGCTCTCATCGCAATGCACTGAACAATGCTGGGATTGCATCCCAGCCTACGACCCTAAGGCCCCGTCATGTTCTCCCACATTTTCGTTGGTGTTCGCGACTTCGATCGCGCGCTGTCGTTCTACCAGCCTTTGATGAAGACCCTCGGAATCGAGCAGCGATTCTGTGACAGGAGCCGCCCGTGGGCCGGATGGCAGACGACGGACGGCCCACGGCCATTGTTCCTCGTCGGGACGCCTTTCGACGGACGGGTTCACGCAGCAGGCAACGGACAGATGGTTGCGTTCCTGGCGAAGGATCGGGCGATGGTACGCCGCGCGCATGCAACGGCCCTGGCGCAGGGCGGTACCTGCGAGGGCCCGCCGGGCCTGCGCCCGGAATATCATGAACATTATTACGGCGCGTATTTCCGCGACCCGGACGGCAACAAGCTGTGCGTCGCCTGTCACGAACCGGAATCTTGACTGCACCGCTCCCTTATTCCGGCAGCCCTGCCTTGCGCAGGCCATCCACGAAGGTAGCCAGATTCTCCGTCCGGTGAATGGGAAGCCAATCCCCGACCTTGGAGAGACGCAGCCCGGGGTCGAGCCGGCGTACATCAGCCATTGCGCGCTGTGCCTCCGCAATCCGCCCCGCCAGCGCATGGCTGGCCGCAAGGACGGCGATGGCCAGCAGAAAGCTCGGCAGGTCCCGGAACGCTTTCTCGGCCCACGCCGTTGCGGCATCGTGGCGCCCGGCAAAGAGGTGCGCGACCGCCATGCCGGCCTGCATGCGATACAGTTCCGGGTCGAGCGGGCTGAGGCGCATGGCGTGCTCAAGGTGTTCGATGGCTGCCTCGGTCTGGCCATCCCATAGCCGGAGGAAGCCGCCAAGGAAGCGCGCTGTCGCGAGGTTGGGGTTGAGCACGAGCGCCTTGTCCAGCAATGCGATGCCGCCGTGGAGGTCGCCGCCGAGGTAGCCCAGCGCATGACCGCTCCTGGCCAGCGCCACGGCGTCTCCCTTGTCCAGGTCCACTGCCCGCCGGGCCAGCCGCACGCCCTCGGCCAACTCCTGCGCGACATCGCCCATCCAGCCGTTGGCCTTGCGCCAGCAATAACACCAGGCCGCCACCGCATAGGCAGAGGCGAAGTCCGGATCGATCTCTGTCGCCTTGTGCAGGCAGTGCAGCGCCTGGTCGATGGTCGCCCGGGTTCCCTGGTGCAGCTCGGCCACGCCGCGCAGGTAGTAATCGTAGGCGTCGAGGCTTTCGGTCGGCTTGTGCCTCGCACGTTCGATTTCCGCCCGCTCGAGCTGCGGCGCGATCGCGCCGGCCACGCTCTCGGTGATCTGGTCCTGCAGTTCGAAGATGTCGTCGAGCACGCCCTCGAAGCGGCTCGCCCAGTGGTGCGCACCGGTGGCCGCGTCGATCAGCTGGCCGGTGATGCGCACGCGGTTTTGCGCCGTGCGCCAGCTGCCTTCCAGCACATACCGGACACCCAATTCGCGGCCGACCTGCTTCACGTCAACGGTACGGCCCTTGTAGGTAAAGCTCGAGTTGCGGGCGACGACGAACAGCCAGCGGTTCTGCGACAGTGCCGCGATGATGTCTTCCACCACGCCGTCGGCCAGGTAGTCTTGCGCCGGGTCCCCGCTCAGGTTCACGAAGGGCAGGACGGCAATCGACGGTTTTGCAGGCAGGGCAGGGGCAGGGACCTGGACTGCTTGGGCGGAGTCGATTCCGGAAGTGCCGGCATCGTCCGGCGATTTGACCTCGCCGATGAAACGAAACCCCTTGCGCGCAACTGTCTGGATCAGACGCTGCTGCTGGCCGCTGTCGCCGATGGCCTTGCGCACGGCATTGATGTGGCTGGCCAGCGTCGATTCCGAAACGACCCGGCCAGACCAGATCGCATCGACCAGTTCGTCCCTGCTGACGACGCGCTCGCGCCGCTGCACCAGGTAGACCAGCAGGTCGAAGACCTGGGGCGCGGTGGCAACGACCTGGGATGCCCGGACGAGTTGCCGCCGGTCCAGATCGAGCACGCAGTCGTCAAACAGGAATGGCATTCTCGGCTCCCGGTCCCGTACTCAAGAAATTCCCAAGGCAAATTCAATGAAAACCCAAGGCATAGCCAAAGCGTCCTGCGCGGCCGGGAAGGATACTGCAGCCATCGATCGAGGCAGCAAAGACGGTCGACATTGAATCGAGGAGCGGATCATGAAAATTGTCGTTATTGGCGGAAGCGGCCTTATCGGGTCGAACATTGTAAACCGGCTACGTCTGAACGGGCACGAGACAGTTGCGGCGTCGCCCGGCACGGGCGTCAACACCATCACCGGCGAGGGCCTGGCCGAAGCGCTGGCCGGGGCGCAGGTCGTGGTCGACGTGGCAAACTCGCCTTCCTTCGAAGACCGCGCCGTCCTGGAATTCTTCGAAACCTCCGGACGCAACCTCCTGGCCGCCGAGGCTGAAGCCGGCGTGGAGCACCATCTCGCGCTGTCCATCGTTGGCACCGATCGCCTTCCGGACAACGGTTACTTCCGGGCAAAGCTCGCTCAGGAAGCGCTGATCAAGGCATCGAAGATTCCCTACACCATCCTGCGTGCGACCCAGTTCTACGAGTTTATCGAAGGCATCGTCAACGCGGGCGACGATGGCAGCGGCACGATTCGCCTTTCGCCCGCACTGATTCAGCCCATTGCAGCGGATGACGTCTCTGCCGTGCTGGCCGACCTCGCCGTCGGTGCGCCGCTAAACGGCACCGTCGAGGTGGGCGGCCCCGACCGTTTCCCGCTCGACGAACTCGGACGCAAGTTCCTCGCGGCGCGCAGCGACAAGAGGGAAGTGATCGCCGATGTGCATGCACGCTACTTCGGCAGCGAGCTCGATGACCGCTCTCTCGTCACCGGTGATGGGGCGCGCATCGGCCCGACACGTTTCCATAACTGGCTCAGCCGCGTGCTGGCGCGAGGATAAGGCGATGTCACGACGGGTGCTTTCACCACTCCGGCGGCGCGCAGGCGTAGCGCTGTGCGCGTTTGCGCTGGCCGGCTGCGCGGCCGGGCCCGATTTCGTGAAGCCGGAAAGCGGGCTTCACGAAGCGGCGCTGGCGCCGAGGCAAGACTACGACGGCGTTGCCCCGGCTTCCGCCGCCGCGGTTCCCCCGCAGTGGTGGCTGTTGCTCAACGATGCATTGCTCGCCGAACTGCAATCGCGCGCACAGGCTCAAAGCCTCGACTTGCAAATGGCGTCCGAACGCATCGAGCAAAGCCGGGCGCAACTGGGCATCACGTCCTCGGAGCAGCTGCCCAGCGTCGCGGCGAGCGCGAGCTACGCACGCGAGGCGCTCAGCGAACATGGAAAGTTTGCCGCCCTGGGCGCGCCATCCCGCCCCAGCGATTTCTGGCAGCTCGGCTTCGATGCCAGCTGGGAGGTCGACCTGTGGGGCCGGGCGCGTCGCGCACGCGAGGGCGCCGCGTCGTCGCTGGAGGCCACGGTCTATGACCGCGAAGCGTCGCGTGTGGCGCTGTCGGCCGAGTTGGCCCGCACCTATCTGCAGTTGCGCGGTACGCAGGCGCAACTGGACACCGCGCGGCAGAACCAGGCGATCGCCGAACGCACCCTCGGTCTGGCCGAAAGCCGCGAGCGCAACGGTGTCGCGACGCGCTTCGAAACCGCTTCCGCGCAGGCGCAGCTGGCCACGATCAAGGCCACGGTGCCTGAGCTGACCCAGCGCCGCAACAGTCTGATGAATGCGCTTGCCTTGCTGCTGGGCGAACAGCCGCGCGCACTCGATGCGCAACTGCGTGAAGCCATGCCCCTCCCTTCGCTGCCGGCGGCCGTACCGGTCGGCGTCCCTTCCGAACTGGCACGCAGGCGCCCCGACATCCTGCGCGCCGAAGCGCAGCTCCATGCCGCCACCGCCGCCATCGGCGTGGCCAAGGCCGATTTCTACCCGCGTGTCGGCCTGCGCGGGCGGATCGGCGTGGAAGCCTTCGAAAGCGGCGATCTCGCGAGCTGGGACTCGCGCTTCTTTTCCGTCGGTCCCACCGTGTACCTCCCGATCTTCCAGGGCGGCCGGCTGACGCAGCGCCTGGCCCTGAACGAATCACGGCAAAAGGCCGCCGCCATCGCTTACCGGCAAACAGTGCTGCGGGCCTGGCATGAAGTGGACAACGCGCTGGATGCCTGGGCGGCCCAGCAGCGCCAGCACGCCGAACTATCGGTTTCCTACGCGCAGAACAAGCAGGCCCTGCATGCCGCCGAGCGCGGCTACCAGGAAGGCGCTGCGGACTACCTGAGTGTTTTGACCGCGCAGCGCAACCTGCTTGCCAGCCAGACCAGCCTCAATGCCAGCGCAACCAACGCCACGCTTACCCTGGTCAACCTGTACAAGGCCTTGGGCGGCGGATGGGAGCCGGATGCCGTCACCGCACCGGCGGCACTTTCGAGGAATGGAAAATGAGCAAGCGCCCCTTGGCAGGACTGCTCGGCATTTTCCTCGCCGCCATGATGGCGGGGTTGAACAACCGCGTCGGCGCATTGGCGCTGGCCGACGTACGCGGCGCGCTCGGCTTCGGCCTCGACGATGCCTCATGGCTCGTCACAGCCTACAGCGCCGGGGAATTGATCGCGATGCCGTTTTCGGCGTGGTTTGCGATCACGCTCTCGGTCCGCCGCTTCGAACTGTGGATGCTCGGCACGTGTACCGGGCTGGCGGTGATCCTGCCCTTCCTCCACAACCTGGACCTTCTGCTGGCCCTGCGTTTCGTGCAAGGCGTTGCGGGCGGCACCATGATCCCCTTGCTGATGATGGCGGCGCTGAAATTCCTGCCGCCGCCCGTGCGGCTGCACGGGCTGGCGCTGTATGCGATGACCGCGACCTTCGCGCCGAATCTCTCCCTCTGGCTGGCCGGCCACTGGACGGACGGACTGTTCGACTGGCGCTGGGTGTACTGGCAAAGCGTGCCCCTCGCCATCGCCGCCGGCGTGCTGATGGGGTGGGGACTGCCGCGCGAGCCGGTCCAGACCGGGCGCTTCCGGGAAGCCAATTGGTTCGGCATGGCCTGCGGCGTACCGGCCCTCGGCCTGATTTCCATTGCGCTCGACCAGGGCACGCGGCTGGACTGGTTCCATTCCCCTTTGATCACGCTATCCCTGGCGGCCGGGCTTGCGCTGCTGGCCGTCTACCTGCTCACCGAGTGGTACCACCCGTCGCCGTTCATCAAGTTGCAGATCCTCGGGCGCCGCAACCTGGCGCTGGGTTTCATCCTGTTTGTCTGCCTGCTGGTGGTGCTGATGTCCGGCTCGCTGCTGCCGGCCAGCGCCCTCGGGCCGCTCCAGGGTTACCGCCCCCGGCAGATGGCGCCGATCGGCCTCACCGTCGCCTTGCCGCAACTCGTCCTGGGGCCTGTGGTGGCACTGCTGCTGTACCAGCGCTGGGCCGATGCGCGCATTGTTCTCGCCTCGGGGCTGTCCTTGATCGCACTCGCCTGTCTTTCCGGCGCGCAGCTGACCGCCGAATGGAACCGCGACCAGTTCATCGTGGTGCAAGCGCTGCACGCCCTTGGCCAGCCGATGGCGGTGGTAGCGATGCTGTTCCTCGCCACCAGCGTCGTGCAGCCGCATGAAGGGCCCTATGTGTCCGGCACGGTCAACACGCTGCGCGCCTTCGGGTCGCTGCTTGGCGCCGCGGTAGTCGGGCAGCTCATGACGCTGCGCTCGCGCTTCCATGCAGAAATGCTGCTGGACCATGCCGCCCGGGCAGGCAATGCCCTTCCGGTTCTGCCCGAGCCATCCCAACTGACGGGCATCGTCGGCCAGCAGGCGCTGGTGCTCTCGGTCGCCGACGCCTATCGCGTGCTCGGCATCCTGGCACTGCTCTTGATTCCGCTCGCGCTGCGCCTTGCCTACGTTCCGGCGCCCGCGTCATCTCTTTCATCTTCCTCACAGGGATAACCCATCATGGCATTACCAAAGCAAGCCAAGATCATCAGCGCCGTGCTGCTGCTCGCCGTGGCGGCAGGCGGCGTTCTCTATCTCGACCGCCCTGAATCCAGCGCATCGGCCCAGTCCACCGACGATGCCTACGTGCAGGCCGACTTCACCACCATCGCGCCACAGGTGTCGGGAACGGTTGACAGGGTACTGGTCGCAGATAACCAGCAGGTGAAGGCGGGCGATCTGCTCGCCACCATCGACGACCGCGATTTCGTCGTCGCCGTGAACGCGGCGAAAGCCCAGGTGGCCAGTGCCCGGGCCGGTATCGCCAGCCTGGAAGCGCAACTGATCCGGCAGGACACCGCAATCCGGCAGGCGCAAGCCGCAGTTGCCGCGGACGAGGCGGGACTGACGCTGGCCAGGGCCAATCACGCGCGCTACCGCAACCTGGCCGGCGACGGGTCGGGAACGCTGCAAGCCTTGCAGCAGGCCGAGGCGCAGCTGAGCATCCTGCTGGCGAGCAGGGAGAAAAACCAGGCCGGCCTGCAGGCGGCGCGCCATCAAGTAAACATCCTGCGAGCGGACCTCGAAAAAGCCCGGGCGGCCCTCGAACAGGCGCAAGCTGCGCAGGCAAGCGCGGAACTGAAGCTTTCCTATACCCGCATCACCGCGCCGGCGGGCGGCATGGTCGGACAGAAATCGGTTCGTGCCGGCGCCTACGTCAACGCCGGGAAACCCTTGCTGGTGATCGTTCCGCTCGATGCGGTCTACATCTCGGCCAACTTCCGGGAGACGCAACTGGCGCGCGTCGAGAAGGGGCAGGCCGTGGATATCAAGGTGGATGCCTTGCCCGGTGAAGCGCTGAAGGGAACGGTCGATAGCCTGGCGCCGGCCAGCGGAGTGAGCTTCTCAAGCATTGCGCCACACAATGCCACGGGCAATTTCACCAAGATCGTCCAGCGCCTGCCTGTGCGCATTCGCATCGATCCCGGCCAGCCGGCCGCCGCGAAACTGCGCGTGGGCATGTCCGTCACACCGACGATCCGCACCGGCCAATGAGGTAGATATGGAGATGACAGTGAAACGGAGGCCGTCATGAACCCAATGGGAGCGAAGCTGTTTCCGCATGAGCTGCAAGCCCTCCTGGATGCCCTGCACAGGGATCTGCGGATGGAGATGTCGCGCGCGGAAGCGGATGCCGAGTGGGCGTCCTACCACTACCGCAACGTCCGTCTCAACGTGCGCCTGATCGAACTGCTTGCGCCGGGGACGGCGCTCCACGAAGTGCACGCAGGACCGGTTCCGTAAGAGTGGGCGCCATCAAAAAAGGCCGGAAGTCTCCTCCGGCCTTTCTTGTTTACGCTGCGTTCTTGCGTCGGCGCAGGAAGGCAAGTCCGGAGATGCCCAGGCCCAGAAGGGCCATGCTGCCCGGCTCGGGAACATCGACCGGGTCGGGGCGGCCGTTTTCCAGGTTGTACCAGCGAGGACCGTTGTTGCTCAGCTGGGTGCCGGGCACCAGCGAAGCGAATGCCACCTCACCCGGGTTGACCGAGCTCAGGCCATCGCCGAAGCCTGCCGACGTCGTGCTCGGATCGGTGATTTCGCCGTAGAAGAAACCGATCTGTCCCTCGCCGGGGCCGATCAGCGACTGGTCGGAACGGATCACCAGCTGGAACAGGCTGCGCACCGAGTAGTTCTGCGAATAGTGGCCGACCCGGTCCCAGGTGGCGATGATCTGACCGGGAGTGGAGGTGTTCACGAACACATTGGAAATGTCGTCGCCGCGCGAATCCAGGTCGGTGTACGAGCCCGCGATCATCGGTGCAACCGTCTGGGTATTGAGGGGATTGGTGGTGTAGTTGGTCGCCCCGTTGCCGAAGGTGACGTAGCCGTTCGATCCCACGTACAGCCCGGTGTACGTAGTCCCGAAGAAGTTGATGCTATGGCCTGCGCCAAAGCTCCACACGCCGGAATAGCAGTCATCGCAGTCGCTGGGTTGGCCGGGATTCGATCCGGCATTCGTTCCGTAACTGTTCGTATACAAGGCCGCCTGGCTGCTTGCCGCCGCGAACGCGAGCGATGCTGCGGCAAGGACTTTCATCAATTTCTTCACACTGAACTCCTGTTGGATTTGGATTTGGTTTGGGTTGAACAGGACGCGATTCCTTACGCCGGCCGGCACCAGCCGGATGGCAGCCCCCTCCCGGGGCGGAATGCAGATCCCGCGGAGCCCGGAAACCGATCGGTTCCGGCGCCGCAGGAGGAACAGCAAAGCTTGTGCCTGAATGAAAAAGGCCGCCGAATCAATGACTTGGGACAAATGGAATTATCCACTGTCAAGTTTTTCGACGGCAACGCGGGGTGTGCGGCGCCGAAGAACAAGGTCAGTTTCGCCGGGCACCGTAGGCCGGTGGTATGCCTCCGGACTGTTCACCGCACTCGTTCGGATCATACGGCCGGTAGTTCCGCATGGCCTCGCACAGGTTGCGGGCAGCCCTCTGCTCGGGCCCGGGAACATCGAATCCCAGGCTGGAGCAAGCGGGCAGCATGATCGTCACGATCACAATGGCGAGGCTTTTCATTCCGATCTCCTTCCACTCACATGGTGGAGCAGAAGGCCGGCGCCCGCTGCGTCTTTTGGACCGAGACTGCTTCAGGATTGCGCGAACTCAAACCTTCTTGCGCGGGATGAACAAGCATGAAATCCGGGAGCGTGAAGGGGATATGCGACAGGAGCAGCATGCCATGACAACCTATGCCGTACAAAGACACTTGACCGGGATCTCGATGGAACAACTGTCAGCAGCGCAACAGGCAGCAATAAGAGCCAGTGCAGAGTCATCGGAAAGAGGCACGCCGGTTACCTACATCCGCAGCAACTTCTACCCGGCCGACCAGCGCTGTACTTGCTTGTTTGACGGCCCCAGCAAGGAGGCGGTCGAGGACGTGAACAAGGCGGCATCCTTGCCTTTCGATTGCGTCGAAGAGGTGCTGGACCTTCCGCCAACCCAGCACTAAGCACTTCGCCAAGCCACAGCCCGCCCGCGGGCGGGCTGACTGCCTTTCTCGGGCAACGATCTAGCTGACAAAAAAGACCGCATTGGTCGTCACAGCGCCGGTAAAGCATTCCGCGGTCACGCGCACCGTGTAGGAGAAACTTCCGGGAGACCTGCCGACGATTCCGGAAATCTGCCCGGTGCTCGGGTTGAGCGACAGCCCGCCCGGCAGCGAGCCGCCGATCAGGTCGAATCGGAGTATCGCGTTATCCAAGCCGTTGCCTGACGTCACGTCAATCATCGGGAAGACGCTGACAGGCGCCCCGACAGGAGCCGAACGATTCGGGTAGAAAACCTTCTCGACGGGGAGCGGCGGGTGTGTCTCGCATGCGGCCGGCGCTGCATCGCCGCTTCCGCCACAACCCGCCAGAATGATCGCTGCCAGCACGCCGGCCAGCACGATACCAAGTCTGCTTGCGCAAGCTCCGCGGGTCTTGTCTCCCACTTCAATCGCAATCATTTCCCGGCTCCTGCGCTGAACGTCACTTCACTGTAGACCTTCCCTGCGCGGGAAGGTCCCGTCAGGCCGCTTCTTTCCTCACCTTCGTGCGCTGGTTGGACAGATAGACGTTGTCCTGCTCGATGGCCCGGCCTTCCTTCATCGCGGCAATCCAGTTTTTAGTGCTCGTGACAGCCGCAAAGCTGGAATGAAAAACCGTGGAGAAGACCCGGTGGATTTCTTCGGCGCTCGCCTTGCCCGCCGCGTTTTCGTAGGGCAACGAGCCCGTGGCGTCGTCCAGCACCTCCACCTTGATGCCCGCGTGGGAGGCATGATAGATCGTCGCCGCATCGCAGTTGTGCGTCATGTAGCCGACGACGGTGAGCGTGTCGATGCCTTTTGCCGCAAGCCACTGCGCAAGGTCCGTTCCGGTAAAAGAACTGGCCATTGACTTGACGATGTGATGGTCGGCCGGCCGCCTGGCGATTTCCGGGTGAAGCTGCCACCCGTGCGAACCTGTGGCGAAGATCGGTGCGCCTTCAGGCGTCTCGTGCTGGACAACGATGACCGGAACCCCGGCGGCGGATGCCTCGTCCATGGCCAAAACGATATTGCCGAGAGAGAGCGTTGTCGGCGGATATTCGATCTGGAAGTTGCCGGTGAAATATTCGTTCTGAACGTCGATGACAAGCAGTGCGCGCCGAGGTGAAGCCGGCATAGTGTTCTCCTGATTGAAAGTTGAGGGCAGGGCGGGAAAGATGCGCCCGGTGAACGGAATTGTCGGGCAGTTCCGGTCGCGGCAACAGTGGCCCGGAGGCCGTTATCCGATATAATCGGGCCATGCCACCTTCAAATCCGCTCGCCAGGAAGATCAAGATTGCCGTCATCGCATTCGACGGGATTACGCCATTTCATCTGTCGGTCCCGTCACTGGTGTTCGGCAACGTTGCTGCCAACGGCGAAACCCCCGGATTCGACGTTCAGGTGTGCTCTGTCGACAAGGGCACGATCCGCACGTCGGCCGGCTTTGGCATTGTGGTCGACAACGATCTTCGGGCACTGAAGACGGCTGACATCGTGATCATGCCGTCGTGGTACGAAGACTGCCGTGCCGCGCCTCCTGCCCTGCTCGATGCGCTGCGCCGTGCCTACAAGCGCGGAGTGCGCGTGGTTGGCTTGTGCCTGGGATCCTTCCCCTTGGCCGAGGCCGGCCTGCTGGACGGCAGGACCGCCACCACACACTGGGAAGCGGCAGACCGGATGGCACAACGTTTTCCCGAAGTGAAGGTCGACCGGGACGTGCTGTACGTGGCGGATGAAGACGTGCTGACCTCCGCGGGGGTGGCCGCCGGCCTCGACTGTTGTCTGCAACTGCTGCGCGAAACCTGTGGCGCCGAGATGGCCAATCGCGTGGCAAGACGGCTTGTCATTGCCCCGCATCGCCAGGGCGGGCAGGCGCAGTTCATTGAACGGCCGGTCCCGGTATCGCACAGCGATAACCGCTTTTCTCAAGTGCTTGAATGGGTCACCGGGCACCTGGAGAAGGAGCACAGTATCGATTCGCTCGCCGAACGCGCCGCCATGAGCCGGCGCAATTTCACGCGCCACTTCCGGCAGGCGACCGGCACGTCGTTCAAGCAGTGGTTGTTGAGCCAGCGGCTGGCACATGCACAACGGATGCTGGAAAGCGGCGACGCGTCCATCGAGGTGGTGGCGATGGAAGCCGGGTTCGGAACCTCACTCTCGCTGCGGCAGCATTTCCGCTCCGCCTTTCGAACATCCCCCTCCGCCTACCGGGCCTTGTTCCGGGACAGCCTGGCCGCCGAAGCCCGACCCTGAGGGCTCAAGTCTGCTCGAGGAAGCGCTTGACCTCGGCATTGACCACGTCCGGATGCGTGATCGGCCCCATGTGCCCAAGATCCTCGAACGCCACCGCCTGCACCTTCGGCAGTGCGGGAATCAGGATGTCTGCAACCGCGTGCGCCGAGGCCGTCGAACGCTTGCCCACCATGTACAGGACCGGCACATCGATCCGCCGGAATGCCTCAATGCCCGCAGGTTCCGTGAGCAGCGCATGCGCCCATCGCCGTACATTAACCACTGACTCCGCGATCGGCGGCTTGCGCTGCGCAGGCATGTTTGCCCAGGTACCGGCGCCCATCCAGTAGTCGATAAACGCTTGCGCGGCCTGCTGCGTATCGCCGGCATCGAGAAAAGCGGCAGCAGCCTGGACGGTATTGCGAATGCCATCCGCCCCGTTGGGAGGTGGATGCGATGCATCGACGAGTGCAAACAGGGTAGGCTCGTACAGCGCCATCGCACGGACTCGGGACGGGAGCATGAGAGCGGCCTTGAGTGCCACGGCGGCGCCATAGGAATGGCCGACCAGCGTGACCGGCGACTGCGACCGGGTCAATAGCGGCTCGATGAGGGTGACCTCATCCTCAAGAGAGATGAAGCGGTCGGACCGCCAGTCCGGACTTTTGCCCGCACCATAAGAATCGGGCGCCAGGACATGGTACTCAGATGCGAGGAGATCCATCATCGCGCGCCACTGGCTGGAACTGCTGGCGTTGGAGTGGATGCAGACGACCGGCGCGCCGGAGCCGGATTCGCGGACAAAAGGCAAGGGAGGGTTCATGGGCACTCCACCGGGTACGTGTACGTCGATCTGGATATGCGCAGGGGCATGCCGATTTCCACTGATAACATGAAGCCCTGGAAACGCACCGCCCTGGCTCGAACCATATCGCATCCAGTATAGGTGCGCACCGGCGCGGACAGAAGCAGGAGCGACGAAAATGACGATCACAATCAGAACCGAACAGCCGGCCGACATCGACGCGATTTTCGAATTGACCAGACTTGCCTTTCTGTCCGCGGCGCACACCAGCCATACGGAGCAATTTATCGTCAATGCGCTGCGCCGCAGCGGGCATCTTGCGCTGTCCCTGGTTGCCGTGGAGGAGCAAAGGCTGGTGGGACACGTCGCCTTTTCACCGGTGACGGTGTCGAGCGGCGACACGAGCTGGTACGGCGTCGGCCCGCTTTCGGTGTTGCCGGAGCGGCAGCGACAAGGAATCGGCAGCCGCTTGATGCAAGAGGGCATGGCGATGCTGATCACTGGCGGCGCGCGGGGATGCGTGCTGCTTGGCGACCCGGCCTATTATTCGCGTCTGGGCTTTTCCCCCTGCAAGGGCTTGGTGCTGCCAGGGGTGCCGCCCGAATACTTCCTGTGCAAAAGCTTCGGCGGCGCTCTGCCGGAAGGCGAGGTCGCGTACGCTCCGGCTTTCGGGGCAACCGTCTAATTCGCACGCGACTTGTTCCGGCACTTCCCCCTGTTGCCGGTGTCATCCGTAAGCATCCCCTTCCAAGGAGGCTTCGATGCGTAAACTGAACATTAACGGCAAGGAAGTCCAGCTCGATGTGCCGGACGACATGCCCTTGCTCTGGGCGCTGCGCGATATCGCGGGTTTGACCGGCACCAAGTTCGGCTGCGGTATCGCCGCCTGCGGCGCGTGCACGGTGCATGTGGATGGCAAGGCGGTGCGTTCCTGCGTTACGCCTGTCGCCGCAGTGGCCGGCAAGAATGTCACCACCATCGAGGCGGTCGAACACGATCCGGTCGGCCGGCGGGTACAGCATGCCTGGCAGCAGATCGACGTCGTGCAGTGCGGCTACTGCCAGTCAGGCCAGATCATGGCCGCCACCGCATTGCTCAAGGAGACGCCGCGTCCGAGCGACCAGCAGATCGATGCCGCGATGGCCGGCAACATCTGCCGCTGCGGGACCTACGCGCGCATTCGCGCCGCCATCCACCAGGCGGCCGCCAACGGCAGCAAGGAGCCGTCATGAGAATCGATCTACCGGAAGACCGCGAGGCGGCAAGTGAACCGGAACAAGCGTCCCGGCGCCAGTTCCTTCGGACCGGCACGGCGCTGGGGGCAGGACTGATCATCGGCATGCACCTGCCCACGCGGGCGCAGGAACGCAGCCGTAACGAGAAACCGCCGGAGGCGGCCGTCGGACAGGCCGCATCGACGGTGGCCGGGCGCGAACCCGGCCTTGCGCACAATGCCTTCATCCGCATCGACCGCGACGGCCTGGTGACGCTCATCATGCACAAGGTGGAGATGGGACAGGGTACGTTCACCTCCATTCCCATGCTGATCGCCGAGGAACTGGAAGTCGACCTCTCCAGGGTCAGGCTGGAGCAGGCGCCGGCGAATAACCAGCTCTATGCGGACCCGCTGCTTGGCGGGCAGGTGACGGGCGGCTCCACCTCTGTTCGCGGCGCCTTCGAGCCGTTGCGCAAGGCAGGCGCCAAAGCGCGGGTGGTGCTTATTACCGCTGCGGCCAGACAGTGGAATGTCGATCCGGCTACATGCATAGCCGAAAACGGCACGGTGCGCCACCCGCCGTCCGGCCGGGCCCTTGGATATGGCGACCTGGTCGAGAGCGCTGCCGCGCTGCCCATGCCGGACAACGTTCCGCTCAAGCCGGCGTCCCGGTTCAAGCTGATCGGCCGCCCGGTCAAGCGGCTCGATACCGCCGAAAAGATCAACGGTAAGGCCCTGTTCGGCATCGACGTGCGGCTGCCCGACATGCTGGTGGCGACAGTGGCGGCGAGCCCGGTCGTCGGGGGACGGCTGAAGTCGTATGACGCGCGCAAGGCCATGGCCGTCAAAGGCGTGCGCCAAGTGCTGCGCATCGAGAATGCCGTGGCGGTGGTGGGCGACCATTTCTGGGCGGCGCGGCAAGGCCTGATGGCCGTATCGCCGGTGTGGGAAGACGGCAAGAACGGCAAGGCCACCACACGGAGCGTCGTGTCCGAAATGGCAGCGGCAGCGGCGCGCAAGCCGGGTGCTGTCGCGCGCAACGACGGGGACGCCAACGCAAAAATCCGGACGGCAGCCCGCAAGCTCGCCGTCACCTATGAAGTGCCGTTTCTTGCGCATGCCACCATGGAACCGATGAACTGCACGGTCAAGGTGCAGGACGACGGTTGCGAAATCTGGGCCGGCACGCAGGTCCCGACGATTGCGCAGGGCGCGGCCGCCAAGCTTACCGGCCTGCCGGTCGAAAAAGTGCAGGTCCACAATTTCTATATCGGCGGCGGCTTCGGACGCCGGCTGGAGGCGGATTATGTCGAGCAGGCGGTCCGGTTCGCCAGGCAGATGAAGGGGCGCTCCATCAAGTTCATCTGGACGCGCGAGGAAGACATCCGGCACGACATGTACCGCCCCTACTACCACGACAGGATCGCCGCCGCCCTCGACGAGCAGGGCAGGCCGGTCGCCTGGTCGCACAAGGTCACCGGGTCGTCGATCATGGCGAGGTTCGCGCCGTCGGCAATAAAGGACGGGGTCGACCCGGACGCGGTGGAAGGCGCGAAGGACATGCCCTACGACATCGGGAATGTGCGCGTCGAATACCTGCGGCATGAGCCGCCGCTTCCGACCGCGTTCTGGCGCGGGGTCGGGCCGACGCACAACATCTTTGTCGTTGAAAGCTTCATCGACGAACTGGCCGCGGCAGCCAAAGCCGATCCGGTCGCCTATCGCGGCGAATTGCTCGGCAAGTCGCTGCGCCTCAAGGCTGTGCTGGAGCTGGCGGCGGAGAAGGCAGGCTGGCAGGCGCCGTTGCAGTCCGTCCCCGGACGGAAGACCGGCCGGGGCGTCTCGGCGCAGTTCGCCTTCGGCAGTTATCTCGCGCAGGTCATGGAAGTGTCGGTCGGACCGGAAGGCGATGTGCAGGTCCATCGCGTGGTATGTGCGGTGGATTGCGGGCAGGTCGTCAACCCGGATACCGTCGTGGCGCAGATCGAAAGCGGCGTGAACTTCGCGATTCCCGCCACACTGTGGAGCGAAATCACACTTGACAAGGGGCGCGTCCAGCAAAGCAACTTCAACGACTATCGGGTGCTGCGCATCAACGAGGCGCCGCGTATCGAGGTGCATATCGTCAAGAGCAACGACGCCCCGGGCGGCATCGGCGAACCCGGAACGTCCGCGGCAGCGCCGGCGCTTGTCAATGCCGTTTTTGCGGCGACGGGAAAGCGGATCAGGAAACTGCCGATCGGCGACCAACTGAAGGGGACGACGTAGGCTTATGCACGCGCTTCTTCGAGCAAGCAGTCGCGGCATTCCGGCGCACTCGGGCTCGTCGGCGGGGTGACCTTGATTTCGGGGGCGGTGTATTCGTAGATGAGCGGTGGGTTTCGCTGCGCTCTACCCACCCTACCGTCCTTTATAAGGAACCGACCCGCCACAGCCCATAAAGAACCGTAGGGTGGGTAGAGCGCAGCGAAACCCGCCACATCCCACGGACCCGGTGTGCTAGGCTCGCGTCTGCATAGACCCGGACGCAGGTCTGCTTTTCACCGAGGAATCTCTTGTCAACCGCCGAAGCCACACCATTGAACAACGCCTCCCCTGTACTGTCCGAGCGCGACCAGCGCGGCAACATCATCCGGCTCACCCTGGCGCAGGCGCTGGCCGGCGCGAATTCGGTGGTGGTCTACGCCACCGGCGCGATCGTCGGCCACGTGCTGGCACCGGACAAGACGCTGGCGACCTTGCCGATCTCGATTTTCGTGGTGGGCATGGCGGCCTGCATTCTCCCCGCGGGCGTCATCGCCCGGCGTCATGGGCGGCGCGCGGCCTTCCTCGCCGGCACCGGCTGCGGCGTGCTGGTCGGCTTGCTCGCAGCAGCTGCGGTCGTGCTCGGCTCCTTCTGGCTGTTCTGCCTCGCCACCTTCTTTGGCGGAGCGTATGCGGCCGTGGTGCTTTCGTTCCGCTTTGCCGCCGCCGACGGCGTCGACGCGCCGCGGCGTGCACGTGCGCTTTCGTTCGTGATGGGGGGAGGGGTGCTGGCCGGCGTCATCGGGCCGCAACTGGTTACGTACACCATGCACCTTTGGCCGCCGCACATGTTCGCAGCGACGTTCCTTGTGCAAGCAGCGGTGTCGGCCATGTCGGCCGTCGTGCTGCTGGGTGTCCGCCTGCCGATGCCGAGCGCGGAAGAGGTTGCCGGCGGGCGCCCGATCGGAACCATCGCGCGCCAGCCGCTTTTCATCACCGCCGTGACCTGCGGCGCGGTGTCTTACATGCTCATGAACTTCTTGATGACGGCGGCGCCGCTGGCGATGAAGCTCTGCGGGCATTCGCAGGAAAGCGCCAATCTGGGCCTGCAATGGCATGTCATCGCCATGTACGCGCCGAGCTTCTTTACTGGCAGGCTGATTGCGCGCTTCGGGGCCGGACGCATGGTGGCGGCGGGATTGCTGCTCACCGGCATCTCCGCGGTAGTGGGACTGAACGGTATCGACATTGCCCATTTCTGGCTCACCCTGGTTCTGCTCGGTCTCGGCTGGAACTTCGGCTTTGTCGGCGCTTCCGCAATGGTGCTGGAGTGCCATCGCCCCGAGGAAAAGACGCAAGTGCAGTCACTCAACGACTTTATCGTCTTCGGTACGATGGCGGTCGGTTCATTTGCCTCGGGCGGCCTGCTTGCCGCGTACGACTGGGATACGGTCCTGTGGGTGTCGTTCGTCCCCCTTGTCATGGCCGTGGCCGCGCTGGCGCTGGCTGCCGTGACCAGGGAACGGGCCGCCGCCTACGGCAAGCAGTAATGACGCAGGCATCGCGTTGAACGGGGAGGGCAGCACATTGGTGCCGGTAAGAAGTGCGGCCGCCCCTGCCAATGTGAGCCAGCAAAGTGACAACTTATGCGGGAAGGTGTCACTGACCGCTTTTGGCCCGGTTGCTGTCATCTCAGTTCAGAGATGAACAGTACTCGACAGCCGTTTCCACCGCCGGCGCAAGTACCCACATGTGTCGAAAGTTGTCAAAATATTGCGAATCTAAATGAGAAGGATTATCATTCACATGATTTAGGTCAAGCCAGCCATCTGTCTCCAATTGCGTCGAATGTTCGACGAGCACAGACCCGCCAGCCAGTTCTGTCGCTCGTTTTTCCCATTCGATCTCATTTGGAGTCTTCAATTGGCACACATCCGAAGCCGTAAACACGCAACAACCATTTCCCCCTTGCTCAGCCAGTCGCTGGTCGCGCTGGCTGCCCTCGCGACGCCCTTGGCTGGCCAGGCAGAGCAGAAGGGGCCTGCCGAACATTCACTGCCTGAAGTGAAAGTGAAATCCGCCGCGCAGGTGCCCTTCAAGGCAGATGCGGTGTCGTCGCCCAAGCTCACGCAACCGCTGGTCGATACCCCGCAAACAATCTCCGTGATCAAGAAGGAGATCATTCAGGAGCAGGGTGTGACTACGCTGGTCGAGGCGCTGCGCAACACGCCCGGCATCACTCTGCAGCTCGGCGAGAACGGCAACACTTCGGTCGGCGACACCTTCCAGATGCGCGGCTTTGCCACCGATACCTCGATCTTCGTGGACGGCATCCGCGACCTCAGTGCAATCACCCGCGATACGTTCAACATCGAGCAGGTCGAAGTGGTGAAGGGCCCCGCGGGTGCGGACATTGGCCGCGGTGCCGCGTCCGGCTACATCAACCTGGTGTCGAAACTGCCGGCGGCGGACAATTTCACGGACGGTTCAGTCAGCATCAATGATGCAGGCAACTCCCGCGTGACCGCCGACCTGAACCGCAAGCTCGGAGAGACCAGTGCGTTTCGTGTGAACGTGATGGGACAGGGCGGCGACGTCGCCGGCCGCGACGTGGTCGAGAACAAGAGCATCGGCATCGCGCCCTCGCTGGCCTTCGGCCTCGGCACGCCGACGCGTTTCTATCTGTATTCCCAGCACATCCGCCAGGACAATGTGCCGGACGGCGGCGTGCCGACCATCGGCCTGCGGGGCTTTTTCAATGCCGATGCGCGCCTGCGCGCCGGCGCTCGCGTCAACGAAGAAAACTTCTACGGCAGCACCGACGACGATGAAAAGATCCACACCGACATGGTGACGGCGAAGATCGAGCACGATCTCGGCCAGGGCATGGTGCTGCGGAACATCTCGCGCTACGGCAAGGCGACTGTGGACCGTGTGCTGACCGGCGTCAATGCACCGGCTGCGCCATCGGCCGATCCGGCGACATGGACCGTGGCGCGCACCCGCCAGCGCGTCGACCGTGAAAACGAGATTCTCGCCAACCAGACCAACCTGACGGCGGAATTTGCCACCGGCGGCATCAAGCACGCGCTGTCGACCGGCCTCGAACTGATGTACGAGAAGCAGTCGCTGCCGACCTTCCCCGCGCCTGATGCCGCCACCATTACGCCGGCGAACCTGTACAACCCGAATCCGAATGTCCGCCTGCCGATTCCGGCCCCTAACGGCGCTTTCACCAACGGCCATACCAGCACTGTCGCCCTGTATGCGTTCGACACCCTCAAGCTGACCGACCGCTGGCAGCTGAACGGCGGCCTGCGTTTCGAGCGATACAACACCGAAACCAATGCCGCCACCCAGACAGGCACAACGCTGGTGCCGTCTTCCCTGAAGAAATCGGACAACCTGCTGAGCTGGAAGATCGGGGCGCTGTTCAAGCCTGCCGCCAACGGCAGCATTTATGCCGCCTTGGCCAATTCGTTCACGCCGCCGGGCGCCTCCAACTTTGCACTGAGCGCCACCACGACCGGGAGCACCGCCGTCAATAACCCGTCCCTGGATCCGCAGAAGACCACCAACATGGAAATCGGCACCAAGTGGGATCTGCTGCAGAAGCGACTGGCACTGACGGCGGCGGTGTACCGGACCGACCACAAGAACGAGATTGCCCAGATCGACCCGTTGACCAATACCTTCGCCCAGTTCGGCAAGCGCCGCGTCGAAGGTGTGGAGCTTGGCGTAGTCGGCCAGATCACGCCGGCCTGGCAGCTCTCGGCCGGTATCGCGTCCATGGATACCAAGGTGCTCGAAGGCGCAACCGGCAACAACTCCGCCGGCGCTGCGTCGCGCTGGTCGCCCGACCTGACGGCCACCCTGTGGAGCAGCTACAAACTGACCGGCAAGTGGACCGTGGGCGGCGGTGCGCGCTACGTCTCTGAACAGAAGCGCGTCGTGGACCCGAGCTTGAATGCGGCCAGCCAGAACATGCCGCGCATTCCGTCCTACTGGGTGGCGGACGCGATGGTCAGCTACCAGGCCACGAAGAACGTGTCGCTGCAGTGGAACGTGGCCAACCTGTTCGACAAGGACTACGTCAGCACGCTGAACAACAGCGGAGCACGCTATACGCCCGGAGCTCCCCGCACCGTGCTGCTGACCGCGAACATGATGTACTGAGCACGGGAGCCAACCAAGCCAATCCCTTCCCCTGCAAGCGGGGGAAGGGATTTTTCCTATTTTCCTATCCTGTTCGGCAGCCGAACAAATACAGAGAAAGGCGCACAAGCATGATGCTGCATATTCCGGGAGTGCTGACGCGCGAGCAGGTCAGCGAGATGAGACAGGCACTCGACGCGGAGGCGTGGACGGATGGCCTCGATACGGCCGGCGCACAGGCCGTCCAGAGCAAACGCAACCTGCAACTGCCGCCCGCATCGCCGCTAAGCCAGCGCCTCGGGCAGATCGTCGCCGACGCGCTGAGCAGGCAGGCGCTGTTTGTCTCCGCGGCGCTGCCGCATCGCATCCTGCCGCCGATGTTCAACCGCTACGAAGGGGGAGGACATTACGGCAACCATGTGGACGGCGCGGTGCATCGTCATCCGCTGTCGGGCGAACAGGTGCGGACCGATGTGTCGACCACGGTGTTCCTGTCCGATCCGGATGAATACGACGGCGGCGAACTGGTCGTTGAGGATGTGTATGGCACGCACGAAGTGAAACTGCCAGCGGGCGATGCCATCGTCTATCCGGCCACCAGCCTGCATCGCGTCGAACCGGTGACACGGGGGGCGCGCGTTGCCTCGTTCCTGTGGACGCAAAGCATGGTCAAGGACGACTGGCGGCGCAGCATGTTGTTCGATCTCGACATGGCGATCATGAACCTGCGCCGCCAGCTAGGCGACACCCGGGAGATCGTGTCGCTGACCAGCCACTATCACAACCTGCTGCGCCAGTGGGCAGACCTATGAACGGGGCGCTTCGCCCATCTGGCTCTGCTGGTAGTTCTGCAAGCCCACGAGCCCGATCAGGCGCAGCTGCTGCTCCAGCCAGTAGGCGTGGTCCATCTCGGTATCTTCCAGCTGCCTGACGAGCATGTCGCGCGTCACGTAATCCCTGGCCGCTTCGCAGGCGGCAATGGCCTTCTTCAGATCACCGACGACCTGGTATTCCACATCCAGGTCCGCCTGCAGCATTTCCGGAACCGTATTGCCCACCTTCAGGGGATGCCGCTTGCTCAGGTCGGGCACGCCGCCGAGGAAAAGAATGCGCTGGATCAGCAGGCGCGCATGTTCGCGCTCGTGCTCGGATTCATGCAGGCTGTGCTCGGCCAGGTGCGCAAAGCCGAAGTCGGCGTACATCTCGCCGTGGATCAGGTACTGGTCGACGGCGGTCAGTTCGCCGGCAAGCAGGCCGTTCAGGATGTCAATGATTGCCGTATCGCCTTTCATGGCGGCTCCTGTTGAATTCATGCAAGCCCGAAGGGTGGCATGCGGCAGGAGCACGGTCAAGCCGCGCCATGCATTTTGTTAGCGATTCTCATTCTGCATGGCGCGCGGTAACAGGCTCTACCTGATCTTCCGGTTGCCGTAGGCGTTCAGGAACATGCTGCCGGCGACCACCAGCAACACCACGATCTGGGCGAGCACGGTCTGCATCGACGGGTAGATGCCGAGCAGGTCGACGCTAGGCAGGTCCAGCGGCGTGACGTCCAGCATGCCGGCCTCCTGCAGTGCCGCCACGCCCTTGCCCATCAACACCACGGCCAGCACGGCAACGAGCGCGGAGCTGATCGCAAAGAACTGGCCGATGGGCAGCCGCGCCGAGGTGCGCAGCATGACGAATGCGATGACGGCGAGGATCACGATGCCCAGCCCGAGCCCGGCGAGAAGATAAGATCCCGCTCCTTCGCTCCACAGGGCGGCATAGAACAGGACCGTCTCGAAGACTTCACGGTAGACCGTGACGAACGAAAGGATGAACAGCATGAAGGCGGAGCGCTTGCCCAATGCCGACGAGAGCTTGTCCCGGATGTACGCCTGCCAGCGCCCGGCAAGGCTCTTCTGGTGCATCCAGATGCCGACGGCAAGCAGCACGACCGCGGCAAAGATCGCGGAGAAGCCTTCGGTCAGTTCGCGGCTGGCGCCGCTGACTTCGATCAGGTAGGTGGCCGCATACCAGGTCAGTCCGCCCGATGCGAGGGCCGTGATCCAGCCCGCGTGGACGTAGGGGAGGACTTCGCGCCGCGCCGCCTTCTTCAGGAAAGCGATCATCGCAACCACCACCAGCAGCGCTTCCAGCCCTTCGCGCAGCAGGATCGTGAGCGCCGCGATGAAGACGCCGAACTTGTCGTCGTTCGTCGCCTCCAGTTTTTGCTGGGCGGAATCGAGCGCGTCCTGCAATTGCGCCTCGATGGCGCGTGCGCCGGCGGCATCGCCTTTGGAGACTGAGGCCCGATAGTTGCCCATCAGCTGTTCGATGCGGGCCAGGAGCGCCTTGTCCTTGATGGCGAGCGCCGGTTCCACCGGTTCAAAGCCATCGAGGTATGAAGACAAGGCCAGGCGGGTGGAGGAGGGGATATCGCCTTTCTCCAGCGCGGCCAGGCTCTCTTGCAGCCGGTTCTTCGCAAGCGCAAGACTGCCGCCGGGGGCGGCAACGACGGCATCGGGATGGGCGCGCAGGTAACCAAGCAGCGCGCCGGCATTCTTCCCGGCCGCCGTCTTTTCCAATCCCGATTCCGACAGCTGTGTCAGCGCATCGAGGTTGGGGACCAGCGCGTGCATGGTCTTGTCGGACGACCACAGCGCCTTGCCGGCCTCCAGTTCACCCTTCTTGAAGGCCATCGACGAAATGAAGAATGCGAGTGCCCAGCGCTCGTCATCGGAAAGCGCCGCGAACGACGGCATCGACGTGCCTTCCACCCCGCGGGTGATGCTCTGGTGCAGGGAGAACAGGCTGCGCTCGCGTGCCCGTTCGCGGTCCGTGAAGGCGATCGGCGCCGGGTCGAGCTTTGCTGCCAGCGGCCCGTCGCCCCGGCCCTCGGCCCCGTGGCAGGATGCGCACTGCGCCTGATAGAGCGCGGAACCGCGCTGCAGGTCGGGCACCTTCCTGGGCGCCACGGGAACCGGATAGGCGCCAAGCAGCGACGATGCGAGGTCTCTCGCCAGGCCCGCCACTTCGCTTTCCCCGGCCTTGTTTTCGACCGCCGCCTTCAGATGCCCGGCCTTCTGCACCAATGCGCTTTTCGCCGGCCGGTCCGGCAGTTCACCCAGCAGGCGCTCCGCGGTCTGGGAAAACTCCTGCATTTCCTTGTATTCATCCGCGTTGATCACCTTGCCGCCGGCAACCGCGCCGGCGTAATCCACCGCCATGTAATCGAGGAGCTGCCAGATCTGTGTCGCCTTGTCCTCGGTGGACGCCGCATCGGCGGCGAGGGCGGGCAGTATGGGCATCAGGCAGAGGAGGAATCCGGCGATGAGACGGTGCAGTGCAGTCATGGTGAGTTCCGTTTGCAAGAACAGGCGCCGTCCGCGGACGGCAGGGGTGAATAGCGGACAGGCACACCGTTCCCGCCGGGCGCGCATCGTGACCAGGAATGCGCCGGCGGGGACAGTGTCCTCCCTTTTTCTTCTATTTCGTGAATGAGAATTATACTCATTAACGTTTAAATTATAACCCCCCCTCGGACCTGGCCTTGCCCAGGCATCGCATGGACGCGATCTGATATGCAAAATTTCCTGCAATCTGAATCTGTTTTCCTCGCCCGTAAAGCCAGAGAATCAGGGCCAGGACAAGGTGGGCGGGCGTGCAGCCCGATGGACAGATGTACCAATACGATGAATACGACGCGAGGCTGGTCGCCGAGCGGGTGGCCGAGTTCCGGGACCAGGTGGCACGCCGTCTTTCGGGCGAGCTTTCCGAAGAAGAATTCTTGCCGCTGCGCCTGCAAAACGGGCTGTACATGCAGAAGCATGCGTATATGTTGCGGGTGGCGATTCCTTATGGCGTCCTGTCGGCCGCGCAGCTCAGGATGCTCGCGCACATCGCGCACACTTATGACCGCGGCTACGGCCACTTCACCACGCGCCAGAACATCCAGTTCAACTGGATCAAGCTGGAAGAGGCGCCGGATATCCTTGCCGATCTCGCCAGCGTGCAGATGCACGCGATCCAGACCTCGGGCAATTGCGTGCGGAATATCACGACCGAGCAATTCGCCGGCGTGGCCAAAGACGAGCTTCTCGATCCACGTCCGCTGGCGGAGATACTGCGCCAGTGGTCGACCCTGAATCCCGAGTTTGCCTTCCTGCCCCGCAAATTCAAGATCGCGATTTCATCTTCCGTCGAGGACCGGGCGGCGGTGCGCATGCACGACGTCGGCATCTACGTGTACAAGAACGACGCGGGCGAGAAGGTCCTGCGCGTGTTTGCCGGCGGCGGCCTGGGACGCACTCCCATCCTGAGCTCGCAGATCCGGGACAATCTGCCCTGGCAGCATCTGCTCTCGTATGTGGAAGCCATCCTGCGCGTCTATAACCGCTATGGCCGCCGGGACAACAAGTACAAGGCCCGCATCAAGATCCTGGTCAAGGCGCTCGGGGCAGACGCCTTCGCCGCCGAAGTCGATGAAGAATGGGCCCATCTCAAGGATGGCCCCGCAACGCTGACCGTGCAGGAGTACGAGCGCGTTGCCCGCTTCTTCACACAGGACGGCTATCAGCCGCTGGACGGCGATGACCAGGAACTCGAAAGGCAGATGGCGCAGGACAAGCGCTTTGCTCGATGGGTGAAGCGCAACGTACGCGCGCACAAGGTGCCGGGCTACGCCGCCGTCACGCTGTCGACCAAGCCGGGCGCCGCCGTGCCGCCCGGCGATGTCACCGCCGCGCAGATGGAGAAGATCGCCGCGTGGTCGGAGCGCTACGGATTCGGCGAGGTCCGCATCGCGCACGAGCAGAACGTCATCCTTCCCGACATCCGCAAGCGGGACCTGCATGATCTCTGGCAGCAAGCGGCCGAATCCGGCCTGGCCACCGCCAACCTCGGCCTGCTGACCGACATGATTTCCTGCCCCGGCGGCGACTACTGCTCGCTTGCCAATGCAAGGTCCTTGCCGGTGGCGGCAGCCATTGCGCAACGCTTCGATGACCTCGATTTCCTGTACGACCTCGGCGACCTCTCGCTCAACATTTCCGGATGCATCAACGCCTGCGGCCATCACCACATGGGCAATATCGGCGTGCTGGGCGTCGACAAGGACGGCGAGGAGTGGTACCAGGTCACGATAGGCGGCGCGCAAGGCAATCACTCGGCGCTGGGCAAGGTGATCGGCCCCTCATTCCGCGCGGAAGAAATGCCGGGCGTGATCGAGCGCGTTGTCGATACCTTTGCCCGGCTCAGGATCGAGGGCGAGCCCTTCATCGATACGGTGGCGCGCGTCGGCATCGAGCCTTTCAAGAGCAATGTGTACTGCGAAACCCCCTAGCCCGAGAGCGTCCATGTCGTACATCATCAAGCTGGAAGGCGGTATCCCGCAGGTCGTCGCCGACGAACGGTTCGTCATCCGCACGATAGACGCCGTCGAAGTGACGCGCATCGAGCGCGCCATCCTGCCCTTCAGTCACTTTCAAACCCTGGAAGGCGACGAGGCGGCGAAAGTTCGCGCGGTATGGATCTCGCCGGACGATGATTTCGAGCCCCTGGTGCCGCGCCTCCTCGGCCTGGAACTGATCGCGGTCGACTTTCCCGTGTTCCGCGACGGCAGGGGATACAGCGTCGCCACGCTGCTGCGGTCGAGATACGGCTGGCGAGGCGAGCTTCGCGCCATCGGCGACGTGCTGCGCGACCAGCTCAACTACATGCGCCGATGCGGCTTCGATGCGTTCGCGGTGCGCGCGGACAAGGACATCCACGATGCGATCAAGAGCTTCGGGCATTACAGCGTCCGGTACCAGGGTGCAGTGGACGACCCGGTCCCGCTATTCCGGCGCCGCGGAGATCGATCGTGATGATGACCGAAGCCGCATGCGCCCCGCCGGGCAGCGCGAGCACCGCGGGACGCATCCCTGGAAACAAGGGGATCTGGGTCGGCATTACATGCGAGTTCGTCGAGTTCGCGCTGATGTTCATCGTGTACTTTCTCGCGCGCTACCACTACCCGGAAGCATTCAGGAAGGGCCCGGAGCAGATCTGGACGACTGCCGGCGCGATCAACACCGTGCTCATGGTCACCAGCAGCTGCTTCATTGCCTGTTCCGTCGGCGCGATGAAGAAGGCAAACCTGGGCCACGCAAAGCGCTGGATGGTGGCGGCGATCGTGACCGCACTGGGCTATCCCGTCGTCAAAATGCTCGAAATCGACTGGAACCTCGCGCACGGCATCGACGGCAAGACCGGCATTTTCTACACGGTCTACTACTACCTCACGTTCAACCACATGGTGCATGCGTGCTGGGGAATCCTGGGCATGGGCTGGGTCCTTGCAAGGATGTCGATGAACGCATACACAGCGCAAGAGCATGACGGCCTTGAAGCGCTTGCAAGTTACTGGCACGCGACCGACATCATCTGGCTCGCCATTTTCCCCTTGTTTTACGTACTGGCCTGAAACATGATGACGTCCGCCGCAAAAAACCATTCTGTCGTGCACGCATGGGCCGGCCTTCTCGCGCTCACAGGCCTCAGCCTCGTTGCCGGGCATTCGCATGGCCACGCGCAGTGGATGCCGCTGCTGGTTGCGGCGCTGATATGGATAAAAGGCACGGTGGTTGCCCGATACTTCCTCGAATCGAAGGACGCCCATCCATTCATCGTGTGGCTGCTGCGTCTCTTTATCGCATTTGCTCCGGTCGCACTACTGATTACTGATGGACTGTGCTTATACCGGTGCTAGGATGATTGCTGGGATTGCATTCCAGCCTACCGAGCTTCCCCTATTCCAAGGGTCGCGGAGTCCAGGCTTGGTGATCTACCCAAGGCTGCCCGCAAAGCGGCGGGCCAGTTGCTCCCTGTCGAAGGCTTCACACAGGAAGTCGATGAAGACCCGTGTCTTGGCCGGCATGAGCGTACGGCTGGCGTAGTAGAGAGAGATCACACCGGCGTCTGCGTACCACCCCGGCAGCAGCCGCTTCAATTCGCCCCTTTCCAGCCAGGGCAGCACGTCGGGCACAGCCAGCAATGCGATGCCGAGTCCGAGCCGCGCTGCTTCCCGCATCGCGGCCGGATCGTTCAGCGTCAACGATGGTTGCAAACCTGCAGCCATCTCGTCACCGACGGCATTGCGCATCGTCCATTCCCTTACCCGCCCGTTTTGCGGTGATCGCATGACGATGCCTTCAAAGCGCGCAAGCCCGCCAGGGTCGGCCGGGGGTATGCGACCCGCGAGGTATGACGGTGCGGCGACCGCGACGATGTGGGCTGGCGCGAGTGGACGCGAGACTACGCCTGGGCGCAATTCGAATCCGCCCCCGATGGCCGCGTCGTAGCCTTCCGCAATCAGATCCACCTGACGGTTCTCGAAATGCCAGTCCGGCCTTACTTTTGGATAGCGCGCGATGAAGGCCGGCAGCAGCGGCATGACATGGGTTACGCCGAAGGTGGGCGCCATGCTGACCTTGAGGACGCCGGCCGGCTGCCCGCGCTCCGTTGCCACCGCGGCGATTGCTGCCTGCAGCGCGTCGAGGTTCGCACCTATGCCCTGCAGGAACTGCTCGCCCGCCTCGGTCAGGGTAAGCCGCCGGGTCGAGCGCTGAAACAGACGCACGCCAATATTCTTCTCCAGCATCGCGACATTGCGGCTGACCGCTGCCGGCGTCAGCCCCAGCCGACGGGCGGCGGCGGAAAAGCTGCCGGCTTCCGCGGCTCGCGCGAAGCATTCCAGGTTCGTAAGCGTTTCCATCTTCACATCTTATACCAACGCTTGAAAATCATTCAACGCATTCGGCACTAATCAAGATGGAATAAAAGGGCGATAGTGACTCCACCGACAACCACATTTCGAATGGAGTAACCCCACATGACTTCCAACAAATTCCCCCTGCAAGGCAAGATGGCCCTCGTCACCGGCGGATCGCGCTCCATCGGCGCCGCTATTGCAAAACGTCTCGCTGCCGACGGTGCTGCGGTCGCCCTGACCTACAGCGCCTCGCCGGACAAAGCTGCACAAGTCGTGCGCGAGATCGAAGCTGGCGGCGGCCAGGCGATTGCCGTCCAGGCCGACGCCGGCGATCCGCAAGCTGTGCGGGCAGCCGTAGCAGCCGCCATCGAAGCGTTTGGCGCCATCGACATCCTGGTCAATAACGCCGGGCTCGCGCTCGGCGGACCGATAGACGACATCTCTTTCGAGGATTACCAGCGGATGATCGCGGTGAACGTGACGGGTGTCTTCGTGGCCACCCAGGAAGCAGTACGCCGGATGGGCAAGGGCGGCCGGATCATCCACATCGGTTCTTCGATGACCCGCTACGCCGCCTTCCCTGGCGCCTCGTTGTACACGCTCACCAAGGGCGCGGTCACTGGTTTCAACCGCAGCCTGGTGCGCGACCTTGGTCCCCGCGGCATCACTGTCAATACGATTCATCCAGGTCCGACGGATACCGACATGAATCCGGACGGCGGCCCGGTCAGCAAGATCGTCGGCCCTGGAATGGCAATCGGGCGCTATGGCCAGCCGCAGGAAATCGCTGCTGTCGCCGCGTTCCTCGCCGGCCCGGAAGCGGCGTTCGTCACTGGCGCCGACATCGTTGCCGACGGCGGCTTCACCGCCTGAACCCATTCCCGCATGACAAGGAGAAGCAGCATGAACACCATCCGCACCCTCAACACCATCGGCATCATTGGCGCAGGCGCCATCGGCGCGGCATTCGCGAAGGCACTTGCCGCACGGGGCATTGAGGCGATCATCAGCAACAGCCGGGGCCCGGAAACACTGCAACAACTGGCGCGCGAACTCGGCCCGCCGATCAAGGCAGGCACCCGCGAACAGGCCGCGGCACAGGACATCGTCCTGGTGGCGGTCAACTGGTCAAAGTTGCCTGCCGCACTCTCCGGCTTGCCCGATTTCGACGGGCGTATCGTCATCGACGCGAATAATCCGATCGAAGCCCCGCTGTTCAAGCCGGCTCCCCTCGACGGCCGCCTGTCCACCGAAATCGTCGCCGAGCTGTTGCCGGGTGCACGAGTGGTAAAGGCCTTCAATCACCTTCAACCGCAGCTACTGTCGGGCGACCCGGCAGCGGAGGGCGGACGCCGGGTGCTGTTTTACTCCGGTGACGACCGCGCGGCACGGGCGACGGTAGGCGCACTCATCGAGCGCCTCGGCTTCTTCGGGATTGATCTTGGCACGCTCGCGGTCGGTGCCGGACTCACCCAGTTTCCCGGGGGCCCGCTGCCGGCACTCAACCTCGTACGTTTTGGCTGAAGCACACTTCATCCGCGAAAGGAACCATCATGTCCAGGACTATCCTCTTCATCCACGGCGCACGCCGACAGTGTGGAAGCCATTGCAACAGCGCTTGAGGCTCGTCCGCGCCTTATTGGCGCATACGATCGTGTTCCGATAAATGCCGGATGAAGAAGTCAGTAACTCGCAAATTAAGCTCCGGAATGACCTGCGTTCGATTAAATGAGGGTGGATCGCTCAACAACGCGCTACCGATGCTTCCCGGCTCGAGGGGCGGCATTGGTGAAAGCATCGCTCCGTGTCCGGCGTCAGGTATTCGCATTAACAACTCACACCGTGGAGCGCACGCGTTCAGTATTGCTTCGACATGAAATTTCGGTACCTGGTTGACGTCCTTATCTGCAATCACCAGACCAAGCGGGATCTTAGGATTGGACAGAGATTCCGGAAGGAAGTCGGCGGCGTAAGGAACCATGGCTATAGCAGCCCTTATGCGTGCGTCCTCGTACTGATAGATGCTGTCGTTGCTGAAGCGAGCAGCGATAACCTGCCTGGCAAACCACATCTTCAGTCCGTCCAGCCAGCCCCCGTCGAGCGAGGTGATAAAGCCGACGCACGAGGAGAAATCCTGCGCAATGTTTTTGTCGCAATGCTCTCTGAAGCGCTGGTTGGACCATATCCCTCCCGCCAGGGATAGTGCCGTGTGCCCGCCTGCAGAGCCGCCGAACACGCCGACGGCGTCAAGTGAGAGATGGGCGGCAAGTGGCTGATAGCCTGAGACGGCATCGATGGCCATTGAGATCTCCTGAGGTCTCTTGCTCCAGCTAATGGGTCCCGGCTCGGAAGAATCGAGGTAATTGTCGCCATGGTGTTGCGGCACTGCTACAGTGAAGCCGCGCTGCACAAGCGTGCGCGCCAAGTCGGTGTGCACCCACGGCGACCCGCCGGATCCGTGCGATATGACAACCAAGCGGGAATTACCCTTCACCGGATTGCCCCTGGATGCGAGCGAGAGACGAAAAGGTCCTTGGGAAACAACGCTGTGCGGATCAGACGAGGGATAGAAGACCGTTACTGATCCGCCATCAGCCTGAGGCAATTGTGTGAATCCCATGCTCGGCGCTTCTCCGCGGGCGCTTGCGACCACAAAGGAAAATAAGACGCCGAAAAGGCCTGCCGTGGTAAACCGCGCTTTGTTGTTCATCGGAGCTGTGCCTGGACACCAAATCCCGGATAGTGCCAACGGGAGCGGGATGTTGCAATACCAGATACATGGGGCACCGTCTAGAACGGCCTGAACTGGCTTCCGTCTTTCCGGCATGGAGCGACATCCTGGCGCGAAAGCTGCTTGACGTTCGATCGTCAGCGCTTAGCGGAGCGAGCAAATGGAAAACCGATATGAACGCCAAGCAATTATTCGTCAACGACCGTGAGCAATTGATCTATCTGCTCAGCGAAGCGGCCGAGATCGAGCACGGCCTGATGTGCTCCTATCTCTACGCGTGCTGGAGCCTGAAGCAATCGTGTGACGAGGAGCTGAACCGCGAACAGTTGGCAGCGATCGATGGCTGGCGCGACAGCATGCAAACCGTCGCAATGGAGGAAATGCTGCATCTTGCCTTGGTCAGCAACCTGCTGATGAGCATCGGTTCGCCGCCGCATTTCTTCCGCCCGAATTTCCCTGTGGCGCCCGGCTATCATCCCGCCAGCGTTGTTGCGCGCCTTGTCCCTTTCACGCGAGCCACTGCAGACCATTTCGTGTACCTCGAGCGCCCGGAAGGCAAAGACCTTCCGGCGGCAGACGGGTTCGAGCCGCCGTTTGCCTACCAGCGGCGGCACGGGCGGCCAAAGTTGACCCCCACCGCCGAGGAATATGACACAGTGAGTGAGCTGTACCGCGGCATCGAAGACGGTTTTCGCCGGCTGACGGAAGGCTTGGGGGAAAAGCGCGTGTTCATCGGAAACCCTTCCGCCCAGGTGGGCCGGGAACTGCTGCCGTTCGATGGATTGATACCGGTAACCGATCTTGAGAGCGCACTTGCCGCGGTCGCAATGATCATCGAACAGGGCGAAGGCGGCCGAGAGGACGGCGAGGACTCGCACTATGTGCGTTTCGTCGCGATCCGGGACGAGTACGACGCGTTACTGCGGCAGGACCCGGCATTCAATCCCTCCCGCCCCGTGGTCGCCGACCCGGTCATGTTTCCGCCCATCGACGCACGCCCTGCCAACCACGTCGCGGCCGGTCCTGCCGGCGGCGTGCTCGACATTGCGAATGCGGCGTATGGCCTGATGCTGCGCCTGCTTTCCAGCGGCTTCAGCATGGCGCACGAAACGGCAGCCTTTCGCCGAACCGAAATCGAGAGTGCCATCTCGGTCATGTCCGTCGTAAAGGCGCTCGGCATCTGCCTCACGACGCTGGAAGCGGGTACCGGAGACAAGAGGACTGCAGGCATGAATTTCCACCTGCCCCGGTCCACCCTGACGCTTCCGCAACCGCATGCCAGCATGGCAATGCTTGCGGAACGTGCGAAGGAAGTGGCGGCTGCGCTGCGAGCCGTGCAGATTTCTGGCCTGGAAGCGCTTCGTCTGGCGGAACAGCTCGATGCCGTTGCCGTTCGCCTGCAGAACTCCCGGGTGGGAAGCCACTAACGTCCGCGTAAAGCCCAGCGCCGAAAAGGGCGAAGCTGATACTCAGCGCAATGCAAATCAGCTTGTTCCTTGGCTCCATGGCCCCGGGTTCCAGACCTTCATTGTTCAATACCGAATCGGAACAGCCGACCCGAAGCAGTCAATCGGCTCTTATCCTTTGTCGGCTAAGCCTTCTCCGAACCCCGTTGCAGATTGCTCCTGAACTGCTTCAACGAATCCAGCGGAGGCGGTCTGTTGTCCTTGCTTTTCCGGCACGCGGTTGGGCGTGCAATAAATGTTCGATGTTGCGGTACGCGTGGTCCCGTCCGGCACGGTCCTGATTTTGGCGGGCGCAGGCAGCGGCAAGTCGAGAGTACTGATCGCGCGCATCGCCTGATTGGCCGAAGAGCAGCAGGTCACGCCATTCAACATCATGGCGTTGACCAGCAGAAGAGTCTTCAAAGGTGATTCGCCCGCGCCGCATGCACTTTCTTGTAGCTGTCGATCAGGCGGTGATGACGGTCGAGTCCCTCCAGTTTCATGCTGGTTGGCGTCAAGCCGAAGAAGCGCACGCTGCCATCCACCGAACCCAGCACCGCGTCCATCCGTGGATTGCCATACATCCGGCGGAAATTGACCACGTAATCGTCGAGTTCAAGGTCGTCATCGAGCAACACCTCCAGCACCACGTTCAAGGCTTGATAAAACAGTCCGCGCTCAAGCGTGTTGTCGTTGTACTGCAAGAAGGCACCCACCAGCTCATGCGCCTCCTCCAATTGCTGCAAGGCGAGATGAATGAGCAGCTTCAACTCGAGAACCGTCAGCTGCCCCCATTCCGTATTCTCGTCAAATTCGATACCGATCAAGGTGGCGATGTCGGAGTATTCATCGAGCTCATTGTCATTCAAACGCTCAAGCAGCGCTTCCAGGCTTGCGTCGTCAAGGCGATGCAGGTTCAGGATATCTTCGCGGAACAACAGTGCCTTGTTGGTGTTATCCCAGATCAGATCTTCTACCGGATAAACCTCCGAATAGCCGGGCACCAGGATGCGGCAGGCAGTGGCGCCAAGCTGGTCATACACCGCCATGTACACTTCTTTGCCCATGTCTTCAAGAATGCCGAGCAAGGTCGCGGCTTCCTCGGCATTGGAGTTCTCGCCCCGGCCGGAAAAATCCCACTCGACGAAATCGAAATTCGCTTTGGCGCTGAAAAAGCGCCACGACACCACACCGCTCGAATCGATGAAGTGTTCGACAAAGTTGTTTGGCTCAGTGACGGCGTTACTGACGAAGGTGGGCTGAGGCAAATCATTCAAGCCTTCAAAGCTGCGGCCCTGCAGCAATTCGGTCAGACTCCGTTCCAGCGCCACCTCGAAACTGGGATGCGCGCCGAACGAAGCAAAGACACCGCCAGTCCGCGGGTTCATCAAGGTGACGCACATGACCGGATAGACGCCGCCCAGCGACGCATCCTTCACCAGCACCGGGAAACCTTGCTCTTCCAAGCCCTGAATGCCGGCCAGAATGCGGGGAAATTTCGCCAGCACCTCGTGCGGCACATCAGGCAGTGCCATTTCGCCTTCGAGAATTTCCCGCTTTACCGCCCGTTCAAAAATTTCGGACAGGCATTGCACTTGGGCTTCGGCCAGCGTATTACCGGCACTCATGCCATTGCTGCCGTAGAGGTTGTCGACCAGGTTGACCGGGAAATACACCACTTCACCGTCCGACTGCCGCACGAACGGCAGCGAACAGATACCGCGCTGCACATTTCCCGAGTTGGTGTCGATCAGGTGCGAGCCTCGCAACTCGCCGTCCGGGTTGTACACGCGCAGGGAGTATTCATCGAGAATTTCGGCCGGCAGCGCATCTTTACGGCCGGGCTTGAACCAGCGCTCGTCGGGATAATGGACAAACGCCGCGTTGGCGATGTCTTCGCCCCAGAACGTACTGCTATAGAAGTGGTTGCAATTGAGGCGCTCGATAAACTCTCCCAATGCCGACGCCAGTGCGCTTTCCTTGGTCGCGCCCTTGCCATTGGTAAAACACATCGGCGAGTGCGCGTCGCGGATATGCAGCGACCACACGTTGGGAACGATATTGCGCCACGAAGCGATTTCAATCTTCATGCCCAGGCCCGCCAGGACGCCCGACATATTGGCGATGGTTTGCTCCAATGGCAGGTCCTTGCCCGGAATATAAGTGCTGGCGTCAGGCGCGGGCCGCAAGGTCAGCAACGACTGGGCGTCGGCGTCCAGGTTCTCGACCTCTTCAATCACGAACTCGGGTCCGGTCTGCACCACTTTCTTCACCGTGCAACGCTCGATGGAGCGCAGAATCCCCTGGCGGTCGTGGGAAGAGATATCCGGCGGCAGCTCGACCTGAATCTTGAAAATCTGCTTGTAACGGTTTTCCGGATCAACAATATTATTCTGCGCGAGGCGGATATTTTCGGTCGGAATGTTGCGCGTTACACAGTACAACTTGACGAAGTAAGCCGCACACAGGGCCGATGAGGCCAGGAAGTAATCGAAGGGACCGGGCGCCGAGCCATCGCCTTTATAGCGGATAGGCTGGTCGGCCACGACCGTGAAATCGTCGAACTTGGCTTCAAGACGAAGCTTGTCGAGAAAATTGACTTTAATTTCCATGGGGATTTCCAGAGCTGATGCGCGAAATGATGTGCCCGTCATTATCCGCCAAGTCGGCGTTGCGCAGAGAGAAGGCGGCCATTGCGTTTCCGCCTGATGAGTTCCCGACGATGAGTCATAGCGGATTGATTATCAAGTTCAGGAAACTTTTCAATTCTGAGAACCTTCCCGCCCTGTCTGTCCTAGCCCGGGACCGGCGCATCGCACTGCTGGCCTGCCCGCGTCACCGGATGATATTCCGCCAATCCCAGCCACGCAGAACGGACTCCAGGTTTTGCAACTATTGCTCGGCATAAGAATTGCTTACTCGCAATAGAGGCTTTGCCGAAGTAGAACCGAATGTTACTAGCTGGAGCGCAGTATGAATCAGACACCGGGTGTTGTGAGCGCGACGCCGCTTTCACAAACAGCCCCCTCACTGCCCCTTCGGCCGGTACGCATGTTCCTGATCTACCTCGTCCTCGCCTGTGTCGTGCCCGGCATAATCGGCGCTGCCCTGCTCGTTTACCACGAATATCGCGAAAGCCGGGCCGCATTCGAGCGGAATGCCTTTCAGACAACACGAGCGCTGGCGCAGGCCGTCGACAGCCATCTGCACAAGGCTCAGGCAGTTGCGCAGTCGCTTTCGACGTCAGACGCCCTTCGCAGGAAAGACTTCGCGGCTCTCTACCGCCAAGCCCGGGAGTTTCTAACGCTTAATCCGATAGGCAACAGCATCGCGTTAAGCGACACTTCTGGCCAGCAAATCATCAACCTGTCGCGGGACTTCGGTCAGCCCCTTCCCAAGCACGGCAACCTCGAACAGATACGGCGCGTCGTGGAAAGCCGCGAACCCGCCATATCAGGCGTCTTTAAGGGAGCGGTCGCCCAGCAACTGTTGATGACGGTCGACGTGCCGGTGATTCACGACGGCCAGGTGGACTACGTGCTGACTGCCGTTCTCCGTCCCGTCATCTTCAACAACCTCCTGAAGGCACAGGGCCTTCCGTCAGACTGGATTGCCGGCATTCTGGACAGCGAGGGCGTTTATATTGCGCGCACCCACGCTCCCGAACAATTCATCGGCCAGAAGCCAAGCGCTGCGCTTTCCGGGCAGATCAAGAAGTTCATGGAAGGATCGGTGGAAGCCGTGACGCCGGATGGCATCCCTGTGCTTAACATCTATAGTCGCTCTCCCGCGACCGGCTGGATTGTCGTCCTGAGCATCCCCCTTGCAACCCTGGAGGAGGAATATCAGGAGCCCTTGCGAATACTTGCAATCGGCATGTTCGCCGTGTTCGCGCTTGGGTTGGGAGCGGCATGGTGGGCGGGTAACAAGATCGCCTTCTCCATACGCGCACTGGCGCTTCCTGCGCAAGCACTCGGGGAGGGCAACGCAATCGAGCTCCCCGAGGTAAGTATCAAGGAGGCCAGTGAGGTGGCGCACGCGCTGTCGAATGCCTCAAGGCTGCTTCACGAGCGCGCGGAAGCGCTTTTGCAAACAAACGAGGCCTTATTGGCAAAGGATGCGGAACTGACGCGAACCCATCGCCTCGCCAAGTTCGGCACGTGGTACTGGGACCTGGAGACTGATCAAATACGCGAGTCGGACTCTTTGCGCCATTTGTTCGGACGGGACAGCATTCCGTCTTTCACCGCGATGCGCGGCACTGTATTGAGTCCCGACTCCTGGGAACGCGTCAAGACCGCCGTCGAGCAGGCAGTGTCCACCGGCGTTGGTTATGGTCTGGAACTTGAAGTGATTCACGGAAGCGGTTCCCGCATTTGGCTGGAAGCCAAGTGCGAGACGGTTCTAAACGACGATGGAAAAGTAACTGCCCTGCGCGGGTCCGTGCAGGATATTACCGAGCGCAAGCGAGCCGAGCAGCAAATTACCGTGGCAGAGACGCGCTTCCGATCAATTTTCGAGCAGGCCGCCGTAGGCATTGCCCTGGTGGGGCTGGATGGCAAGTGGCTGTATGTCAATGACCGGCTGTGCGACATCGTCGGCTACAAGCGGGAAGACGTGCTTGGCCTCACCTTCCAGGACATCACCTTCGCGGATGACCTGTCGAACGACCTTGCCTTGGTCGAACAGCTCATCGCAGGCCGCATTCCCAACTACAGCATGGAAAAGCGGTACGTCCGCGAAGACGGCAGCCTGGTTTGGGTCAATCTTACGGTGGCACTCATCCGCACTGCCGACGACAAGCCCGACTACTTTGTGTCCGTCCTTGAAGATATCCAGCGCCGCAAGGAGGCCGAGCTCGCACTGGCAAGTGAACGGGAGAGCCGCCAGCAGCAACTCGAAGAGCTCGTTATCGAGCGTACAAAAGCCCTGGAGGCTGCCGTGCAGGACATGAATCGCCTGGCCCACAGCGACGTGCTCACCGGGTTGCGAAACCGGCTGGCGTGCAACCAGCGGCTACGGGCCGAGTTCTTGAGAATGAAGCGTACAGGACGACCGTACACCGTACTGATGCTGGATATCGACCACTTCAAGCGTGTGAATGACACCTTCGGACATGAAACCGGCGACCAGGTTCTCAAGCAACTGGCGCAAACGCTCCAGGGGAGCATCCGGGTGACAGATTTCGTCGCTCGCTTCGGCGGAGAGGAATTCCTCGTGCTGTTGCCTGAAACCGAAGCAGATGGCGCTTTGACTATTGCGGAAAAGATCAGGGCCTCCATCGCCGGACAGGCTTTTCCGGGCGTGAAGCACGTCACAGTCAGTATCGGTGCTTCCCAGGCGAACATGGCAGACGGTAACGAGGAAGTGGCGGTACGTCGGGCCGATATCGCCCTCTACGAAGCAAAAGGGCTGGGCCGAAACAGAGTGTGCTTCTCATAGCGCACCAGCTTTCCTGCTACCTGTGCTCCGCGCATATGTCCCCGGCTCCGCCGCCAAGTCAGTACCCGTCTTTTTTATTTTTCAACCTGAACATCTATGCATACCCGCCTTGATCAATGGATTCGCTTTCTCTCGATTGACGAGAGCGTGCGGACCACTCTCAATGAGCTGGCGCCCATTCTTGAACGTCATCTTGACTCGGTGCTGGACGCCATCTACGACAAAATCTGCAGCAATCCGTCGACACGGAAAATGTTTTCTTCTCCCGAGTCGCTGCGCCGTGCCAGGGAGGCACAACGGCGGCACTGGCTCAACTTTGTATTTGCCGGCAACTTCAACGACGATTACCTGAACGCGACCCGCAGTATCGGCCAGACGCACTACCGTCTTGGCGTCGATCTGCGGTTTTACATGGGGACGTACACGCTGGTGATGGGAGAACTGGCGCAAGTTGTGCTGAAGTCCTTTCCCGATGATGTCGCCACCCAGCACAGGTATCTCTCTGCGCTCAGCCGGGCCAATGCGCTCGACATGGGGCTTTCCACAACCGTGTACTACGACGCGCAGGTCGAAGCGTTGCAGCAGATGGCCAACGAACTGAATTTCGCACTGGCACGGGCCGGAGAGTTCAGGGACAACGAAACAGGGCGACACCTGGTGCGCATGAGCCGCATGTGCCAGGCCTTGGCGCTGGAGATCGGCAAGGATCTGCATTGGGCGCAGATGATCCAGATTGCGAGTCCGCTGCATGATGTGGGAAAGATTGGCATCCCTGACAATATCCTGCTCAAGCCGGGACGTCTCACCCCTGAAGAGCTTGCCATCATGCGGACTCACCCCGACATAGGTGCGACGATCATCCCCGACCATCCCGCCGAGGTAATCAAGATGGCGCGGCGCATCTCGCTCACGCACCATGAACGGTGGGATGGGACCGGCTACCCGGCCGGACTCCGCGGCAAAGAGATTCCTCTCGAAGGGCGAATTGCGACGATCTGCGACGTCTATGACGCACTCGTTTCAGTGCGCCCTTACAAGGAGGCGTGGCCGCAAGAAAAGGCGGTACAGTATCTGAAGGACAATAGCGGGCTTGCCTTCGACCCTGTGCTCGTGGATGCCTTCCTGCAGATGCTTCCTCAAGTGGAGGTCATTCAAAGGCAGTTTGCCGACGACGCCGAGACGGAGCACCTATTGGAAATGGAATAAGCTCGCAGGACGGGATTTCATCCCGTCCTGACGAGCTTCAAAGTGTTCAGGCAAATCAATGGAAAGGACGCGCTATTGGAACTCCACTTTCCGCGAGGAGCATGCTTTCAAAGTCATTTGCGCAAACAGGCTCTGAAAAAAAATAGCCTTGGCCGTAGTCGCATCCCGCTCCCTTCAGAAGCTCCATTTGCTCCCTCGTTTCCACCCCTTCCGCAATGACCATCAGCCCAAGCTTATGCGCCATGGCGACGATTGACTCCGCAATCGCCCGATTTCCGCGGTTTGTCGCCAGGTCCCGAATGAAAGACTGGTCGATTTTCAGGTAATCGATATCGAATTTCTGCAGGTACGCCATCGAGGAATATCCTGTGCCGAAGTCGTCGATCGCTACCTGTATACCCGCGTCCCGGTACTCGTACAGCTTTGAGGAGACTTTCTCCGATACATCCAGCAAAACCCCTTCCGTGATCTCGACGGTCACACAGTCCGGAGGCAGATCGAGCTGTCGCAGATAGCCAAGCCACTTATCCTGTTCTCTGGAGTTGAATTGAATTGGCGACTTATTGATACTGACCTGCAATCGCTTTTTCAGACGGGCGTTCAAGCGCTTGATCGTGCTGACCGCTTCGTGGAAAACGAAATCGCCGATCGCGTTGATCATGCCGGACTCTTCCGCGAGCGGGATAAATTGAGCGGGACTGACATCGCCAAAGAGCGGGTGAGTCCAGCGGACCAGCGCTTCCGCTTTCACAATTGCGCCGCTTTTCAATTCGATGACGGGCTGGTAATACACGGACATCTGATTGGCCTGAACCGCTTCCCGCAGCTCCTGAATGAGTCGCAGACGCATATGCGCCTTTTCATCCATCTCATTGGTGAAGTAGCTGAACCGATTCTTCCCTGCGTTCTTGGCCACATACATCGCCTGGTCGGCCTTGCGGATCAGTTCCTCGGGCGAGTTTGCATCATGGGGAAAAAGGGCGATGCCAATGCTACCCGACAGGAAGGCTTTTTCACTTCCCAATTGGAAAGGGGGTATCAGTGCATTAAGCACTTTTTGTGCGATTTGCTCAACATGGTCGATACCATGCAAATCAGCGAGGATAATCGTGAATTCGTCCCCGCCAAGGCGGGAAACGGTGTCGGTATCCCGGACACACCCCTCGATACGTTGCGCAGCCTGGATTAAAAGCTTATCTCCTGCGTCATGTCCGAACAGGTCATTGACTTGCTTGAAACCATCCAGATCGATAAACAGCAAGGCAACGGCCGTATGCCTGCGGCGTGTATTCAAGACTTCCTGGGCAAACCGGTCCTTGAACATGCGCCGATTCGGCAGGCCGGTCAATGTGTCGAAATTGGCGAGGTTCCAGATGCGCTCCTCCGACTCCTTCCGCGCGGTAATGTCCTTGATCATGCCTGCCACGCGCAGTGGTTCGCCTGTCGAGGACTTCTCGACCAAGACTCCACGAGAGTGGACCCACTTCCAGCTACCGTCCTTGCAGCGCACGCGGTATTCGCTAGAGTACGACGATGTCTTGCCTTCCAGGTGTTCATCCATCGCGGCGTGAGAAACGGGAAGGTCGTCGGGATGCACCAATGAAAACCAGTGGTTCGGATCGTCGCCCAGTTCAGCAGGCGAGTACCCGACAATCTCGCCGTACACTGGGGAATAGAAAATTCTATTCTTCGTTATATCCCATTCCCACACGCCTTCCCCTGCGCCTTCAACGGCCAATTTCAAGCGATTGTTGGCGATCCTCAGCTCTTCTTCCGCTTTCTTCTTGTCTTCGATGTCAATGTTGGTTCCGACCCATTCGCGCACGCTTCCGTCGGAATTCAGAATGGGTACTGCCCGTACCGCGCTCCAGCGGTATTCACCATCGCTGCGCCTGATGCGATGCTCACTTTCGTAGATGACGCCACTCCTTGTGGCAGCGGCCCAGGATTGCGCGACGCGTTCACGATCGTCGGGATGAATCACCTTCAATGCGCCCAATCCGCGCCACTCGTCTTGGCTCTGCCCCGTGAAAGCTCGCCACGACGGAGAATCGGCGGCAATTTCCCCGTTCGGTTCCGCAATCCACACGACCTGGCTCATTGCCGTCACAAGCGAGCGAAAGCGTTCTTCGCTTTGTCGAAGCGCCGCTAGTGCCTTTACTTCGTTGGTGACCTCGATTGTCGCGTGGTAAACGCACACGATGCTGCCATCTTCCCCAAAGATGGGGGTGTTGGAAGCGTTCCAGAATCGCTCCTCGAATATGATCTCCCCATTGGGCAGGGTTTTTTGGATGGGAAAGCGCTGGGCCGCCATGAACTGCACTTCACCCGTCACCACCGCTTTGGCAATCGACTGCCGTAAAGCATCTACGCCTGTATCTTCGGGATCGTCCGGGTTATCGGGGAACACCTCGAAAAGGCCTTTTCCGATCATATCTGCCCGCGACAACGACACACGGTGCAGAAATGAATCGTTTACATCGAGAATTGTTATTTCCGGTGTCGGTGATAAAAGATATGCCCCGATCGGGGAGCTCTTGAAAACGCACTCGTACAGTAGCGGCGGAAACATGGATCCGGTCACGAACCTTCTTAACGAATTTGTCATGTTGACTTGGCAAGGGGCAGGTGTAAGAGATCGGAACCTGCCGATATGTTCCCTTGCGAAAGCTGCGAACGAAGTTGCGCCTGCCCGGCTGATGAACTGCGCAAGACAAATCGCGAACCGGGCGAATGCAAGAGGCCCGCATTATCCCGATCGGACAAGCGGGAATCAGCGTCACCGGCTTCGCTGCTGCAGCTTCTCCTCCTGCAAGCCAAGCACATGGACCGCATGTGCCACCCACGTGCCAAGGACTGCCAGCGAAAGGATGACCATTCCCCTGCCGGCGGCCGGCTGCTGGTCGCTGAGGTAGACACTGCACAACTGCTGGGGTGCATCCTGATACAGCAAGCCTGCAGTCAGGGCCATCCAGGTCCAGTTGAATATGAAGAAGGCTTGCATCACGAGGCCGGCGCTCCGCCAGACTGCACCGGTCAGCGCTCCGGCGACAAGCATGCTCAGTGCCTTGGCCACTCCCACCCTCGCATCGAGCACGGCAAGGTCGAGTGCTACGGGAAGCATCCAGAACGCGGTAATGAGCATTGCGGCGAACAGGGCCGGCAGGCTGTTCGCGTTCCACCGCAAGGGGGTCTCGCCGGAGCGGGGCGAGCGGACCGCCAGCCAGCCGATGGCGAACAGCAATGGCAACTCGATGAGCATGTGGCGGGCCATCGTCGCTTCCAGCCACCCGCGGCCAAGCGCGGCCGCCACAAGAAGCAGAACGGGCAGGATCAGGGCAGGGCGCCTCGTCATTGCGTCACGTCCCTGTTGCGAAGGGCAGGTCGGCCAGAGCGAGATCAGGGCGGTCGATATCATAGGCGCGAACAACGCGCCCATGTCTATCCATCAGGAAGAGTGCCGCGTTATGCGAATAGCCGCCGGCACCGTCCGGCAGCACGACGATCTCGAACAGTTTCAACAACGCCATGAGACTGCCGGTTTCCGTTACGGTGGCAAAGCGCCATACCCCGGCATCGGCTTTCAGTTGGCGTCCATAGGCGGAAAGCACGTCCGGCGTATCGTGAACAGGATCGAAGCTCAAGGTGAGCAGCTTTACCCGGCCTTCCAGGCCGCGTGCAAGGATTTCCTGCTGCAGATAGGCCTGTCCGAACATGCTGGTGCGGCAGATCGTGAGGCAGCGCGTGTACACCCAGGTCACGAACGTCGCGTCCGTCCCGCCGGCGATGTCGGACAAATTGAATACGCGGCCTGCGCCGTCTACCACCGGCGCCGGCGGCAGCGGCCGCGGCGACCGGGCGATATCGATACGCCTGGCACCGTCGGACGTGACTGTCTGGAAGCCGCGCGTCACAGTCCAGAATGCCGCCAGTGCGGCGACGGCAATCAGCAAGATCGCCGCCACGGGCCGCCATGTTGCTGTCCTCATCCTTTGCCGCCCAGCGTGCCGAGCTCCCTGGCCCCATCCCACGGACCTTCGCGGCCGGCGGTCGCGGCACGTTCTTTTGCCACTGCCTCCGCATCGACGCCGGATGCGCTGTTGCCCCATTGACTGCGTACATACGCAGCCACTGCCGCAATCTCTTCATCGCGCAGATTCTTGCCGAACGCGGGCATCGTTCCGTTATAAGTCGTACCGAGCACCTCGATGGGGCCGGTGAGGCCGTGCAGCAGGATCTGGCTTAACACGGCCGGGTCGCCGGTCACCCACGGCGATCCGGCAAGGGGAGGGAATACGCCCGGCAAACCCTGCCCGTTGGCCTGATGGCACGCCTGGCAATTGGCGACATAAATGCCGCTGCCATTCGCGATCCCGCTGCCCGCCGCCGCCGACAATGCCGCCGGATCGCGCCGGTCTCCCAGTGAAGGTTCCCCGTCGGCGCCCTGGATGGCGATATAACTCACGGCCCACACCACCATCGCGATCACCAGTCCGGCTACGACGCGGGGAACGGGGTTGTATTGCTCATGCGGGTCCGCATGCTCCGAATTGCGATTGCCTTGTGCTTTCATTGGCTGTTGCTGACAGGTTGGTTTGCGCTCAGGACCGGATAGCTGCGTTTCAAGCCCTGGAGATAGACGACAAGGTCCACGGCATCGGGTGTCGCCAGAACGGCCTTGCCCGGTGGCACGGTCCCTGGCGGCAGCGTCACGACCTTGTCGTGCTTCGTGACGGCCGTCGCGTCCTTGATTTCGAAGAGGAAGGGATACGCAGGCATGATGCTGCCGGGGACGTAGGCGCGGGGCTGGTATAGATGTCCCAGGTGCCAGTCGGCGCTCGGCTGGCGCACGCCGATGTTGAACAGGTCGGGCCCCGTGCGCATGGTCCCCAGCAAGGGCGGCGCATCGTAGTGATAGTCGGCGGCGACAGATGCCCGCCCCCAACCGCGCGCCGCATCCGCAATGCCGGCGCCGGTGGAACTGGGCTGCTGGGTGTGGCAGGCGATACACCCGTTTGCCATGTACACCTCGCGCCCGCGCAGCTCCTGGCTGGTGTAAGGCTTGAGGCCGGCAGGCGCGGGAACGTCTTTGAGCTGGAGGAAGGGGACGACAATCATGGCGCAGGTGGCCAATGAAAGCGTCACCATCGCCCCGCCCAGGAGTTTGATTTCGTTTTCCATGATTACGCGGGTGAGTGGATTGCGGAACGCTCGGTCTGCGTCAGCACGCCCGAACGCACGACCATGACGGCGAAGTGATACACAAAGACGAGATGCCCGGCGGTCATCAGCGCGCCGCCCAGCGAGCGGCCCTTCAGCCAGGGCAGCGAGACCTCCACGGATTCCATGAAGGGACGGGCGGCGTCGAGCAGCACTGAACCTTGCAAGAGGCCGCCGATGCTCAAGGTGACCAGATAGATTGCGAAGCCGGCCGCGACCAGCCAGAAGTGCCAGCCGATCAGGCTGGCGTGCGGCCAGCGGATGTCCAGAATGC